>Ga0111538_10002140_pt1 | contig 27826 bp, 22 predicted proteins | sample SoiMethybrSBSTD1_FD_79669 | JGI IMG/M metagenome (GOLD analysis project Ga0111538, IMG submission 79669) | Bulk soil microbial communities from a Populus tree surrounding site in Tennessee, USA - Soil MetaG P. TD hybrid SBSTD1 (version 2)... | ecosystem: Environmental > Terrestrial > Soil >...
GCAGGCGCGCCGCCGCCGTGCAGGTGGGTATAGACCTCGCGCATCGCCTTGACCACGGCGGGGATGACGCCGTGACCCTGCAGGCAGAAGCGCACGCCGCGCGCGGCGAGGTCCTCGCGCTTCAAGGGCGCGCTGCCGACGGTGATCGGGATCTTTATCGCCGTCCGGATCGCGTCGAGGTCCGACAGCTTCTCCAGGCCGCTCAGGAAAATCCCGTCGACACCGGCGTCCGCGAAGGCACGGACGCGAGCAACCACCTTCTCGATGGGTTCTATCTTGAGCGCAGCCGTGCGCCCCACGATCACGAGCGACGGATCCTGGCGCGCGTCGAGCGCGGCACGGAGCTTGCCCTGGGCTTCGGCGACGGAGATGAGCTCGTCCGCCTCGGCGCCGAAACGCGAGGGCATCACCAGGTCCTCGATGGCGAGCCCGGCGAGCCCCGCGTGCTCGAGCTCCTCGACCGTGCGCCTGACGTTCAACGCATTGCCGTAGCCCTGGTCCGCGTCGGTGAACACGGCGATATTGCTGACGCGCGTGATGCGGCGGACCTGGTCGGCGAACTCGGTGAGCGTCTGCACCGCGAGGTCGGGCGCCGCCAGCACCGTCGCCGCGCACACCGAGCCGGAAAGTATGCCGAACTCGTAGCCCACGGATTCCGCGACGCGCGCCGACAGGGCGTCGAACACCGTCGCCGGCGAAACCAGGCTCGGCCCGGCGAGGACGGCCCGCAGTTTGTTGCGTTTTTCGGTTGCGTTCATCTCAACTCCGTCAGGGGTCAGGGGTCATGGGTCAGGCGTGTGAAAATCCGTCATGCGTCATGGGTACCAGAACCCGTCATGGGTCATGGGTCAGCGGTCATGCGTGTTAAAGCCATCATGGGTCAAGCGTAGTGGGTCATGCTCGTTAACAACCGTTATGGGTCAAGGGGCCGGCTCATGTCCACCGCCTTACGGCCTTCGGGACGCATGACCCATGACGCCTGACGCCTGACGTGTTTTCGGGCGCTAGCGCATGCCGGGAAACATCCCTTTCATCCCCCGCATCATGCGCTGGAGGTTGCCGCCCTTCATCATCTTCATCATCTTCTGCATCTGCTCGAACTGGCTGAGGAGGCGATTCACCTCCTGCACGGTGACGCCGGCGCCGGTCGCGATGCGGCGCTTGCGCGAGGCCTTGATGATGTCGGGATGGGTGCGCTCCCGTCCCGTCATCGAGTTGATGATGCCCTCGATGCGGCGGAACTGCGTGTCGTCCTGGAGCTGCGCAGGCGAGAGCTGGCCGACGAGCTGCGCGGGCAACTTGTCCACGAGCGAGGCGATACCGCCCATCTTCTTCATCTGCTGGATCTGCTGCTTGAAATCCTCGAGGTCGAAGTTCTTGCCCTTCTTGAGCTTCTCCGCGACGCGCTTCGCCTCTTCGAGGTCGACCTGCTTGTGCGCCTCCTCGACGAGCGACAGGATGTCGCCCATGCCGAGTATGCGGGAGGCCATGCGGTCGGGATGGAACGGCTCGAGGCCGGTCAGCTTCTCGCCGGTGCCGGCGAACTTGATCGGCTTGCCCGTGACCGAGCGCACCGACAGCGCCGCGCCGCCGCGCGCATCGCCGTCGAGCTTGGTGAGGATGACGCCGGTCAACGGCAGCGCATCGCCGAAGGCTTTCGCGGTATTCACCGCGTCCTGCCCCTGCATCGAGTCGACGACGAACAGCGTCTCCACCGGCTTCACCGCCGCGTGCAGCTCGCCGATCTCGCGCATCATCTCCTCGTCGATGCCGAGCCGCCCCGCGCTGTCCACGATCAGCACGTCGGCGTAGTGCGTGCGCGCGTGCTCGAGCGCGCGGCGCGCGATATCGACCGGCTTCTCGCCGACCGCGGAGGGGAAGAACTCGGCCTCCGTCTGCTTCGCCAGCGTCGCGAGTTGCTCGATCGCCGCCGGACGGTAGACGTCGCAGCTCGCGAGGAGCACTTTCTTCCTGTGCTCGAGCTTCAACCAGCGCGCGAGCTTGCCGGCGGTGGTGGTCTTGCCCGAGCCCTGGAGCCCCGCGAGAAGGATGACGGCCGGCGGCTGAACGGCGAGGTTCAGCGCATCGTTCTTCTCGCCCATCAGCCTGACGAGCTCGTTGTAGACCACGCCCACGGCAGCCTGCCCCGGCGTGAGGCTGCCCGCGACGTCCTGGCCCAGCGCGCTCTCGCGCACGCGCGCGACGAAATCCCTGACCACGGGAAGCGCGACGTCCGCTTCCAGCAGCGCCATGCGCACCTCGCGCATGGCTTCCTGTATGTTGGCTTCGGTGAGCCGGGCCTCGCCGCGCAAGTTCTTGATGACGCGGGAGAAGCGGCTGGTCAGGCTGTCGAACATGGGGCGGAGCTCGGGTCAGGCCGGGTGGAGTACACTGCGCGCTTCGAGTATGGTCGAAAGTCTACCCTATCTCGCGAGCGCGCTTCTTTACGGCGCACTCGCGTTCTACTTCTGGCGGACCCGCTGGGCGCCCGCCGCCGCGAACAATGCAGCCCCGGGCGACGATGTCAGGTGGATCGAGCATTACGTCGTGCTGCTTCCGCTCGTGTTGCACGCCGCCCTCCTCGGACGCGCCGCGTTCGCGCCCGACGGGCTGCACCTCGGCGTCGGCAACGCCGTCTCGGCCATCCTGTGGCTCACGGTGCTGATCTACTGGCTGGGCAATTTCTTCTATCGCCTCGACGGCCTGCAAGCGCTCGTGCTGCCGGTGGCGGCGGTGGCCGCGCTCCTGCCCGCGGTGTTCCCGTCGGTCAAGCCGCTCCCGAATACCGAGCTCGCGGCGTTCAAGGCGCACCTGCTCGTCGCCATGGCCGCCTACAGTCTCCTCACCATCGCCTCGCTGCACGTGCTGCTCATGACGCTGATCGAGCGCCGGCTGCACGAAGGCGTGCTGCCCCACCGGCTGCGCAACCTGCCGCCGCTTCTCACGATGGAGAAGCTGCTGTTCCAGATCATCTGGGCCGGCTTCATCCTGCTGACGCTCACCATCGCGAGCGGCGTGATCTACTCCGAGGAGCTTTTCGGAAAAGCGGCAAGGTTCAATCACAAGACCGTGTTCGGCGTGCTGTCCTGGATCGTCTTCGCCGCCCTCCTCTCCGGCAGGCATCTCTACGGCTGGCGCGGGCGCGTCGCGGTGCGCTGGACGCTCGTCGGGTTTCTCATGCTCGTGCTCGCGTATATCGGGAGCAAGTTCGTCCTCGAGGTCATTCTCGGCAGAAGCTGAGCGATGGGTCATGGGTCATGCGTCATAGGTCATGCGGGCGAGAAACCGTCAGGGGTCAGGCGTCATCGGTCAGGCGACTCAAGAACCCGTCGCTGGTCGTGCGTGTCATGCGGGCTCATCACTGCGAAGCTCGTCACTGTGAAACTCGTCACCGCGGAGCTCATCACCGCGAAGCTGAGGTAACACCATGGAGCTAGCCATACTGGCATCCCTGATCCTCCTGAACGGCGCCTTCGCGATGTCGGAAGTGGCGCTGCTGACCGCGCGCAGGCCGCGGCTCGCGACGCTCGCGAAGCAGGGAGACAGCCTCGCCGCCGGGGCCGTGAAGCTCGCCGAGAACCCGACGCGCTTCCTGTCGACCATACAGATCGGCATCACCTCCATCGGGCTCCTGAACGGGATCGTCGGGGAAGCGCTGCTCGCGGAGCCGTTCGGGCGCTGGCTCCAGGGGCTGGGCCTCGACCCGAAGGCGAGCGGCATCGTGTCGACCATCTCGGTGGTGCTCTGCGTGACCTACGTGTCGATCGTCGTCGGTGAGATCGTGCCCAAGCGTCTCGGGCAGTACAAGGCCGAGAGCATCGCGCGGCTGGTCGCGTGGCCCATGCGCTGGCTCGCCACGGTCTCCGCGCCGTTCGTGCACCTGCTGTCGGCCTCCACCAACGCCATATTGAAGCCGCTGCTGAAGCTTCTGCGGGTGGAGACGCAGGAGTCCGGGGCGCAACCGCTTTCGGTCGAGGAGATCCGGACCGTCGTCCTCGAGTCCTCCAATTTCATGCCCAAGAAGCACGTCTCCATCCTGATGAACCTGTTCGACCTCGAGGCGATCACGGTGCACGACGTGATGGTGCCGCGCAACCAGATCGAGGGTTTCGATCTCGACGCGCCGCTCGAGCGGATCCGGCAGCAGGTGGCGACCGCCCATCACCGGCGGGTGCTGGTCTACCGGGGAAGCCTCGAAGAGGTGGTCGGCACGTTGCGCGTGCGCGACATCCTGAACCTGGTGCAGAACGAGGAACTCACCCGTGAGCGGCTCACGGAGCTCGTCCGCGCGCCGGAGTTCGTTCCCGGCTCCACGCCGCTCTTTTCACAGCTGCAGGGCTTCCAGGAACAGCAGGACCGCGTGAGTCTCGTCGTGGACGAATACGGGGAGCTGATGGGACTGGTGACGCTCGAGGACATCCTCGAGGAGATCATCGGAGAATTCGCCACCCACTCCCCGCTGAAGGCCGGGGGCTACGTCACGCAGCCCGACGGCAGCTACCTCGTGGAGGGCGGGACGCTGCTGCGCGAGCTGAACCGCAAGCTGGGCTACAACTTCCCCCTCGACGGCCCGAAAACCCTGAACGGTCTCATCCTGGAATACCTGCAGGACATCCCGGAGCCCAACACGAGCGTGCAGATCGCCGACGGCCGGATGGACATCGTGCAAACGCACGACCGCGTGGTGAAGGCGGTGCGCCTCTATCCGCCCCGGATCGTCACGCCGGAGTGAGGATTCCTCCCCTTTACAAAGGCCCGGGCTAGGCGCATCATTCCGTCTCAACAAGTACGCCTAACCTATTGGTTCAGTACGGCATTTTGGTAGGGCATTCTCACCTCACCGATGGCAACCTGTCCCAAGGGCAGAGTTGACCGGTCGGACAAGGCATTCGGGGGATAGCGATGGCAACAGCTGCTGCGGCAGTAAAGAAACCGGACGTCAAGGAATTCCGATTCACGTGGATCGGAACGGACAGGTCGAACAAGACCGTCCGCGGAGAGATGAGCGCGACCGGCGAAGCGCAGGTCAACGCGACCCTGCGCCGCCAGGGCATCAAGGTCGTCGAGGTCAAGAAGCAGCGGATGGGCCGCGGCAGCTCCATCACCGAGAAGGACATCACGCTCTTCACGCGGCAGCTCGCGACGATGATGAAGGCGGGGGTGCCCCTCCTGCAGGCGTTCGACATCGTGGGCAAGGGCCACAGCAACGCATCCGTGGCGAAGCTCCTGCTCGACATCAAGACCGAAGTGGAAACCGGGTCGAGCCTGAAGCAGGCCTTCGAGAAGCATCCGCTCTACTTCGACGCTCTCTTCTGCAACCTGATCGGCGCGGGCGAGCAGGCCGGGATACTGGACAGCCTGCTCGACCGCCTGGCGACGTACAAGGAAAAAACCCTCGCCATCAAGAGCAAGATCAAGTCCGCGCTGTTCTACCCGATCGCGATTCTTGTCGTCGCGTTCGTGATCACCGCCGTCATCATGATCTTCGTGATCCCGGCGTTCAAGCAGGTGTTCTCGAGCTTCGGCGCCGACCTGCCGGGCCCGACGCTCGTCGTCATGGCGATCTCGGACTTCTTCGTGGAGTACTGGTACGCGATCTTCGGCAGCATCTTCGGCGCGGTCTACGGCTTCATGTACATGTGGAAGCGCTCCGTGAAGGTGCAGATCTTCATGGACAAGCTCATGCTGCGCCTGCCGGTTTTCGGGCATCTGGTGCGCATATCCTCGATCGCCCGCTGGACGCGCACGCTTTCGACCATGTTCGCCGCCGGCGTGCCGCTCGTAGAGGCGCTGGAATCCGTCGCCGGCGCCGCGGGGAACTACGAGTACTACGTCGCCACCAAGAAGATCCAGAGCGAGGTCGCCACGGGCTCGAGCCTGATGTCCTCAATGCAGGGCACCGAGGTCTTCCCGAACATGGTGCTGCAGATGGTGTCCATCGGCGAGGAGTCCGGCTCTCTCGACGCGATGCTGGGCAAGGTGGCCGACTTCTACGAAGCCGAGGTGGACGACGCAGTGGCGGCGCTCTCGAGCCTGATGGAGCCCATGATCATGGTCGTGCTGGGCACGCTGATCGGCGGCCTGGTGATCGCCATGTATCTCCCGATCTTCAAGATGGGCCAGGCGGTCTGAAAAAGCCGTCAGGGGTCACGGGTCAGGGGTCAGGGGTGGCGACGTGTAAGCCACCCCGCATCCGGATTTGCGATCTCCGCCTGACGCCTGGCGCCTGACGCGGAGATGACGGTTCTCGAGGTCTTCAAGGCCGCACCCTGGCTGTTCGTCGCAGGCGCCGTAGTCATCGGGCTCGTAGTCGGCAGTTTCCTCAACGTCGTCATCCATCGGCTGCCCCGCATGCTGGAGCGGCAATGGCGCACCGATTGCGCGGAGCTGACGGGCGCGCTTCCGCCCGCCGCCGAAAAATTCAACCTCGCCGTCCCGCGCTCGGCCTGCCCGGCCTGCGGACATCGCATCACGGCGCTGGAGAACATCCCGGTCGTGAGCTACCTGGTGCTGGGCGGCAAGTGCTCGGGATGCAAGGCCCCGATCTCGCCCCGCTACCCGTTCGTAGAGGCGCTGTCCGGGGCCCTCGCCGGGTACGCGGTCTGGCGCTTCGGAGTAACGTGGGCCGCGCTCTCCGCGCTCGTCTTCGTGTGGCTCATGGTCGCGCTCGCGTTCATCGACCAGGAAACGGGCTACCTCCCGGACGACCTCACGCAGCCGCTGCTCTGGCTCGGCATCCTCGCCAGCATGGGGCAGATGCTCGGCGTCGATCTCTCCTCGTCGGTAGTGGGTGCGGTCGCGGGCTATGGCTTCCTGTGGATCATCGCCAAGGGCTGGGGGCTGCTCCGCAACCTCGAGGCCATGGGACACGGCGATTTCAAGCTGCTCGCGGCGATCGGCGCATGGCTGGGCTGGCAGTCCCTGCCCGGCGTCGTGCTGATCTCGTCCTTCGTCGGCTCGGTCGCCGGCGTCGCCATCATGGTCGCCACCGGCCAGGGCATGCAGGCCAAGCTGCGCTTCGGGCCGTACCTCGCCGTGGCGGGCGTGGTGCTGTTGTTCTGGGGCAAGGAGATCAACTCGGCGCTGCACTTCGAGGCGCTGGCGTTCGAGTTGAAGATGATGTTCCGGGATTTGTTTTGATAGCGCGTCGAGGCGCGGAGCAGGGGCCCCGGTTTGTGGGGACGCGGCCCGGCCTCGGTCTCCGGAACGGTGGTGCGGGACGGGACGCGGAGCCGCTGCGTCGCATATGCTTCCACTTTCCGGGCCCGCTCGCTGCTCCCGCACCCTGCTGCGCACACCGAGTCGCAGCGGCACCCCCGGCGACGCGCAGAGGCCGACACCTTATGAAATTGGAATTTACGATGATCTGTCGGAGGCCGAGCTTCGCGGTGACGAGCTGCGCGGTGGCACGCCTGACCCCTGACGCCTGACCCCTGACGGTTTTTCGCACGCATGACCCATGACGAACTCTGAATCCTCATGTTCGTAGTCGGCCTCACCGGCGGCGTGGGCTCCGGCAAATCGACCGCCACCGACATGTTCGCGGAGCTGGGAGCAGGCATCGTCGATACGGACGGAATCTCGCGCGAGTTGACCGCGCCCGGCGGTGCGGCCATCCCCGCCGTGCGCGAGGCGTTCGGAGCGGACTACATCGCCGCGAACGGCGCCCTCGACCGGGCGAAGATGCGCGCTCTCGTTTTCGGCGATCCCGCCGCCAGGAGAAAACTGGAGGAGATCCTGCATCCCGTGATCCGCGCCGAATCCCGCACGCGCATCGCCGGTTCCGATCGGCCGTACGTCATCGTCGTCGTACCCCTCCTCCTGGAGACCGGCGCCTATGCCGAGCTCACCGACCGGGTACTGGTCGTGGACTGCGCCGAGGAGGAGCAGTTGCGGCGGGTCGCGCAGCGCAGCGGCGTCACCGCGGACGCCGCGCGCGCGATCATGGCGGCGCAGTTGCCGCGCGCGGAGCGGCTCGCGCGCGCCGATGACGTGCTGTCGAACGCCGGCAGCGTGGAGGACCTGCGCCGGCAGGTCTCGGTGCTTCATGCGAAGTACCTCAACCTGGCACGCGAGCGTAGTTCATAGGGCGGTAGCGAGCGAGCGCGCTCGATACCGCCCCCGATAAGGCTTTATTTTTGGTGCGTTTTGTTGAATACTTAGCGGCGATTGCGAGCCGCTCGCAATTGGCGACGTGACGACGTGATCAGCTACGAATATCCCTTGAGCGAGCGCGTGCGCACGCTCCTGCGGCTCGAAGATCTCTTCGAGCGCGTGGACTATTTCCTCCACAAGAACGATCCGCAGGAGCACCACATCGCGCTCCTGTCGATCTTCGAGATTCTCGAGGTCTCCGGCCGCGCCGACCTGAAATCGGATCTCCTGCAGGAGCTGGAGCGCCAGAAACAGGCCCTCGAGGCCTTGCGCGAGAGTCCCGAGGTGTCGGAGGAAGCGCTCGACAACGTGCTGTGGCAGATCGACCAGGCCTCGTCGCGGTTGTTTCAGGCCTCGGGCAAGGTCGGCCAGGAGCTGCGCGAGAACGAATGGCTGATGAGCATACGCCAGCGCACCAACATTCCCGGCGGCGCGTGTGAGTTCGACCTGCCTTCGTACCACTACTGGCTGCAGCAGGCGCCGGAGCTGCACCGCCAGGACCTGCAGGCGTGGCTCGCGCCGTTCCTGCCGATCCGGGACGGCATCGCGATCGTGCTGCGGCTCTTACGCGAGTCCGGCAAGACGTCCGCGCAGGTGGCCTACCAGGGCGTCTACCAGCAGATGATGGCCGGACGCATGGCGCAGATGCTGCGCATACGCCTGAATCGCCAGTACCAATGCGTGCCCGAGATCAGCGCGAACAAGCATGCGCTCAACATCCGCTTCACGACCCAGGAAGGCATGCACCGGCCCAAGGCATCGGACACGGACGTGGAGTTCGAGCTGACGTTCTGCAACCTCTAGGGGTGTCCCGGGGTGTCGAGCAACGTCCAGTCTTTCTAGATAAGTCCCTGTCCTGTAAATACGTTTTGTCTTATACTGCCCCGTATCAGCGACCGGCATCAGTTCGGTCGTGAGTAGCTAGATGAGTAGCTAGAGGGTGGGTGAGTAGCTAGAGCGGATCTAGCTACTCACCGAACCAGAAAGGGCAGCGATGGCGACGATACGCGACTTACAGGTCCGCAACTGGGTGAACGCGGGTAAGCCGTTGGCAATATCGGACGGTGACGGACTGACATTCACGCTGTCATCCGGTGGCACCGCAAGTTGGGTGCTCCGTTACCGTTTTGGCGGCAAACAACGCGAGCTCACGCTTGGGCGATATCCCGACATGACGTTGGCGGCGGCCCGCAAGCTCGCTGCGGAGAGGCGAGTGGAAGTGCAGCAGGGAATAGACGTCGCGAGGAAGAAGCAGCTCGCCAAGCTCGAGACAGCGCGCGAGTGGACGTTCAAGCGCTTGGCCGATGACTACCTGGAAAGAGCAGGCGAACATCTCGCCGCGCTAACGATCGCGGGACGCCGGCAGCAGTTGCGCGATTACGTCCACGGACGTATAGGCCATCTCTCTGCGCGCGAGGTGTCTCCCGGTGAGATCGTGGAGATCGTCGAGCGAAGCGGTGAAAAATCCCTGCACGTTGCTCGCCTGGTCCTGATCGCGCTGCGCGAAGTCTTCGCTCACGGCGTGGCGCGCCACGTACTGGAAGCCGATCCGTGCGCTCATATCAAGGCGAAAGCCATCATCGGTGCGCCGCCCAGTCGGAGGGCTCGGATCATGCTTACCGATGCGGAACTGGTTGCCATGCTTGCTGCGCTACCGGCGATCGGCAGGCAAAACGAGCTAACCGCAAAGATCCTCCTGGCAACCTGCACGCGTATCGGTGAGCTGACGCGCGCCGAATGGATACACGTGAACTTCGAGCGTCGTGAATGGACAATTCCTCCGGAGCATGCCAAGAACAAGAGAAATTTCGTCATTCCACTCACGGAAGAAGTCGCAGGGTGGTTCGTCGAATTGCGGCGCCTCGCCTTCGACTCCGGATTCGTACTACCGCTCCGGCAACGCCATCGTGGGCGGTCAGGAGATGCGCCGATGGAAGCTACGAGCGTGAACGCTGCCTTCAACCGCCTGCACGACAAACTAGGCGACCGTAGCCGCCGCTTTACCCCCCATGACCTTCGCTCCACGGCGCGCAGCCATCTTGGCGCGCTCGGAGTGGATGTTCTCATCGCGGAGCGTTGCCTGAACCATTCGCTGGGCGGCCTGGTGGCGGTGTACGACAAGCATGACTACCTTCCCGAACGGCGTCGAGCTCTCGACCTGTGGAGCAACAAGATAGCCGCCCTTGAGAAGGGCGAGATCTTCAACGTCGTCCCGTTCAGGCGAGCGGCCAACGAGTGAAGCTACTATCTTCTCGAGGGTGACAAGCGAAAGCAGCGACCCGATAACAAGCAAGCAAAAGCGTGTGTCTCAGTGCAACGCCGTCCGAAAGGCGATCACGAAAGGCCGCCTGAGTCCCAGCGGTGCAAAAGTCCAACGGCATGCGTGGCGCTTCAGGACCTGGCAAGTAACACGTCAATGACCACAAGCTACCTCATCGCGTCGAACGTCCGCTTTCCCAGAAAGTGAACGGCAACAATCGGGAAACCGCGAACTGCAGGTACCGACCCACACCTGCCGGTCGATCATCTCTGAAGCGGACGCTCAACGTCCGGCTTCAGGCGCGCGCCGCCTGCGGCGCGTCGCTCCGCACGCCGTTGTTCGGTGGCACATGCGTCCGAAGAGCGCCGTCAGGTGTGGCTGGTCTCAGCCACAAGCGGAAGATGTGAGCGTGCAAGATTTGCCATTCATTTCACTGGCGTGCACTGCAGATCAGCACCGATCGTCAATGGACCACTGTAGCTCTTCTTGAGATCTGCCAATGCGGCATCGAGATCGAAGATGCCGATATGGCTGACGATAAGCCGTCCAACCTTCGCCTCTTGCGCGACGCGGCCGACAACATCCGGTCCCGCATGCAGCGGGTTGTTCCTGACGCCTGCCCCATGAGCCAGATGCATGATCAGAATGTTCGCTCCTTTTGCGAAATCGACGAACTTCGGGTCGGTTCCCGTCTGATCTGAGCTGAAGACGATCGACATATTCCGGACCTTCACGCGGTAGGCAAGGGTCGGCATATTGCCGTGCGGGATTCCGAGCGCCGTCACAGTAAGTCCGTCACGGTCAAAGACCGTGGATGGTTCTGCCTTCGTCACGTCGATGACGCCGACATCGAGAGGGACACTGCCCCCTGCAGAGGGCGGCCCGCTTCGCATGTCGCGCCGCATGCCTCCGAGTGTGGCGCCGAGCACCGGGAACGCGCCATTCTTCTCGTCGAACAGACGCGCGAGGAACGTCGCGAAATCGGGGGCGGCGTCGTTTCCGGATGGGCCGACTATGCGCAATGGTTCCTTTCTGATTTCATGACTCAACCAGAGAAACGCAGGCAGATCAGAGATGTGGTCGGGGTGAAGATGACTCACTGCGAGCAACGACAAGTCGCTTACCTTCGCTTGAGCCTGCCCAAAGCGGCCCAAGGCGCCGCCACCCATGTCGACGAGGACTCTGGCCTGATCGCCGACCCAAAGCAGATAACTCGTTGAAGAGCGGAAGGGATTAATTCGCGGTCCACCAGAACCCAAAATTTGCACAGCAACTGAACCCGGTTCGCAGTTCTGTGCAGAAACGGCGGCTGGAATCAAGATGGCGGCGAGCAGGCCAATAACAATTGATCGACGCATAGGACACCTCTATTGACTTTGGAAGTCCCGCAGCTGGCGCAAGTATATCTGCAGCACGTTAGATGCCAACGCGCGATGTCTCAAGTGCGTCGAAAGCAGCCACCCTAATGTTGTCATCGTGCCACCGAACATCGGAGTTCAGCGGCCGCCGAAGGCGGTCCGCTGCAACGACTGGTTGGGCACGCATTGTCCACGAGCAGTCCTGAGCGACCCTCCGTCAGCCAAGACCGCTACAGTTTTTCCCGAAGAAACGCGATGGCACGCTGACGCGCCTCGATTTGCGATTCGGGCAGCAGGCTGCTGGGCTCGTGACCGACCCCCTCTAAATACACCACGGCGATTGACTTGCCGAGGGCACGAGCCGCCCGTTCATACTCCCGCGACTGCTCCACGGGAATCGCCTTATCCGCAGGTCCATGCAAGATCAGGAGCTGCGCATCCAACCGGGCCACGACGTCCTGCGAACTGGCCGGGGCGGGCGTGATGGCTGGGCGGTGCGCCGGCGCGTCAGCCACCACTGCCTGCACGCCAGCCCCGGTGGACGCAGCCCACAAGGCTGCATACCCGCCGCAAGAGATCCCGTACAACCCAACACGGTCAGCCTTTGCATTAGGCAGGGTCTTGGCTATCGCAATGAGTTCCTTTCCCGAATTGGCGGCCGGATCGGCGACCCACTCAGCCTGCGGGATCGCTTCCGAGCAGGCGGCATTCCCCGGTGTCGGTCGGTTACCGGCGTGCCAGCACCCGATTACGACAAGAAAGCCAGCGCGGGCCAGGTCCTCAGCAAGCGATAGATGGCTGTTGGTTAGGCCGGCTGCGCTATGCAACACCACAACCACGGGGAACGGCCCAGTACCCTGAGGTCGCAAGATGGCTGTGAGGAATTTGCGGCCGTTCGACCCATCTACTTTGTACCATTGGGCGCCCGGAGCATCGATATCGGGCGGTGCACTGGCCGGCGCCATTCGAGGTGAACCGATTGTCGTCGTCACACTCTTCGCAGCCCGAGCTACTACCGCACCGACCCCGACAATGATGTCCACCCGTAGACCGACCATTTCGGCTGCCAAGGCGGGAAGCTGGTCGATCCGCCCTCCCGCCCAGCGCGTTTCGATGATGACGTCACGGCCCTCGACATAGCCATGCGAGGCGAGGCTCTGACGGAATGTCTGCAACAAGGTGCATGACCTGTCACCGCTGGGGGTTGTTGTGACGCCTAACATCGTGTTTATTCGTTTGCCGAGCTGAAGATGCCTGGACCCGGTGTCAGAACATTCTTCGGATCGTATTTTCCCTTGGCAGTAGACAACATCTTCCACGCGTCCGCACCAAAGTGCTCTATCCAGTCTAACTGTGTCATGGGCATTGCGGTAACGGGATATTGTTTTCCTCCTGCCGCGGGTGCCGACTCCACTACGTCGTCAAGGTGGAAGCGCCCGGTGCGCCCATGCCGGCTTTCGGCGGTTTCCAGAAAACATTCTCCAGCGGCTTGACAGAAGTCATATAATCAAATATTGTATCATCACTTATTTGATCATCACCTTTAAGGATCGTCAATCGTATGATGAAAAAGGGGCTGAACGCATCGACGCCGCGTGCGGCGCTCGCCCGCGATCGTTCGCGGGTCAAGTCACTGATCGCGCCCGCTGCGGTCACGACGCCGCGCGCGGATATCCCGCCAGTGCGCAGGGCGGCAACGCCGTTGGCGCGGCGCTTCTACCAGATATGCGTGGCAATGGTTGCCGAATCGCTCGCCGAGGCCGAACTCACGTCGCTCGAATACGGAGTGCTGGCCTATCTCACCGTCCAGGGCGGCGAGCCCGGAATCGATCAGGGTAGCCTTGCCGCCCGCCTCGGCGTTGATCGCAACAACGCGAGTTTGCTGGTTGAGGGGCTGGTGACTCGAGGCCTCGTCGAGCGCCATGTAAACGGAGCCGACCGGCGTGCACGCTTGCTTCGTCTCACCCCCGAAGCCGAAAAATTGTTGGTACGCCTGCGGCCCGGCAATCGCGCCGCCAACGAACGCATTCTCGAACCGCTCACTTCACACGAGCGTGAACTGCTGCTCGATCTGCTTACCCGCGTGATCGAAGCGAACGCGGCCTATGCCCGACCCGGTGCCGGGCGGCGCAAGCGGCACTCGCGAAAATCACCTTCCGCAATCACCTGAGGGAGAAAGTCATGCGTAAGATGAAGCAATGGATACTAAGCCTGGCCGCCGGTGCAGTGGGCGCGTTGGGTCTTACGGCGACACCGTCGCTGAGCCAACCCTGGCCGCAACGCACGGTCCACCTCATCCTGCCGCTCGGGGCTGGCGGCATGCCGGATGCCGCGGCCCGTCTGTTCGCGGAACGTTTGGCCGAGCACTGGAAGCAGCCGGTGATCGTGGAAAACCGGCCAGGAGCGGACGGCCTCATCGGCGTCACCGCATTCATCAACTTGCGCGGCGACCACGCGATGCTTTTCTCAATCTCCGGACCCATCACGACCTTGCCCCTTGTGCATGAGAAGTCACCCTACGATCCTGCCCGAGACCTCGTGCCGATCGCTTCGGCGGCAGACAGTTTCGTTGCAATCGCAGCGTCAGCGTCCTCGAACATCGGTTCGCTTGAGGAACTCGTCACGCGCGCGCGCGTGCAACCTGGAAAGCTCAATTACTACGCGGGCGCGGGCGCGCTGCCTTATCTATTCGCTGGTTTCTTTAAGAGCGCGGGTCTCGATCTTGTCTTGGTACCTTATCGCGAAAGCAGTCCCGCTCTGAGCGATCTCGGCGAAGGGCGCCTGCACGTTGCTGTCAGCTCGATGGCGTCATTGAGGGCGCCGGCGGATACAGGCAAGGTCCGATATCTGGCCGTCACCAACAAGACGCGCGCGCCGATCGCACCGGCGGTCCCCACGGCCGCGGAGGCAGGCTATCCTGAACTGGCCTACGATGGATTGCTCGGATTATTTGGCTCGCGCGATATTTCGACCGAACGACGGGATCGCATTGCCGCCGATCTCCGTGTGATCGCCGCCGAACCCGCCGTGGCCAATCGCCTCGCTGCACTGGGGATGGTAGCGCGCTTCAGCGGTCCCGCCGAGTATTCTGCCTCGCTCGCGAAGGAGCGTGCCAAGATGGAAACGATCGTGAAATCGATCGGACATAAGGCGGGGCAATGAATGCACCGGTCGCGGCAGCGCTCGCGTCGGGAAAAACGATGGGGAATTCGATGAAGCTGAATCGTAAGCTGCGCGTCGCATTGGTGGGAGGAGGCATCGGTGGTCTGACCACGGCTATTGCTCTGAACCGCAATGGCTTCGAGACGCAGGTCTTTGAGCAGGCAGACGAACTCCGGGAGGTTGGGGCCGGTATCGGTATCAGCCCCAATGCCGTCAAGGTTCTGCGGGCTCTTGGTCTCGAGGATGCGCTCAAAGAACGGGGACTCGAGGCTGAGGCCATCATTGGCCGCGACTGGACGACCGCGCGACCTTTATTCCGCCTGGAACGAAAAGGTGTGGCAGGTTCCCGCTTTGGCGCGGCTCATGTTCAGATCCACCGAGCCGACCTCCTCGATATTCTTGGTGACGCCGTCGGCCGGCAGAGCCAAATCCAACTGAACTGTCGATGCGTGGCGGTTACGTCATCGGATCGTGGCGCGACTCTTACATTGGGCAATGGAAGGACGGAAGAGTTTGATCTGGTGGTCGGCTGCGACGGTATACGCTCAGTCGTTCGCACTGCGCTGCACGGCTCTCATATGCCTCGATTCACTGGAAACATGTGCTGGCGTGCGCTGATACCGGTAGAAAGAGTATCGTCAGGACACGTTCCTCCGGATACGACCATCTGGATGGGGCCAGGTGGTCACATAGTGACTTACTATGTTCGTGCGGGCGCCCTCGTCAACGTTGTCGCGGTTCGAGAGACGACTGATTGGGTCGAAGATTCCTGGTCGGTCGAGGCGCGAAAAAGTGAACTGGTGGCCGCTTTCCCTGGAGTACACAGGGATTTGCACGAGTTGCTTGAACAAGCCGAGCACTGCTTCAAATGGGGTCTGTTCGATCGCGACCCACTCCCGACATGGAGCACGCAACGGATTACGTTACTCGGTGATGCCGCTCACCCGATGCTTCCGTTTCTGGGACAGGGCGCTGCGATGGCCATCGAAGATGCCTACGTTCTTGCCCGCGAGCTTGCGCGTTCACCAGACGATGTCGCGGTGGCCTTGCGGGCCTACGAGGCGGAAAGAGTTCCCCGCACCGCGAGAGTTCAACTCGCTGCGCGCGACCAGGCAAAGACGTACCACATGACCTCGCCTGCCGCACGACTCCAACGCGTCCTAAGACATTGGATCGAAAAACTGGATGCCACCACGCCAACCGATGTGAATACCGAATGGCTCTACGGCTACGACCCGACGCGACAGCCCGCGTGAAATAGCAGTAGGTCGCCACTCGCGCGAGTCGTCTCAATCCTTATGGGTTGGGCGTGATAGCCATCTCGATCCCATGCCTTCACTTCTTGGCCTCGGGTTTCACCGGCGGGGCACGTGGACGCCGCGCAGGCCGGCGCGGTCGATGGCCCGCTGCACTGACCCCGATGCGTTGGCCTCCTCGATGAATTCGCTGATGTACGCGAGCTGTCCGGCCTGGCCCTTCGGGATCGTTATCGCGACGAGGTTCGCCCCGCAACGGCCCTCCAGTACCCGCAAGCCGGCCAGCTGACTGAAATCGTCTAAGAGCGCTGGCCGGGCTTGTGCGAATGCGTCTGCATGTCCGGTACGCAGTAGCTCGAAAGCGGCGTCGGGGTTCTCGGCATACACCAGTTGGGCCTGCTTCAGTACACGGCTAAGGACGAACGCCTCAACGCTATTGCGCACGACCGAGATGCGAACCTTGGGCTGGTCCCCGTCTCTTAATCCGGCTTGATCTCCGCCTCCCTGATCACCTTCGCCCACCTCGGGATTTCGGACTTGATCAAGGTGGCGAACTCATCGGGCGAGTTACCGATTCCTTCCTGACCAAGATCGGCGAGTTTGGCGCGCAGGTCAGATAGCGCAGGGGCCCTGACGGTTTCGAGATGGAGCTTGCGGACGATCATCGATGGGGTCCACGCCGGCGCGAGCAAGCCGGACCAGAGCGCATACTCGAAGCCCGGAAAGCCGGACTCGTCGATGGTCGGCAACTCCGGGAATCTCGGCGCGCGTCTTAACGAGGTTACCGCGAGCGCGCGCAGCCTCCGCCACTCCCACGGTGGCGTGGGATGCGGATCGCTCCATAGTCCGCGGCGAGCTGCCTTGGCCTGGAGATGTAGAGCGGGGAGTCTGGCTTGGCGTATTGGTCGAATACCCAGGCCATCCCTGCCAGATCTGTTCGGCGTTTGCATCCCTGCCGACTCAGTAGACCGTAGCCCGTAGCGATGGTGCGGCCGTAGCGGTCGCTGCCCTGATTCTCCAGTCTCACGTCCTTCCCGAAGCACAGATCGGATAGCGCTTGCTTCGAGCGCGAGCCGAACGCCTGCTTGCTCTCTGGGGCGTCGATATCGGCCAGGCGGACCTTTACCTGTTGCTGCGCGACCAGGACCGTGATTGTGTCGCCATCGGAGATCCCGACGACGCGGCCGGTGAGAGTGTCGGCGTGGGCGTAACTCGTGAAGGCGAGCCACGCCTATCGAGCCCATCGCACCCACACTACACACCGCGATTGCTAGATCCGGCCCGGCAAACCCGCCGGGCGCCTGAAGGATGGGATAGCTGAGATCGAACAAGGAAAGTAGCTCTTGCGTCCTCTGCGAGGGAACGTAAGCAGCTACTGAAGATTGTTGATCTTCTGCGTTGGCCACTCGAGCAATGGTGATCGCGGCTGCCAGCCCTGTCGCACAACCGAAAAACACTCGTCTGCTATTGTCCATCGCGCGCCTCCTTGCTTACCGTACTGCTTCACGGTAGTGTTCGATGCGATCTGCCAGTTGATGACACCGCCAGAACCGATGAAGAAGAGGACTATCGGGTTTATGGCGCGCATCTAGACTTGGCCTCAAGCTTTCACTACTTCGGGACATTCAACGATTGAGACTTGCGCCAAAACCAAACTTGGTTACTCCGGCGTAATCCCCGCATCAACGAGCACCTTGCCGGTACGCGCTCGATCGGCGCGCCAGAAAGCACCGAACTCTTCCGGGCTGTTGCCACCGAAGAGTGAGCCTAACCTGATTTGTTCGGCCCGAAATGCGGGCGCTTGAATAATCTGCGCGATGCCCTTATATAGGCGATTGATAATGTCGCGCGGCGTGCCGGTCGGCACGAAAACACCGCTCCACGAGAAAAGCTCGATGCCCGGTACACCGGCTTCCGCGAACGTGGGAATATCCGGCGCGGCAGGAAGACGCGTGGGAGCGGCCACGGCGAGGACACGGAGCCTTCCCGACTTCACCAAGGGCTCCAGGATCACCCAGAAATTGAATGTGATCGATACCTGACCCCCGATGGCGTCGGTCAGGTCAGCCCCTAGCGCCTTATAGGGCACGCCCACCACGTTGATGCCGGTGGCGCGCTTCATCTGTTCCATCAATACGAACGAGAAACCGCGTGATCCACCAATGGCATAGTTGAGCTCGCCAGGCTTTGCCTTGGCCAGAGCGACCAGCTCACCGAGTGTTCGTGCGGGCAACTTAGGGTTGACCGCCAGCATCAATGGGCCGCCACTGACCAGAGTGACGGGCGTGAAATCCTCCACGTCACGATACGGCATCTTGCGAAATAGCCATGGGTTGTAGACATGCGTGATGGCGTTAGCCAGGAACAGCGTGTAGCCATCTGCCGGTGCGCGCGCGGCAGCTTCGGCCGCGATAAATCCGTTTCCCCCAGAGCGATTGTCGACGATCAGATTTTGGCCAAAGACTTCTGGGAATTTCGCGGCGATTTGACGCGCCCAGAAATCGCCCGGGGACCCCACAACCTGCGGCACGATCATGCGTATCGGCTTATTCGGAAACGGTTGCGCCCACACGCGCTCCGTGAGCGCGCAGCATGCCGCAATGCATAGCGCAAGAACGCGAGTCAGTGCGGGAAGGGTAAGGACAGCGTGTCGCGTGTTGATTGTGCGATTCATTATCTTCCTTGGTGTGGCAGAACACTTGCCTACGCGGATTGCTGCAACTCACTGCAGCGAGCGTAGCCCGTTTCCGGGCTGCAACCGCGCAAGGTCAATCTACTCCTGCACTGCCCTTGATGATACGCAACCGACCTTGACCTCTATTGTTCCAACGTGGACTTCAACAGCGTTCACCAGAGGACGTCAGGTGCAACGGAGTGTTGGGCAAATAACGCCCGCTCACAGGGCTGCTCACTTGATCGCTGCCTGCAGCGATTCGAACGTGCCAGGAAAGTAAGTCACGTTGTGCCACGGTTTGCTGGTCATCGCGTCGGCCAGCGTACGCGCCTGAGCAAAGTCACGTCCGACAAGGACAATACCTGTATTGAAATCGTCCAAGGGTAGCGGGGCTTTGTCGAGCACGCCTGATGCGAGTTGATCCGCCGGGACGTTGTGCGCCCCTGGAAGGCTTCCTTTAACGAACTCCTCTGGTGATCGAGCATCGAAGAACACAGCCGTACGGTCCACATTGAAAATCCGGATGATGCCCTCCAGCTCGATCTCGGTCGGTCCACCAAGCGCGCGCCAAACCGGAATTCCGAGCTGGTAACGCCGCACATCGGTGAAACCTGCAGTGACCAGCTGCTCGCTAACCCTGCGGCTTGCTCCGCAGAAGGGACCGTTGCAATAGAGTACTAGCGCCTCGCTCTTGTCTCCACTTACCGGTCGCTCGACCGTGGCCACCACTGCTTCCGGCGGAGCGTCTAGATTTGTCGCTCCCGGAATGTGGCCCGCTACGTATTCTGAGCGCGTTCGCGTATCCAATATGACTGCGCCACCGTCAGCCAGGAGGCGCCGTACTTGCTCTGTGCTAACTTCCTGGGTGTTCTGGTTAGCTTCGGCCAGCGTTGCTTGGTATATGCTCCCAACTTGCGCACTCGCCAGCATGGGACTGGCTAGAACTAATATCGCCGACATCCCAAGCCCGACCAATGGCGAGAATGTCCCAATCCTGAACCTCATAGCTTCCTCCCATTGCTGCCCACTTTGACATGAGGCGAAAGCCTCGCGGTATAACTCGGGCGGTCATTGCCAAACCGTTGGTGCTGTTGGTGAAACGTACCTTCCTGTTCGGCAGCGCCTCTCGCGCGCAATTGCCGTTCCCAGACTGCGAGTTTTAGGCGACAAGCTGCAAGAACTAAATAGCATACGCTCAAAGTGGCTGACCGGTAACGCTGGTGATCAAGTCGCCCGAAAAGCGGGAGCGACGACTAGATTAGGGGCATCACCCTTGTGGCGAAGCGCTCCATACGCTCCAAAGACTGCTTCAGGGAGGGGGCAGCCATGTCCAGCATCATGTGGCGGATGCCCACCTCTTGTAGGTGACCGAGTAACGCTACGCCGAGCCGGCAGATAGAGCAAATTAGTGCTGTTCGGGCGTCTGCTAATGGCCCGGTCGGAGAAGTTGCCTGCCATCCCTCCAGATACCGGCCGTTGACCGCGGTCCGCCAGCAGTCATGCCTCAGAGTGCCGTAAAGCTGCCGCTGGTCACAGGCAGCACGCGACCCCTACCGGTCAGTCGATCTTCTCCAAAGCGGACATTCGCGTTCTTACTCGATCACTCGGTCGACACGCACTATGATCGCCTCGGGAAGCGAACTCCAAGTGCTTTGGCAGCAGGGACGAGGACGTCACTGCGGATGCCGAATTCGCGCGGCCGCTTTCAAGATCTCGATGAATCTCTTCGCGGCTGGTGACAGGTAGGCGTCCTTGCGGTAGATCACGCCGTCGCGCCGGAGCCATGGGAATCCTTCGGCGCGAATTTCGGCCAACGCATAGGCGCGCGCGGCCTCCCGCACGCTGCGCCGCGATGTAAAACCGAGCAGCCGCGACGAGGCGACGATGCTAAAACGCAGCTGGTGGTGCCTCGTTTCGAGTACGACATGAGGCGGCGGCAGTCCTTTTGCCTCGAATGCTCCGTGGAACCAGCTGCGTGAACGTAATTGAGGGGAGTTGAGCGCCCAGCGCTCCCGCGACAGTTCAGCAAGTGTCACGCGCTTCTTCCTTGCCAGCGGATGAGAAGCTGAGGCGAAAACAACGTATTCGCTTTCACCGAGGAACTCCTGTTCCACATTAGGTTCGATGGGTCCGAGGTGATTGACTACCAGGTCGAGACTGCCGTTGCGCAGCATCGGGTGCATCACGTCCCGGTCGCTCACGTAAATCTCCATGGTGACATTTGGCGCATCTTTCTCTAGGGCTACGTATGCAGCCCGTACCGCTTCGGTTGCATGTGGGCCAACCCCGAGTCGGATGTGACCCATGCGTCCTTGACTCAAATCGGCAGCTTCCCGCTGGACGTCCTCCAGCGTGAGGCGGAGCCGATGCACGCGGGCTAGCAATGCCGAGCCGACATCCGTCAGATCGACGCCTTTGGGCGTGCGCTTGACCAGTTTTGCCCCCATCGATGCTTCCAGGCGGCGCAGGCTCTTGCTGACCGCCGTGGGGCTGAGTTCGAGTGCTTCCGATGCTCTTCGCACGTTGCCGTGCTCCGCGACGATTGCGAAGTACTCGACGTCCCGTAGTTCCATAGTGTCAACCAGAATTCAGCAGTTGATGAAAGTTGGATAATTGCGGTAATGCACTCGTGATGTCAACATCGTTCACCTGGCGAAGGGGCCTCCACAAAAACGGAGGCCCTTGCCGCGAGAAATGCAGGGCGTAGGGAGTCGATTTGGCTGTCTGCGAGCCATTCATCCGGGAGGGCGACATGAGAATCTTGCGACGAATATGCACTGCGACTATGCCGATTCTGGTGGCAATCACTGTATTGCCTGTGGCTGCCCAGAACCCTGATGGTGGAGCACCTCCAGCCTATCCAGCGAAGCCGGTGCGGATCATCACCGGCGGTCCGGGGACTCTTCCCGACATCATCACACGGCGCCTCGGTCAGCACCTCACTCGATCGTGGGGACAATCCGTGGTAGTCGATAATCGCGGTGGCGCCGGTCTGGTAATAGGCACCGGAGCTGCAGCGCGCGCCGCACCGGATGGTTATACCCTGCTCGTGTCCGACAGGACTGCGCTCGCGGCGGCACCCGCGGCGTACAAGGAGCCGCCCTACAACTCCTCGCGCGATTTCGCGCCGATCACGCTCATTTCGCGCTCCCCGGCACTGCTCGTCGTACATCCGTCCGTGCCAGTCAAGGCGGTTCGGGAGCTGATCGACTACGCGCGGAAATACCCCGGCAAGCTTACCTATAGCGCAGCAGGCCCGGTAACCGGGAATCACATCGCTGGCGAGATGTTCAAGCAGGCCACGGGCGTCGATCTCATGCTCATTCAGTACAAGGGTGGGGCTGCCGCGATGCTGGCGGTTGTTAGCGGCGAGGTAGCAACTACTTTCAGTACGCTTCCGGTTGCCCTGCCGGTGGTTGCGGCGGGGAAGGTGAAGGCATTGGCGATTGCCAGCGGCAAGCGGTATTCTGGGCTGCCCGATATCCCGACAGTAGCGGAAGCTGGCGTTCCCGGCTTCGAGGCAGATAACTGGAACGGCTTGCTCGCGCCCGCGCGTACACCCCCGGAGATCATTGCCAAAGTCAATCGGGATGCCGTCGCGGTCCTGCGCGATCCGGAAGTACGCAAGTCTTTCTTCGAGCACGGCTCGGAAATAATGGCGGGTACTCCGGAAGACTTCGCCAGGTTCATCATCACGGAGACCGAGCGGATGAAACGAGTGATTGACGCAGCCGGCATTCGTGTGTCTCAATAATTCGACTGACGAAGCTCTGCACATGTACCGAGGGGTTTGCTTTCTTGATTCAGTGAATCCGTCGCGATTCCGACGGGCCGGCACGATTTTGCCGTCCGAAGAATCGTGGCATCCAGTCCATACCGGGTGCCGGAAGACACAAACCTTAAGGCCAGGCCTACCATTGACCGCTTTTGGTCGACTCCGGGCACTCCCCACCGGCAGCTTCCGGGTAGTTTGATTTTTGCAGCCGCGAACGGCGGGTATCTGGAAATCCTAGGGGTAAGCTGGGAACTTCTCAATCCGGCCGAGGCTGTGTAAAAACGCAAAAAGCGATGCTTCGCGAAAATTGCCGAGGCTATTAGAAGCTGCAGGATCGACGATCAGCATTCGGGGAAGGGTAAGACGACATCCGAAATTTGGCGAAAATGGAGTTTTTACACAGCCTCGACCCGTTGCCGCCGCTCGGGTATTGCGCATAGCGGCCAATCGCGGAATTCGCGGACAAGCCCGGAACTACCCTCCGATGGGACGCGACCATCGCGCGACGGTCGAAATTTTGACCCGAACAACCAGACTTTCCCGCTCGTTCGTCCTGGAGATCTCTATTTAATAGTTAGCCCGTACTTAGCAAAAATCTGCCTGATCGTTCCTTCGTCAATCAGTTTTTGTATAGAAGCGTTCGTCTTAGTCAGAATCTCGCCGGTGTTCTTTGGAAATGCCATCGCGTACGGACGCGCTAAGGCTGGCTGGTAAGAGGCGACGATCTGGAGGTTGGGATACAGGCCTTGCTTGAGCACATAGCCAGATATTACGCCGGAGAACAACGAGGCGTCAGCTTGTCCGGTGCTGACAGCCATTAGGGCTTCCGTCGTGGTCTCGACTTCCTTGTAGTTAATTATGCCGTTCTGTGTTAGATACCTGGCATACGGCGAGGCGCGCAGCGTCACAATGGTGAGAGCCTTGGCATCGGCAATGGTGAGATATTGCTTCTTGTCGGTCTTAGGGACAACGAGAGCTTCAGCGGTCGTTCCGTAGCCGACGGTAAAACTATAGTTGGCCTGATTTTCAGCGGTCACGGTTGTCCCTGCTACAACATCCAGCTTACCTTCGTCCATCAATCCGAAAGATCTCCTTGTATTTTCCGTGATCGTGAGGGTCACCTTAAACCCGGCGTTCTTCGCAATGGCTTCCAACACTTCAACCTGTAAGCCCCCGATCTCGTTGTTGCTTCGCACTACGCCGGGTTCGGCACCCTGCAGCCCCACGCGCAAGACTTGCTGTGCGCTTGCCGGGTTCATCGCAGCCAATACGGCCGCCGCGAACACCATTGCCCACTTGTGCATGTTTCTCTTCCTCTTGAAGAACGGAATTGTTAAAGCGTTGATGATTATCTCGCTGGCAGCATAGAGCTATCCGGCGCTGCCTTCGCAGCCGCAAGTCCCCTTCTGTATAGGGGGCCGATGGACGCGCGTCTGTTCGCTGTCGCGCATAGCGAGCCAATACGTCTACGTGCGAGCGTTCAATCCGTGATCGGTATGAGTCGCTGTACAACAGCGTCCCTTAACCAGGCACTACCGGCAAACTGGGCGCTCGAGGCGAATGTCCGGAGTTGGCCGAACCCGGCCCCGCGTTGTCGGGATTGGATTGCCGGAAAGCGGCCGCTCGATCGCGCCTCGCCCAGACCACGTCTTCGTGCCCGAGGCTTTGCTCCTCAGGAACATCTCCGCTACGCGACCACCTGTTCGAGACAAACGAGGTAGCCGCTCCGGTTCTATCCTGAGATGGAGGGGGGAAGGGCGTGTACATCCCCCCGATCAACACTGCAACAGTGCAACACCTCGCATGAGGGCAAGATAGATACAGACTCGGGCAACGGCTCGCTGAGTGTGAGCCGCGCCGGTCGTCCCTTGCGATCCTCCAGGTTCCGCAGATATCCCAGCTGGACCGCGGTGGCGATCCGGCGTGCGGCGGCGCTTTTGTCGAGCCCGAGCGCATGCGCTACTTGCCTAAGGCTCGCCTCCGAGGAACCGTCGGCAAGGAGCTTCTGCACTGCCTGCACGGTCTCCCGAACGATCGGTGCCACGGTCGCATCGATGCCCTCGGCAATCACGTCAAGCACGAGCGTGCGCACTACGGCGTAGTCCTCCAGCGTGGCGAGGATCTGCCCTTCCCCGTCGCGCTCGCGTGTCACCTGGTGCAGGATTGCGTGTGCGCGGATCAATGCGAGGAGCTGCCCGAAATCGCGTCGCAGCCGCACCGCCACCGGAGGTATCTGCTCGGCGAGCGCTGAGGCATACGGGATGATGACCCGGTGCTCGGCGTGGGTGAGCCAAAGCTGCAGGGCAAGCCACGGCCCGGGATCGACCGTGGCTACCCTCTTCTCCGCGATGGCCCGCAGGATCGCCCGAGTCTGCTCCGGGGTGTCGGTGACCACAAGCGAGAGGAGCCGGGTCTCGTTCTCCGGATGCAGTCGCACTGCGGTCGTGGTGACCAGGAGCCCCGTCGGACCCTGTTTCTCGATGCGGCGCGGGCGGAAGCCGTTCTGGGTCTTCTCCACCACCTCGTAGACGAGGCGACCCTCGGAGAGCAGCGAACGGATGAGATAGCTCGCGAATTCGCCGAGCATGCCTGCCGCCTCGTAGACCACGAGGAAGCGGTGCTCGAGATCGGCCTCGGTGTAAGCGAGGGCCCGGTCGCTCACTGCCGTGATGCAGTGCACGGCCTCGGGCGGAAAGAAGCGAAGGACGCTCTCCACGGTGAAACTCTTGCCACCGGAGCTCGGACCCTTGACCGCCACCGAAACCGGCCGCGACAGAAACCGGGAAGTAAGGGCAAGGTAAAGGGTCATGGCGGTGCGCGTCTCACCCACGGCCCCGGCGGCGCTGTAGGCCTGCGCAAAGTCTTCCAGGATCCGCGGTCGCATGGCAAGAGCCTGGCATGCCTCCCACGCTTGCGCGCTGCGTTTCGCCCTGTCTTCGTCGAGGATGCGGACAAATGGGATGGCGCTTTCGAGTGCAGCGGCGAACCGCGCCTTGAACGCATCGGGATCCGCACAGTGCATCGCGCTCGGATCCTTGAATGGCGCAAGGGCGACCAGGCAGGCACGCTCGCGAATCGCAGAGCGCGCGAGCCAGTGTTTGACCGCTTCACCGCCTGCATCCGGCTCGACGATGATATAGACCCGCGCGATGCCCTCCAGGTGTCGCGCGTCGCGCGCTTCGTTCCAGGTACCCGCTCCTGGCACGCCCAACGCCGGCACGTCGTGGTACCAGAGCGTGTGGCAGTCCGACTCCCCTTCGACCAGCACCACAAATGCCGACTGCCCGAGCCGGTCAAGGCTATAGAGCTGCGGCTTGTCACCACGGCGCCAGACGAATCGCCGGTCCTGAATCGGATCTCTGTCCAGGCAGCGCCGGATACGAACGGCGATCGCGGCGCCAGCGCGGTCGCGGTACGGTATGCGCAATGCGGGACGGTCGTGATAGCGCAGGTCGGTGAGGTCGAGCGCGCGCAAGAACGCCTCCGGCAGTTTCTTCCAGCCAGCGTAGGCGGCAACCGTTGCACTGTTGCACGGTTGTTCGGGGGGATTATCTGGAGGGCGCTCCGGCGCAGGTCGGGCCGGAGCCACGGCTACGGCAACGTGATGGGACTTGTCCGACGTTCCCTGGATGTAACCGTACTTGGCTGCCTCGAAGAAGAGAGTGCCTATGGCTATGCCGCCGTCAGCATCGATCGATCGCCAGACTTTGCGAGCATCGGCTTCGCGGTAGCGCTCGCTCGATCGGCTCCAGTCATCCCAGAGCGCAAAGCCCGCTTCGCCCAGGGCGGACTTGATCGCCATGCCGATGCGCAGCCACAGGTCTCGGTCATCGGCTGGGATGTAGGTAAGCGCGGTCTCGATGCGCGAGCGCTCATCGATCTGAGCGGGCGTCGGCCGCGGCATCGTCTAGCGTCCGCCCCTGCTTCGCTTGATACAGCTTGCGATCCAGCGGTCGACTTCAGCTTCGAGCCAGCCCACCGCGCGCGGTCCGAGTGAGACTTGGGCGGGAAACTCGCCGGTCTTGATCTTGAGGTAGATCGTGCTGCGCGAGAGCCCCGTGCGTGCCTTCACGTGTCGCATGCGCAGGAGCGTGGTTGCGCCTTGCTGGACGGTCTCTGTCATCGTGATTCCTCTGCGGTCGTGGTTGAACACGGGGGAATCTTTTCACGGAGGGACGCGCAAAATCTCGGGTAATCAGTGCTTCGTTGAGGCACTGATTACCCCTTGCAATTCCGCTGCGACGGCGCAGCGCGCTTCTCGTTCCCTCTGGGAAGCGCACCGCATGGACAACTTTCTGTGCGCGTCAAGATCGAATCAGTGCCTCGTCGAGGTACTGATTCCAAAATATAAAGGGGCCAGATCGTGTCCAAGCGCGCCGGAGAAGGCGCGGGAAGTCTCGCCATGCCGGCAACCCGAAGCGGTGGTCTCGGCCAAGGCGGATTCCCTTGTCCGGGTACGGAACTCCGCCGGCGCCGGCGGGTCCGAGGTGCATCGAAGCACCGCATTTCGCTGGCTGTGTCAGCCCGGTTGATGCCCGTAATCGCATCCAAGCTCGTGAAAGCGAGCGCCAACACCGGCCTCATCTCCTGAAAGCCGGCGGCCGAAAGGGCTGGAGATAGTTGTCGAAGCAGTAACCATTGATGGCGCCGACGCCGATACTGGTCGCGCCATGTTCTCGCTGGACGGGTCCGGACTGCGCCATCGTGCGTGCCGGACGCGTAGTCTCCGTCCAAGCACACGGCCCCTGGGCCATTCTCGCGTGGAAGTTTGCGCCCGCCGCAAGGCGGTCGCTGCGCCAATAGCGTCGTCACTACCCGGCGCCAGCCTGTAGTGACGACGCCGAAACTGCTTCAGCCGGCAAGGACTTATGGTCGCTGGCGCAAGTGATGACCTCTCGTGATGGGCTTGCTGGCCCATCCGAATTCCTGATCGCGCAACGCGATCCATGCCATCGCCCGCTCCCCGCGGGCTCTCTGAACGACCGCGACCTCGTCGCGACCGGCGCGAGCGCCGGGTGAAACAGCTCAACTCGATGGTTCGGCTCCAACAGGACGCCCGACATCGACGCCGAGACGGGTGCAGCCGTGGCAAGCAACAGAGACTTCTGCACAAATCGGGAGTGGTGTCCCGAGTGCCTCGTAGCTTCCGACACGCTTGGGCGTGCGGGACGCACAGAAACACTAACC
>Ga0111538_10002141_pt1 | contig 27822 bp, 24 predicted proteins | sample SoiMethybrSBSTD1_FD_79669 | JGI IMG/M metagenome (GOLD analysis project Ga0111538, IMG submission 79669) | Bulk soil microbial communities from a Populus tree surrounding site in Tennessee, USA - Soil MetaG P. TD hybrid SBSTD1 (version 2)... | ecosystem: Environmental > Terrestrial > Soil >...
CAGGTAGCCGTCGGCGCGGGTGTTGTGGACGGGGAACTGGCCGTTCCACACGTTCATCCGGTGCTCTCCACCGGGTCGCAGGCTGTCGCCCCACGGAAATCGGCGGCCGGCGAGGCCGCCGCGCGCGGCGAACTCCCACTCGGCCTCGGTGGGCAGGCGCATCCCGGCCCAGCGGCAGTAGGCGTTGGCGTCCCGCCAGGAGACGTGGACGACCGGATGGTCCTCGCGCTCGTCGAGCCCCGAGTGCCGACCCTCCGGGCGTCGCCAGGTGGCCCGCGGTACCTGCCGCCACCACGGCGCAGCGGCGACACCCCGGGTCGGCGGGAAGTTCGGTGGCAGTAGGCCGGCGAACACGAACGACCACCCGATGCTCTCGGCGTCGGTGACGTATCCGGTCGCCGCGACGAACGCCGCGAATTCGCGGTTGGAAACGCAACACGCGGCCAGCCGGAACGGGTCGACCCGCACCCGCCGCACCGGTCCTTCACCGTCGCCTTCATAGGCCATCGGATCCTCGCTGCCCATCAGGAACCAGCCACCGTCCAGAGCGACCGACGGCGTACCGGGCGGCCGCACCGCGACCGCCGCCACGATTTCCTGCGGCGCCGCGGGCGTACCCTCCCGCGCCGGCGCGCAGCAACCACCGCTGTCCACATCTGGCATACCAGTTCTCCGTTCAGAAGACGGTTGTCCAGTCGTTCCTGATGCTGACGACCGTCCATCCTTCGGTCTCGGCACGTTCGAGCGCCTCCTCGGCGCCAGCGGCGTAGTCGAACTCGCGTTCAGCGTCGTCGTGCCGGACGAGAAGCCGTAGTGTGGGCCTTTCGCCGTGGTGGGCGAACTCGAGCATCGGCAGGTCGCCGTTGGAATTTCCGGCCGCGAGCAGCGGACGGCGACCGGTCCGGTTCCAGATGCGCACCGGCTTCTCCGGCCCGTCGTCGAGGTAGTCGACCTCGGGCCGGTGGGTGATGGTGCCGCCGTTCGCGTTGCTCGTGTAGGTGAAGGTGCTGCTGCTGCCAATGACCCGTTCACGCGGGACGCCGTACATCTGTGCGGTGACGGGTCGCATGAAGTCGCGACCGCCGCCCGAGGCGATGTAGTTGGTGAAGCCATTGGCAGCCAGATACTTGAGCAGCTCAATCATGGGCGCGTAGCCGCAGTCGAGATAACTGCGGCCCAGAGTCGGGTGCCGCGCGGTGCGCAGAAACGTGTTCGACTGCTCCTCGAAGTCCTCGACGCTGATGCCGGCGTACGCGGCCAGGATGCCAGCCGCCAGGATCCGCACCTTGGTGTCGTCACCCGCATAGTGCTCGGGCATGAGCGCACCGAACCAACCGAGGTCCCGCTCGACGACGGCCTTCCACGGCTGGCGCTCACTCAGCTCCGGCCGCTCCCGCACCATCTCGGCGAAGCGACGCAGAATGAAGTCGAGCTGGATCGGCATCGGCATCTCGCACCACAACGTGCCGTCGTTGTCGAAGACCGCAACCCGCTCCTCGACCGGAACGGCGCTCGATCCGTCCTCGCCGCACGTGCGCGCGACGAAGTCGATGATCGCCTGCCGGGTCGGGCCGTGCCGCCAGCTTGACAGCGGGTCGTCAGCCATGACTCACCTCGATTCGGATGGCACACAAGCGTGCCCGGCACACCTGCCGCATCGAGACGAAGGGTGCCCGCCAGTGTGCGCCTACCGACCTACGCAGCCCTGATCGCCTGCATGGAACGGTTCGCGGCCGTGACGGTCCGCGCGGTGCCGATCAGTGGAGCAAGAGCGATCAGGACACCGCGAACGTCCTCCGCCGACACTCCCAACTCGTCGGCGATCGTGAAGTTCACCAGGTACGACTCGGCGGACGCGTCGAGCGCCGCGAGAGCCGCGATCCGCACGAGAACGTACGTCCGATCGTCCAGACCGGACGCGGCCTGGACATCGCTCTGCATCCTGACCAGAACCTCCATCAGCGGCTGGTCGGACAGGTTCGTCTTCAACGCCTCGGCGAACAGATCGTCAACGGACATCGTGTGACCCACCTTCCAACTGCTTCCGGACTCCGGCCGCACCATCATGCGCATTCCGGCCGGTCGCGGAACCCACCCGCCACAGATGATGCGCGCCGCAGTCTCCGATGATCAACTGTAACCGGACGTGAAGCCAGGACGATCGGCGCCGCGGCGCTGTCCCCCGTCCGACGGGAGTGACACCCGTGTGAAGATGCGCGCGCGCAGGTGGTCCGACCTCGGATCGAGCGCCGTCGCTGATCTCGCATCAGTAGCGGGACCTTCCGGCACTCGCAGCGCCGCTCGCGGCGAGGTCGCCCACAGCCGAGCGCTTCCCCGTCGCCAGGTAGATGAGCAGTGGCGCACCGACACCGACCGTGCCGTCCACCCCGTCGGCCAGGCGCCCGACGTCAGCTGACGCCGGCCCTCACGCACGGGGCCTCACCCATGCCGGGGGATGCCGGCCGTCGGTGGTTCCACCAGGTTGGGAGCGGAAACGCCTCAGCACTTCGCCCGACGACGCCGAGGACACGGAGATCACGGAGCTGACGCAGGAGACAGTCATGAAATGGCACAGCCCGCGGACCTATGTGATGACCGGGACGGTGCTCCTTCTCGTCGTTGCCGGATGCACGGATGATCCCGACCCGTCGCCCGGCGCCAGTGCCCCGCCCTCCCCGGCCACGGCCTCGGATGTCGTTACCCGGTCGTTGCAGGACATCGAGCGGTACTGGACCGCTACATTTCCGACCATCAGCAATGGAGAGCCCTTCAAGCCTGTGCAGGGCGGTTACCATCCCTACACCCAGACCGACCCGCCGCCGTCCTGCGGCGGCGAGCCGGGCGTCTACCAGCCGAATGCGTTCTACTGCCCGACGGGTGACTACATCGCCTGGGACTCCGAGACGCTGATTCCACAACTGCGAACCGACTTCGGCGAGCTGCTGGTCGGCGTCGTCATGGCCCATGAGTACGGGCACGCGATCCAGGCCCGGCTCGGCGTGACCGACCAACCGACCGTCGTGCTGGAGCAACAGGCGGACTGCTTCGCCGGTGCGTGGCTCGCCGACGCCCTCGCCGACCGGTCGACGGCGTTCAAGGACATCGCACCGGCCCAACTTGACCGCACCATCGCAGGCGTGCTCCTGCTGCGCGATCGACCTGGTACCTCGGCGACGGCCCCCGAAGCGCACGGCAACGCCTTCGACCGGATCCGCGCGCTGCAGGACGGCGTCCAGAACGGAGCCAAGAAGTGCACCGGCTACCGTGCCGACAACCTGCCGGTCACGGAGGTTCCGTTCACCCGGAACGACGACGCCGCGACCGGTGGCAACCTGCCCTACGACGAGGCGGTCGACACACTGTCCCAGGATGCCGCCGCCTACTGGGCCCGGACCTATCCGCAGCTCACGGGTCAGCCATGGAAGCCGCTCGAGGTCAAACCGTTCGACACCACCTCGCGGCCGGCGTGCTCGAACCCCGACGCGACCGCGAACGGCGCCGCCTTCTACTGCCCGGACGGCGACTACATTGCCTTCGACAACGAGAAGCTCGGTCCAACACTCCACCAGCAGGTCGGCGACAACGCCGTCGGCATGTTGTTGGGCGAGCTGTACGCCCGGGCCGCCCAGCACCGCCGCGGAGCGGCGACGCAGGACGGGCCAGGCCAGCTCGCCATCGACTGCCTGGCCGGATCGTGGACGTATGACCTGCTCCATCGCACGGGCCAGAGCCCGACCACCCGGCTGTCACCGGGCGACCTGGACGAGGCTCTGGCCGCACTGCTCGCCTTCGGCCGGGGCACCGCCGGAGCCGACCCATCGGCGTTCGATCGCATCGCCGCCTATCGCAAGGGCGTGTTGGAGGGCCTGCCGGCGTGCCGATGACGGCCGGCTTCGGCAGGTGGCGCGCCGAGCGCCGCACCGAGCACCGCGGCCGCCACCGTGCGAAGCAGCTCAGGATCAGCCACGTGTGAGGCCGGACCGCCGCCTCCCTCGCAATCGGGCGTTTTGGGCGACCTGGTCGGGGGTATCCAGCCGAGACGCCGTAGTCATCGATGCACGATAGGGGCTCGTGGTGGACGGGTCGGTGGCGCTGTACCACGCCGCTGTCTGTTCGGCGCTGGAGCCGATCGCGTGGAAACGGATGACCCCCGAGATGCTCGCCCGACACGTGATAGGCGAACTGGACCGGCGGCGGGTCGTCGATCTCCTCGCCGACGTGGCCACGGTAAGCCTCCCCGATGAACGCTCAGTCCAGTTGGCCGACCGCACGGATGAGCGGGCCGGTAGCCGAACCTCATCCAGCATGGATGGGTCGGCACCGCGGCGGCTATCGGGCCTGCGCGGGAACCGGTGGTTGTACCTCGGGTGTGGGGGTCGGGGCTGGGCTGAGTCGGATTGTCGCGACGTAGGAGATCACGACCGCGACGATGACCAGTGGCATGGTCAGGAATCCGTCGGCTCCGAGGAAGAGGGTGGTGACCAGCACGGATGTCAGTGGAAGGCGGAGGATTCCGACGGTCATGGCGCCGATGCCCATGGCGACGGCGGGCACGAGGGTGAGTCCGGGCAGGTGGGCCATCGCGACTCCGCCGGCCGCGCCGATGAACATGGCCGGGAAGGTGGGTCCGCCGCGGAAGCTGCTCAGTGATGCGCCGTACGCGAGTGCCTTGCACACCAGCAGGAGCAGCAGTGCGCCGATCGAGTACGTAGCGCCGTTCTCGACCAGACCCGGCAACTCCTCCTGGCCCGAGAACAACACGTCGGAGAAGGGCTTGCCGGTGCTCTCGGCGTAGCCGATCGCCACCGCGGCCACGACCAGGCCGACCAGCGGCGTGAGCAGCACCGGCCGTTGCTCGGTGTGCCGGGACACGGCCAGGGCCAGCCAGCGGATCCCCATGCAGAGTGGGGGCGCGGCCAGGCCGATGACGATGGCCCACCCGAACTCGGCCACCGTCGGCACGGCGGCCGGCGGCAGGGTGGGGATGGCCAGCGAGAACTGGCCGTATCCGGTCAGCGAGTCCAGCCCGGTGAAGATCAGCGCCCCGATCCCGGCGCCCAACAGGCCTGGCACCAGGACCAGCGTGGCGGTGGCGCCGGCCAGTCCGGACGCCTCCATCAGCAGGAACGCTCCGGCCAGTGGCGAGCCCAACAGTGTGCTGATGGCGGCGAAACTGCCCGCGGCGGCCACCACCGCACCCGCCTGAACCGGCAGGTCACGCTTGGCCAGGTGCACGGCGAGGTACGCAAGCCCGCCGCCGAGGGCGACGAGTGGGCCCTCGGGGCCGACGACCGCACCCAGGCCGATGCTGGCCGCCGCCGCGACCGCGATCCCCGGCAGGGCACGCGGCTCGGCCCGCCCGCCCGGCTTGAACCCCTCGACGGGCACCTCACCACCCCGACCGGGCAGGTACCGGACGGTCAGCCCGACGATCACGCCCGCCACCACCAGCGGGACGACCGGCCACCACCACGGGACGGCGGCGAACCCGAACACATCCGGCACGTCGGTGTACGCCCAGCCCTGCATCAGCGTGAGCAGCTTGAGAAACCCGTACGCCACGGCGGCAACCGGCGCCCCGAGGACCGCGGCGACCACCAGCAGCACGAGGTAACGACGGCTCCGCAGCACCACGACGGGATCGGCAGGCGCGGTACGCGGATTGGCGCCGTCATCCCCGGCGCGAACCGCCGCCGTTCGGGCCTCAGGCATGAAGCCTCCCCACCTGAGCCGGTGGCACCGCCCCCCTCGCACCGCCATCGGCGGCTGGACCGACTGACCGGTCCGAGGCCACCTTGCCAGCCGCCCGACCCGCCGCAATCACCATCGACGGATGAGATGTCGCGATCTGTGTGGGCCGCTCGGTCGACGTGGCGGTCTCATCCAGGCGGGATGAGCAAACCGCGATCGTGGTCCACCACGTTGAGGGAAACGCGCCCTGGGAGGTTCCGGTGACTGAACAGTCGTACGACGTGATCGTGATCGGAACCGGGGCCGGCGGCGGCACGATCGCCCACCGCCTGGCGTCCACGGGACGGCGTGTCCTGCTGCTCGAACGCGGTACCTACCTGCCCCGCGAGCGGGACAACTGGGAGTCCACGTCCGTATTCGTCGAGGGAAAGTACCGGGCACCGGAATTCTGGCTCGACAAGCACGGCAACGAGTTCCCGCCGGAGGTGAACTACTACGTCGGCGGCAACACCAAGTTCTACGGCGCTGCGCTGTTCCGCCTCCGGCCGCAGGACTTCGGCGAGCTGCGCCACCACGGCGGCCTGTCGCCTGCCTGGCCGATCGACTACGCCGATCTGGAGCCGTACTACACGCAGGCCGAACACCTCTATCTGGTGCACGGCCAGCACGGCGAGGACCCGACGGCGGGGGCGGCCAGCGCGCCGTACCGCTTCGGCCCGGTGCAGCACGAGCCGCGCATCAAGGCGCTCAGCGACGACCTGGAAAAGCAGGGCCTGCACCCGTTCCACTTGCCGATCGGGGTGAACCTGACCCAGGACGAGCAGGGCCGGGCCACCACCTCCAGCCCGTGCATCCGGTGCGACCGAGTCGATGGATTCCCCTGCCTGGTCGGGGCCAAGTCGGACGCACAGGTGATCTGCGTCGACCCCGCCCTGGCCCACGCCAACGTCGAGTTGATGACGAATGCCACCGTGGAGCGGCTGGAGACGGACCCGTCCGGCCACAGCGTCACGGATGTCGTCACCCGGCTCGGTGACGGGACGACCGTGCGCCTGCGCGCCGACATCGTGGTCGTCGCCTGTGGCGCGGTCAACTCGGCGGCGCTGCTGCTGCGCTCGGCCAACGACCGGCACCCGGGCGGGCTGGCCAACAGCTCGGACGTGGTCGGGCGGCACTATATGCGGCACAACAACCTGGCACTCATGGCGGTGTCCAAGGAACCGAATCCCACCCGGTTCCAGAAGACCCTGGCGATGAACGACTGGTACTTCGGCGCCGACGACTGGGACTATCCGCTCGGCGGCATCCAGATGCTCGGCAAGAGCGACGCCGAACAGATCCGGGCCAACGCGCCCCGCTGGGCGGGCAAGGTGTCACCGGAGATGCCGTTCGAGGTGCTCGCGCACCACGCCGTCGACTTCTGGCTCTGCGGTGAGGACCTGCCGTTGCCGGACAGCCGGGTCACCCTCGAAAGCGACGGACAGATCCGGCTCACCCTGGACGAGAAGAACAACATGGAGGGCCTCAAGCGGCTGCGGCACAAGTTGCAGCGCATGCTCGGCAAGCTCGGAATGCACGAGCACCGTCTCCTTGACCACAGCGTCTACATGCACAAGGGAATGCCGATCGGGGCCACCGCGCACCAGGCCGGCACCGTGCGGTTCGGCGCCGACCCGGCCAGTTCGGCGTTGGACGCCAACTGCAAGGCGCACGACGTGGACAACCTGTACGTGGTCGACACGAGCTTCTTCCCGAGCATCGGCGCGGTGAACCCGTCGTTGACCGCGATCGCGAACGCCCTACGGGTCGGTGACCACCTCGCCGACCGGCTCGCTTGAGCCGACCGGTGCCGTTTCGCGCGAGGTGGTGGGGTCCTCCCCCAGGTGGTCCTTCTGATCGAGGGAGTACAGCACGACTAGGGCCGGCCCGACCAGCACGACCGCCACCGCCGACCACGCCAGGACCCAGCGCATCGTGGCGGCTGCGCCCGCCCCGTCCTCGATGGTCAGCGTGAACGGCAGCAGGTACGGGTACTGGGCCACCGCCCAGGCCCAGACCAGCGCGGCCACGCCGACCGCGGCCGCCGGACGGATACCCCGCCGTCGCACCCGGTCCCTGCTGCGGGCGGCGAGCCAGAACGTCGCACCGAGCGCCAGCACGCCGATCACGAGCAGCGGCCAGCCGCGCTTGACCAGGAGGTCGAACATCCGCCGCTGGTCGACGTAGAGCGCCGTCAGCGCCGCTACGCCCAGCACCAGTCCGGCGACGCCGGCGACACGCGCCCGGACCCGGAACCACGCCTCGGTTGCCGGCAGGCCCCGGCGGTGCGCCTCGGCCACCAGGTAGCACGCGGCGACGAACGCACCGGTGGCGACCGCCAGCAGGCCGACCAGGACCGCGGTGACCGTCACCCAGCTCGTCCCGGGGTCGGCCGTCGGCGCAGTGGCCGTTCCGCTCAGGTGAATCCGGCCGGTCATGAGGGCGCCGAGGGTCATCCCCAAGCAGAACGGCGTGAGCACCGACCCGATCCCGAACAGCCATCCGGCCAGGTGGCGGCCACCAGCACGGGCGGCGTCCTTGCGCACCGCGAAGCTCGCGCCGCGCAGCACGATCCCGACCGCGGCCAGCGTTAGCGGTACGAACGACGTCGTCATGATCGATGCGAACGCCGGCCCGAACGCGGTCCAGGTCAGGATCAGCATGAAGATCAGCCACACGTGGTTGACCTCCCAGACCGGGGTGACCGCGGCGTCGATCAGCGCCCGGGGTTGCCGGCCGCTCTCCCGGCCGCCGGCCGTGAGGTCCCACACTCCGGCGCCGAAGTCGGCGAGGCCGGAGCAGGCGTAGAGAGTCATCGCGACGACCAGGATGATCGCTACACCGTCGGCGGTGCTCATCGCGGGCCCACGCTCCGCTCACTCATCGAACGGCCTCCTCGGCGCCGGCCGGCCCGGAACCGGGCATCGGCTCGAGATCGGGCGGTACGGCGGGTCGCGGGCCGTACGGCGCGGCATCGTCCGGCGTCTCGTCGTCGCGACGCCACCGCCGCGACATGGCGCGCAGTGCGAGAACGGTCGCGACGCCGACGATCGTGTAGAGCACCACGATGATCGTGAAGCTCACCCAGATCCCGTCGGCCTGGGTGACAGCGTCCTCGGTGCGCAGGTGGCCGTACACGACCCACGGCTGGCGGCCGACCTCGGTGACGATCCAACCGGCCTCGACAGCGACATACGTCAGGACGCCCGCGCTGGCCGCGGCCCACAGGAACAGCCTGGACCGGGGCACGTCGCGCCGCCGCCAGTAGGCGATCGCGAACCACACCACCAGCAACATCAGCAGGGTGCCGATGCTCACCATGACGTCGAACGCCCAGTGCACGACGGTGACATTGGATGGCCGCTGGTCGACGGGGATCTCCACCAGCCCGGTGACGTAGGTGTCCGTACTGCCGCCGGCCAGCCACGAGTCGAGGCCGGGAATGCTCACACCGCCCCGGACCGTGTTCGTCTCACTGTCGTACCAACCGAAGAGGATCTCGGGCTGGTGGGCGCCGGACTCGGTCACCACTTCCATCGCCGCGAACTTCGCCGGCTGGTCGTTGAACACCCCGACCGCCGCCGCATCGCCGGCTCCCAACTGGAGCGGGGTCGCGATCGCCGCGACCGTGAGCGGGATCAGGATGCCGAGCCGGTGGTAGCGGTCGCGGCGGCCGCGCAGCCAGCCGACCACGTACACCGACGCGACGGTGAAGCCGGCGGCCATGTACGCCGCCAGAAGGAAATGTGTGAACTCGTACGGCAGCGCCTTGGTGAAGATGGCGGCGCCCGGGTCGATGTTCGTGATCGACCCGTCGGAGGCGATGGTGAATCCGGACGGGGTGTTCATCCAGGAGTTCGCCGCGATGATGGAGAACGAACCGGCGATCGAGACGAACGGGATCGGCAGTCCGAACCAGAAATGCGTCCACGGCTTGAGCCGTCGCCATCCGTAGACGTAGATCGCGATCAGGATCGCTTCCAGGAAGAAGGCGATCCCTTCCATCGCGAACGGGATGCCGAACACATCGCCGAACCGGCCCGTCAGCCCCGGCCACAGCAGGCCCATCTCGAACGACAACACGGTGCCGGATACGGCACCCACCGCGAAGGTGAGAGCCGCGACGTGCGACCAGCGCCGGGCCAGCGTGAGCGCGACAGCGTCGTTGCCGCGCAGGCCCTTGAAGTTGGCGATCAACATCAACGACGGCAGTGCCACCCCGAGCGGCACGAAGATGATGTGGAACATCAACGTGAACGCCATCTGCTGACGCGCCGGGAGCAGTTGCGCGGGCTCCGCGAGGATCGGCTCCGCCAGCACCCTCAAGCCGCTCACAGCGTGTCCGCCCGCATTCCAGGTCCGATCGGAGACACGAGGTCCCTCCCCTACCTACGTGTCGACCCAGATGAGCGGTCGACGCGGCATCGCGTCCTGCCACCGTCGCCTGCGCGCTCGGCATGTTCATCGTCCGGATTGGATGAATCACAGGTGCGAACCACGGCTGGCGCGGCCGAACGGGTCTCATCCAAAAGGGATGAAGCCTCGGCGAACCCCACGCACGACGCTGACGTGTGCGACACCGCGAGACGAATGGGGGCCGCATGGGCGAGGCAAGCATTTCGGCGGGCCGGCACGTCCCGGCACACGTCGTGGTTGTCGGCGGCGGCTTCGCCGGGGTGGCCTGCGCCAAGCGGCTCGCTGGCGAGCCCCGGGCCCGGGTCACGGTGCTCGACCGGACCGGGCAGCACCAGTTCCAGCCGCTGCTGTACCAGGTCGCGACCGCCGAGCTCACGGCGGACGACATCCAGTTCGACCTGGCGGAGATGTTCGCCCGGCACGACAACGTCGAGGCGCGCGCCGGTGAGGTGGTCGAACTAGACCCGACGACGCCGTCGGTGACCCTGGCGGACGGCAGCACGCTCAACGCCGACGTCCTGGTGCTGGCCGCGGGCGCCACGCCCAACTTCTTCCGCACCCCGGGCGCCGAGCAGCACTCGCTGCCGCTCTACAGCCTCGCCGACGCCGAACGGATCCGGGCGCGCCTACTGGAACTCTTCCGCGAGGCCGCCGCGAAACCCGAGCTGATCGACGAGGGCGCGCTGACCTTCGTGGTGGTGGGCGGCGGGCCGACCGGCGTGGAGATCGCCGGTGCGGTCGCCGAACTCGCGCACGACGTCATGCCGCACGTCCACCCGGAACTCAGCTCGGCCCGGCCCACGGTGATCCTGGTCGACATCGGACCCACGGTGCTCGGGCCGTTCGCCACCGAGACGCACGAGTACGCGGCCCGCCAGCTCCACCGTCGCGGCGTCGAGTTGCGCCTGGGCACGGCCGTGAAAGAGGTCGCACCCGACCGGGTGGTGCTGGGAGACGGCACGAGCATCCTGACCCGCCTGACGATCTGGGGCGGCGGGGAACAGGCGGTACCGCTCGCCGCGCGGTCCGGCCTGCCGCAGGGTCGCGGCGGGCGGATCGAGGTGGACGCCGACCTGAGTGTGCCCGGCTTCCCCGCCGTCTACGCGCTCGGCGACGTGGCCAACATTCCCGACCGCGACGGCTCGATCCTCCCGCAGCTGGGCAGCGTCGCGCAGCAGGCCGGCCACTGGGCCGGCGGGAACATCATCGCCGACCTCGAGGGAGCCGCCCGGCAGCCGTTCCACTACCGGGACAAGGGAATCATGGCGATGATCGGCCGTAAGGCGGCGGTCGCGGAGATCGGCGCGCACCGGCACGAGCTGCACGGCCGGGTCGCCTTCGCGGCGTGGCTCGGCGTGCACGCACAACTGCTCGCGAACACGGGCGCGGAGATCCGCGCCTTCATGGCGTGGGCGGAGGAGTTCTACTTTCGGCCGTCGCACCGCTCGGCCAAGCTGCTCGATCCGTCCACTGTGGACAAACCGCGAATCGACTGGAGCAGCTCGTAACTGGTTTCCACTGCCGCCCGGTTGTGGTCCGGCTCATAGAAAGGCGGCCTCATGGAACGCGACCCACGTCCCGCCGACGTCCTGGTCATCTTCGGCATCACCGGCGATCTGGCCAAGGTGATGACGTTCCGGTCCCTCTACCGGCTGGAGGCCCGCAACCTGCTCGACTGCCCGATCATCGGCGTCGCCGTCAACGACTGGACCCGCGACGACCTCGCGACGCACGCCCGTGACGCGATCGAGACGGCCGGGGAGAAGATCGACGATCAGGTGTTCGACCGGTTCCTGGCCAGGCTCAGCTACGTCGCCGGTGACTTCGGCGCGGCGTCGACGTACCAGCGGGTGGCCGCCGCGATCGGCGACGCCCGCACGCCGGTGTACTACCTGGAGATCCCGCCGTTCCTGTTCGGCCGCGTCGCGCAGGGGCTGGGCGATGCCGGCCTGATCCGCGACGGCCGGATCGTGGTCGAGAAGCCGTTCGGCCACGACCTGGAGTCGGCGCGGGCGCTCGCGCAGGAGATGCACGAGCACGTCGACGAGTCGCAGCTTTTCCGCATCGACCACTTCCTCGGCAAGATGGGTCTCGACGAACTGCTCTACTTCCGGTTCGCCAACACGATGCTCGAGCCGGTGTGGAACCGAAACTACGTCGAATCCGTCCACATCACCATGGCCGAGGACTTCGGCGTCGCCGACCGCGGGCACTTCTACGACCCGGTCGGAGCGCTGCGCGACGTCGTCGTCAACCACCTCATGCAGGTCCTGTCGGCCGGCGCCATGGAGCCCCCCGCCGGACACAACGTGGCCACCGTCAAGGACGCGCAGGTCGCGTTCTGGCGCGCCGTGCTCGACGCCGACCCGGCCCATTACGTCCGTGGCCAACACGACGGCTACCGCGACGTGCCCGGTGTGGCAGCCGACTCGACGACCGAGACGTACGCGGCGCTGCGTCTGGAGGTCGACAACTGGCGGTGGTCCGGCGTTCCGTTCTTCATCCGCACGGGCAAGCTGCTGCCGGTCACGCAGACCGAGTTCCGGCTCGTGTTCAAGCGTCCGCCCCGGCTGGGGCTGCGGCCACCGGGCGAGTGGAGTCCGGAAGGCAACCAGCTCGTGATCAGGCTGGACCCGTCGACAGGGATCCGGATGCGCCTGGATGCCCACCGGACCAACTCCGTGCGGCCCGAGCGGATCACCCTCGACATGGAATTCGCCGAGCAGGGCGGTGAGGGGCCCACCCCGTACGAGGTGCTGCTGCAGGCCGCGATGGCGGGCAACAGCGCCCGGTTCACCCGGCAGGACGGCGTCGAGGAGACGTGGCGGATCATGCAACCGCTACTCGACGCGCCGCCCGCACCGCACCCGTACGCCCCCGGTTCCTGGGGACCGGCCGCGGCGGACACGTTGACAGCCGACTACGGCGGCTGGCCGGACCCCTGGACGACCACGTGACCCGAAACACCGGCGGGTCGGCGCCGGTCATGCCGGTGAAGAGGTAGGCCCGCGATGGGTGAGCCGACGGTCGGCAAGCCCGCTGCGGAGGACGCCTCCCGGCTCGACCGCCGCGGTCCGGTGGACGTTGTCGGCGGTGGCGCGATCGGCCCCGTGCCGGTGGTGCCCGAGCGACGTCCGGGGCCGGCCACCCGGATGGACGCGCTCGGTGCGGCGGCGGGGTCGGTCATCCGGATCGCCCTGGTCGTTCTCGGGGCGGCCGCGCTGCTGGCGCTGTTCAAACCCCTGGTGACCGCGCTGGTCGTCGCACTGTTCATCGCCGTGGCGTTGCGGCCGGTCGTCGATGTGCTCGTCCGGCGGAGGGTGCCGCCGGCCCTCGCCGCGACGATCGGGATGCTCATCGTGATCGCCCTCGGGTTCGGCGTGATCCTGCTCGTGGTGTCCGGTGTCGTCTCGCAGTGGGACCAGCTCAGCCAGGAGGTCGACGCCGCCGTCCACAAGCTGGGCGAGACGCTCGCCTCGGCCGGTATCGACGCGAGCGTCGCGAAGTCCGCCCGTCAGTCGATCGTCGATCATCTGCCCACCATCGTCTCCGGGATCCTTCCCACGGTCAGCAAGTTTGTCGGCGGCGTCGCCTCCCTCGTGATCGGCCTGTTTGTGGCCCTCTTCACCTGCTTCTTCATGCTCAAGGATGGGCCGTCGATGACCCGGCGTGCGGCAGCGGCGCTGCCGCTGCGGCCGGTTGCCGGTGAACGCTGGTTCGCCGAGACGGGCCACATGCTCCGGCGCTACATCGTCGGGCTGACCGCTTTGGGCGCGTTCAACGCGGTGGTGGTCGGCACCGGTGCGGCCATCCTCCGGTTGCCGCTGATCGGCTCCATCATGGTGGTGACCCTGCTCGGCAACTACGTCCCCTACCTGGGCGCCTTCTTCGCAGGCGCCTTCGCGGTGCTGATCGCGTTATCGACCGGCGGGGTCGACACCGCGCTCTGGATGCTCCTCATCGTCGTCCTCGCCAACGGATCCATGCAGACCGCGCTCACACCGTTCGCCTACGGAGCCGCGCTGAACATCAGCCCGCTGACCACACTGCTGGTCACGATCGTCGGCGGCCTGATCGCGGGCGCTCTCGGGGTGGCCCTCGCCGCACCGGTCGCGGCGATCATCGCGCACACCGTCCGCCGGACGACCGAGCCGGTGACGATCCACCGGGATCCGTAGCCGACCTCAGGCCGTCAGCACCCCGATCGCGTCGCCGATGCGCTTGGCCGTGATCACCGGGCACAGGACCGACATGATGGCGGCGTTGAATGTCACCTTCGACAGGTCAAGTACGACTCGGCGTCCACCGCCAGACGCCACCTCGTCCAGGCAGTCACGCAGGTCGTCGGCAACGGTCATGTCCAGTTCGCTACGAGCGGTGACAACCGCACTCGTCGGCACATCCCGGCTGCCCGACCCGACGCTCACGACCCGGGCCTCGACCGCATCGCCGCCAGCATCGCCACCCTGATGGCGTGGCCGACCGTGCTCGGCGATCATCAGGGCACGGTCGTCGCCGAAGCCTGGCTCCGGGATGCGGGCAGGCTCGATCCCGCCAGCTGAGCCGCCCCGTCCGCTATGCGAGTGCTGGAATGGCGGGGTAGCGTTGGCGCTGATGCTGGTCATTGGGTGATCGGCGCGCCGGTCTGGTCCTCGCCGGGTCGTCGGGCGGAACTCTGGAATGCAGGGTCCTGCCTGGCCTGAGGATCGGACTGGGCATGAGCGTGATAGTCCGCACAGACCGCGACTTTGCCAGTGGTGTCACCACGGTATGGCTGAGCGGTGATCTCACCTGGGCGACGGTGTCAACGGTTCGGGTGGCGCTGGCCATGTGTGTAGTGGACTACCCGGTGGCGGTGATCTTGGAGTTGAGCGGCCTGCGCGCCGCCTCGTCCGCAGTGCTCAGTGTGTTCCCGACCGCCGTCCGGCGCGCGGCCCGTGATCAGGGGGTGCCGCTGCTGCTGTGTGCGGCCGGGCGGGAGGTCGCCGGTCCGCTGGCCGTGTCGCGACCGTCCGCACGGGTCTATGCCAGCCACGACGACGCGGTGGCCGCCGTCCGGGACGGGCAGCCGCGGCGGGGGCATGCCCGGATGGCGCCCGCGCCGGCCTCGGCGAGTCTGGCCCGCGCGCTGGTCGGCGACGCGTGCCTGGCGTGGAACGTTCCGCACTTGTACGACCCGGCCCGTGTGGTGGTCTCCGAACTGGCCGCCAACGCGATCGAACATACCGGCGGCGATTTCGAGGTCGCCGTTGCCCTGGTCGGAAGGTATCTGCGGATCGGCGTGCGGGATTACAGCCTGGTCGTGCCCCGGGCGCCGACCGCAGAACTGCCGAATCCGCAGGCGCCGTTGACCGGTCGTGGCCGGGGCTTGTCGATCGTCCACCACTACGCCACGCAGTGGGGCGCCAGTCCACTGGACAACGGCAAGATCGTGTGGGCCCTCCTGCGGACCTCTCCGCCGAACCATCCGGACGCCACGCCGACGCGGGAGGCGGCTGATGTGTCGACGGCGCCGACTGCGGCCCCTGCGCAACCCCTGTGGCTCGCCCAACTCGCCGTGGACCGGCTCTCCGAAATCAGAGCGACCCACAACAGGTCGGGGACGTCGGCCGGCGCCGAAGGTCCCGAGGTGCCCGATGTCCGGCCGGAGCGCCTAACCGAGCGGGAGGTCGACGTCGTCCGCTATCTACCGACGATGCTGACGGTCGGCGAAATCGCACTCGCGCTGCATGTGTCCATCTCCACCGTCAAGGCGCACATGAGGTCCATCTACCGCAAGCTCAACGCGTCGCGGCGGCGAGAGGCCGTCGACCGCGCATACGAACTCGGTGTCATCGCCCCGACCACGCCGGCCGGCGAACGCCCACCTGGATGACCACCATGCATCACCGCGACGCTGGATGGCCAATTCGTGACGTGCCACGGGCGGTCGAGGCGTGCCGCGTGGTGCGTTGACCTGCGGACGGCATTGCCACTGTGTGCCGCACGGTTGCGCCCTGTACCGGCGGGTCCGCCGATGTCGATCTTCGTCTGTGACCAGACCTGTGACCACGAAGGCATACAGGTGAACAGATGTCATCCGATGCGGCGGACGGCGGGTTAGGTCGGTGTCGGCTGCTACCGGCCGCGCGTCCGGTTGACCGCGGCGAGACCCGACCGCGCACGAGCCCGCCCGCGGCCTCGTGGGTCGGGATTCAGTCCCCGTCTGCCTGCTGGACCGGCCCGCGCAGGAACGGCACCTTCTCCGGAGCGACTGCCAGCATCCAGAGGGCGAGGCTGGCCGACATCTGATGGGCGGCGGTCATGGCGAACGGCGGGCCTGTCAGCACGACGACCCATTGGTCCGGATCGGAGTGCACCGGGGCCAGCACAGGGTAGCCGTCACCGAGCCGCCCGAACGGCAGCAGCCCGCCCGGCTCGGGATGGAACGGCCCGACCGGCCCGCCCGACCTCGAGCGTTCGCCCGCGAGGCCGTCGATCTGCTCGCCGCGACCGCGCCGACCTGGCACAGGCGATGGCCGGGATCGCCGGCTGGCGTTCGCGATCCTGGACGGCACGCTCATCCCGGCGGCGTCCATCCGACCCGCATGGGCGGCAACGGTAGATCGCAGCGTGTTCAGGCTGGCGATGTCGAACGGGAAGCCGACGTCGGAGGCCTTGTGCCCGGGACCGGCCAACCGTCGGCTGAGCGGGTCGATTGGCCGGTCCGGGCTCGTCATCGGCCGGCTCTACCCCATTGGGCGGCGGCATGCACTCCGACAAGGGGCACGGTGGCCACCGCTCAGCCGCAGAACGCCATGTTCAGGAATGCGTCGACGGCCTCGTCGGGATCCCCGCGAAAGTCCGGCGTCAGCGCGATCGTGGCTCGGCGGCGCTGGTCCTGGGTGGTGAACGACCAGGACTGGTAGGCCAGGGCGTCGCCGTCGTTGCCGTACACGCGGACTCCGCACGGGGTGTCCCGCCAGGCCAGGCCGAGCCCGTACTGCCCGCCCTCGACTCCCGGTGTCCGCATCTCGTCGAGCAGGCGCGCGGGTAGGAGTCGTCCACTGAGCAGGGCGACGAAGAACCTGTCGAGGTCCCGTGTCGTGGAGATCATCTCGCCGCTCGCCCCCATCACGGACGGGTTTATCTCCGTGAAGTCGACGAGCCGCCCGTCTATCGGCACATAGCCGTGCGGATGCGGTCCGTGAATCAGCGGCCACACCCCGGGCAGCGACGTGTCGAGCAACCGCAACGGCCGGACGATCCGGCGCACGATCTCCTCGCTGTAGGAACGTTCGGTTGCCTTCTCGACGATCTGGCCGAGCAGCAGATAACCGGTGTTCGTGTAGGCGAAGGCCGATCCCGGCGGTTGGAACGTCGGCGGGTTGGCCACGGCGCGCTGCACCAACTCGGCCGCGGTCCAGGTCCGCCACCGGTTGTCCAGAAACTCCCGGCTCGGCGGCAACGGCAGCGTGAGGCGGTAGTCGAACAACCCGCTGGTGTGGTTGAGCAGGTGCCGCACGGTGATGCGGTCACCGCCGGGAACGGCGCCGGGCAGCCACGCCGAAACCGTGTCGTCCAGCTGCAACCGGCCCTCATCGACGAGCTGCAGGACGACGGTGGCGAGGTACGTCTTGGTGATGCTGCCGACCCGGACCCGACTGTTGGCCGGGACAGCCTTCGTCGTGCCGAGTTCGGCGACGCCGCTTGTCCCGCGCCACACACCGCGCTCGTCATGCACCTCCGCAAGCGCACCGATTGCGCCGGCGACGATGACGTCGTCCAGCAGCCTCTGCAGCCCGCCGCGATCCGCACTCTTCGGTGCGCCAGCGGCCGCGGCCCCCGTCGCGATCATTGTCACTGCGAGGGTCGCGGTCACCATCACTCGAAATTGGGCGATCAGATCCATGCGGTGAAGCGTCCGTGGGCGGTACCGGGCCGGGCGTCGCCCCGCCGTACCCTTGCGCGTCACCGGCAGGTAGGGGGTCGGATACCTCTACGGTGTGACCGCACTCAGGCATCCGAGGGCGCTCAGTTCGGCCCGGCCCTCGGCCGCCCGCTGCGGCATCAACATCAACGTGCAGGCCCGTTCGAAGCGCGCATCCAGCCGCTCCCACCCCGCCAGCGCTTGCGCCAGGTCGCTCGGATCACCGGTGAGCCGTCCGCGGGCGCGGGCGAGGCAGGCCGCCGCCCAATGGTGTTCGGTCTGCAGCCACGCGGCCCGGGCGAGCCGGTCGGCGGCGTCCGGTAGGCCGGCCGCCACCGCCAGTTCGGCGCCCGCAGCGCGGGCGTAGCCCTCCCACCAACGCTCGGGAAAGGGCGCGGAGCATCGCTCGACCAGGTCCACGGCACGCTCGAACCGGCCCGCGTGCAGCGCCGTCCGCGCCTCCGCGAAGGCCATGATGGCCATCAGGTCGGCCGAGCGCGTCGGTGTGTCGTGACCGGCGACCGTCAACGCCCGGGAGCGCCACGACTCGTATCGGCCGTCGTCGCGCAGACCGTGCACGAGTGCGGCCGCGGCGATGGCGGACGACATCCAGGGCATGGCGGGCCGGCCGTCGCGGATCCAGTTGTCCCACAGCTCCTGCGCGGCGGCGGTGGCTTCGTCGAAGCGTCCGGACAGTGCGAGAACGCGCACGAGTTTGGGGGCCGACAGGTACGGATGGTCGCCGATCGGGTCGTCGACGCGGGCGCGTTGCACTGCGACGCGCGCGGCTGGCAGGTCGCCGGCAGCGGTCGCGGCGGATACGACGACGTGGAATGCGTCGGTGATTTCGGCCGCGCCGGTCGGATCGTGGGCGGACAACGCGGCCACCACCCGCATCCGTATGTCGGCGATGTGATGCGCCCGCCGGAACCGGCCGGCTTGCACGGTCGCTGCGCCGAGCGCGTCGAGGCATTGCGCGACCAGGGCGGCGTCGCCGGTACGACGTGCCGCTCGCAGCGCGGCCCGCGACAGGGTGACGGAGGTCGCGTCCGCACGGAGCCGGTGCCAGGCCGTGGCCGCGGCAAGCAGCGCCCCCGTCGCAATATCGGCACCATCGGCGGCCGCCTCCGCCTTCCGGAGCAGGTCGGAGCCGTCCACCTGGTCGAAGAACTCCGCAGCGTAGCGGACCGAAATGATGACGGCGTAGGCGAGAGCCTCCGCGCGGGCGTTGCCCACGCCGGCGACGCGCGCCCGCTCGGCGGCCTCCAGCATGAGGTCGAACGCGATCGGCCCCCGGGCGACGACGATGGCGGCGTCCGCGGCGTGCCGCAGGTCGACCCCGGCCTGGGCCGCATCGGCGGCCCGGTCGGCCGCGGCCCGGTAGTGGTCGCGCGCCGCCACGAAGGACCGGCGGCCGAACGTCAGGTGAGCCAGGGACCGCGCCAGGCGGTGCGCCGCGGGGTTCGGGGCCGGCTCGGTCGCGGCCAGGGCGGCCCTCAGGTCGTCGGCGACCTCATCGAAATCGGACGCGGGTTCCCGGCCGCGGACCAGGTCGAGCTCCAGCGCCTCGGCCGTAGCGACCGCCCAGGCCAAATGTCGCAAGCGGGTCTCGTCGGCCCCGCCCGCCGCTCCGAGCTGCTGATCACCGAACGCCCGGATGGTGTCGAGCATCCGCCACCGGCTCCGGCCGGCGGCCAGCTGATGGTGGACGACGAGACTGCGGTCGACGAGCCGGCCGACCAGGTCGGCGACCTCACCCCTGGCTGCGTCCGGCGTGATCGCCTGGGCCGCGTCCAGGTCGAAGCCGCCGACGAAGACGGACAGCCGCTGGAACATGTCCCGCTCCGCCTCGTCGAGGAGGTCGTAGCTCCACTGGATGACCTCGCGCAGTGAACGATGGCGCGGGTCGGTCGGCCGCCCGCCGGTGAGCAGCCGCAGCTGGTCGTCCAGGGCCGCGAGCAGACCGTCGGCGCCAAGTGACGCCGATCGGGCCGCGGCCAACTCGATCGCCAGCGGCACGCCGTCCAGGCGGGCACAGATCCGGGTGACGATCGCCGGATCGGCCGGGAACGCGGGTGCCACCGTCCGGGCCCGGTCCAGGAACAGCCGCTCCGCGTCGGAGTCCAAGGGCAGCGGCGCCACCAGGACGAGATGCTCCCCGGTCACACCGAGGCGCTGCCGGCTGGTGGTCAGGATCGTGGTGTCCGGACACTCGGACAGCACCCGTTCCACGACCGGGCCGACCTCGTCCACCAGATGTTCGCAGTTGTCCAGCACCAGCAGGGACCGCTCGTCCCGGAGCCGTTCGACGACCGCATCCAGCAACGACCGTGGCGGCCGCTCGACGACGTCGAGCGCGCCGGCCACCGCCTGTACCACAAGCCCCGGCCGGATCGGGACAAGGTCCACGAAGGCGCCGCCGCGATGGCCGGGCACCGCCTTGGCCAGCGCCGAGGCGAGCCGCGTCTTGCCGACGCCGCCGGGCCCGAGAAGTGTGACGAGACGCGACGTCGCCATCCGATCCGGGGTGGCGTCCAACTCCTTCGCGCGGCCGACGAAGGTGGTCCGATGGCCGGGAATACCCGTGATTTCTGATGCCTCTGCCGCCAGCGGGTGCCCCGTCGAACCCGCCCGCCCGGCCAGGTCCCGCCGGTCGGCTGCCCCGAGCTTGCGCAGCAGGGACGAGACGTGGCTCTCGACGGTCCGTACCGAGATGTGCAGCCGGTGGGCGATCTGCGCGTTGGTCAGATGCTCACCCAGGGCCGTCAGCACATCGGCCTCTCGGGGCGAGACCTCTGACGCGTCCATCCCCTCATGGTCCCCCATCACGATCCGGGTCCGGCCCGTGGCCGTTCCGTGGCCCGTTCGCCGGCTTTCCGTGGCGATTCCGTGGTGACCACGGAAGCCGCCGCCGCTCTCGCTCGGCAGGCTGGACCTGCCGGTGTCCCCGGCCGAGCGAAACGATGTGACGGGAGAGTGTGATGGGAAAGGTCATCTTCGTGATCAGCATGTCGCTGGACGGCTACATCACGGCGTCGAACCAGACGACGGAGAACCCGATGGGCGACGGCGGCCTGCGCCTGCAGGAGTGGGCCTTCGGCACGGACGAGACGAACCGGCGCTACCTGGACCGCGCCATCGACGGCCTGGGCGCCGTGATCGCGGGACGCCGCACCTACGACACGTCGTTGCCCTGGTGGGGCGCCGACGGCCCGAGCGGGTCCGCCCGCCGGCCGGTGTTCGTCGTGACACACGAGGCACCTGCCGACAGCCCCGAGGGCGGCGTCTACCAGTTCGTGACCGACGGGCTCAAGAGCGCCGTGAAACAGGCGCAGGCCGCCGCGGGTGACAACGACGTGACGGTGATGGGCGGCGCCGACGTTGGCCGGCAGTGCCTCGCGGCGGGGCTACTCGACGAGATGGAGATCCATCTGGTACCGGTGCTCTTCGGCGGCGGCACGCCGATGTTCGATGTCCTGCCGGACGGACATGTGCAACTCGAGGCGGTCGATGTGCTGCCGACGCCGTCGGCGACGCATCTGCGGTACCGGATCGTCCGCTGAGGAGACGACTCGTGCCAACGACGGACGAAGACCTCGCCGCGCACGCCCGCGGCCTTCTCGACGTGAACCGCTATCTGACGCTGGGAACGGTCGATGCGGACGGCTCCCCGTGGACCACCCCGGTCTACTTCGCCCCGGCCGGCGAGCGGGACTACTACTGGATGTCCGACGTGGACGCCCGGCACTCGCGCAACCTCGCCGACCGTCCACGGGTCAGCATCGTGGTGTTCGACTCCAGCGTCCCGCCGTACCACGGTCGGGCCGTGTACGCGGTGGGCGAGGCGCGCGAGGTGACCGCCGACGAACTCGACCTCGGGCTGCGGACGTATCCCGGCCCCAGCCATCGCGACGCCGTTGCGGTGACACGCGACGACGTGACGGGAACGTCGCCGTACCGGCTGTACCGGGCGACCGCGTCGGAGGTGTGGGTCCTGTGCCCGCGCGAGCCGAGGCAGCCGTGCCCACTGCACGGTCTCGCCAAGGATCACCGGGCCCGGGTCGCCTGACGCATTGCCGTGTAAGCGTGCTGAAGGCGGTGGCGGACTAGGTTGACAAGTCTCCACACCAGAAAGGACGGTCCGAGATGCGCCCACCCAGGCGAGAAAACAACTGGTGATTTGATGGCAAGCCACCTTCGACATCGAGGAGGCATCATGCGCGACCGGGACTGGTGACCGCGCGCGCCCGCACAGCGCTGCTTGTCAGCGCTGTGCGGCCGTTCTCGTGCCGCGTCCCATACGCCGCACGACGACGCCTAGCACACTGTCGCCCGAAAGGTAGCCGTGCTGGCGGGAGTCGGCGCTGTGGGAGGGGTTGTCGCCGAGGACGAGCAGTCGACCGTCCGGCACGGGGCTGCCGGCGGCAGACGTCACTGCGGCGGCCATCGACGCGGGCACCGGGTCGCCGGGTACCGCTACGGCGCGCTTGATGACCCAGTCCTGCTCGGCGAGGTTCCTACGTCCGGGGTTCTGGACGATGACGATGTCGCCGGTGCGGATGTGTTGCAACGGCCGGCGTCGCACCAGGACGCGGTCCCCTTCGTGGAGGGTGGGTTGCATGCTCCGGCCGTCCACGTCGATCACCACGAATCGGCGGCGCAGCCAGGCGACGAGTGCGGCGGCCCCGGCGAGCGTCGTCGCGACGGAGACGACGATCCCGGTCATGGCGTCGCCACTTCCGTGGCCGGGTCCGGCTGGTAGCCGCGTGCCTGCAGCGTGAACAGCTGGGCGTACGTGCCGGCGGCCGCCATCAGCTCGACGTGGGTGCCCTGCTCGACTACCTGTCCCTGCTCGAGTACCACGAGCAGGTCCGCGTCGCGGACTGCGGCCAGCCGATGAGAGATCAGGACGCTGGTTCGTCCGTGGCGGTGCTCGCGCAACCGCGTGTGGATTTCGTGCTCGGCAACGGCGTCCAGGCCGGAGCTGGGTTCGTCGAGGATCAGCACGTCCCGCCGGTCACGCAGGAATGCGCGGGCAAGCGCCAGGCGCTGCCACTGCCCGCCCGACAGCGAGACGCCGGCCGACGGGTCCGCGTTCTCCGATCCATGCTCGTTCGTGGCAGGGAAAAGGCGGGACAGCATCGTGTCGTAGCCGTGCGGCAGCGCGGCCAGGGTTTCATGAATGCCTGCCCGGCGTGCCGCGGACCGCAGGCGATACGGGTCGCGGTCGCGGAGGTCGCCGAGGCCGATGTTCTCGGCCGCCGTCAGGTCGTATTCCATGTAGTCCTGAAACACCACGCTGATCCGCCACCGCAGGTCCGCCGGGTCCATGTCCCGCAGGTCTATGCCGTCCCAGCGGATCGCGCCGCGCTCAGGGTCGTAGAACCGGCAGAGCAGTTTCACCAGCGTGCTCTTTCCGGCGCCGTTACGGCCCACCAGACCGACGGATCGGCCGCCCGGGATCGTGAGGTTCACGTCCCGCAGGGCCCAGGGATGCTCCGGCGAGTAGCGGAACCACACCCCGCGAACCTCGATGCCGCGACGCATTGGCGGGGCCGGGCGCGGCTTGGCGGGTACCGGCAGGTCCGGCACGGCCGTGGTGATGGTGAGGTAATGGTCGAAGAGCACGAGCTTGTGGTCGGCGTGCGTCACCTCGGAGACCAGCGCGGCGGCAGCGCCCTGGATTCCTGCCACGGACGCGATGAGCAGCGGTACGTCGCCCGCCATCAGGACACCGGATCGGGCGGTGAACAGCGCCCACAGCAGACTGGCACCGGCGATTGCGGCGGCCAGCACCCCCAGACCCGATTGGGTGACCAGGTCGCGCCGGTCCATCCGGCGTAGTTCCGCGTTGGCCTGCCGTCGCTGGGCGATCATCAGCTCACGGAAGTGGCTCGCGGTTCCGAACAGGCGCAGTTCCTTGGCCGCCTGCAGGCTGGTCAGCAGCCGCCGGAAGAAGAACTCCCGGCGCTCCGTCGAGCTCAGCTGCCACATCGTCGCCGCCCGCAGCCGGGACAGCCGCAGCTCAGCGACGAGCGCCGGGACGGCCGCGAGCGCCACCGCCAGCGCCAGCCAGCGGCTGATCACCAGCAGGGAGCCGAGAAACCCGACGATGGTGATGGCGCCCCGGCAGATGGCCACGATGCCGAAGGTCACCTCGCTGGGCGTGCTGGCGCCGGCGCCCTGAGCCAACTCCAACCGGTCGAGGAAAGCCGGGTTCTCGAACCTGGCCAGACCCGGCAGCCGTTCGACAGCGGTGAACAGCCGATCCTGTGCGATCAGCCCGATCCGGCGCTCGAGTTCCTGCCGGAGATAGTTCGACCCGTGCGGCAGGACCGCGGCCGCCACCCCGGCAACCATGAGGCCGCCGCCCAGAAACGTCAGCGTTGTACCGCCGACCGGCCGCCCCACGATCGCGTCCAGTGCGAGCTTGGTCAGCCAGGCCATCGATACCGGCACCACCGCGGCCACTAGTTCCAGCACGCCGTAGCCGAGGATCTGGAGCCGGCCGGCGCGCCATGCCAGAGCCAGCGCGGACCCGCCCCGGGTAGCCGCGGCCCTGACCCCGGTCTTGCCAGCTGAGCCGACTCCCATTAGCCGACTTCACGCCCTGGTTCCCGCGGTGGATCGGGCCAGTTCCACGCCGGTCACGACCACCGCCCCGGACTCGTCGAGCACGGCGAACGCGGGAAAGGATTCCAACTCCAACGCCGCGCCGATCGCACCACCCAACGGCGGTTCGACGACCACGCGGGCGACCGGCTCCAGCCGCTCGCGGTAAGGTTGCGCCTCCTCCGGCGAACCCAGCACCACCGCGATCACCTGCCCGCGTCCGCCCGGGAACGTCGTCGCGGAGTCGATGAAACCGGGCAGCCTCTCCTCGCAGGCGGAACAGTGCGGAGTGAAGGCGCCGACCAACGTTTCACCGGACAGCGCATCGCTGGACAGCGGCTCGCCGGTCGTCGCGACGGCCTCGAACGGCCCGGCGGTCGTCCCCTCGCCGAGAATCGAGTAGGGTCGCCGCCCCGACGCGTCCGGCAACTGCCCCGACAGTTGCGAAATCAGGTCGGTGTGCTGACGCAGGCGCCGGATCACGCCAAATGTCAGCACCAGGTCAAGCAAGCAGACCGCGAGAGCGAGAAATGCCACCACAGCAACAACGGGCATCATCGGTGGAGTCCTTTCCTCTCCCGGTCGCCACTGGCGGGGACGACCGGTCGAAACAGGTCGGCCAGGTCGTCAGCCCTCACCACGACCGCGGCGACCACGACACCGGCGACAACGGCGGCGACAACGCCAGCAGTCTCCACAGGTCCGGCCGAGACCGCACCGGTGGCCAGGCCCAGCCCGGCGATGGCAGCCAGAACCGCATTCCGTACGAGATGCAGGCGACCCACCGGCCGGGCCGAAACCCCGAAGCAGTTGCACGGCGCGCGGTCCCCGCGTCGAAGCGCGGCCCGTATCGCAGCGACGAAGCCCACGGCCAGCAGAGCGGCCAGCCCGAAACCCGCCCACGCCGTCGCGGGCAGCACGAGCAGCACGACCACCGCGGCCTCGGCGGCAATCACGCCGCCGGCCACCATGCGGGCCGGGATTCTGGAGGTCACCCAGTCGGGTCCCAGCCGGCCCGCGGCCCTTATGAACTCGACGTACGCTTCCCGGCCCTGCACTTTACCCAGCACCGATGCGACGAACACCAATCCGATCGCGCAGCGGCAACCCAACAGCACGGCACTCGGGACCACACGAACCGACGATCGTCAGAACGGGCAGTATCCGCACCCGGTGGTATAGCAGCCGGACTGGTTGCAGCACCTCCACCGGTATGTGTCGTACTTCTGGCTACACAGCGTGAGTCTCGAACAGTTGCACGCAGCGGACGCCCGTGCTTGCGGGACCACCAATCCGAGTAGGCGGTCGCCAAGTTTCTCGATCGTCATGAGCATGCCTTCTGCCATCCTTCCTCCACTTGCTTGCACTTCGACTACATCACATCGCCGCTTTCACTTCGGTTACACGACCCGGCAGCCGGTCGGCGCCCCATCGGCACCACGAGCGCGTCGTGCTGCGTCGAGTTCAGTCCGACGGCAAGCCCGCTCAGTCGAGACAGAACTCGTTGCCCTCGATGTCCTGCATCACGAGCGTCGACTCGTTCTCGTCGTCGGCGGGCAACAACCACAGGCGTTTCGCGCCGAGCGGGATCAGACGCGCGCATTCGGCCTCGAGGGCGGCGACCCGCTCGTCGCCCACGAGCCCGGTGCCGACGCGCACGTCGAGATGCACCCGATTCTTGACGACCTTGCCTTCCGGAACGCGCTGGAAGAACAGTCGTGGGCCCACACCGGTGGGGTCGACGCAGGCGGACCATGAGCCCCGACGCTCGGGCGGCAGCGCGCGCTCGGCTGCGTCCCACGAGGCGAACCCGTCCGGAGGCGGCGATGCGACGTATCCCAACACCTCGCACCAGAACCGGGCGACGCGGGCAGGTTCCGCGCAATCGAAGGTGACCTGGACCTGCTTGACCGACGCCATCCGTTTACCGTAGCCGCGGGTATGGTGCGGACCGGCCGTACCGTCACATGATCGCCGCGGCCAGGATGGTGGCCTGACCGCGCCGTGGCCCTGGCTCGTTCCGAGGGCCACGACGCGGACGACTCACCTCCGGGATACCGGTCGCGGACTCAGTTGTGGGTCATGTCCGGGTGGATCCCGTCGTGGGTCATGTCCGGCTGGATCCCGTCGTGAGTCATGCTCGAGCCGGCCGGTACGCCGGTTACGCGGGTTCCGGCCGATGCGGTGCCGGCAGCGAGTCCGAGCATGACGGCGATGCCAGCAACCACTACGGCGATGCGTCTGAGCATCTTGCTCTCCTTCTGTCTCGATGGTCCACCCCGCGCTCGGTGGCAGACGACACGTGCCGCTCCGGCGCCGCCTTCCGCGTCGATTCGCGTGGCGTAGCCCGATAGGAAGCGGGCCGCCCATCAGCCAACCACAACACGCCTTCCATGCGACTTCACCGCTGATCGACCTCGATGTATCTGTGTGGGGGTAATGTGGCCACCCGGCAGCCTGACGCCGATGAGCTACGGGCAGACGCGGCATGTGAGGTCGGCGAATTGCGCTTGCGAACGAAGGTAGTGGTTGGGCTGAGCGCCATGGTGCTGGCCGCACTGCTTTTGGCGGCCGCATCGCTGGTGCTCTGGTTCCTGTCCGATGGGCCGATGGAGGGGTGGCAGGAGGATCCGGCTTCGCGACATTCGTCGACGTCGCCCTGAAGATCGCTTCGGTCCGGAACTGAAAGAGAACTGAAAGGACTGCCGGATAGCTTGCCGTTGCTCGACCCTCGAACCTGGTTCGTCCGACATGGCACGGATCAGCGCAACCAATACTCGGCGCACAGGGATACGAAGGATGAAGCCGGACGTCGCATTCGGCCTGCTGGGACCATTCCAGGTCCAGGTCGCCGGTCAGCGCGTGGAGCTCAACTCGCCCCGTTCCCGCGCCCTTCTCGCGACGCTGCTGATAGAACCCGGTCGGCTGATAATGGCCGCCGAACTGATCGAGGCGATCTGGGGGGCCCAGCAGCCGGCCAGCCCGCGGCGGGCCCTGCACGTGTGCCTCACCCGCACGCGGGCGGGCCTCGCGGCCGTCGGAGTGCCACCGATCATCGTCTCCGGAACCGGCGGCTACCGCGTCGACCTTCCGCCGCAGGCCGTGGACGCCGCGCGCTTCAGGCTCTTGATGGAACGGGCGGACCTGGCCGCCGA
>Ga0111538_10002142_pt1 | contig 27807 bp, 26 predicted proteins | sample SoiMethybrSBSTD1_FD_79669 | JGI IMG/M metagenome (GOLD analysis project Ga0111538, IMG submission 79669) | Bulk soil microbial communities from a Populus tree surrounding site in Tennessee, USA - Soil MetaG P. TD hybrid SBSTD1 (version 2)... | ecosystem: Environmental > Terrestrial > Soil >...
ACCTTGTCCTTGGTCTGCAGCTCGATGTAGTCCTTCGAGTAGCGGTCGATCGCCTTCCACGACATGTCGGCCGAGGCCGCCTCGACGGCGTTCTCGATGATGGACTTCATCTTGTCGGGCAGCGCGTCGAACTTGGTCTTGTTGAAGGTGATCTCGAGCTGCTCGGCGTTCTGGTGGTAGCTCTGCAGCATGCAGATCTTCGACACGTCGGCGAAACCCAGGATCCGGTCCGACGTGGCGTTGTTGAACTCGGCGGCGTCGAGCAGCCCGCGGTCGAGGGCCGGCACGATCTCGGCGCCGGACAGCGCGTTGACCGCCGCCCCCAGCCCCTGGAACACGTCGATGGAGATGCCGACGGTGCGGAACTTGAGCCCCTTGAGGTCATCGGCCTTGGTGATCGGCTTCTTGAACCAGCCGAGCGGCTGGGTCGCCATCGGGCCGTACGGGAACGACACGACGTTGGCGCCGATCGAGGCGTAGAGCTTGGTCAGCAGCTGCTTGCCGCCGCCGTACTTGTGCCAGGACAGCAGCATGTTGGCGTCCATGCCGAATCCCGGACCCGAGCCCCACAGCGCGAGCGCCGTCTGCTTGCCGTAGTGGTATACGAGCACGCCGTGGCCGCCGTCGAGCGTGCCCTTCGACACGGCGTCGAGCAATCCGAACGCCGGCACCACGGCGCCGGCCGGCAGCACCTCGATCTTCAGATCGCCGCCGGTCATGTCGTTGACCTTCTTGGCGAAGTCGAGGGCGTACTCGTGGAAGATATCCTTCTGCGGCCACGTGCTCTGCCACCGCATCGAGATCGGGCCCTGGGCCTTGGCGACCCGGGGGAAGCCGAGCGCGGCGGCCCCGGTCGCCACGGCGGCTCCGGTCAGAAACTTGCGGCGCGGCGTGTCGACAGCTTGCTGGGGATTGTGCATGGTTCGCCTCCTCCTCAGTGAGTGATCGGGCGTCGCCCCGCTGCGAAAGCATCCGGCTTGCTCCTTGGGCTGGTCAGACCGGGGGGAAAATAGCCGACCCGGCGCGAACTTGTCAAGGATTGGGCCGTTCTTCGGGCCCCGGCAGTGTCAGCGGGAGATGGCGACCGTCCCGCCCCACCGTCAGTCGCAGCGTCCGGTCCAGCGGGATGTCGCTCATGGCCTCGCGCACCGCGTCACGCGTGACGACCGGCTGCTCGTTGATCTGCAAGATCACGTCGCCCACCTCCAGCCCGGCCTTCTGCGCCGGCGAGCCACGAAGAACGACCGTCACCGACGGCGGGGTCGCCGACGGCAGGCGGATCGCGCTGTCGGCGGGGCCCTCCGTGTCACGCAGGAGAAAACCAAATTCGGCGGCAACTCGTTCCCCGGCCACCGGCCGTGGCATCGTGACGAGCCGTACCGCCACCGGACGCCGCCCCTCGGTGCGCAGCACGGTGAGCCGAATGTCCTGGTCCACCGGCGCCCGCGCGATGAGCCGCTGCAGCAGCCGGGTCTCGGTGATGGGCCGCCCCTCGAAGGCGACCACGATGTCCCCGTTCTTCATCCCCGCTCGCGCCGCGGGCGTGTCCTCCATGACGTCCACGATCACGACGCCGAATCCCTCACGGATGCCGTGGCGCTTGGACAGCTCTTCCGTCTCCTGCTCGCTCAGGTCGCGGATCCGCACGCCGAGCCACGCCCAGCTTCGCGCCTCCGCCAGCGGCGCCAGCACGAGGAGGACCAGGGCAAGCGCGGTCAGCGCCCGGGCGGCGACGCTCACGGGCGCCCCCCCTTGAGCTCGTTCACCAGCGCCTCGACGGCCGCCGCCACCCGGTTGACGCGCGCGGTGACGTCGAGGGTCTCGAGCAGGCTCTGGCGGAGATCGGCGTCGGGCAGCACGGCGGCCGCCACCCGATCGGCGATTGCGCCGGCCGGCTGTCCCTCGGCCAGTGCGGTGTCGAGCATGTCGGCGGGCCGGGCCAGAGCCTCGAGTAGAGCGCGACACCCCGTGCGGATGCGTGTCAGCGCCGGCGCGGCGTCGGCGTTGGGCTCGGCGTCGATCAACCGCTGAGCCCGAACCAGGCGATAGAGCGTGTCGCTCGGCACCTCCTGCTCGAGACGCACGCGACAATCGCCCCGGAGCAGGATGTTGTAGCGCCCGGTCGCCAGCCGCTCGCAGGAGACGATCTCACCCAGCCCGGCCACCGGATAGACCGGCGGCTTGCCGGCATAGCTCGCCTCGTAGCCGGGCCGCAGCCGCACGACGGCCAGCTTGCGGTCGCGCTCGAGCGCGTCGATGACCATCGCGCGGTAGCGCGCCTCGAAGACGTGCAGCGGCAAGAGGGTGTGGGGGAAGAACGTCACGTCCGGCAGCGGGAAGATCGGCACGATCAACGCCGGTGCTGCCATGCTCGGCGGCGTCAGCTGATCTTCGGCAGAGTGCCCAGCTGCCCCAGCGTGTCGAGCCGGCGGGTCACGCTGACCGCCAGCTCACGGAAGGCGCGAGCCGGCGCCGAGTCGGGACGGCGGACGGTGATGGGCGAACCCTCGTCCCCCCCGACGCGCGTCTCCGGATCGAGCGGCAGCTTGGCCAGGAGCGGCACGTTGTACTCCTCGGCCAGCTTCTGCCCGCCGGCGTCGCCGAAGATGGCGGTGGCCTGGTTGCAGTGCGGACACACGAACGTGCTCATGTTCTCGACGATGCCCACGATCGGGACGTTGAGCCGCTGGAACATGGCGATGGCCTTGCGCACGTCGAGCAGCGCCACATCTTGAGGGGTCGTCACCATCACGACGCCGCCCAGCGGCACGACCTGCGACAGCGAGAGCTGAGCGTCGCCGGTGCCGGGCGGCATGTCGAACAGGAGGTAGTCCAGCGCGCCCCAGCTCACGTCCTTGAGCATCTGCTGGATGAACGAATGGATCATCGGGCCGCGCCACACCAGCGGCTCCTTCTCGTTCACCAGCAGGCCGATGGACATGACCTTGAGGCCGTGCGCCTCGACCGGGATGATCTTGTTGTCGAACATCCCCGGGCGGCCCCTGGTGCCCAGCATGAGCGGCACATCCGGGCCGTACACGTCGCTGTCGATGAGCCCGACCGTCGCGCCGCTCTGCCGCAGCGCCAGCGCGAGATTGACGGCGACCGTGGATTTGCCCACCCCACCCTTGCCGGAGGACACCGCGAGCGTGCGACGCACCTCGGGGATGAGCTCGGCTTGGGCGGGCGCGCCGCCGGGGCCCGGGGCGTGGCCCTGGCCCGGGGCATGGGCATGGCCCTGGCCCGGAGCGTGTGAATGCGCGGGAGCGGGCGCGCCGGCGCCGCCCATCTTGGCCTGCACTCCGGAGACACCCGGCAGCTGGCCCACGACCCGCGTCGCCATGCTGTGGACCATCGCCTTCGTCGCCGCGGCCTGCCCGGTGAAGGCCAGTGTGAACGAGACCTGCCCGCTCTGGACGCTGAGGTCGCGGACCAGCCCCAGTGCGACGATGTCCTTCTGAGTGTCGGGATCGCGGATGCCGCGCAGGGCGTCGAGAATCTGCTGCTCCGTGGCCATATGTCCGGACTATACAGCCAGGCCGGCGCGGTGTCCGGCGAATGTTGCGTCCGGCGATGGGAAGGGTGTGCCTGGAACTACGCGACTTCGCTAAAAACGCAGGCGGGTGAGCGGCTCCACTTGCTTACAGAACTCGCAGGCATCGAACCCGGCTAACGCACAGCCGTTGGCAATCAGCTCCTTCGTCGCCTTCAACGACTCCTCCCGGCTACGCTCCAGTACCCGAGCTCCGCAATCCACACAGATTCCCCGGCGCAGCGGCGCCAGGGCCGACATGAGGAGCTCGGCGGCCTCGGACAACAGGGCCCATCCCGGCGCTTGGGGCGGGCGCATGGCCTGCCTCGTGGGCGTGAGTGTGCGCGGCGAGGAGCCGTCATCATCCACTGCAGCCGGCGTGACACTACGACGCGCCCAGGTCGTCGTCGTGGCCGCGGCATCATCCCCGAACCAGGTCCGAACCTGACCCTCGTTGAGCCGCAGGATCATGCGGACGAGACCAGCGACGGAATCGGCCTGCATCTTCCGCATGACCTGTCCTCGATGGACCTTGATCGTCTTCACGCTGATCCCCATCTCGTCGGCCATCCGCTGGTTGGTCTGCCCGCCGCTGACCACAGACCACAGCATTTCCCGCTCGCGTGGCGTGAGAAGCGCCAGCCGGCTCTCAACGAGGCGGCGTACGTTTTCCGCCCGAGCGTTCTCGCCGCTGAGGGCGAGTGCGCCTCGAACGCTCGCGAGGAGGCCCTCGCGAGCGACCGGCTTCTGCAAGAAGTCGAACGCTCCTGCCTTCAGAGCGTTGACGCTAGCGCGGACGCTTGCGTAGCGGTGCGGGAGGCCCGTAACGAAGATGATCGGGATCGTCTGCTGTCGGTCGCCAAGCTCGGCTTGGAGAATCAGACCATCAGACCCGGCTTCGAGATAGAGGTCCAGGATCAAACAGGCCGGTACCTCCATTCGCGGTTGCACGAGGAACGCCTGTGCCGATGCAAATCCCTCGGCGCGCAGCCCAGCCGAGTTGAGGACACGGCAGAACGCGCGACGGACGCATTCCTCATCGTCCACCACGTACACCACGCCATCAGGCATGGTGGGACCGTAGCAGGGTATCGGCCCGATGACAACGGCGTGTCCCACCTTTAGCCCAGCTAAACGGAGCCAAGTGAGGGAAGTCGTTGATGTTCCTGCCCTCGGTTACCTCTCTCGCCGGAATGTTGCATTCACCGACCCTTCCTGCTACATAAAAACGGTGATTGACCCTAACGACTTTCGCCACGTTCTCGGTCACTTCGCGACCGGAGTCACCATCATCAGCACCTGCGACGCGGAGGGTCGGCCCACCGGCCTCACCGCCAGCGCGTTCTCTTCCGTCTCGCTCGATCCGCCGCTGATCCTGGTCTGCGTGGACCACAAGTCGCAGAGCTACCCAGCTCTGAGAGACCGCGGCCGGTTCGCGGTCAACGTGCTGGGCCACGATCAGGAGCACGTGTCGCGTCGGTTCGCGACCACGCGGCTGGACAAGTTCGAGGAGGTCCCGCACCGGATCAGCGAGCTGGGGTTGCCCCTGGTCGAGGGGGCCCTGGCCCAGCTCGAGTGCACCACGGTGAACGCGCACGTGGCCGGCGACCACACGATCTTCGTCGGCCGGGTCGAGGAGGCGCGCGTTTTCGGCGAGCATCCCCTGCTCTACTTCCGCGGCAAGTACCAGCGACTGGCGACGCCTCCCGGAGGAGTGTGAGCGGGCGTGCCCGTGATTCCGCTGTCGCGCCCCCCGGTCGACGACCAGATCAAGCAGGCCGTGCTCGCCGTCATCGATTCCCGCCAGTACATCCTCGGTCCCGAATGCCGTAGCTTCGAGGCGGAGCTGGCGACGTACGTCGGCGTCCGGCACGCCGTCCTCACCAGCTCGGCCACCGCCGGCCTCTGGCTCACCCTGCGCGCGTTCGGGGTGAAAGCGGGCGACGAGATCCTGGTGCCCGCGCACACGGCGTTTCCGACCATCGAGGCGATCGTGAGCGCCGAGGCCACGCCGGTGTTCGTGGACGTCGATCGCTACCACGGCCTCGATCCCGTCGATGCCGCCGCGAAGGCCTCGCCGCGCACCGTGGGGTTGATGCCGGTGCACCTCTACGGCCAGCCGGTGGACCTCGATGCCGTCCGCGAGCTGGCTTCACGGCTGGGCGTCTGGCTGCTGGAGGACTGCGCGCAGGCGCATGGCGCCGCCTGGCGCGGCCGTCGGGTCGGCGGGTTCGGTCGCGCGGGGGTGTTCTCGTTCTATCCGTCGAAGAACCTCACGGTGATGGGTGACGGCGGCGTCGTGATGACCAGCGACGACGAGATCGCCGCGCGGTGCCGGCGGTTGCGCGATCACGGTCGGCTCAGCAAGGACGTGCACGACGAGATCGGCTTCAACCTTCGCTTCAACGAGATCCAGGCCGCGGTGGGGCGCGTGCTGCTGGGCCGGCTCGATGCCATGAACGACCGGCGCCGGGCGCTGGCCGCCCGCTACGCCGAGGCACTGGCCGGGTTGCCGTTCGAGCTGCCGGCCGAGCGGCCCGGAGGACGGCACGTCTATCACCTCTACGTCGTGCGCACCGAGCGGCGGGCAACGCTGGCGAAGTTTCTGGCGGCGCGCGACATCCAGACCGGCATTCACTATCCGGTGGCGAGCCACCGGCAGCCGGCGGTGGAGCGCTTCGCGGGCCCGCCCCTGCCCGAGACCGAACGGCTGGTAGACGAGATCCTGACGCTGCCGATCTCCGCCGGCCACACCGAGGGCGAGATCGACACCGTGGCGGCGGCGGTCAGAGAGTTCTTCGGAGCCTGATGGCGGGCACGCCCCTTCGGATCTTGCAGATCTATCCGAAGGGCGACTTCTTCACGGGAGCGGCGATCCAGCTGTGGGAGCTGGCGCGCGGCCTGGCCGACCGCGGGCACCGCGTCGTGATCGCCACGCCCCCGAGCGAGGTCTGGGCCGCGCGTTGCGCGGAGGCCGGCCTCACCCACGCCGCGATCGCCATGCGCCGGGCCTGGGACCCGCGCGCGGCCTGGCGGCTGGCCCGGCTCATCCGAGGCGAGCGCATCCAGATCGCCCACGCGCACAAGGGCCGGGCGCGGACGCTCACCCTGCTGGCCCGGCTCATGGGCGCCCGCGCGCTGCTCGTCCTCAACCGCGGGGTCAGCTTCCCGGTCGACGGTGTGCGGCGCATCGGCTACACGAGCCGGTACATCCACGCCATCGTTGCGGTCTGCGAATCCATCAAGCGCGGGCTGGTCCGGGCCGGCGTGCCGGCCGACAAGATCTCCGTGATCTATTCGGGAACCGATCTCGAACGCTTCCATCCCGGCGCCGACGGCGGTGCCATACGTCGCGAGCTGGGTCTGGCGCCCGACGATCTCGTCATCACCCAGATCGGCGTGCGGTCGTGGCGCGGCTGGCGCGACGTGCTGGAGGCGATGCCGAGCGTGCTCGCGCGGGTCACGCGCGCGCGACTGCTCTTCGTGGGCGCGCCGCCGCCGCGCGTGACGGAGATCGCCGAGCGCGCCCGCGCGCTCGGTCTCGACGGCCGCGTGCTGGTGATCGGCCACCGCCGGGACGTTCCCGCGATCCTGGCCGCCTCCGACGTCGTGGTCGACGCCTCCTACGCCGGCCTCGGGATCACCGGCTCCATCCGCGAGGCGCTCGCCTGCGAGCGGCCCGTGGTGGCCACGTCGCTGGAAGGCATGCCCGAGCTGGTGCTCGACGGCGAGACCGGGCTCCTGGTGCCGCCGCGCACGCCGGCCGCGATCGCCGAGGCCATCGTGAAGCTCCTGGGCGATCCGACCGCCGCGCAGACGATGGCGCGCGCGGGGCGCAAGCGCGTCGAGGCGCAGTTCTCGCTGCGGGCCAAGATCGACGCCACCGAGGCGCTCTACCATCGGCTGGTGGCCGGAGCCCGCGGGTGACGCACGTCCTGGCCATCTACCGTCGTCTGCTGCCGCTGATGCGGCCGTACTTCCCGGTGCTGCTGCTGGGCGCGCTCCTGGCCCTCGTCGTGGCCGCGATGGAGGGCGCCATCGCCTGGCTGGTGAAGCCCGCGCTCGACGACATCTTCATCCGCCGGGACGAGAAGATGCTGAAGATCATCCCCCTGCTCTTGCTGGGCGCCTATCTGGCCAAGGGGTTCGCCCGCTACGGGCAGTCCTACCTGATGGCCTCGGTCGGCGAGCGCGTGATCGCCGCCCTGCGCCACAACCTCTACACGCACATCCAGAGCATGCCGCTGTCGTTCTTCGCCGGCCTGCACTCGGCCGAGCTGATGTCGCGCATCGTCACCGACGTCAACCGGCTGGCCCGCGTGTCCTCCACCGTGCTGGTGATGGCCTTCCGGCAGATCGCGATGGTCATCGCGCTGCTGTCGGTCATGCTGGTGCGGGAGTGGCGGCTGGCCCTGATCGCGCTGGTCATTTTCCCCTTCGTCGGGGTGGCGGTGCGCTCGATCGGGCGGCGGCTGTACCGCATCAACAAGCGCTCGCAGGAGAAGGTCGCCGAGCTGAACGTACTGCTGCACGAGGCGTTCTCGGGCACGAAAATCGTCAAGGCCTTCGGCCGCGAGGGGCACGAGGCCGAGCGCTTCGCGCGGGTGAACGGCCGGCTGCTCGACCTGGCGCTCAAGGACCATCGCACCGACGAGGTCACCGAGCCGCTCATGGAGGTGCTGGCCGCCTTCGGCATCATGGGCGCGCTCTGGTACGGCGGCCACCAGGTGATCGCCGGCGCCATGACCCCGGGCGATTTCTTCTCCTTCACCGCCGCCATGGCCCTGATCTACGGGCCGGTGCGCCAGATCTCGCGCATCCTGAACACCGTCCAGCAATCGGCGTCCTCGGTCGAGCGCGTGTTCGAGATCCTCGACCAGCCGCCGGCCATCGCCGACCGCCCCGGTGCGCACGCGCTGCCCGGCTTCCACCAGGCGCTGCGCTTCGAGGACGTCTCCTTCCGCTATCCCGGCTCGCCCGAGCCCACGCTGCACGACATCACGCTGGAGGTCCGGCGCGGCGAGGTGGTGGCCTTCGTGGGGATGAGCGGGGCGGGCAAGTCGACGCTGATCGATCTGGTGCCGCGCTTCCATGACGTGACCAGCGGGCGCATCACGCTCGACGGGCACGACGTGCGCGACCTCACCCAGGCCTCGGTGCGCGCCCAGATCGCGGTGGTGACCCAGGAGACGTTCCTGTTCAGCGATTCGATCCACTACAACATCGCCTACGGCAATCCGGCCGCCCCGCCCGAGGCGGTGACCCGCGCGGCCCGCCAGGCGCACGCCGAGGAGTTCATCGCGGCCTGTCCCGAGGGTTACGACACGCTGGTGGGCGAGCGCGGCGTGCGGCTCAGCGGCGGCCAGCGTCAGCGCCTGGCCATCGCCCGCGCGTTCCTCAAGGACCCGCCCATCCTGATCCTGGACGAGGCCACTTCGGACCTGGATGCCGAGAGCGAGTTCATGGTGCAGCAGGCGCTCAGCGATCTCATGCGTGGGCGGACGGTGCTGGTCATCGCCCATCGCCTGGCCACGGTGCGCAACGCCGACCGCATCGTGGTCGTGCACGAGGGCCGCATCGCGGAAGTCGGACGTCACGACGAGCTGCTGGCCCGTGACGGCGTCTATCGCCGCCTGTACGCGCTGCAGATGGAAGGAGTGGCCGGCTAGTCGATCGCGCGGCTCGCCTCAGTCGGCGAGCTTGTCGAGCAGCGTGGCGAGCGCCTCGGGCGCGGTCACGTTCGGGCTGTGGCTGGCGTCGAGATCCAGGCACTGCCAGCCGGGCTCCCGACGGGCGCGATCGGCGAACGGGCCGAACACGTCGCCGGGCGCGATCCGCGTGCAGTAGATGTAGGCGCGCGGCAGGTCGCCCTCGGGGTTGGTCAGGCGGATCGGATCCTCGAACGCACGCAGCGGGTGCATCACTCGGCGCGGCATGAGCCAGGCCAGATCCGCCTCGCTGGTGTCGGGCGGCACGGGATTCGGCGGCACCCGCCAGCCCTCGCCGGAGGTCCGCGCCGCCTCGCGCATGCGCTCCCGCATCTCGGCCGGCAGCAGATCGAGCAGCGACTGACCGTCGCGCGGCACGAAGGCATCGAGGTACAGGACACACCGCAGGCGGGCGCGGGCCCGGTCCGCCACGCCGGTCGCCACCATCCCGCCGTAGCTGTGGCCGACGAGGACGACGTCGCGCAGGTCCTCGAACTCGAGCGTGCCGAGCACGTCCGCGATGTGGGTCGACAGACCGATGTCACGACTGGCCAGGTGCGCGCGCGCTCCGAGACCCGTGTAGGTCGGAATGTGGACGGCGTGTCCACGCGCCTGGAGGAGCGGCCGCATCTTCTTCCACGCCCAGGCGGCCGACCAGGCTCCGTGCGCGATCAGAAAAGTCGCCATGGGCTCTTACGACCCCTCCTGGAGGCCTTCGTACTCGGCGATGCGCGCCAGCACCAGCTCGCGGATCTCGGGCGGCAGCAGGGTGCTCCGGATGAGGAACTCGCGCCGCACGTCCGGCGCCGGAAACATGCCGTCGGGGATCAGGATCGGCGAGCGATTGGCCGTCGGCCTGGACTCGCCCGAATCGATCGCGCTGTGCCGGAAGCCGCCCGGCCGGGTCCAGGCGAGCGCCCGCTCCCGCCCCGGCTTGTCGTAGCAGAGCTGGAACCCGTGGATCGTCTGGTCGACCTCGTACCACACGATCAGATCGAAATATTCGTCGGCGATCCAGCGGCGATCTCGATCGCCGGCGACCGGCGTCCGTGGTGTGTTCGCGAGCACGGAGCCCCCCACGATGTAGTGGTGCGAGAAATTTTTCGTCCTGACCGCCGCGCGGTCAATACTTCCTGCCAGCTCATGCCCGAGCGATCTCGCGCCCGACGGCTTGCCTGGACCGCGGTGCTCTTCCTCACCGTGGTCAGCGCACTCGCCCTGTGGGCGACCGCCATCATACTCCCGCGCACCACGCAGGCGGTGGCGACCCCGGTGAGCGTCCGGCAGCTGGTCGAGGAGGGCGATCGCCAGCTGGCGGCCGAAGATTTCGCGGGCGCGCTCAAGGCCTATGACCGTGCGATGACGCTCGACCGGCGCGATCTCGTGCCCTACTACCACGCCGGGGTGGCGCTGTCGTATCTGGGCGAGCCCGAGCAGGCGGCCACGCTGTTCCTGTGGGTCGTGCGGTATGGCCAGCCCGACCGCGAAGAAGTCCGCCTGGCCCGCGAGTGGCTGGAGGCCGCACGGATCGAGCTCGCGTCACCGCCTCGCTGAGTCGTACTCTCGGGCCGACCGGCGCTCACGGCAGCGCGCCGGGGAAACGCTCCTGGATCGTCCGCCGCCAGCACTGAGGAGCCTCGGTCACCTCGAGCGTGCCGGCGATCGCCCGCGCATCGCTCGCGTCCAGCGCCGTCACGACCATGACGAGGCTCGCGTCGAAGGGCGCGACCACCCGCAGGGGCAGGCGCAGGGTGGACCCGACCGCCGGCGGATTCGGTCCCGTCATGCGCCCGGCGAGCTCACGCGTGATCGTCACCTCGTCGAATTCGAGCAGGACCGCCCCCGGCTTCAAGGCGGCAAACGATTCGACCTTGACGCGGGCGGAACTGCCCCACTCCTTTTCGGTGTCCACGATGAGATGCGTGATCGCGCGCGCGACGAGATCGCCCCCGCCGGGATCGGGCAGCGCGGCCGCATCCAAAAGCACGACGCCGACGAACCGGCTGCGATCCGCCGTGCGGAGCGCGGCGCTCTGGACCGCGAACTCCCACTCGCCGTCCAGCACGTAGGCCAGACAGTGGGGTCGCCGGTTCTCGAAGAAGTGTGTGCGCCCGTTGGAGAGCACGAGAACCTCGGCGTCGCGGGTGGTGGTCTTCGCAGGCGGAGCGGCGGGCCGGCTCGCCGTGGTCGCGCAGGCGCCGGCCAGCAGCGCCAGGAGCACGACCGCGGCTGATCGGGCCGCGACGGCGCTAACGGTCACGCGTCAGCGTTCGCGGAAGCGGTTCACGATCGGCAGGCGCCAGTCCCGACCGAACGCGCGTGGCGTGATCTTCACTCCGATCGGTCCCTGGCGGCGCTTGTACTCGTTGACGTCGACCATGCGAATCACCCGGCGCACGGTCTCCTCGGAGAAGCCGCGGGCCACCAGGTCGCTTACGCCACGGTCCTCCTCGACGTAGGCCTGGAGGATCGCGTCCAGCTCGGAATACGGCGGCAGCGTGTCCTGGTCGGTCTGGTCCGGGCGCAGCTCGGCCGAGGGGGCGCGGTCGAAGACCGATTGCGGGATGACCGGCCGACCAGCGCGCGTGTTCACCAGCCGCGAGAGCTCGTAGACGAGGGTCTTGGGCACGTCCTTGATGACGGCGAAGCCGCCGGCCATGTCGCCGTACAGCGTGGAATAGCCGACGGCGATCTCGCTCTTGTTGCCGGTGGTCAGCACCAGCCAGCCGAACTTGTTGCTCAGCGCCATGAGGAGCGTGCCGCGGATACGGGCCTGGATGTTCTCCTCGGCCACGTCCTCCTTGAGCCCCTTGAACGGCGCGGTCAGCGTCCGCTTGAAGCCCTTGAAGACAGGCGTGATGGGCAGCGTCTGGAAATCGATGCCGAGGTTCCTGGCCAGACGCCCGGCATCGCCACGCGTGCCGGACGACGAGTACGGCGACGGCATGGTGACGCCGCTGACGTTCTCCTTGCCGAGCGCCTCCACCGCGATGGCGGCCACCAGCGAGGAGTCGATGCCCCCCGACAGCCCGATCACCACGTGCTTGAACCCGTTCTTACGGACGTAGTCGCGGGTGCCCAGCACGAGGGCCTCGTACACCTCGTCGACCGGCCGCAGCGGCACCACGGTACCTGGCGTCAGCGCCGGCGTGGCCATCTCGGACGGCGCCGGGAGCACCACCCGGGTCAGCGCCTCGCCGGCCCGGAGCTTCTCCTTGCGACGCCGGGAGTCGTGCAAGCGCGCGTGAAACACCGCGTCGAGGTCGAGATCCGCGACGACGAAGTCCTCGGCGAACTGCCGGCCGCGGGCCACCGGCTCGCCGCGCTCGTTGACGATCAGGCTGCCGCCATCGAACACCAGCTCGTCCTGGCCGCCGACCATGTTCACGAAGGCCAGGCACACGAGGTCGTCGGCCGCGCGCGTCGTGATCATCCGCTCGCGCTGATGCCCCTTGCCGGCGTGATACGGCGAAGCGTTGATGGTCACCACCAGCTCGGCGCCGGCCAGCGCCTGACGGGTGGTGGGTCCGGTCGGATACCAGATGTCCTCGCAGATGTTCACGGCGAAGGAGGTCTCGCCGAGCTCGAACACCGGCGCCTCGGTACCGGCCTGGAAATAACGGTTCTCGTCGAACACGCCGTAGTTCGGCAGGTACTGCTTGTGGTAGACGCCGGCCAGCGCGCCGTCGTGCAGAATGGCCGCCGCGTTGAAGATGTCGTCGCGCTTGTCCACGAAGCCGACCACCGCGGTCAGTCCGGCCGAGGCCTTGACCAGGTCGGCCAGCGCCCGGAGATTGGCCTCGATGAAGGCCGACTTGAAGAGCAAATCCTCCGGCGGGTAGCCGGTGATCGCCAGCTCGGGGAAGGCCACCAGCCGGCAGCCGAGGGCGCGGGCCTGCTCGAGGCCGGCGCGGATCTTGGCCACGTTGCCCTCGAGGTCGCCGACGGTGGAGTTGACCTGGGCCAGCGCGATCCGGAAGCGGCGCATGCCGGTATTGTACCCGCCGCCGTCGCGGCCGGGCGCATTGTCAATCCGCGGCGGATCGTGCTATATGCTGCCTTTCACAAGCGGCTGGCAGCGTCGCCTCGGCCGTCCGATCCCCGGTTACGAGGAGGCTACCCCATGAGACATTGGCTGCTCACACTCCTGGCACTCGTCTCGCTGCTGGCCCTTGCGCCCGCTGGCCATGCCCAGCCCAAGGACACGCTGACTGTCGCGCTTGTCTCCCACGCGCCGACGCTCGACCCCCACATGCACTTCGAGCGGGTCGGTATCCTGGTCAACATCAACATGTTCGACTCGCTGCTGCACCGCAATAGCAAGCTCGAGTACGAGCCGTCCTTGGCCACGTCGTGGAAGGCGCTGAACGACACCACGTGGGAGTTCAAGCTGCGAAAGGGTGTGAAGTTCCACAACGGTGACCCCCTCACCGCCGAGGACGTGAAGTTCTCCGTGGAGCGGGTGATCGAGCCGGGCAAGGAGAAGAAGAAGTCGCCCCAGTACGGCAACATCCGCGCGATCAAGGAGGTCCGGATCGTCGACGCCGAGACGCTCCACATCGTCACCGACAAGCCATTCCCGCTGCTCCTGGAGCGTCTGGTCTTCTTCCCGGTCGTGCCGAAGAAGCATATCGAGAAGGTCGGCGACGAGGCGTTCGGTACCACGGCCGCCGTCGGCACCGGCCCCTGGAAGTTCGTGGAGTGGAAGCGCGATCAGTACATCCGCCTCGAGGCCTTCGACGCGCACTGGCGTGGCAAGCCGCCGTTCAAGCACCTCGTCGTCCGCGCCATCCCCGAGGTCGCCACGCAGGTCGCGGAGATGAAGACGGGGGGCGTGGATCTGATCCGCAACGTGTCGTCCGACCTGGTCCCCGAGCTGAAAGCCAATCCGCTGACGTACGTGTCGTCCACCCCCATCCTGCGCGTGCACTACGTTGAGCTCGACATGCGTCAACCGCCCTTCGACAAGAAGCCTGTGCGGCAGGCGGCCAACTACGCGATCGACAAGCAGGCCATCATCCAGAAGCTGATGGGCGGTCTCGGCCAGCAGGTCGCGACCGTGGTGCAGCCACTGGCCTTCGGCTTCGACGCCGAGGTCCAGCCCTTCCCCTACGATCCCAAGAAGGCCAAGGAGCTGCTCGCCCAGGCCGGCTACCCGAACGGGGTGGACATCACCGCGCACAGCGCGTTCGTGGAGTTTCGTCCGGTGTTCGAGGCCATCACGCAGATGCTGACCGACGTCGGCCTCCGCACCAACGCTCGGATGTGGGATCCAGGTCCGGCCTGGAACAAGTTCCTCCAGACCGAAGGCAAGGCCACCAACGCCGCCTACGGCTCCTGGGGGAACTACTCGGTGTTCGACGCCGACGCGGTGTTACATCCACTCTTTCACACCGAGCCGGGGGGCTGGATCGGCAAGCACTACACGCGGGTGGAAGGCCTCGACAAGCTGATCGACGAGGCGCGCACCACGGTGGATCAGCCGCGCCGCAAGCGCACCTACGCGCAGATCCAGAAGCTCATCCGGGAAGAGGCTCCGGCGGTCTACCTGTTCACGCAGTACGAGACGCTGGCCATCTCGAAGAAGGTGGAGTATGCGGCGCGCGGCGACGAGTGGCTCTGGCTCTACGACGCCAAGCCGAAGAAGTAGCACCGCTCCGTCGTGACCGCGTTCGTCATCCGCCGCCTCGTGCGGCTGATCGTCGTGGTGGTCGGGGTCTCGCTGGTGACCTTTGCGATTCTGCACGCCAGCGGCGACCCCGTCGCCCTCATCATGCCGGAGGCGCCGGAGGCTGACCGGGCGGTCCTGCGCCGGACGCTGGGTCTGCACGACCCGCTCCCGATCCAGTTCGGGCGCTTTATCGCCAATACGGTCACCGGCAACTTCGGCAACTCGTTCTTCCACCGCACGCCGGCCTTCGCGCTGGTCATCGAGCGCATGCCGACCACGCTCCTGCTCACGGCGTGCTCGATGGCCCTGGCGATCATCATCGCGTTGCCCGTTGGCATCTACAGCGCGGTCCGGCGCGGCCGCGCCGTGGACCAGGTGGCCACCGGGACCGTGTTCCTCGGTCAATCGATGCCGGTGTTCTGGACGGGCATCATGCTCATCCTCTTGTTCTCCGTGCAGTGGAGGCTCCTGCCCGTATCGGGCTGGGAATCGTGGGCCTCGCTCGTGCTGCCCACCGTCACCCTCAGCACCTTCACCGCCCCGCTGCTGCTGCGCATCGTCCGCTCGAGCATGCTCGACGTCATCCGGCTCGACTACGTCCGGACCGCGCGGGCCAAGGGCGTGTCGGAGTGGATCGTGATCTGCCGCCACGCGCTCAAGAACGCGGCGCTGCCGGTGGTGACCGTGACCGGCCTGCAGTTCGGACTCCTGCTCGGGGGCGCGGTGATCACCGAGACCGTGTTCGCGATTCCAGGGGTCGGGCGACTCATCGTGGGCGCCATCCGCCAGCTGGATTTCCCTGTGGTCCAGGCCGGCGTGTTCATGCTGGCCATGATCGTGGTCACCGTGAACTTCCTGGTCGACCTGCTGTACGGCTACCTGAATCCCCAGATCCGGGTCCGCTGATGGCCGTCGGCTCGCTGCCCTCTCCGCTCGCCTACGAAGGCGCCGGTGCGCCGGTCGCGTCAGACTCGCGGGCATGGCGCAAGTTCGCACGCAATCCCGCCGCGCTGCTCGGGATCGTGATCCTGACAGTGGTCGTCGGCGCCGCCCTGGCCGCCCCCTGGATCACGCCGCACGATCCGGCCAAGCAGAGCCTGATCCGGCGTTTCACGCCGCCGGTATGGGCGCCCGGCGGGAATCCGTCCTACCTGCTCGGCACCGATCAGGTCGGGCGAGACATCCTGAGCCGGATCGTGCACGGCGCCCGCGTCTCGCTCGTCGTCGGCGTCCTCGCGGTGGTCGTGAGCGTCCTGGTCGGCGTGTCGATCGGTCTGGTGAGCGGCTTCGTGGGCGGCCGCGTGGACACGGTGCTCATGACCGTGGTGGACATCACGTGGTCATTCCCCCAGATCTTGCTGGCCCTGGCCTTTGTCGCCGCGCTAGGTCCAAGCCTGGTGACCGTCACCCTCGTGCTCGGCCTCACCGGCTGGGAGCGCTACGCACGCGTGGTCCGTGCGGAGGTCCTGGCCCTGCGCGAGAAAGACTTCGTGGAGGCCGCGCGCGCAATGGGCATCGGCGCGCCCCGGATTCTCCTGCGCCACGTGCTACCCAACACGTTCTCGTCCATCGTGGTGCTCTCCACGCTGCAGGTCGCCCAGGCCATCCTCCAGGAGGCGGCGCTCTCGTTCCTCGGCGTCGGCTCGGGCCGGACCTATCCCACCTGGGGCCAGATGATCGCGCTCGGCCGGGACTTCGTGACGGTGGCGTGGTGGCTCCCCACCTTCCCCGGACTGGCCATCCTGAGCACGGTGCTGGCGATCAATCTCGTCGGCGACCGGCTGCGCGATGCACTCGACCCGCGAGTGGGGTGATATCATCGCGACGATGCCGGCCAAGATCCCGTGGCTCCCCTCGCACCTGCCGCCCGACGCTCGACCCGAGCGCTGCCCCCGCTGCGGACGCGCCGCCTTCATCCCCTGGACCCTGCGCCGCGACGACCAAACCAAAGTCGTGATGCGCACCTGGGTCTGCACCGAATGCCAGACCACCGAGGAACGCCCCGAACCCGAGTAACTACGGTCGAGGGGGCGCGACAAACGATCGGCGGTCTGAACGCGAGTCACAGCACCCAATCGCGCGCGCGTACCAGCGGAGCATCTGACTGCACAGTCGCGGAGCGCCACGGCTTCGCCGGGGCGCGGAGCGTGGGGGGCATGGGGGGCCCGCTCGGGGCCCCCCATCTTCACAAGGTATTGATGTAGTCGATCAGGCGGCGCAGGCGCGCGTACGACGAGCGGGTGAACGGCACGATCAGCCGCGGCAGCGCGGGCAGCTCGCTCTGCTCCTGCGGCAGCGGCCCCGGCGACTGATCGAGCGGTCCCTTCAAGAGATCCTCGAAGCGCTGCTGGATGTCGTTGATGTTGTCGTCGGTGAGCGGCCGCGTGAGGCGGAACACCAGGTCGTCGCCCACGATCCGGTACGAGTGGAACACCCGGTAGAAGTCGGTCACCTCGCGCACGGCGTCCTCGGCGCTGTCGACGATGCGGTAGAACGCGGTGTCTTCCCGATCGATCAACCGTCGCTCGACCAGCGTCCCCTGCACGAAGCGGTCCCAGATGCGCCAATAGGGCTTGGCGCCGGACTCGCAGAGCACGACCGGGACGATGGTGCTCTTGCCGGTCTGCATGAGCGTCATGAGCTCGAAGCCCTCGTCCATGGTTCCGAAGCCGCCGGGGAACAGCACCACCGCGCTCGCTTCCTTGACCAAAAACAGCTTGCGCGTGAAGAAGTACTTGAAGGTGATGAGCTTGGGGTCGGACGCGATCCAGGGGTTGGCGTCCTGCTCGAACGGCAGGCGGATGTTGAGCCCGAAGCTCTGCTCGCCGCCCGCGCCTTCTTGCGCCGCGCCCATGATCCCGGCACCGGCGCCGGTGATCACCATCCACCCCGCCTGCACCATCCGCCGGCCGAACTCCCGGGCGGCGTCGGCGGCGGGGTCGGTGGGCGGCGTGCGAGCCGAGCCGAAGACGGTGACCTTGCGGACCGCCCGGTACGGCGCGAAGACCTTGTAGGCGTAGCGCAGCTCCTTGAGCGCGGCGTTCGTGACGCGCAGATCGCCGGGCGTCGCGCCGTCCTCGTGGAGCTTCACCGCCGTGGTGAGGAGGTGTTGCAGATAGCCGCGCCGGTCCGGCGGGACCGCGGCCGCGTCGAGGATCTCGGTGATCAGTCGGTTGGCCGCCTCGTTCTGGAGCTGATAGCGGCGTTGCTCAGGCACGATCTCAGTATACCGTCAGCTTCGGCCGGTGACGGTTAACCAAAGTCCCGCCACGATGAGCGCGCCGCCGGCCAGCGTGTACACCGTCATGGGCTCGTGGAGCAGCGCCCAGCCCAGCAGCACGCCACCGATCGGCTGCACCGTGACGAAGATCGCCGCGCGCGAGGCCCCGGTGCGCGTCAACGCCCAGTTCCATATCAGGTAGCCGAGCGCGGTGATCACGAGGCCGAGATAGAGGATCCCGACGAGGGCGTTCGGCCCGAGGCTCGGACGGCTGCCCGACTGCCACTCGACGGCCGCCAGCGGCACCATGGCGACCGCGCCCCACATGATGGAGCGGGCCGTCACCGAGGTGGCGCTGTGACGCGCGAGCACGTCGCGCCCGATGAGTGAGTACGACGCGTAGCCGAGTCCCGAGAGGACGAGCAGCAGATCGCCCCGCCAGTGAGGCGCCAGCGTCTGCGTGACGCCGGGCACGCCGTTGATCACCACGATGGCCGCACCGAGGACCGCCAGGGCGGCGCCGGCCGCCTCCCGACGCGTCAGCCGCTCGCCGAGCACCACGGGCCCCAGCAGCATGATGGCCACCGGCTCCACGATGATGAGCAGCGCGCCGTTGCTGGCTGTGGAGCGGGCCAGTCCCCAGTGGCTGAACGCGGAGGCGCCGGCGAAGCCGAAGATGCCCATCCACGCCATGCGCCAGGCGTCGCTGCGGCCCACGGGCCGACCGGCCGGCTCCATCCACCGTGAGAACGGGATCAGGACGGCCGCGCCGATCACCAGGCGGGCGAAGGCGAGCAAGGACGGCGGCACCGTGTCCAGCGTCAGGCGCGTGGCCGCGTAGGAGGTGGCGTAGACGACATTGGCGGCGAAGAGCAGAGCGTAGGCCGAGCGCACCGGCCCTACGATACGGGATCAGGCCAGCGTGTGTCGCACCATCTTGCTCTCGACCATGTAGACGACCATCTCGGCGATGTTGGTGGCGTGGTCGGCCACCCGCTCGAGGAAGCGCGAGATGAGGATCAGCCGGATCGCTCGCGGAATCGTGCGCGCGTCCTCCATCATGAAGGTCAAGAGCTCGCGGAAGATCTGCTCCTTCAGCGCGTCCACCTCGGCGTCTTCCCCGCACACCCGCCGGGCCAGCTCGGTGTCGCGGGCCACGAAGGCGTCCAGGCTCTCCTTCACCATCCGCTGCGCCCGCTCGGCCATGCGCGGCAGGTCGATGTAGGGCTTGAGCTGCGGCTCCTGGTTCAGCTCCAGGGCCCGCTGGGCGATATTGACCGCCTGGTCGCCGATCCGCTCCAGGTCGGTCACGATCTTCATGGCAGTGGTGATGAAGCGAAGGTCGCCGGCGGTCGGCTGGTAGAGGGCCAGCAGCTCCACGCACTTCTCATCCACTTCCACGTCGTAGGCATTCACCTGGCGGTCGCGGTCGATGACCTCCTGGGCCAGCACGCTGTCACGCTCGAGCAGCGCGGACATGACGCGCCGGATCTGCTCCTCGACCAGCCCGCCCATGGCCAGCAGGGTCTGCTTGAGCGCTTCGAGCTCCTCGTGGAAGTGCCGCTGCATGAGGGCCTCCGGTCCGGCCTACCCGAACCGGCCGGTGATGTAGTCTTCGGTCCGCTTGTCGCGCGGGTTGGTGAAGAGCTCGCGCGTCACGCCGAACTCCACCAGCTCACCCAGCAGCATGAACCCCGTGTAGTCCGACACGCGGGCGGCCTGCTGCATGTTGTGGGTCACGATGACGATCGTGTAGCTGTCCTTGAGCTCGAGCATCAGCTCCTCGATCTTGGCGGTGGCGATCGGATCGAGGGCCGAGCACGGCTCGTCCATGAGCAGCACGTCCGGCTCCACCGCCACCGCCCGCGCGATGCAGAGCCGCTGTTGCTGGCCGCCGGACAGCCCGAGCGCGGAGTCGTCCAGCCGGTCCTGCACCTCGTCCCACAGCGCCGCCGCCCGCAGGCTCCGCTCCACGATGCCGTCCAGATCCGAGCGGTGGTTGACGCCGAGGATGCGAGGCCCGTACGCCACGTTCTCGTAGATCGACTTGGGGAACGGATTGGACTTCTGGAACACCATCCCCACTCGCTTGCGTAGATCCGTGACGTCCAGCGTGGGGTCGTGAATGTCGGTGCCTCCGATGCGAATCACGCCCTCGATCTTCACGCCGTCGATCAGGTCGTTCATCCGGTTCAGGCAGCGCAGCAGCGTCGACTTGCCGCAGCCCGACGGCCCGATGTACGCGGTCACCCGATGCTTGGGCACCGACATCGACACAGCCTTGAGCGCGACCTTGGCGCCGTACCACAGCGAGAGGCCCTCGATCTCCACCATGGGCGATTCCATGATAGACGACACGCTCGCGTGGGGGTTCAGACTGGCGGTGACCTGCACGGGTGGCGCCATCGCGCATTCCTCCTAGACCGCCAACGTCGCGTACTTGCGGCGCAGGCGGTTTCGCATGCTGATCGCGAACAGGTTGAGCAGCACGACGATGGTCAGCAGCAGCAGGGTCGTGGTGAAGACCATCGGGCGTGCAGCGTCGACATTGGGCGACTGGAAGCCGACATCGTAGATGTGAAAGCCCAGGTGCATGAATTTTCGGTCGAGATGGAGGAATGGCCACACGCCGTCGATGGGGAGCGAGGGCGCCAGCTTCACCACCCCGGTGATCATCAGGGGCGCCACCTCGCCGGCGGCGCGGGCCATGGCCAGGATGAGGCCGGTGAGAATGGACGGCATCACGGCGGGCAGCACCACCCGGAGCGTGGTCTCCAGCTTGGTCGCGCCCAGCGCCAGCGAAGCCTCCCGCGTCCCGCGGGGGATGGCGGCCAGGCCTTCTTCGGTGGCGACGATCACGACCGGGATCGTGAGCAGCGCCAGCGTCAGCGAGGCCCAGAGAATGCCGCCGGTGCCGAAGGTCGGCGTGGGCAGCGATTCGGAGAAGAAGACTCGGTCGATGCTGCCGCCGACGAAGTAGATGAAGAAGCCGACTCCGAAGACGCCGAACACGATGGACGGCACCCCGGCCAGGTTGTTCACCGCGATGCGCACCGCGCTCACGAACGTCCCCTGCCGGGCGTACTCGCGCAGGTAGAACGCGGCCAGCACCCCGAGCGGGGTCACCAGCGCCGACATGATCAGGACCATCATGACCGTGCCGAAAATGGCCGGAAACACCCCGCCCTCGGTGTTCGATTCCCGCGGGTCGTCGTGCAGGAGCGTCCAGACGTTGGCCACGTAGTACCAGCTCTTGGCGGCGATCCCCATCCGGTTCGGGAAGTGGACGTCGAGGACCTGCGCCAGGGGCAGCACCTTCTCCTTGCCGCCGTCGGCCGCCACCACCACGCTCACGCTCTGGCGGCTACGAAGCTCGGCCAGCCGAGCCTCCTGCTCCTTGTAGCGTTCTTGCAGGCTCGCCATCTCGCGCTGGACCGCCTCGACTTCGGCGCCGTCCGTGACCCCGCGGAGCTCGAGCCGGCGCAGGCGCAGGCGTACCTGCTCCTGGCGGTGGTTGATGGCCCCGATGTCCCAGCGCTCGATTCGTCGGAGCTCGGCTCGCTGCCGGGTCGCGTCCGGCAGGCGTCGGCGGATCTCGTCCCAGGCCGCCGGGCCGCTCGCGATCACCCGGTCTCCCTCCCGCACCGCGGTGATCGTGCCGATGAGATGACCCCACTCGGTCCGCTCGATGACGGCCACGTCCGGCGGCGGCTGGCGGCTCGTAATCTGCGCCTCGTCGATCCACACGAAGTCGCTGCCGTACAGATCCCGGTTGGCGACCTTCAGCTTGAGGCGGTAGGTCCCGGTCACCCCCGGAACGCGCTCGCGATCGACCACGGAACCGGTGAGCGTCTTGCCGTCCTGCAGCGTGAGACGCAGCACGTTGGCCGGCCAGAAGAACCCGATCGCGTTCGACACGATGACCCCCACGAGCCCGGTCACCATGATCAGGGCCAGGGCCAGCGCACCGCCGGTCAACCAGATGAACGGCTCGCCGCTGCGCCACACCCGCCGGACGGCGCTGGTGCTCACAGGTAGCGGTACTTCCGGCGCAGGCGGAGCCGCACCAGCTCGGCCACGGTGTTGACGACGAACGTCAGGCAAAACAGGAGGAACGCCGCCAGGAACAGCACGCGGAAGAGCGTGCCGCCCTCCGGCGCCTCCGGCAGCTCGACCGCGATGTTCGCGCTCAGAGCCCGGAAGCCGCTGAAGATGTTGGCGTCCATCAGCGGGGTATTGCCGGTGGCCATCAGCACGATCATCGTCTCGCCGACGGCCCGGCCGAAGCCGATCATGATCGCCGAGAAGATGCCGGGGCTCGCGGTCGGCACCACGATACGCAGCGCGGTCTGCCAGCGCGTGGCGCCGAGCGCGAGCGACCCCGCGCGAAGGTGCTGCGGCACGTTGGCCAGCGAGTCCTCGGCGATCGTGAAGATGATGGGGACCACCGCGAACCCCATGGCCACGCCGACCACGAGCGAGTTGCGCTGGTCGTAGCTCAGCCCCAGCGCGCTGAGCAGCCAGCCGCGGTAGTCGCCGCCGAGCAGACGGGCCTCGACCAGGCCGCCCAGGCTCAGCGCGATCCACGCGCCCACGATCACGACCGGGACGAGGAGAAAGACCTCGGCGCCGGGACGGGTCCGGCCGCGCAGCGAGACCGGGAGCAGATGCCAGACGAGCAGCGCCGCCAGGATGCAAACGGCCTCCACGAGGGGGAGCAGGAACAGCCCGGGCACGACGCGCTCGACCAGCGGAGCCAGCCACAGGCCGGCCAGGAACCCCAGCACCACGCTCGGCAGAGCGGCCATGATCTCGACCACCGGCTTGACGTACGCCTTGATTGCGGGGTGCATGAACCCGCTCACGTAGAGGGCGGCCAGCAGGGCCAGGGGCACGGCGAAGAGGAGCGCGTAGAACGTCCCCTTGAGCGTGCCGTACAGCAGCGGCGTGAGGCTGAACTTCCCCTCGAAGTCGTCGGTCCCACCGGTCGACTGCCAGACGTACGCGGGCTGGGCGTACCCCTCGTACCAGATCCGGCCGAACAGCGTGCTCAGCGTGATCTCCGGATGTGGATTGTGGACGGCCCAGAGCGAGAGCAGCCCCTGCCCGGTGCCCGTCACCAGCCCGTCGGCCTTCGGAGCAAACACCGCCGCGCGCATGTCCGGGTCGCCGCGAAGAGTGAGCAGGGTGGTGCCCGACGTGCCGTAGTTCACGTGCAGGGTGCCCGCGGCATCGGCGGTGACGAACCCCTTGTCCCGGCGCGACGGGCTGGCCGCGACGACCGCGGCGGCGTGGGGGGCAAAGTCGTAGATCCGCGTCAGCCGGGCCTCGCCCCCGAGGGGCGGCGGAACGACCTGCCACGTCGAGACCGCGCCGGCCCGATCGCCGACCACGAGTGTGCGATCACCGTTGAGGAACTGGAGCACCGTGATCGGCGCCGTGCCGGCGATCGCGGCGTCCGTGCGGCGGGGTCCGGTCGAATCTCCCAGGTCGTAGCGGACCAGCTGGCCGCGCGCGGTCCCGAGGAACAGATCCTGGCCGCGCCCATCGACCCGCAGCGCGGTGACCGGCCCGTCGGCCGCGATCGTCAACGGCTGCACGAGCGCTTCGCGCCGCGCCTCGCCGATCAGCGCCTTCTTCTCGACGACGGTGTGCACGACGAGCTCGGCCGCTCCCACCTGGGCGATGACGATGGGTCCTGACGGGAGCAGCGCACTCGTCAGGCCGACGATCGGACGCTTCTTCTGGGGGTCGAGCGCAAACGGTGACCCGAACTCATGCTCCGCCGTGAGGACCCTCGAGCCGTCCTTGAACTCGACCTTGAACCGCACCTCCAGCGGGACGATCCGGCCGTCGGACGTACCAAGCGTATGGCGCCCGGCGGCACTCTGCGCAACCGCGGTGATCCTGGCTCCATCGAGTCCGGGCACGACGATGGGTGGGTAGGTCCCGGCGACTCGAAGCGGTGTGAATTGCAGGACGCCTGATTCGCTGACCGCGTAGGCGATCTCCCGATACTCGTCGACGCCGAGGGCCTCCGCCGACACTGGCGGCGCCCCCCTGACATCCTGCGACAGGCGCTCCGCCCAGGGCGGGCGGAACAACGGCCACACCTCGCCGACGATCACGACCAGGATGGCCAGGATCGAGGCGATGATGACGATCCCGCCCAGGATCACCAGCCGGGACGCCCAGCGGTCGAGCAAGATTCGTCGCGCCGTCCGTGCCCGAGAAACAACGAGCGGCCGGGCCGCGACTCCCGACCCTGCCGCCGGCGCGACTTCAGCGCTCATCGGCACCTACTGGACCTTGTTGAGCTCTTCCTTGGCGATGGGCGCCGTGATCGGGAAGTACCCGTCCTTGATCACGACCTCTTGCCCTTCCTTGGAGAGAACCAGCTTCACGAACTCGCGGGTCAGCGGATCCAGCGGCTTGCCCGGAGCCTTGTTGATGTACACGTAGAGAAAGCGCGCCAGCGGATAGCTCCCCGCGTAGGCGTTGTCCGGGTCAGCCTCGTAGCACTGGCCGCCTTCCTTCTCGGCGAGCGGAACCGCACGGACCCCGGCGGTGGCGTAGCCAATGCCGCTGTAGCCGATGGCGAAGCGGTCGACCGTCACGCCCTGGACGACGGACGCCGAGCCCGGCTGCTCCTTGACCTCGTCCTTGTAGTCGCCGTTCTTGAGCGTGTGCTCCTTGAAGAAGCCGTACGTCCCCGAGGCGGAGTTGCGGCCATACAGGCTGAGCGGCTTGCTGGCCCACTCGCCGGTCAGGCCCAGCTGGCCCCAGGTCTTGATGTCTTCCTTGTGGCCGGCCCGGCGGGACTTGGAGAACACCGCGTCCACCTGGGTCAGCGTCAGGCACTTGATCGGGTTGTCCTTGTTCACGAACACCGCCAGCGCATCGACCGAAGTGCGGATGGCGGTCGGCTTGTAGCCGTATTTCTTCTCGAACTGATCGATCTCGGTCCCCTTCATGGCGCGCGACATCGGGCCGAGCTGCGCAGTGCCGCTGATGAGCGCCGGCGGCGCAGTGGACGAGCCCTTTCCCTCGATCTGGACCTTGGCGTTGGGATAGAAACGACTGAAGGTTTCCGCCCAGAGCGTCATGAGATTGTTCAGGCTGTCCGAGCCGATGCTGGAGAGGTTGCCGCTGACGCCCGGCGACGCCTTGTACGCGGCCAGCGCCGGGTCGAGCTTGGGCGGCTGCGAGGCCACGCTCTGCACGATGCCGATCGCCAGGACCAGCAACCCCGCAAGGGTCCCCATCAGCGCATGACGCTTCTTCATCCCCTGGTCTCCTTTGCTGTTACGAGCGCGACGGGTCGCGGAACCGATACCCCACCCCCCTGACGGTCTCGACGCCGGGGACCGGCAGCCGAGCCGCGGTGAACTTGCCGCGCAGGCGCGCGACGTGGACGTCCACGGTGCGAGGCTCGACGAAGCCGTCGCGACCCCACACCGCGTCGAGGAGCTCCTCGCGCCCGAACACCCGCCCCGGCGCGGCGACGAGAATGGCCAGCAGCTCGAACTCCTTGGGCGTCAGCTCGACCGCGCGGCCCTTCACGCGGACCTCGAAACGGTGGCGATCGATCTCGAGATCGCCGGCCTTCAGCTGGGTCGGGCGCTCCTCCCGCCGGCCACGTCGGGCGACCGCGCGCACCCGCGCCACCAGCTCGCGCGGCGAGAACGGCTTGGTGACGTAGTCGTCGGCCCCCATCTCGAAGCCGAGGACCTTGTCGCCTTCCTCGACGCGGCCGGTGACCATGATCACGGGGATGGCGCGGGTCTCGGCGTCCTGCTTGAGGCGGCGGCAGACCTCCCAGCCGTTGACCTGGGGCACCATGATGTCGAGCAGGACCACGTCCGGCTGGACTTCCCGAGCTTGCTTGATGGCGTCGCCGCCACTGCCGGCCACGACGACGTCGTAGCCCTCGCGGCTGAGGTTGTAGCGGATCAGCTCGGCCACATCGCGCTCGTCCTCGACGACGAGCACGCGGCCGGCGGTGCGGGTGGCGGGCACGGCGGTCTTCACGCCCCGGAGTGTCGGCTTACGAGGTTACAGGACGATGACGCCGGAGTTAACTCTTCCGACCCGTCAGCCGCCCTCCCGCCCGGGCCGCTGGTCCCGCTCCAGGAAGTAGTTGAGCCACGAGCTCGTCCCCGTCAGCGACCGGTCGGGGGCCGGCACGTACACGCGAAGATCGTCCACGCGCCCCGCCGCCGCGGCTCGCGTGTAGACCTGGTTCCAGATGCAGGGCGCATCGACGACCTCGCAGCGGCCCATGTCGGTGCCGCCACAGGGACCGTTGCGCATCTGCTTGGGGCACGTTTGCGGGCAGACGTACTCGAGATGCCCGAGCACGCAGTTGCCGCACGCCTGGCACCCGAACGCCGGCTGCTTCACCGCCAGCTCGACGCGTTCCAGCAACGCCGCGGCGGCCGGGCGTCGATCGACCACGCGAGCCATGCGCGTGAGCACGCGGCGGACCGCCGTGTCTCGCGTGACGGGGAACAGTCGACCGATCGCGTCGAGCGCCCTCGGCATCAGCGCCGGTCTCGTGACCGGTACCGGCCCGGTGGGGGCAGGCACCGGGCGTACCGCATCGGCGTCACGGCGCCAGGGGACGTCGGCGTAGGCGTAGAACCCGTCGCGTCCGAAGTCGAGCTCCGCCGCGCATTCTTCCCAGCGCGGCGCCAGCGCGTCGGCCCGTCGGATGATCCACTGCACGTGCTCGGCATCGTGAGTGCCCCCGATGTAGGCGCCGGCGTAGCCCAGCCCCCGCAGCACGGCGACCGTCCGGGCCGCGCGCTCCAGCCGCGCGCGCACGCCGCCGTCGGGCGCCCGGCTCTCGGCGCGGACCCGCTCGAGCAGCGCCGGCGACACCCAGCAGCCGGGCGGCTGGCCCTTGGCCATCCGCTCCGCCGCGCGCGGCCCGAGCACGTACACGTTGCCGAGCAGCGGGACCGACCGACCGCGCTCGTCCATCCAGCGTTTCAGCTCGGCGAACTTGCGGGCATCCCAGCCGACCTGCGTGATGGCGCAGTCGGCGCCCGCGGCGATCTTCTTCTCGAGCTTGAGGTACTGATAGACGCAGTCCGCCTGGGTCCACTTGAACGGGGAGACGGCGACGGCGACGTGGAACGGCATGTCGGCCCGCCGTAGCTGGTCGATGAGACGCACGAGCTGAACGGAGTCGAGATCGAAGACGGCGGCCGGCGGCTCGGTGCTGTCCGGGCGCGCCGGCGGATAGTCGCCGGTGAGGGCGAAGACGTTGTGCAGTCCGAGCGCGGCCAGGTCTTCCAGCGTCTTGCGCAGGCCGCGACGATCCTGGCTGGCGCACGTCAGATGGATGTTCGGCGTCAGGCCGCGGGCGCGCGCCGCGGTGCCCACGCGGAGCGGATCGTGACCCAGCGCTCCCCCCGCGTAGCTGGTGACGCTGCCGGCCACCACCTCGGGCACCCGCGCCAGGCGGGCGGCGACGTCGAGCAGCTTGGCCTCGCGCGTGAGCGCCGAGGCCACCAGCTCGACCACGTAGGTGAAGCGCCCACCGGCCAGTGCGGCGGCCAGCGGGTTGGGCGAGGCGGCAGTCACGCCGCGCCCAGCTCCCGTCGAACCATCGCCGCGCCCGCCACCATGGCCTCCAGCTTTGCGAAGGCGACCGCGCGCGGCAGATGGA
>Ga0111538_10002143_pt1 | contig 27806 bp, 23 predicted proteins | sample SoiMethybrSBSTD1_FD_79669 | JGI IMG/M metagenome (GOLD analysis project Ga0111538, IMG submission 79669) | Bulk soil microbial communities from a Populus tree surrounding site in Tennessee, USA - Soil MetaG P. TD hybrid SBSTD1 (version 2)... | ecosystem: Environmental > Terrestrial > Soil >...
AAATGCAAAATGCAAAATGCAAAATGCAAAAAGGAGTGCGCGGCTTTGAGTTTTGCATTTTGCAGTTTGCATTTTGAATTACCGGAGGTCGTATGTTTCGCTGGCTATCCACTGTAGCGGCGCTTCTCGCGTTGATGGCTGTTCCCATCACCGCGCATCACGGTGATGCCGGTCGCTATGACGAGGAAGTCATTACGGTTACGGGCACGGTCGTTGCCCTCCAGATGGTGAATCCTCACACGCACATCGTCTTCGACGTCGTCGATCACGGAAAGACGGTCCGCTGGCAAGCCGAGCTGGGCACGCCACAGCAACTGACCAAGCAGTTCGGCTGGACGCCGACGACGGTGCATGCGGGGATGAAGCTGACGATGATCGGGCGTCAGTTGAAGGGAGGCGCGCCGTATCTCAACCTGACCGAGCGCGCGAACATCGTCGTCACCGCCACCGGTAAGGAGATCTACCGCACCGAAAACTTCGGCAAGGCGGCGCCGCCGAAGGGGCCGAAGGGTTCGCTGGTAGCGCAGTGAAACGTTCGGATCGTTCGAGTCGTTCGAATCGTTCGAGTCGTTCGAGTCGTTCGAGTCGTTCGAGTCGTTCGAGTCGTTCAACAGCGGCGACGTTCGTCGCCCTCGTGCTGGCCAGCGTCGTCTGGAGCCCGGCGGCGCAGTCGCCGCCTCGGCCATTGCTGCGACAGACGGCGTATTTGAAAGCATCGAATTCAGAAGCGTCGGATCATTTCGGTTGTGGCGGTGTGCTGCAAGGGCACACAGGCCAGGGCGTAGCCATCAGCCGCGATGGCACGACGCTCGCCGTCGGTGCGCCACACGAGGGCAGCCGGGCGCGCGGCATCAACGGCACTCAGGGTGACAACTCGACGTTCGACGCGGGCGCGGTGTATGTCTTCACGCGCTCCGGTGATCGATGGATGCAGCAGGCGTACGTCAAACCGTCGAATCCGCAGAGTGGTGCCGAGTTCGGCCACTACGTCGCGCTGAGCGCCGACGGCAACACGCTGGCGGTGTCGGCATATTGGGAGGCGAGCAACGCCACCGGCATCAACGGCAACCAGCGCGACGAGTCGATTCCGCAGGCGGGCGCGGTGTACGTGTTCGCGCGCCGCGGCGCGATATGGACGCAGCAGGCCTACATCAAGGCGTCGAATACCGGCGAAGCAGGAACGGCCGACAGCTTCGGTGAAGGCGATCAGTTCGGTTTCTCGCTGGCCTTGAGTGGCGACGGCAACACGCTGGCGGCCGGCGCGCTGACGGAAGACAGCGCGTCGCCCGGGATCAACGGAAATCAGAAGGACAACTCGGCGCAGTCAGCTGGCGCCGTCTATGTCTTTGCTCGCGTCGCTGATTCGTGGTCGCAGCAGGCGTACGTGAAGCCGTCGAATCCTGATGCCGGCGACATGTTCGGCTATTCGGTCTCGCTGACGGCGGACGGGAACATGCTCGCCGTCGGCAGCTACGACGAGGATGGCTCCGGCCACGGCATCAACCCGCCTCCCGACAATCGCAGTGCCGGCGCCGGCGCGGTCTACGTCTTCACGCGCGCGGCGACGACGTGGACGCAGCAGGCCTACGTCAAGCCGTCGAATGGCGAGTCGCAGGACTCCTTCGGTGTTCACGTCGCACTCAGCGACGACGGCTCGACGCTGCTGGCGGGATCGCTGGACGAGGACTGCCAGGTCACCGGGGTGAACGCACCTGGCTGCGCCAACGACATGAAGGACGACCTGTCGATGGGTGCCGCGTATGTCTTCGTCCGCAGCGGCGGAACCTGGTCGCAGCAGGCATTCATCAAACCGTCGAATACCGGTCCGAACGACTGGTTCGGATCGCGGCTGGCGTTGAGTGGCGACGGCAACACCGCCGCCATCGGTGCGGCGCTCGAAGACAGCGGCGCGAAGGGGATCGACGGCCGTCAGAACGACGAATCGGCCAGCGAAGCGGGCGCGGTCTACCTGTTCACCCGCGACGGGACGTCCTGGCAGCAGCGCGCCTATATCAAGGGGTCGAATACCGAAGCGTACGACGAGTTCGGCAGCTCGGTGGCGCTCGATCGGAACGGTTCACTGCTCGTGGCGTCGGCGCGCGGCGAAGACAGTGCAGCGCGCGGCGCGAATGGCAATCAGACGAGCAACGCCGCGGCCGAAGCTGGAGCCGTGTACGTGTTTGCGGTCCAAAAATGACGACGATGCTCCCCGCTGTAACCACGAAGGTCGCGAGGCTGGCGAAGAACGCGAAGAAAAAGAATCTCTCTGCGATCTTCGTGCTCTTCGCGGGCTTCGCGGTTCACGTTGGAATTCTCATCGCACAGCAACGGCCAGCTGATCTGATTCTGTTCAACGGCAAGGTCGTCACCGTCGACGCGCGGTTTTCGACGGCGCAGGCGGTGGCTGTGAGTGGCGAGCGGATCACCGCTGTCGGGCCCGACAAGGAAGTGCTGGCGCTGGCGGGCGACGCGACGCGGCGAGTCGACCTGCAGGGAAAGACCGTCGTTCCTGGACTGATCGACAACCACATGCACCTGTTGCGCGCGGGCACCACGTGGCAGCGCGAGGTGCGGTGGGACGGGGTCGGCACGCGCAAGCAGGCCCTCGACCTGCTGCGTCGTCGCGTTGCCGCCGTGAAACCGGGGGAATGGATCTACAGCCTGGGCGGTTGGACGCTCGAGCAGTTCGCCGATGATTCGCGACCGTTCGCGCTGGCGGAGCTCGATCAGATTGCGCCAGCGAATCCCGTGTTCCTGCAGGCATCGTATTACCGGGGTTACGTCAACAGCCGCGCGATGGAGGCGCTCGGCATCGCTGGTCCGTCGAATGTCATCGACGAAGCAAACGTTCGTGCTGCGGCGGCGAAATTGCCGGTTGCGAGCGGGCCGGAGCTCGAGGCGAGCACGCGTCAGATGGTGAGCGAGCTGAACAAGGCGGGCCTGACGGCGTTCGGCAGCGCAGCGTGCGAACCGAACGTGCTGCCAATCTACCGGCGATGGGCCGAGCAGAAGAAACTCAACGTGCGCGTCTTCTGCATCGTCGGCTTCGGCCCAGGGACGCCCGAACAGGTGACCAACGTTCTCCCGCAGATCCGCGCGATGAAGATGAGGCAGGGCGACGCGTTCATCAACGACATTGCCTACGGCGAGACCGTCTACGGCCCGCTGCACGACCCGATGTTTATTCGCGCGTCCAATCCGCAGCCCGATCAGCTCGCGCAGTGGCGCCGCATTGCCACGGAAGTGGCGAAAGCCGGCCTGCCGCTGCACGTCCACGCCAACCTGACCGCCACGATCGGCGCCTTCCTCGGTCAAATCGAGCTGATCAACCGCGACTACCCAATCAAGGAGCTGCGGTGGACCCTTGCGCACGTCAATCAGATCGATGCCTCGCATCTGGCGCGCATGAAAGCGCTGGGCATGTCGGCCGCCGTCCATCCATGGGCCGTCATCAACGGCGGCATCAACCGGACGGTCTTCGGCGACGCGGCGCTGGACATGGCGCCGCTGCGCACGATTCAGATGAGCGGCGTGCCGTGGGGACTGGGCAGTGACGGCAGTCGCGCCAACCAGATCCTGCCGTTCCAGACGATCGCCTGGGCCGTGACCGGTCGCATGGTCGGAGGGACGGAGGTGCTGCGTTCATCTCAACGTCTCACTCGCGAAGAGGCGCTGACCGCCCACACGCGCGGGAACGCCTGGCTGGTGTTTCAGGAGAAGAATCTGGGCTCAATCGAGGTCGGCAAGCTCGCCGACCTCGTCGTCCTCGACCGCGACTACCTCACGGTCCCCGCCGATCAGATCAAGGACATCACCGCCGTTCAGACGATCGTCAACGGACGGATCGCGTACGACAGGCCGTAGGCCGATGTCCTTCCGGCCACTCAACGTGCCGGCCGGGAAGGTGGCGCGCCAGGCGGGGCGGCATCGGGAACGATGCGGAAGTAGCGATTGTTCTCGGTGCACATGTATTCGATGATGTCGGTGTCGGGCAGATAGACGAGACGCTCCGTCACGTTCCAGGGCCGGGTGTACGCCTTCGGATCGTCAATCGTGATCTCGATGTCCATGTGGCCGAAGTCACGCCGCACGAACCGCTCCGTCACGCGCAGCGCTTCGGTCGCGGGCCTTCCAGCGTTGTCCAGCCAGACGTTGTCGTTGAACCCGGAGCTTTGCACAACGAACGCGTCCGCGTCCCACTTCCCAACCGAATAGCCGAACCATGCCGGATTCGGGTCCTTCGGCAGATCGCGTCCATCCGTGAAGATCTGTCGGAACGAGTGCACCGCCTCGTAGAGAATCGTGACGAGTCCGGGCATTTCAAGAATCTTGAACGGATAGGGAACGAAGTCGGATCGCGGCACGCCGCCGACGATGCAGTTCGACGTCGGATCGTCTTTGGCATTGTTCGCAACGCGTGTTTTGAACAACGCCTCCGCCCATGGCTGGAACGGCACCGCGTCTCCGGCCTTCATCCCGCGGCTGATGTCCTCGATGAGGCGTGCCGTCGGCCGCCAGAGGCCGGCGATGACCGGCTTGCCGTCCGCCGTCCGCGGTGCCGGCGCGTTCAGGTCTGCCCGGCCGTCGGCTGTTCGAGGAATGCCGGGCGTGGGAACCTTCAGCCATTGGGCTGGGGATTTTTCCGCGACGAGCAGCAGCAGCGCGGCGACGATCGCGACAGATTTCATGGAAGCCTCACTGCACAGCGAATTTTTTACAAAGGCCGCATCGACATCAGGTTCCCAAATTCATTACCATCCCGTGCATGTTTAACGGTCGGGCCACATTGATACTACCGTTGCTGCTGGCTGGAATCCTCTACGGTGCCCCCGCGTCTGCTCAGGTCGATTTCACGGGCGTCTGGAATGGCAATACCAACGCCGAAGACGGCCCCGAACGGGCCGCAGGACCCTCGCTCGTGGAGTTTCTCGGTCTTCCCATCAACGACCAGGCGCGGCAATGGGGTCTGGCCTACCGGCCGGGACGCCTGTCGCTGACCGAACACCAGTGCCAGGTCCACGTCGTTCACTACATCCATCGCGGGCCGTTTGGCGCACGGATCTGGGAAGAGCGTGATCCGGTGACTCACCAGCTGGTCGCGATTCACGAGGCGATCAACACCTACGAACAGCAGCGGACGATCTGGATGGACGGGCGTCCGCATCCATCGCCGAACGCCCCGCACACCTGGATGGGTTTTTCGACGGGCGTGTGGCAGGGGAACATGCTGACGATTACCACCACGCACATCAAGCAGGGGTGGTACCGGCGCGAGAACGTTCCCGCGAGCGACGAAGCGACGACGATCGAACATTGGACTCGAAACGGCAATGTCTGGACGCACATCAGCGTGACCGAGGATCCGAACTACCTCGCCGAGCCGCTGATCAAGAGCGAAGACTTCACGCTGAATCCCAACCCGAACTCCTTCAACCCGTTCTGGCCGTGCGAATACATCGAGGAGGGCGAGCGGCCGCGTGGACAGGTTCCCCACTATCTGCCCGGCGAGAATCCGTGGATAGCGGAGTATGCCGCAACGCACAACCTGCCGCAGGAAGTCACCCTCGGTGGTCCAGCGCAGATGTATCCCGAATACCGTGAGCGTCTGAAGACACTCCCCGTAGCGGTATTCGTCGATCCCAATGCGCCGGCACCCGCTTCGCCGGCACCGGCCGGAAGAGGACAGGGACCCGCAGCACCGGCCGGCGGCCGCGGCGGCGGTGCGTCTGGTGGACGCGGTGCTGGTCCCGGAGGACGCCAGTAATGGCGAACCTCCAACTGCCATCTTCCAACGTCCACAACGCGAAGCGAGTGCTCCTGGCAGCCTGTTTCGTCGCTGTGGCCGTGTGCGTCGGCCTCGACGCGCAGCAGCAACAGCCGCAGATCCGGACGGCGAAGCAGATGCCGTTTCCGAAAAATCCGGACTGGTCGAAGCTGGAAGTGGAGACGCTGCCGGTTCAGGGCAAAGTTCACATGATTGCCGGAGCCGGCGGGAACATCGCCGTTCAGGTCGGAGACGACGGCGTGCTGCTGGTCGACACCGGCTACGAGCAGATGGCTGGCAAGGTCGTCACCGCGATACGAACCCTCGCTCCGAACAGAACGCTGCGGACGATCATCAACACCACCCTTTCCGACGCCCACACCGGCGCCAACGCCGTGCTGATCAAGGAAGGTCGCCTCAATCAGGCCGGCCCGGGGCTCGGGCAGCGGCCGAACGAAGCCGACCTGATCGGCCACTCACAGCTGCTCGCGCTGATGACCAAGATCGGCCGCGAAAAGATTGTTCCGGAACGATGGCCGCCGAGCGTCTACAGCGTGCGGCAGAAGGACATGTACTCGAACAACGAGCCGGTCGTCATGCTGCACGTTGCCGATGCGGTTACGTCCGGCGACAGCATCGTCTGGTTCCGCGGCTCCGACGTAGTCGTTGCGGGAGAGATTTTCAATCAGGCCAGCTTCCCGATGATCGACCTGGCCAATGGCGGCACGATCAACGGTGTGATCGAAGGGTTGAACACGCTGCTCGAGATCATGGTGCCGAAACACAACCAGGAAGGCGGCACCATGGTGATCCCCGGTTACGGCCGCATCGGGGACGAGCACGACGTGCTCGAATACCGGGACATGCTCACGATCATTCGTGATCGGGTGCAGGCGGCGATCGACAAGAAGCTGACGCTGGCGCAGGTGAAGGCGATGAAGCCGACCGCCACCTACGAGTACGAGCCCAGGTTCAATCGCGATTCGGCCTGGACGGCCGACATGTTCGTCGAGGCAATTTATCGAAATCTCAGCCCGCGAAAATAGATAGAGGATTACGTAATGAAATTCAGAGTTCCCGTCATCATCATCGCTGCGGTTCTGCTGTCGGCCGCCGGCGCCTACGCCCACCACTCCTTCGCCGGGACGTATCAAGAGCATCAGGTGGTCAAGCTCGAGGGCGACGTGGTGGAGTTCAACATCCGCAACCCGCATTCGTTCATCCTCATCGAGGTCACCGAGAAGGACGGCAAGAAGGTGAAATGGGGCGGTGAGTGGGGCGGGGTCACGCAGCTGTCGCAGGGCGGGGTCACGCGCTTCACGCTCGAAGTCGGCGATCACCTGATCATCGAGGGCGCCCCGCCGCGCGATTCGCTCGACAAGAAGATCCTCGTGCGCAAGGTGTGGCGTCCGGCGACGGACAAGAAGCCGGCGTGGGAGTGGGCGGGGAACGTCCGCTGATGCGCTCGCGCATCCTGATCTCGCTCGCGTTGGCCGTCGCTCTGGCCGTGACCTTGCCGGGCACGCGTGCCGAAGGCGGGCAGCGTGGGGCCGGAGCCCCAGGCCCCGCAGCACCCGCTGCGGCAAAGACGGCGGCGCCGGTCGATCTCACCGGTTATTGGGTGTCGCTTGTCACAGAAGACTGGATCGAGCGGATGTCACCTGACTCACCGCCGTCCGGTACGGGCGGACGTGATGGCGCCGATCGGGCCGCCGCAGGGCGCGGTGCGGCGCCACCCTCCGGCGAGCAGTGCCGCGCCTACGGCGCCGGCGGCAGCATGCGCGTGCCTGGTCGGCTGAACATCTCGTGGGCCGACGACAACACGTTGAAGGTCGAGATGGACGCCGGCACGCAGACACGTCTTTTCCACTTCAATCCGACGCCGCCTCCCGCGCAACGGACACTGCAGGGCCATTCGATCGCGTCCTGGGACAACCTGCCGGGCCGCGGTGGGTTTGGTGGCGGTGGCGGCGGCCGCGGTGGCGCCGCGCCCCGCTGGGGCAGCCTGCGAGTCGTCACGACCAACATGACCGGTGGCTATCTGCTGTCGAGCCGATCGTCGTACAGCGAGAACGCGGTCCTCACCGAGCAGTTCATCCGCCATCAGGATTTCGGAACCGAATACCTGACGGTCATGGCATCGCTCGAAGACGGCGGCGCTCCGCGCATCGTCAGCTCGACGTTCAAGAAAGAGCCAGACGGATCGAAGTTCAAGCCGACAGGGTGTGAGGTCGTCCGATAGCAGGCGAGTTGACGGCGTCAGAAGGTCCCTGGTCCTGTGGCCGTGGGCCTTCGTCCCTGCATGGGCCCTCGTCCGTCCCCGGTCCCTGGTCAGCACCAAGGACCAACCGCAGGACCAGCCGTGGTTCGGCACCTGGCAACAGCTCCCTCCCGCAACGAAGTGGTTCAACCCCTCGCCCTATCGCAAGGTGACGCTGCGCATTGAGCCATGGGAAGACGGCCTGAAGGTCGTTTACGACATGGTCCGCAGGCGTGGCGGTATCACGCACCTGGAGTGGACCGGACGATTCGACGGGAAGAATTACGCGGTGCAGGGCGTGGACTATGTCCTGACGAATGCATACCGCCAGCTTTCCGATCGCAGCTACGAGATCGTCGTCAGCGTTGATGGGCGCACCGCCGCCGTCGCCACTGCGGTCGTATCACCCGATGGCAGACAACTGACGGTCGATACTGTCGAGAGAGATGCGGGCGGGAAGACGCTGAAGACGCAAGCTGTGTACGTGAAGCAGTAATTCAGAATTCAGGATGCAGAATGCAGAATGCAGGCTTCGATTGACGTTGCGCGCATTCTGAATTCTGCATTCGACCTACGGATCGTGCGGCCGCACCCAGCGAAACGTGCTGTTCAGCAGCGGAAACGCCTCGAAGTCGACCCGTTTCAGCTCCGCCTGGACGTGATGGCCATCCATTTCGCCATCGATGCTCAGTCGATCGTCAGACGGACGATCGAACGTGAAGCGCGAGGCCCAGCTGCGGCTGCCCCCTTTCGTGAGCGCGAACGTGCCGGTGCTGCGATCGATCGAGATTCCATAGCGGGCAAACGAGTCGTCCGTTCGCTGGACGGTGACGACGTCGGGTGTATCGAAGATCACGCGCCGCCAGCGGCGGTCGTAGTCGTTCTGTTCCGTCGGGCGCTGCTGCGCATCGACGACCAGTCGCTCGACGTTCCAGACGCCGTAGAGCGCGGACTTCGGGCGTCCGCCCCCGGCAACCTGCCAGAAGCTCCAATTGATGTAGGCCAGCATCGCGATCAGGTAGACACCGAATGCCAGCTGCGCCTTCGGCCAGTGGCGGGCGGGTTCCGCGGCGGACAAGGCACCCTCGCCACGGACCCGACGCCAGCTGCGAATCCCCACAGCCTGAAAGAGTTGCGGCGCAGCCGGTGCCAGCAGAATCAACGACATCGCGATCAGGTGCATCGTCACCAGCTTCACGCCGATGTCGAACGCCATGTTCAGCGTCAGCACCTGCATCAGCGCCACGAGCGCAAGCAATGCGCCCAGCGTTGCTGTCCTCGGCACCAGCAGCAGAATGCCAGCGAGCACCTCGATGCAGCCACTGAAGATCTGATAGGCCGGCGCCGAGCCGATCGTCGTCCACAGTAGAGCGCTCAAGGTCATGTCGCCGACCGGTGTGACGAGTGCCGTCAGCGGCGGCGCGGGGAATTGCGTGGGGATGACCTTGGTCATCCCATACTCCAGCAGTGATGCGGCGAGCGCCAGCCGTACGGCAAGGAAGAACCAGGGAGGAACACGGCCGTCAGCGCGCCGTCTGCGATCAAGGACAGCCCAGATCCCCGCGACGAGCACCGACACAATCACGATCCAGAGCGTCTGCATCCAGAAGAACACCGTCTCGCCGCCGCTGATATCGTCCAGCGGCACATCCACGCCGAAGAAGGTCAGCGCCACCCATTGGGTGACGCTGCGCATCGGCCACAGCCGGCCGAGGCCGCGATAGGTGAACCAGAGATTCGGGATCAGGCTGCCGGAGATCTGCGTCGCCAGAGCGAAGAGCGTCAGGTAGACGACGCCGAAACGGACGACGAGGCGCGTGGCGAGGCTGGACGTGTTAGACAAGAAAGCGGCCGGCTGTTCGAGCCGGACTCTATTATCCTCATGCCGTTCTTCGCGCCCGTGCCGTTCTCGAACGGTGAAAGCACCTCCGGCCGACGGCGATCACTCCGCACGCGCAGACGATGGCGAGCGGCGGAACGACGAGGACCGCTGCCGCGTGCAGCGCGAAGCGGCCGCCTGCCTGCGCGGCGCCGTTGGCCAGCGGAAGTGCCAGCGTCACCGCGTAGTAGGCGCCGAGCGGAACCGCCGCGCGGCGGAATGCGCCAGCGAGGCGCGCGCGGTTCATGGCCGACCCCGGAGGATGGCGTTCCGATCGAACCGCTGTGCGACCTCGTGCAACAGCACGAGGCCGCCGAAATACACGAGGATTCCCTCCAGGCGATGAAGAGCTGAACTCGAAATCAACGCTCCGACAGGATGCGCGGCGAGCCACATCGCCATGGCGATCCGAACTGCGTTGACGACGACGGCGGCCCCATAGCCTGCCACCAGGCTCACACCGATCACGCCGCCGGCCCACACAGATGTTCGGACATGCCGAAACAGCGTGAACACCAGCATGCCGAAGGCGGCGATCATGAAATTCACACCGGCGCACGACTTCTCGATCAGAAACAGCCGGTCACTCGAGAAATACCCTTCGCCCGGCTGCAGTGTGAACGACGCACCGGTTATCGCACCTGTCAGGTGGGCAGTCGGCGCGAGCATCCACATCAGATCGTCGGCGCGCGCATCCGAGTAGTGCCGCTTCAACGCCCAGGCGATGAACAACGCCGCGGCCGCACCCAGGAGTTTTGTCTTCACGACACGGCCCCATATCGACGGCGCCGCAGGCTGACGCAGATGAGGAGCGTCGCGACAATCGCCGCCACCCAGACGAACTCAGGCTCGGGACCATTCGTGACTCCGACGGCGAGATCGGACACGCCTTGCGGCAGCGGCAGCGGTTGATCGACATCCTGCCCGCTGTCGGCGGTGCGAACGATCTCCTGGATTGCCACAAACGACGTGTAGCGCGTGAGCAGGCTATACGTCAGGCCCAGGGACGTAATTTCGGCGATGCGCCCGGCGCTCGGTGTACTCGGGCCGAAGTCCGAGAGGTCGGCAATTCGCGTGCGTGCCCACAGATGGCGAATGGCCGCGTGATTCCGCTCGGTTCCGGCGGACGAAACCGGAACGGACAGGCGGTAGTTGCCGCGACCGGTTTGTCCGGTGATCTCGATCCAGCCGGCAGCGCTTCCCCGCCACTTTCCGAACACGACGACCGGCCGGCTGGCGAACAAATCGGGCACTTTCTGCGGCTCGACGTCGTAGACGTCGAAGCCGCGGAACGTCACGTCGATGCCGGTCAGCACCGGCGTGTCGATGTAGCGTCGCAGCCGTGTTGCCGCCGCCGCCGCTTCGCCCGGCTCCGTCACGATGAACGGCTCGCCAAGTCCGGCGCGTGCGACCCCTTCGATGAGCAAGCGGTTCACGCTGCTGCCGATACCGAACGCGAAGAAATTGACCTCGTCCACGTGGGCGCGCACGTAGTCGAACACGTCAGACTCAGCCTCGATATACCCGTCAGTCACCAGGACCACGCTGCGCGACACGCCTGACTGGCGCGGAAGAGCGACCGCGCGCGTCAGTGCGCCGAGCAGGCGCGTACCGCCTCCACCTTGCTTGCGTCCGATGAACTGCAGCGCCTGCGTCAGGTTCTCAGGCGATGCGGGCACGGACACCTGCGAGAACGTCTCGGTGCCGTCGGCAAAGACGACGACGTTGAAGGTGTCGGCAGGGCGAAGAACGTTCGCCAGATCGCGCATCAACTTCTTCGCGGTGTCCAGCGGAAACCCGTTCATCGACCCTGAGACATCGACGACGAAGATGTATTCACGCGGCGGTGTGTCGCCAGGTTGCACGAGCTGCGGCGGCTCGGCCATCAGGAGGAAGAAGTTCTCTTCTTTCCCCTCAAACAGAAGGAGCCCGGACGCGATCTGCTTGTCGCCCATGCTGTAGCGGAGGATGAAGTCGCGATTGCCGGCGAACCGCTCAGAGTCGGCGAGCGCCACCTGTGCGCGTCCGACACCGGCCGACCGCACGTCCACCCGATGCGAGGGCGACGAGATCGCGCGCAGCGCCATGCCGGCCGACACGAGCGCAGCGAGGTGAAAGTCGCTCTTCGGCGCCTCGCCCTGACGTGTGTAGGGCGCGCTGACGAACTGGTCCGCCGGCGACGCCTGGCTTTGACTCTTTTCCGAGTATCGCGGACCGACAACGGTCGGATACACGAACTCGTAGACGCCATCGGTCGGGACGAGCAGTTCGGTGTACTTCAGCTCGACGAGGATGGTGTCGCCGGGAAGCACGTTGGCCACTTTCATCGTGAACACGTTGGGACGGCTCTGTTCGAGCAGCGATGCGCTCTTGCCTTCCTGCTTCGCCGCTTCGAATTCACGCGTCGCCTGCTCGCGTTCCCGGATCCTCGCCACCGTTCTGACGTTGCCCACTGTCATCGTCATCCCATAGACAGCGGCCCGGGTCGATGCAGGGAAGACGTAGCGGGCGTGGATAGGTCGAGTCCCGCGGTTCTCGTAGACCTGCCGGACGGTGACATCCGCAATGACGCCCGCGATCGCCACATCGACGCGGGTGTCTTTCAACGGCAGTCGATCGATGGACGGATCTCCGCCTTCGACGAAGAAGTACGGAGACAACGTCTTGTCTGCCGGCGGCTGATCGCGTTGCGCGAAGGCGCCGGGCGGCATGAGCAGAACGATGGCGGCAGCGATGACGGTTCGACGAAGTGAGTATTCCATGTCGATCCGAGAGAGCAACGGGACTGCCGCGTCGACGCGCGAGACGACACACCGCAACCCGTTGCGTGCGTGCGACATAGGTTCTCGGGTCTTGCCGGACAGGCTGGCGCAGCGCCGTCAGGAGGTGTGCGCGAGGACACGCGCGTGTCCTGACGGACACGGTGTTGACTCGAGGATTCAGACTTCGTGGCCTTGCCAGGATCGGAGCTCGATTTTTGTGGGCGTCGTGGTTTGAATACCGTGGCGGCTGGCGGGCACGTCGCGAGCCCCGGTGCGATACCGGGACTCGCGACTTAGGGGGCTACTTCCTGGCAGTCTGATCACTGCTTGCGTCGCCGTTTGTGCCGGCGATCTCGGCCGGCGGTGTGGCGACGAGCGATTCCTCGGGCCCACTCTTTACCGTCTGAACGCGAGCCAGGTTCTGCTTCGCCTTGGCATAACCCGGATCGGCGGTCAGCGCGTCGTTGTACGCGCTCGCCGCCGCCTTGAACCGGCCCATGTGCTCGAGTGCCATGCCCAGATTGTTCTGGAACTCGGGCACGCTTGTCTTCAACTCCACCGCCTTCTGGAACAGCGGCAGCGCCTCGCTGGGTCGGTTCGTTTCGAGCAACAGCAGTCCGAGATTGTTCATCGACCACGCGTCGCCCTCGTTCAGTTCGATCGCCCGGCGGTACGCCTGCACCGCGTCATCCGTGTGACGCTGAGCAGCGTAGGCGCGGCCAAGCAGACGCTGCACCTCCGCCGACTCCGAATCGACCTCGCCTGCACGCGTCAGCCGCTCGATCGCCTCGTCATACCGCTTCTGCTCGATGAACACGCGACTGAGGTTGACGAGGCTCTTGACGTGACGCGGGTCGACGCTCAGCGCCTGCTCGAATGACGACTCGGCCTTCTGCGAATCGCCGTTCTTCCACGCCGACAGCGCGAGCATGTAATGGCCCCATGCGTTCCCCGGCCGGCGTTCGGTGTAGCGCTCGAAGATCGCCATCGCGGCGGCGTACTGTTTCGCGCGGAACGCTGCCTCGCCGTCGGCGAACGTCCCCGTGAGTGTCACCGCCCCGACCGAAGAGTCCTCTCCCTCACCTGACGCGTCAGCGGTCAAGGCGCTGGTATCCGGTAACAGCTTCGCGTGTGCGGCATTCGGCGCCTTCTTCGCCCGCGCGTTCTCGTCGGCCTTCGAACAGGCGGACGCGCCAAACGCGACGAGCAGCAGTGCCGCCGTGGCATGTCGTGTGGGTCTCATGGGTCCTCTCCTCGTTGGCGGCCGCCTCCATGCGGTCGCGCGTGACCAGGCTCAGGGCAAGCGCGCGGCCACGCCGGCGCCGGAGAGTCAGCGGCGCCAACCCGCGTTGCGACAGGACGTTACGGAAGCAAACCGGGCGGAACATCGAGCGATGCCGTGTGCCGGTGGACACGCCGATAAAAGCCGCGGTGTCCTGAGCCACACGGCGATGCGTGGCCTGGGTTCGTCTAAGTTGCCCGGGTGGCCGGAGTTGCCTCGGGTCAGGCGTCGTGCTGCGCGCCACGGGTCAGTCCGTGGCGGCGCATGATTTTCAACAGGCTGGAATGATCGGACAGGCCGAGCACTTCGGCGGTCCGCGTGATGTGCCAGTCGTGCTTCTCCAGCGCGGCGAGAATGATCTGTCGTTCGGCCTGTGCCTTCATCGCCTTCAGCGTCCCCGGCGGCGCACCGGCGTCCGCGGCCTCGTCACGGTCGTCACCTCGGATCTCCGGTGGAACATCCGCCGCCCGGATCTCTGGCGCATCCGATGCAATCATCATCCGCTCGAGGCAGTTCCGCAGCTCGCGGACGTTGTTCTTTCGCCAGTCGTAGGCGGCGAGCAGCGAGACGGCATCGGCTGCAATCGTCTTCGGCCGCACGCGCAGAGTGGAAGCAATCGTCTGCAGCAGCCGATCGACCAGTTGTGGAAGGTCGGACCGCCGGTCGCGCAGCGGCGGCACGCGCAGCGTGTGGACGTTGAGGCGATAGAACAGATCCTGACGGAAGCGGCCGGCCTCGACCTCATGCTCGAGGTCGCGATTGGTGGCGGCGACGACGCGCGCCGTCGCCAGCAGGGGCCGGTCGCCGCCGACGCGTGTGACCTTGCGATCTTCGAGCACGCGAAGGAGCTTGGCCTGCGCCGCGAGCGGCAGCTCGCCAACCTCGTCGAGGAACAGCGTTCCGGCGCCGGCGTTCTCGAACGCGCCCCGGCGCAGCCGATCGGCCCCGGTAAATGCACCGCGCTCGTGCCCGAACAGCTCGCTCTCCACCAGCTGCTCGGGCAGCGCGGCGCTGTTGATGGCAATGAGCGGCGCCTTCTCGCCGGGTCCGCGCCGGTGCAGCTCCCGCGCGACCAGCTCCTTTCCGGTGCCGCTCTCGCCCACGATCAAGACGCTGCTCGGAATCGGCGCGACGCGGGCGATCGCGTCACGCAGCATCCGCATCTGCGGGCTGTCGCCGATCAGCGGCGTCTCGCCGTCGAATCGCGACCGCAACGTCCGCAGCTCGTGGACGAGCCGCCCGCGTGAGACGGCATTTTCGATCTCCTGGACGACACGCTCGATCGGCTCCGTTTTATCGACAAAGCCGTAGGCGCCGAGCCGCACCGCCTGTACGCAGCGGTCGTAACTGCCGGTGCCGGTATAGACGATGACCGGCGTGTCGATGCCGCGCTGCTGCAGGCGGCGCAGCACCTCGAAGCCATCGGTGCCCGGCATCTCGAGATCGAGGACGACACAGTCAATGGGCTCGCGGGCGAGCACGTCGAGCGCCTCGTCACCGCCCCCCGCGACAGTCGCCTGATAGTGGCCGACGCGTTTCAGGTCGTAGGCGTACTGCTCGGCCATCGCCGGCACGTCATCGACGACCAGCACGTGCGTGCTCATACGGTGCGCGTTGACCCGCTGGCCGGAATGTCGATGACCATTCGCGTTCCCTGGCCAGGCACGCTGTCGACGTTGATTGTTCCGCGCAGGTCCATGACCAGACGACGCACGATTGACAGCCCCAGACCCGTGCCGCGGTCCTTGGTCGTATAGAAATCTTCGAAGATCCGTTTCGTCTCGTCAGCCGACATTCCGCGTCCCGTATCTGCCACCGCCACGCGCGCGTGCGGCACCTCACCATCTCGCGCCAGCGTGCGCGTCGAGACGGTGATGCGACCCGGCCGTGAGTCGAGGCTGTCGACGGCGTTGGCGATCAGATTCTCGAGGATACGACGGAAGGCAACAGGATCTCCTTCGACAGGCGGGACGGCCGTCAGATCTGTCTGGAATTCGACGTGCTCGTGCCCCTGCGCCGCGCGCACGACCTCGGCAACCAGGGCGTTGAGATCACAGGCTTGCCGGGTGCCCGGCAGCGCCAGGCGCTGGTAGCTCGTGGCCAGCGTTTCCAGATAGCTGATGCTGGATACGACCGTCTGTCGCCGTTCCGCAAAGATAGTGGGAAGCGCTCCGGGATCATCGCGCGAGACCTGTTCGAGGTGGCGCATGACGTTGCGAAGCGGAATGAGACCGTTCTTGATGTCGTGATTGATCTGTCGCGCCAGCTCGCCGACGGTCGCACGGCGTTCCGCCTCACGGATGCGTCCCGTGCTGGTGCGCAACCGTGCAGCGAGGTCGCCGAGCAGGCGCGACAACGTGCCGACTTCGTCGGTTCCGGGGTCGAAATCGACATCGAGCCGGTCGAGATCGAGCACCGCAGTCTTTTCCGCCAGGGCCGAAAGCGGTCTGCTGACTCGCGACGACACCCACGTCGCAAGGAGCAATGCCGCGATGCCGGTGCCGACCGCCGTGAACAGGAACCAGGAATCCGCGCTGCGCACCAGCGCCTGCAACGGGGTCAGCGGCTGCACGACCTCCAGCTGTGCCTGCACGACCTGGAGCGGCGCGCCTGGCTCGGACCGGATGAGCGGGATCTCCATTCGTCTGACCGCGGAGTTCGCCGTGTCTGGTTGACGTTCGGCCGTCGACAGCCCGCCGCGCGGATAGGTCAGCGATACCACGACGGACGGATCGCGTGCCAGCCGCGTCAGGAAGTCTCGATCCACGGTGACACCGCCGACGATGGTGAACGTTCGGCCGCTGAGCACGAATGGCTCGGCACGCGCCAGCGCCAGAAACTCACGTTCGGCGCTGCGGGCGGCCACGAGCGCCACACCGCGCGCGCCGCTCAGTGCCGCCAGCAGTCCCGGCTCGACTCGGCCGTGTTCGTTGCGGAAATGCCCGGAGCTGAGAATCCGGCCCTCGTCATCCTGGATCTGCAGCATCGACAGGCCGGTCAGACGCATGGCCGTGCCGGCGTAATCGAGCAGATAGTCCCGTTCGGACTCGACGCCGGCGACTGCGGCCAGACGGAACCGGTTGTCGTCCTGCAGCGCGCGCGCCAGCGAGGCCAGGCGCTCGGAAATTCCGCCACTCTCCCGCGCCAGGTCTTCACGAATCACCGCGACCACATTGTCGACGCGCGGCTGGTATTCCTGCGACAGACGTCTGGCCATTTCCTGTCGCAGCCCGAACGCGAGCAGCGCAATCGGGATCAGCACAACTGCCGCGAAGGCAAGGAGCAGACGGCTGCGCAGGCTCATGATTCAGTGCCGGCCATTCACGCCCGCGATGACCAATCCACCGTCGGACTCCGCGGAAATCCCCGAGCGCCCTCGCCGCACGATCGCGTGCAGACGCGTGTCAACGAGAGGAACGATCGTCTCGGGATCCAGCCACGGGATAACGTCTGCCACTACCTGCAGATCCCGGCAGGGAGCAATCGGATTGTTCGCCACCGCGACAATGTAACCGGCGTCGGTACCGCGCCGCCGTGCCACCGCCAGAGCATCACCCGCCAATCCAACCGCACGCTCGTATGTCCGACGCGGGCGCTCCGGCAGGAGCGTTTCGAGCAACGGCGTTGCCGCCGGGCCGGATGCGCGCGCCAGGCCGACCAGCCGTTCGGCCAGGTCGCGCGCCGCCTCGTCGCCGGTCTCGTAGACGATCCGCGGCGTCGGCGCGGGCTGGACCGGCAGAGCCGCGCGGCCGACCTCACAGTCCGTCGGCATCTGCCACCAGAACGGTCCCGATGCTCCTTTCGCGTCGCCTCGAATCGCATCAGTGGCGAGAGCCTGTCGAGCAGATTCGCTCAGTGGCGGTGCCGTGCGCGAGCGTCCGGGCGTCACCAGCACGTAGGTCCGTTGCCACGACAACGGCACAGCCTCGAATTGCGGCAGCGACGCGGCGTATCGCAGCGTCGCGGGATCGCGCGTGAGCAGCAGTTCCGCGCCGCGATCCAGCGGGTCGCGCGGATCGCCGGTGGCGACGACGAATCGAAGCGGCGGCTGATTGTCGCGAGAGACACCGATCGCAGAGTCTGCCGGCGCGCTTCCAGCTGACGCGATTCGTGCGTCGCGCGTGCCTGCTGGCCACGGCGAGCCGGGAATCGGTTTGGCGACTGCCAGATCGGTATGCGCCAACGAAGCCGGCAGATCGGTGCGACGACTGCGCAACCGGATCGCCAGCGTCCGGTCGCTGATCGGAACAACCGACTCCGCGAGCCGACTCGCAGACGGGCGCAAGTCCTCGGTCCCGCGGGTCGTCCAGCTGGCCCGCACGTCCGCCGCGGTCACGGGTGTTCCGTCGGTGAATCGTGCCTCGTCCCTCAGCGTGACGATCCAGGTGCGTCCGTCACCGTCGAGCCGCCATGACGCGGCCAGCCCGGGGAGGGGGCGCCCCATGCAGTCGATCCGGAGCAGCGTCTCGTAGACCTGGCGGAACACCAGCCGCTCACTTTCGTTCGTCGGCCGTGGCGCGTTCGCCGCCTCGGCGCGCTCAGTGAGCGCGACCGTGGCGACAGGTTCGCCAGCGGCAGCGATCAAGGCGCACTCGTCGATGAGCGGCGCGGATGCGGGCCGGCTGGGCTGTGTGGCGACGGGAGTCGTCGGCGGCGCGCTGCGCGAACCGCACGCCCACATTGTCGCTGTCATGCACACGAGGCATGCGAGGGTGGCGACCGTCCGGCCTGTCAGCTCCACGGCTTTCGCTCATGATCGCTGAAGAGCACTGTTCCGACAACGCGTTGACGAGTTGTGCGCCTTTCCGAACGGGGCGAACCGGAGGAAACGGTTCAACAGGAAGGCCGGAGGAAACGGTTTAACAAGAGTAACGGAGTAACGGAGAACGAACGGAGGTCGTTCGGCACGTCGGTCAGCCGGCCTGCGGCCGGCTTTCATCGATCGAGTGTCGCGTCAATCACAAGCCACTCGACCTCGCGAGCCGGCTTGTGATCGACCCGACACTCGATCGATAGGGGCGCGAAGCGCCCGACCGACGCGTCGAACGGCTTCACGGCGTGCCCTTTACATCGATACCCTCCGTTCGTCTCCGTTCCTCCGTTTCTCTTGTGATCCCGTTAACTCCGTAGGCTCCGTCGCCTCGGGGGTCCCTGTGAAAAGAAAAAGGCCGCCCTATTCCGGGCGGCCTTTTCACCTCGGTGTTCTTCCGAGCGAAGCCGAGGGGCGCGTTAAAGGTTGAACCGCCCCGTGCTCGGCCCCATGCTCGCGATCTCGACGCCTGCCAGATGCGCGATAGCCAACAGCAGGTTGGCGGTCGGCTCGTCCTTGCCGGCGACGAGATGGCGGTTGCCCTTCAACCGGCCGTGCGCGCCGCCGACGAGCAGCGCCGGTGGGTTGCTGCGATCGTGGGCGTTGCCGTTGCTCATGCCGCTGCCCCAGTAGAGCAGCGAGTGATCGAGCAGCGTGCCGTCGCCGTCCTTCGTCGCGCGCATCTTCTCGAGGAACTCGCCGAACTTCACCATCTGGTAGGTGCCGATCTTGGCGTACTTGGCCAGCTTCTCCGCGTCGTTACCGTGATGCGAGATGCTGTGATGCGTCTCCGGGCAGCCGATGTGGGCGTAGCTGCGGTCGGTCGGCTCGTGGCCGATCATGAACGTGAACACGCGGCTGATGTCGCCCTGCAGCGCCAGGTGCATCAGGTTGTAGGTGACGCTCATGTGATCGTCGAACGCTTCCGGCAGACCGATCGGCGACTCGGGATTGCCGGTCAACGTGTTCAGCCGGCTTTCCATGCGATCGAGCTGCTGCTCGACCTCGCGGATGTTGCTCATGTACTCGTCGAGGATGGCGCGATCCGGTGCGCCGAGCGTGCGCCGCAGCTTGGTCGTCTCCTGCGTGACCGAGTCGAGCAGGCTCTGTTTCTCGTTCAGCCGCGCGGCGCGCTGGCTCGCAGTGCCGGTCTCGCCGAACATCCGTTCGAACGTCACCCGCGGATTGATCGAGACCGGCAGCGGCCGCGTGTCTTCACGCCAGGCGAGCGTCTCGAACAGCACGCACGGGAACCCGTCGCACGCACCGGCGGCCGTGCCCATGTCCTCGGTGCCGACTTCGATCGAGTGCAGCGGCGTGTCGCCGGCCACGTGATCGGCGATGTACTGATCGACGGTCTTCTTCGACTGCAGGTGGTTGAACGAGTCGCCGGTCGCCTCGCGCTCCACCACCGGGCCAATGCCGTTGAGGAAGGCGGAGCTCGCACCGACGTGCACCGACTCGCCCCACGGCGCCTTCATCTTGCTGATCGTCACGAGCTGATTGCGGAACGGCTCGATCGGCTGCATCACCGGCTTGAAGGCGAAATCGGCGCCCGTCTGCTCAGGATGCCAGGTGTCGGGATACACGCCGCACGGCATGTAGACGACGCCGAAGCGGAACGGCGCCTGCGCGCGTGACTGCGCCGCAAAAGCGGGCACCATGGCGTCGAGCCACGGAAGCGCCACCGCAGCGCCGAAGGCGCCACGCAGGAAAGTACGCCGGGACAGGTGTTTGTTCGTGATGATCATGTCTGCTCCGCCTGTTGGCACTCTGACCCTTCGCCGTTGCCCAGGGGCATCCCGAGCGGCGTCGAGGGATGAAGGTGTGCCCTACTTCTCAATGGCCACCGGTGTTGTCGATTCCGGTTCCAGCCGCGTGCGCATCTGGAACGGCGGGCTCTCGACGATCCCCTTGATTATCGACTGCAGCGCGTAATCCCGTTGCGCCGAATTTTTGACGATCCGCCGGATTACGGGCATATCCGACGGCTCCACTCCCCGGCCCAGCGCATAGGTCATGATTCGCTCGGTCAGGGTGGTCATGAACGCGTCCGGCCGGCTGAGGATGACGTTTCGCAGCGCCACCGGGCCGTCGACCTTCGAGCCGTCCGCCAGGACGCCACCTGTGTCGAGCTTTCCGCCGTCGGCGTCGGCGGTGCGCCACTGGCCGACGGGATTGAAATTCTCGAGCGCAAAGCCGACGGGATCGATGACGCGATGGCAGCCGGCGCACGTCGGGCTGCTGCGGTGCAGTTCGAGCTGGTCTCTGACCGTCTTCGGCTTCGTCGCCGCGTTCTTGGCGCTCTCCTCGAGGCTTGGCACGTTCGGCAGCGGCGGCGGTGGCGGCGTGTTGAGGAAGGTGCTGAGCACGAACTTGCCGCGGAACACTGGCGAGGTGCGGGTCGCGACTGACGTCATCGACAGGATGCTGCCGTGTCCGAGCAGGCCGCGCCTGTTCGGATCGGTCACCGGCACCTTGCGGAAGCGGGTGCCGTAGACGCCGGGGATGCCGTAATGCCGCGCCAGCCGCTCGTTGACGAATGTGTAGTCGGCGTTCAACAGTTCGAGCGCGTTGCGATTCTCGCGCAGGATGTACGAGAAGAGGAGCTCGGTCTCGCTGCGGAACGCCTCGCGAATGTTGTCGTCGAAGTCCGGGAACGTGAGGATGTCCGGCCGCACCTTCGCTTCGAGATTGCGCAGCTGCAGCCACTGGCCGACGAAGTTGCTGACCAGGGCGTCGGCTCGCTTGTCAGCGATCATGCGTCGCACTTCAGCGTCGAGCACGGCGGGCTGGCGCAGCCGGCCGGCGATCGCCAGATCGAGCAGCCGTTGGTCGGGAATGCTGCTCCACAGGAAGAACGAGAGGCGCGAGGCGAGCTCCACGTCGCTGACGGCATGTGCCACGCCAGGCTTGACGCCGGGCGCATCGCGTTCGATGCGATAGAGGAATGACGGGCTGGCAAGGATGCGCGCGAGTCCGGCGCGGATCCCGGCGTCGAACGTGGCGCCGCGCTGACGTGCGGCGGCATAGAAGGCCGTCGGTGCCTCGAGGTCCTCGGCAGTGACGGGACGCCGATACGCGCGCGTGGCCAGGTTCGAGAGCACGCGCCGCGCACAGGCGGCGTCGCCGAGCGCGCGCGTCGGCTTGCACACAAAAATCGAATCGCGGCTCTTCGTCGCGCTGACGCCCGTCACGTTGTACGGCCCCTCGACGCCGACGGTCTTCAATTTCGGCAGGCCGCCGATGAAGTGAATCTCCTGGCTGTCGCGCGCCGCCGGCTGCCAGACGTCCTGCGACTGCGACGGCCGCTCTCTGAAGGTAAAGCCGACGTCGTGCGGGCCGGCGGTGACCGTGACGCGGGCGGTCATGCGCGCGTCGAGAATCGCGCGCGCTTCGTTCATGTCCTTCGCCTGCACCTTGTGGTCGTCGAGGCCGCCGATCTCCGCCGAGTGCACTTCGGCACCGTCAACGGTGATGACAAAGGTGTGCGGCAGATCGTTGCTCTCGACCCCGGCGTACCCTTCTTCGATGCCGCGGACCAGACGTCCGAACAGCTTGTACTCGCCGTCAGCGGGGAACACGTGCCGCACCAGTCGTCCGCCGCGGGTGCCGAGCGGCAGCCCGTCGATGTGCGCGTTCTGGCTGAAATCGCGGTTGATCGAGTACTCGACGGTTCCGGGCGGCGCCTCCGGATCGCCCACCGCCAGCGTGCTGATCCGTTGCGCCGCGGTCAGATAGCCGTCGAGGAGCAGCGGCGACGTGCGCAGCGCCGTGGCGATGTTGTCGAAGCCGAAGTCACCGCCGTCGTTCGGCAGCAGCGACGAAACGTCGACATCGAGGCCGAGGAGGTCGCGAATCGCGTTGCGATACTCCGCGCGATTCAGCCGGTGCACGACGTAGCGGCCAGGAGTGTTTCGCGCCGCCCAGGCGCGATCGAGCGAACCGGACAGCCAGCTGGTGAACGCGACGTACTCCGGCTCCGCCGGGTGCGGCACGCCCTGTGGCGGCATCGCGCGGACGGCCAGCTTGCGCAGCACGCGCTCCCATGTCGCCGCCTGTGGAAGCAGATCGTCGAGGCTCGGCGTCTCGAGATTCACCGGATCGTTGGCCGGTAGCGGGTTGCGCGCGTTGTGACAGCCGACGCAGTACTTGTTCAGCCACGCTCTCTGCGTCGCCGCGTCTGTGGCGCTGCCCGATGCCGCGGTCGTTGATTGCGCACGAGCGGACGGCTGCGAGACCGCGGCCTTCGATGTGCCCGTGGACTGCGCGAGCAGCACCGCCCCGGCGATCCATGCCAGGGCCCCCGCCGCCAGCACGCTCATGCGCTTCCGCCTGAAGGCGGAAGCCACCCTACTCATGTTCGGTCATTCCTCATTGCGGCTCCGCGGCCTTCTTCTCGTCTGCCTTCTTCTCGTCCGGCGGCGCCGGCGGCGGCTGCGGCGTCGGATCGTTCGGTCCGAGCCCCATCAGCTCCCGCACCGCGGCAATCACTTCCTCACGCGTGTTGCGCTTCGCACGGTAGGCGCGCGCGTCGGTGTTGTTGCCCGGCGGCGGTGGCGGTTCCGGCTTCTCCGCGAGCTGCAGCGGCGTCAGGTTGTCCTTGTTGACGGCGTCGAGCTTCGCGCCGGCAGCGACCAGCTCGCGAATGATCGGAACCTGGCGCGCGCTGACCGCCTGATGCAACGGCGTCGAGCCGTCGGGCCCCTTCACGTTCGGATTGGCGCCGGCGGCGAGCAGCACCTTGATGGCTTCGGCCGGCTCCCGGTTCGACGTCTCGCGGAATGGTGGAGGACCGAGACGCTCGAAGCCCGGACCGGCCGCGAATGCGGCGCCGCGGCCGCCGTTCAGCGACATCATGATCGGCGTCCGGCCGACATTGGCGTTGCCGCGGCCGCCACCACCGTCTTCGTCGTTGCCTGCCTTCTTGACCGGCTTCGGACTCCACTCGACGTCCGCGCCGTGCTTCAGCATCAGCTTCAGCGCTTCGACGTCTGCAGCCACCGCTGCCCGGTAAAACGGCGAGGCGTTCACTTCGTCGCTGCAGCAGAGCGTGTTCGAATGCAGTTGCCCGGTGAACGCCTTGTTCGGATCGGCACCCTTGTCGAGCAGCTTCGCGATCAGATCGAGCGCCGTCATCGTGTTCGGGTTGTCCGCGCGCAGCCGCGAGCCGTCGCGAGCGCGCATGTCGGTCGTCGCGTCGTGCATGTCCACGGCGAAATACAGGGATCCGTCGTTGACGTCGGCGCCGAGGTCGATCAGCGTGCCGGCCAGGTCGAAGCGGTCGTTGACGATGGCGATGATCAGAGCGGTGGCGCCGTCGCCGTTGGCCAGATTGAGATCGGCGCCGTGTTTCGCGAGCACCGTGGCCGCCGCCGTATGACCGTTGCGCACGGCGTACATCAATGCGGTGAACCCGCCCGTCGCGTGGTCGGCATGCTTCCGTTCATCGATCGTCGTCACCCGGGTCTTCCGGTTGGCGTCGGCCTTGTTGTCCAGCAGGGCCTTGACGACGTCTGTGTGGCCCTCGGCGGCCGCCCACATCAGCGCTGTTTCCTGCTGATAGGTGGTGGCGTTGACATCTGCGTTGGCCTCGAGCAGCAGACGCACGGCGTCGAGCCGTCCGGTTCGGGCTGCGGCCATCAAGGCGGTCTCGCCGTCAGGGTGGGCGAGAGTTACTTTGGCGCCTGCCTTGAGCAGCGCGTCGATGACTGCCGTGTCGCCCGTGCGGCTCGCCTGAATCAGCGGCGTGATTCCGTACTTGTTCGGTGTATCCACCTTGGCGCCGGCCGCAAGCAGCGCCTTCGTCATCTCGAGGTCGGCGTGGTACACGCTCCACAGCAGCGCCGTCGAGCCGTCGCGTGCGGGCTCGTTGACGTTGACGCGCTTGGCGATCAGCGCACGAATCGCGCGCGAGTCGCCGTCACGGGCCGCTGTGACGACGGCGTTGTCCATCGTCGTCTGAGCGTGGAGCACGGGCAGCAGCGTCACCAGACACAGCAGTGAAACGAGCACGGGCCGCTGTTTCATTGGCAAAACACCTCGATCCTGTCGGCGATATTACAACGGCGGGGGCTATGGGAGACGGGGCGGACCGAAGCCAAAAATCGGCTAAAAAGAGGCCGAGGTTTAACGCCTTTGGCGTGTTTTGGGCCCGAATCGCGTCTTCCGCGCCGGGCGGCCTAAACGCCGGGGTGCGCGGCTCTACGGACAGGCCTCTGCAACGCGGTTCACGACGGCCACGTTCAGGCCGTCCACCCCACCAGCGCCCATCAGCATTCCAGCGACCGACATCCGCTGTCCGACGAACGCATCCAGCTTGGTGAGGACGAACTTCAGGGCCATTGTTCGAGTCCCGAGGGCAACCGTCGCATCGGCCGGATCGGGCTGCGTTTTGTCGCTGCGGACAGGCACCGTTGCGTTCGTCAGCGTCCATTCGTTTCCCTGCTTTGCCAGGCAGCCGACGACGCGGACGAGCGTGTTGGCGGGAAGTTCGCCCGGACCATCCTTCGGAATGATCTGGACGCCGGCAATGGAGGCAGGCGTCAGTTCCGTTGCGCCGGCAGGCAGACTGTTCGACTTCAGGATCAACGCCACCAGGTCGTTGTAGGTTTCCGGCGCCAGGGATCCGCCGTTGCCATTCGGCATGTTCTTGCTGACGTAAGCCAGGAGGTCGGCAACCGACTTCTGCGTGTTGCGCTGCCAGAATCGCTCGCCGACGAGCGGACGGCTGCCTTCCGGTGTGAGCGAGTGACAACCGGCACAGCTGGCGCCGAACACACCCGTGGCACGCGCCGCCTGCGCATCCGTGTAGACGCCGTCCCACACCGTGCGCCCTTTAGCTGGTTCCTGCGACAACAGCACCACACTGGCGCCGACGACGAGTACCGCTGCGCACCCCATCAACCGAGACGACCGAGGCCACCCAGGCAACCGATCCCACCCAGGCCACCCAGCCCGCCCATTTCGCCCATTTCGTGGTTTGCCACGTGTCATGCCCCGGAACTATAACCGCAGATCCGGAACTTCCAGAGAGGAGACTCCCCGTGCCGAAGGCCAGCCGCATCCTCCTTATCCTCGTGGCGCTCGGGTCTGTGGTCCTGCCGGCCGTCGCACAACAGGCCAGGGTCGATTCGGGTTCTCCCGCCACGGTGTTGCTCACCGGATCGAATCGGGGCCTCGGCCTCGAGTTCGTGAAGCAGTATGCGTCTCGTGGATGGAAGGTCTTCGCCACGGCACGGAACCCTGAGAGTGCGACAGAGCTCCGGGCCCTGGCGGCCAAGAGTCGCAACATCATCGTCGACAAGCTGGATGTTCAGGACGCTGGTGCAATCAAAGCGCTCGCGGCGAAGTATCGCGGAACGCCGATCGACGTGTTGATCAACAACGCCGGCATCCTCGGCGAGATGAACGCACAGACGGCGGGCGCGCTCGATTACGCGCAGTTCGAACAGGTGATGGCGGTGAATGTGTACGGCGCGCTGGCGACGTCCGAGGCATTCCGCGACCACGTCGCGGCGAGCAATCAGAAGAAGATCGTTTCGATGACCAGCCGCTCGGGGATCATCTCTCAACCGGGATGGCGCGGACCGTCGTTCTATCGCGCCAGCAAGGTGGCGCTGAACATGTCGATGCGCGTGCTCGCCGATGAACTGCGCGAACGTAACGTGATCGTCGCGCTGGTCTCGCCGGCGCCGACCGAAACGGACATGCTGCGACAGCTCATTGGTTCCGAGAACGCGGCACGTCAGGCGAAACCCGTCGACGTCATCAGTGGGCTCATCAAGGTCATCGACGGGCTGACGATGGCGAACAGCGGTGGTCAGCCGGTCTACTTCGACGGAACGTTACTGCCGTGGTGACACCCGGATCGCAGCTTGCAGTTTTCTTCCTGCAGTTATGGGGTCCGAGGATCGTTCCCGTTCGGAGGAGCTGCGTGACCTGATCGAGCAGATCGATCGACTCCGTCGCGAAGGCGAACGCATGCGGAATCAGGCGGATCGCGCCATGAAACATCCGTTCTGGCCGGAACGGCGGCGCGAACCTCGCTTTCCGTCGAATGAGGAGCCAGCGCGCGACCACCATACTGGCGGCTAATCAGGTGACGACGAGCTCTGCAATATCGGCGAGCCAGATTCTTTATTTCCCTCGCGTTACGTACTCTCGCACCCATGTCTCCACACCGTGAGCGCGTAGTTCGCGGCAGCGTGGCCAGTGAGCATCTCGTCCACGTCTTCGACGGGCCGCAGTCGCTGGTCGAAACCGTGGCAACTTATCTATTCGAGGGCTGGCGACGCCACGACGCGCTGCTCGTCGTCATCCGACCGTCCAATTGGGCGCCAACATCGGCCGAGCTGGTCGCCAGAGCGTTTCCCGTCGGCGGGTTGATCGACCGTGGACGGCTCGTCGTGCTCGACGCCGCAACCACGTTGGCGACGTTCCTCGTCAACGGAGAGCCTGATCCGGAAAAATTCGACTCGAATGTCGGCTCCGTAATCAGGCGCCTCTGCAACGTCGATTCGCAGGCGGGTCTCACGGTCTACGGCGAGATGGTGGACATCCTTGCGGAGCAGGGCAACTTCATCGCCGCCGAGCACCTCGAGGACCTCTGGAACAACCTTTCGGCCCAGTGCTCGTTCCGCCTTTTGTGCGGTTACTCGTCAGCGCACTTCGGCGATCAACGCAGTATCCGGCATCGGCAAAGCATCAACGGCCTGCACACCGACGCGAGCGCGCCTGCCGACGCACCGGCGCCGTGGCTTCTGACGGAGCGCCGTTCGCGACCACGAGCTGGCGCATTCTAGTTGGTAGTTGGTAGTTGGTAGTGGGTAGTTGGTAGTTGGTAGGTCCTGTTTAGCGGGTTGGTGCGATAGGTGCAATCGTAAAACCGGTCGGTGCAGAGCCGCGTCGTCCTTCGGGCGCCAAGGCACGCCATGGTTATGCCGATTCGCCGTGCCCAGTACAAGAGAGAACTACTCGGTGCCTCAGTGCCTTGGTGTGTCGTTTGAGTGAACAGCGGATCAGCAGAGCACGCTAAACAAAGACGTTG
>Ga0111538_10002144_pt1 | contig 27802 bp, 23 predicted proteins | sample SoiMethybrSBSTD1_FD_79669 | JGI IMG/M metagenome (GOLD analysis project Ga0111538, IMG submission 79669) | Bulk soil microbial communities from a Populus tree surrounding site in Tennessee, USA - Soil MetaG P. TD hybrid SBSTD1 (version 2)... | ecosystem: Environmental > Terrestrial > Soil >...
GAAGTCTTTCTGCTCGCCCATCTCCTTCGCCAGGTTCTCGTAATACAAGACGGTATTCTCCGGCGTGATCGTCGTATCCCTCCAGCCGGCGTAGAGCAGCAGCTTACCGCCGTGCGACTTGAATTTCTGAAGGTCCGGACTCACCGCGTCCACGAAGCCCACCTTCTTGTTGATGATCGGCATGTCGCGGTCGAGGTCGAAGGTGTGCCAGTCGTAGTTCGCGTCCTGGAAACCCCAGATGCGGACGGTGTCGTACCCGCCGCCCGGCGTCCCGGTGGCGCCGCGCAGCGCCGGCAGCGGATTGCCGAGCGCCTGGCCGGAGAAAATCAACTCACCCTTGCTGTTCTTGAGGCCGCCATAGAACATCTCGACGGTTCGCATCTGCGCGGCCGTCAGGCAGGAAGGTGAGTCTGCGCCGCCGCACGCGAGTCTGGACAGGTCCACCTTGCACTCGCGCGGGTTGTTGAGGAAACCTTCCTTCAGCGTATCGCAGGCGTTCATGACGGTGTCGTTGACGAGCTTCGCTTTCTCCTCCGGGATCGCACGCTCGGGATGTCTTGCCAGCTCGATACTGCGCGCCACGCCGGCCGTGTGCATCTGGATATGCCAATTGGCGAGCGCGCCCGCGATGATGCCGTCGAAATCGTCAGGGAACCGCTGCGCCGCCATGACCGCCTGACGTCCGCCGGTCGAACAGCCTTTGAATTACGAGAACCGCGGTGCGCGCGCGTAGAACTCGTCGATCACCTGCTTCGACTTCACCGTCATCTCGTGAACGGCGCGATAGGCGAAGTCCACGATCTTCTCGGGATGCCCGAGCCCGAACATGCCTCCAGGACCGTCGGCGTCTGAGTGCCCGGTGTCCGTTGCCGCGGTCGCGTAGCCGCGCCGCAGCGCTATCTGCATGTCCGCGTATCCCTGGATCGACCCTGCGAATCCGCCATTTCCGACGGCGAGAAAGCGCCGTTCCAGTTGGCCGTGGGCATCCAGAGCTCGGCGTTGATGTTGGAGTCGGGAGTCGGCTTGAGCACCATCTTCACCCGGCAGTGCTCGGGAAGCGGTTCGGCGGATTCGGCAGCTGCGACCTGCCGGCCCCGTCCTCCCCCGGGCTGTACGAACGGACCCGCCGGCACCACGGTTGCACTCGTGACCGTGGCCTGCTGCAGCTTGCTATTCGTGAGGCTTTGACATGTTTGTGGTGCGGCCGCGGCTCCGATAAGCGCGAGACTGAGAATTGCGAGCATCGCCCACCGCTTTTCTCACGAATGACTTCATTGAAGCGGCCTCAGTCGATCCCGAACGCCAGCAGGACGTTCCCTGCCGTTGCACCGGTGCCGACGGCATAGCCGGATCCGACGAACACCATTCCGTCCACGACGACGGCTCCGGAGGTGCTGATGGCCCCGCCGTGCGCCACCATCCGGTTCACGGTTTCGAACTCCTGCGACGTATCGAACTCCCAGATCGGCTTGCCGTCGGCGGCCGTCACGGCATACAGCCGACCGTTGGATCCGCCCTGGAAGACGACACCGGGAATGACCGTCGGCGCCGCGCCCAGAGCGGCTCCGCCCTGTGCCTGGAAGACCCACGCCCGTTCGCCGGTGGCGGGACCGATTGCGGCGAGCCCCGCTGCGCCCGCGCCGTAGTAGACATGGTCGGCGTCGGCCGCTCCGCCCCAGACGATGGTTCCGCGACCGCCGCGGCCGCCGCCCGTGGGTCCGCCGGCGGCGTTCATTCTGAAGAGCAGCGCGCCGTTGTTGTCCGGATCGAGGGCGAACACATCGGCACTCTTGGTGCCGCCGAGAAGAGCGCGCTTCCCGTTGGGCAGTGTCGTCAGGATGGGCGAGTTGCCGATGTCCATGTCTGGTCCCATCGGGCTGGGACACGCCTCACTCCGGTTCGGGCCGTTGCAGCCGCCCATGAACACGTCGTTCTCGGTGGCTTGATACGACCACAGCAGCTTGCCGGTGTTGATGTCCACGGCCATGATCGCATCGGTCGTCTTGGCCGGCGGAGCAGTGGTGGCGTCGCCCGTTCCGACATACACCGCACCGCGAACCGGGTCCACCGTCGGAGCGTTCCACACGGCGCCGCCGGCGGGCTTGTAGAGGACCACGCCGTTGGGCATCGTGCGATAGGGCTTGGGCTCCTCCTGTACCACCCACGCCTTCCAGATCTCTTTGCCCGTGTTTGCATCCAGGGCGACGACGCTTCCCCGCGACGTGCAGCAGGAGTAGTCGGGATGTCCGCTGCTGAATTCTTCGGAAGAGGACACCGGTACGAATACCTTGCCGTTGTAATACGTGACGCCCGCCGTGATGCGCGCCACGAAATGCGGATCGACCTTCGTCTTCCACAGCAGGCGCCCGTCCTGCGCGTCAAGAGCGTACACGTTGGCGTGGCCATCGCCGAAGAACACCGCGAAGCGAGAAGCGCCCTGTCCGGTGACCGCGCCGACCATCGGTGAGTTCCGCACGATCGATCCCTGCTGGAACGACCAGTACAAGCATCCAGTCCTGGCATCGAGCGAATAGAAGTAACCGTTGTCGCTGCCGACGAACACGCGTCCGGCAACTACCGTCGGCTGCGCGTTCGCGGACACGCCGGTTGGAAATCCGAATGCCCACTTGAGCTTGAGGCGGGGTACCTGCGCAGCGGTCAGCCCTGCCGCGGCCGCCGGCTGGTACCGTGTGTTGGCGAGGCCATTCCCCCACCCGTTCCAGCCATTGCCACGTGCCGGGTCGGCAAGCGGGGGATTGCTGGCGCATTGATTCGGCATTGTCTGGCCGTCGCCCTGCCGCGCGCTGCCAAGCGGCCGGCCGGCCATGAATTCTGCCAGCGCCTTCTTCTGCGCGTCGGTGAGGCCACTGCTCTGCGCCTGCATCGAGCCGGTCGTCAGCGACTCGTAGATACGTTCGGGAGTCATCTCGCGGAGGGTTGTGGGCGACGGCGCGCGCTCGACAGCCGGGTTGCCATGACAGCCGGTGCAGCGTGTCTGAAACGTCGCGAAGCCGCTCTCGGTGCCGGGCGTAAATCCTCGTCCTCCGCCGGGAGGTGGCGGCGCCTGCGCAGCGGGAGCCTGCGCGCCAGCCGCCGCCTGTCCAGACACAGGCGCGTGCGCGTGCACGACGGCAACGAAGACCAGGAGGCCCACCGCGCTCCAGACGAAACCAGGAAAGATCCGTGTCACGCCCGGTAAAATACCAGATTCCTTCGCCCGCCGTCGTCGCATGCAGTGAGCGCTGATTGGATTCGCTCGCTCATCGGGCGCTCGGCTTCTCGGTTCGCTCGAAGCCTGAAGGTTTGATCCAGAAACGTTCGCTCCACGTCGCGCCGGGTGCAATGGTGTGCAGTTCCCGATACGTCCCGCGATGGGCCATGTTGAGCGCGTTGGTGATCCCGGCCATCGGTTCGATGCAGATGAAGTTGCGCTCGGCCGGCGGTGAATCGCCTTGCCCGCCGCGGCCAGTTCCCGACGGATTGGGCGCCCAGACGACCACGGCACGGTAACCCGCACCGACCACGATGTCGAGGCGCTGCTTGCGGCCCCAGACCGACATCGTGGCCCGTCCTTCCGCATCGCGTACGAGATCGCTGAAGACGTCGTCGAGGTTGTAGGCGCGAAGCGGCGTCGACGTGCGATCGGAGAAGAGTTCCTCGATCGGCGTCGTTTCGCCCGTCGGCACCTTGTTCGCATCGAGCGTCCAACGGGTGCGGGCGCCGATCGCAATCGTCCACTCGTCGCGCGGGGAGTCGGTCAACTGGAAATAGGGGTGAAACCCCACGGCGACCGGCATCGGTTCCGCACCGGTGTTGGTGATCTGTGTAGCGACGTCGAGTTGCCCGTCCGACAGCCGGTAGGTCATCTCCACTGTGTGTGCGAACGGCCACTGCTTCATCCATGCAGGCTGCCGCGCAAACTCCAGCCGACTGGTGACCCACGCGCCGTCGCCGCTCGAGCGCAGTGCCCTCACCTGCCACTGGTCGGTCGTGGTCAGAAAACCGTGGATCGGAATGGCCCCTCGAACGTTTCCGAGGCTCATGTCGAAGGGGTATCGCTTTCCATTGGCGTAGAACGCTTGTTCGTCCAGGCGATTGGCCCATGGCGCGAGGAACGGGATCCCGGTCGCGTTCGGACGAGCCTTGAAGTCTTCCAGCGTCTGATGCGGGAAGCGCAGCACGTTGTGCCCGTGGACGCGCATCTCGAACGCGATGTTGCCAACCGAGGGCATGATCGAGACGATCGTATCGGTCGTGCGATCACTGAGCCTGACGACGTCGCCGTCGCGCGCCGCGGCGTAGCGCGGTGGCTGGGCCGGGGCAGCAGGTGTGCAGGCCGGCGCGGCCAGCACGCAGGCAGGCGCCACGACCCAGAGCAGGCGGGCAGGTCTGGTCATTCCAACTCCCAACTTCCAACTCGCACGTCCGACGCCGACCCCGACCCCGACTCCCGGGGCCACCTGATCCCTGATCCCCGATCCCCGATCCCGCTCCCTGAAAGAGTGTATGCTCCCGCCCATGAGAACCGCTCTTCTGATTGGCGTCATCGGTCTCGGTGTGGCACTTCCAGACACGAGCGATGCGCAACTATCGCCATCGGCCAGTTGGGCGGCTCACGCGGCAAACCAGTACCGCGTGGTCCCCGACCTGGTCTATCTCACGGCGAGCAACTACGAATCGAAGCTGGATATTTACGCGAGGCGCGACGTCACCACACCGCAGCCCACACTGGTTTACTACCACGGCGGATTCTGGGCCGCGGGCACCAAGGAAGGTTCGCTGCTCTCCCTCATTCCCTGGATGGAAATGGGGTGGAACGTGGTGAACGTGGAGTATCGCCTCGCGCGCGTCGCGCCCGCTCCCGCGGCGGTGGAAGACTGCCTGTGTGCCTTGCGATACCTCGCGGCACAGGCGAAGACCTACAACATCGACGTCAGCCGCATCGTCACGATGGGTGAATCCGCGGGAGGACACCTGGCGTTGACGAGCGCCATGATCCCGGAGAGCGCGGGTCTGGACCGTCAATGCGCCGGGGCGACGCCGGTGCCGACGGTCGCCGCCGCCATCAACTGGTTCGGCGTAACCGACGTCAACGACGTCATCGACGGCCCCAATCGCGCGAACGCGGCGATGACGTGGCTGGGCAGCCTTCCCAACCGGACCGAGATCGCGACGCGCGTGTCGCCGCTGACGTACGTCCGGAAAGGCCTGCCGCCGATCCTGTCGATCCATGGCGACGCGGATCGCGTGGTTCCCTATCAGCACGGCGTGCGGTTGCACGATGCGTTGAACAAGGTTGGCGTGGCCAACCAGTTGATCACCATTCCGGGCGGCGGGCACGGGAACTTCACGCCCGACCAGCGGACGATGATCTACACGACGATCCGGCAGTTCCTGGCGAAGAACGGCTTGCTGTCCGAGCAGTAAAGGCGGGCGCAGCTATCAGTGCTTCGGCGTCAGCTTGACGATCGAGGCACCTTGCAGGATGTAGATCGAGCCGTCAGGTGCCTGCCGCACTTCGCGGACGCGCTGCTTCTGATCGGCGAGCAGTTGCTCCTCGGCCGTGACGCGCTCGCCGTCCAGCACGAGTCGCACGAGGTGCTGCCCGGCCATCGCGCCGATGAACAGGTTCCCCTTCCATTCGGGAAACATCTCGCCCGTGTAGAACATCATGCCCGACGGGGCGATGGACGGCACCCAGTAGTAAATCGGTTCCTCGACATCTGGCCTCGACGTCGCGCCGTCGCCGACGCGCACATTCTTGCGCCCGTCGAGTTGCCGGGCGTCGTATTGCCGACCGTACGAGACGTCGGGCCAGCCGTAGTCCTTTCCCGCGCGGACGATGTCGATCTCGTCACCGCCCTGCGGGCCGTGGTCGATCATCCAGAGCTCGCCGGTTTGCGGGTGAAGCGCGGCACCCTCGGGATCCTTGAACCCGTGGGCGAACGTCTCGGGCAGCACCGTCGCGCGGGCGAGCCACGGATTGTCCTTCGGAATCGAACCATCGCGGTTGATGCGAATGACGCGGCCGGTGAAGTTGCGGCGAATGTCGGGGTTGTCGGCGAACGTGTGCTCGACGCCGTCGAGGTCCGAGTCGTAGAAGCGGAAACGATCGGCGCCGGACACAAGCAGCGTCCCGTCGCGCGCGATGACGATCCGCCGCTCGACGCCCTCGGCGAGGACGTCGACGTCCTCGAGGCTCGTGTTGTCGGCACTCAATCGGGCTCGAGCGATGCGTTCCGCGCCGAGGTTCATCGTCCGGCGTTCGGTGAACGGCTTGGTCCACACGCGTTCATAGAAGTACTCGATGGGCCAGGTGGCGGGCGCTTCGCCTTTCGGCGGAGCGAAATACGTGAAATACAGCGTTCGATTTTTCGCGAAGCCGGGATCGAGGACGACGTCGTGCAGACCCTGCGCGGCAACGGATTTCACACCAGGTACACCGGCCAGCGGCGCCGATACCACGCCGTCGGGCCTGACGATCCGCATCGTTCCCGCGTTTTGCGTGACGAGGATATGGCCGTCGGGCAGGAACGCGATCGCCCACGCCCCGGTCAGTCCGCCGGCAATTGTCTGCGTCGCAAATGCCGGCGACGGCTTCGCCGGGCGCGGGGCATCGGTCTGGCCGGCGAATGCAGGCTTGGGCTCAGGGGACTGAGCGGCCACAGCCGCGACGATGCCCACGGTGAGTGTTGCAATGATGCAGATGGACGTGTTCATGGACGCAGCCCTGTTACGTAGTTCCGAGACGCGCTGCAAGCCATCGTTGAATGGATGACCGATGATTGTTGAGTTCGCTAAGGAACCGTGCACTTCCAGTTCGCGGCGTCCTTCATGTTTCCGGTGCCGGTGTATTTCGCGAACTGCGGGTACGGACACAGCGGCCGACTCAACCCGCTCTCCGGGTTGAACGCCGTGATTTCCGCCGGGGGAGCGCCCTTCTCACGCCAGGCCTCCAGGGTTCCGATCGTATCGAAGGTGTTCGGACCGACACCGCCGCGGCAGTGAGCCATTCCAGGCGCCATGAACAGGCGGACGAAATCGCCGTGCGTCTTCCCCATCTTGTTCGCGACGTTCTCATAGTAGGCCACCGTGTTCTCGGGGGTGATTGTCGTATCGCCCCAACCGGCATAGAGCAGGAGCTTGCCGCCGTGCGCCTTGAAGCGGCTCAGGTCCGGGTCGGCGGCATCCACGAAGCCCACCTTGGCGTCAATGACCGGCATGTCGCGATCGAGGTCGAACGTATGCCAGTCGTACTTCTCGTTCTGGAAACCCCAGATGCGGACCGTGTCGTAACCGCCGCCGGGCACATCTGTCGGCGGACTCAATGCCGGCAGCGGGTTGCTCAACGCCTGGCCGGAGAAGATCATCTCGCCCTTGCTGTTCTTGACGCCGCCGTAGAAGGTCTCGACCGTCTTGAGTTGCGCCGCCGTGAGGCAGTTCTCGGTGTCCTCGCCCGAGCACGCGAGCTTCTTGAAATCGAAGCTGCACGCCCGCGGGTTGTTCACGAATCCTTCCTTATACGTGTCGCAGGCATTCAGCAGTGCCTTGGATACCATCTGCGCCTTCTTCGCCGGAATGGCTCCCTCGGGATGGCGAGCCAGCGCGATGCTGCGGGCGACGCCCGCGGTGTGCTGGTGGATGTGCCGGTTGGCCAGCGCGCCGGCGATGATGCCGTCGAAGTCCTCGGGGAATCGCTGTGCGGCCATCACGCCCTGGCGGCCGCCGGTCGAGCAGCCCTTGTAATAGGAGAACTGCGGCGCCTTGCCGTAAAACTCGTCGATCAGGCGTTTCGCGGTGACGGTCATCTCGTGCATCGCGCGGTGAGAGAAGTCCACGATCTTCTCGGGATGACCCAGGCCGAACATCCCGTTCGGACCGTCCGCCGCGCTGTGCCCGGTGTCGTTCCCCGCCGTGGCATACCCGCGACGCAGCGCCACCTGCATGTCGCCGTAGCCCTGGATGGACCCGCCGAAACCGCCGTTGCCGACGGCCATGAACCTGCCGTTCCAGTCAGCGGCAGGCATCCACACTTCGGCGTTGATGTTCGAATCGCTCGATGGTTTGAGCACCAGCTTCACCCGGCAGTGTGCCGGAATCGCCTGTGCACCCTGCACGGGTGCCCCCCCGCCTGCCGAAGGTGGCGCGAACGGTCCGGCAGGCACGGTCTCGGCGCTGGCAATCGTGACGTTTGGAAGTGAGAGCGACTTCAGCGACTCGCACGTGGCAGCCGTTGCGGCAGTTGAGAGACTCGCGGTGCTGACGACGGCGACGAATGCGGATGTCTTCCAGTTCATGATGGATCTCCGTAGGCCGGGTCCTGGTGTTCGGACCCCTCGCGTCAGGCGGGTCTGCAAAGCAAGACCCGCCCTGCGTATCGAAGGCCGAATCCCGAGTCACTGCCGATTGAATCGATGCACGCGTCCGAACGCGCTGAACTCCGACACGAACAGGTCCCCGTGCGCGTTGAGCGCCACGCCGTGCGGCGACAGCACGAACCCCTGCCGCCACTGGGGTGGTGGAATCTTGTTGGTGCCCGTGCCCTGCTCCGTGTTGGCGCCGATACGGGTGACCACCGCGCCCGCCTTGTCGAGGACGGTGACGCGGCCGTTCAATTCACCGACGATCGCGTTCTCCCCGTCGATGACGATCGCGGCCGGCAGCAGCAGATCCTTGGCGACTACCCCGAGAAAGGCGCCCTCCAGCGAGAGATGCACGACGCGGTTGTTGGCGCGATCGCAGGCGATGATCCGGGCAGGCTGGAAGCGTGTGTCGATCGCCAGCTTGTGCAGCGTGCTGAAGCTGTACGGCGCTTGCTTGCCGCCGAAGGACGCGATGTACTTCCCGGTCTTGTCGAACCGGTGGATGTAGTCGCTGGCATATCCGTCGGTGACGTAGAGATCGCCGTTCGGCGCCACGTCGAGCCCGGTGAGGAGAAGCGCGAGCTGATTGCTTCGCGCGTTCCTCACCTTGTACTGATCCGGAATAGCCGAGGAGCCGATCGTCATGACGATCGTGCCGTCGAGCGTCATCTTGACGATCGTCTGGCCGCGCAGCGTTGCTCCGTAAATGAACTCGCCGTCGTCCTGTTTCCGGATCACGAACCCGTGAAAGTCGCTTGGTGCGCCGGGCACGTTGCGCAGGAAGGCGCCTTCGGGCGAGAAGACCTGGAGGCCTGCCTGCGGGTCCTGCACGCTGACATACACCTCGCCAGCGGAGCTGACGGCGATGTCCCCGTGCTGGTTGCCGAGCTGCTCCCGTCCGGACGGCAGCTTCAACCAGTCGGGTACGACGTTGTACGTATTCGCAGCGGCGACAGTGGTAACCAGCGCAATCCCGGCGAACAAGACGAGCGCCACCTGTTTCATGACTGCATCCTTCACGGCAAACGTTCCATTCCCTTGGTCTTGATCACTCCGTTGTTGGCCGGAGACATCAGGAATGCGACGAAGTCTTTCGCCGCATTGCCTGGCGCTTTCGCGTTCACTCCCGCGGCCATGATCACGTAGGTCTGCACATCGGCGGGGAATACGCCGCCGAGCTCGGCGCCCTTCACCGGAAGGATCTCGCTGATCGGCAGCACCGCCAGATCGGAGGCGCCAGTCAGGACATTGCTGTTGACCTCCTCGCCCGACGCAGCCGGCTTTGTCTTGATGGCATCAGCGACTCCGAGCTGCTTGGCCGTCGCCAGGAACGCCACGCCGCTGGCGCCTGCCGAGGCGAATGTGATGGACCTTGCTGCGAGCAGTGTCCGCTTGAACGCGTCGACAGTGCTGATGTCCGGCTTGTGTGCGCCCGCTTTGACCATCAATCCGAGTCCGGTGCGCGCGATGGCCGACTTTGCCGGCACGAGCCCTTTGGCGATCAGATCGTCGAGCAGCGGCGGCGTCAGGATCGCCACATCGAACGGCTCGCCCTTTTCGATCTGCGCCTTCAGCGCACCCGCGAGGCCAAAGACCGTCGTCACTTTGTTCTTCGTCTTCTTCTCGAACTGCGGCGCCAGTTCGTCGACGACGGCCTTGATGCCCACCGACGACAGCACCCTGATTTCATCGGCAAATGCTCCTGTGCTGCAGGCGAGCACCGCCAGTGCGGCGAGAGAGACGCGGGCCTTCAGCCCCGATTTCGTGCGGAAGTCTTTCATTGCTGCTCCTGATGTGCGACGGATTATATGAGGAAACAACGGCGTCGCCTCAGTGGTAGAGTTCGTCGCGCTGAGCGCCAGGCCTGCAGATCGCGCCCTACGGACTGACGCAGCGGTTTGCGAAGTAAGAGGCCATTTACGGCACGTCCGCGAACGGACGCCCGCCTTTCAGAAACCTCAGGACGACATCATTGAACATCGCCGGCTGCTCCCAGGCGATCGAGTGCCCGGCGTCAGCCACCGTTGCCCACCGGGCGCCCTTGACGTGGCGAGCCCAGATCCTCATGAGGCCAGGCGGAGCGATGAGGTCCGCGTCGGCGGCGATGACGAGTGTTCGGGTCGTGATCGTTGCGAGCTTGGCAAATGTATTCGGTGAGCGCAGGGGCTGCGTTGGCGCGTCCGGCTGACGCGCGTGCTCCTCGATCGCACGCCATCGCGCGGTGCCCTCGGGGTTCGTGCCGCGATACGAGGCACCGACTTCGCGAAAATGAGCGGGCAGCGCCCTGAGTCCGGGAACCTCGATCAGCGAGATGGCATCCTGAATTTCCTTGTCGCTGACCGATCCCGTGCTTGCGCCGACGATCAGGCTGGCCAGCCTCTCCGGGTGCCAGGCGGCGTAGTCGAGCGCGACGAAGCCTCCTCCAGCCACGCCGACCAGGTGGAAGCGGCCGAGCGACAGGAAGTCGGCGAGCGCGTGCAGATCGTCGGACGCGTGGCCAGGCTGTGCGCCGGTCGAGGGGTCAGCGGCGCTGCGGCCCCATCCGCGGCGATCGAAGGTGATGACGCGAAAACCGGCCTTCGAGAACGCGTCCACCTGCGACGCCCAACTCTCGCTGGTGCCGGTGATCGCATGCATCAGTACGATCGGTTCGCCGCTGCCGCCCGTGTCGGTGAACCAGAGGCGCACCCCGGGAAGCGGCGCCAACTCACGGCGCGAGGAAGCACTCTGCCTCGTCGCACCTTGGCCGGCTGGCGTGACGAGACTGGCGAGGACAATCCCGAGAGGTACGCAGGCCGCCAAACCGCGGAGAGTCAGCTCCTGCCTCCCAGGATCTCGAGGCGTCTCACGAGGTCTTCGTACAGGATCCGCATGAACCGCCGGGTTTCTTCGTCGCCAGCACGGATCTCTTCACCCAACACCCGTCGGGTCTCTTCGTCGCCAGCACGGATCTCCTCGCGCAACACGCGCCGGGTTTCTTCGTCGCCAGCACGGATCTCTTCACGCAACACGCGCCGGGTTTCTTCGTCGCCAGCACGGATCTCCTCACGCAACACGCGCCGGGTTTCTTCGTCGCCAGCACGGATCTCCTTACGCAGCGAGCGGCGCGTCTCTTCGTCGCCGGCGCGCGCCTCGGCCCGTGTTGCAGAAAATTCAGCTCGCATTTCGTCGCGGAGCTGGACGATCTGCACTTCGAGGGCAGTCACGCGGTCCGGCAATTGCTCGAGTAGCTCCACCCGTCGCTCCAGCATGTCCACTCGTTCTTCGAGAGATTTCTCCGGCATCGTCGCCTCCCAGGCTCGGAACGGCCGAACATCGGCCGTTTGTTGCCTGGGAGGTCAATGTGCGAGCCACGTACCGCCGTCCGCGAAGGACGACGACGATAGCATCGTCGGCGAGCTATCGGCCAGTCCAATCGCGGCTCAAGGCCCCGCGGTCGATCTGGCGGCCACGCAGATAGACCTGCGAGATGCGCCTGGTGTTCATGATGTCGTCGAGCGGGTTCGCATCGAGCACGATGAAGTCGGCGCTCTTGCCGGCTGCAAGCGAGCCGAGTCGATCGAGCCGCAGAATTCCGGCAGACGTGCTCGTCGCGGCGACGATGACCTGCGCGGGTGTCATGCCGGCGGCGACCATGTCGGCCAGCTCTGTATGCGCGGACCATCCGTACGGCCCGCCGACGCCGGCATCCGTGCCGAGGGCGATTGTGACGCCCGCGGCGGCAAGCTTCTTCAGGCTGCGCGCCTGCACCTCGAACAAGCGAGGCCTGGCTGGCGGAGTCGCGGCGGCTCGCTTGAGGGCGTCGATCTGGGAGGGCGGCAGCGTTTCGCTCAGCCACGGCAGATCGAGGCTCGAGGGCGGCGTGTCCGGCAGGTTCGGGATGACGAACACGCGGGGCCTGGCTTTGAACAGGCCCATGATCTCGTCGTCCACTTCGAGATCGCGGATGCCGTGCGCGAATCCGTCGATGCCCGAACGCAGCAACTCCTTGGCGTCGGCGAGGTAGTACACGTGCGCGACCACGCGAAGACCCCGTGAGTGTGCCTCCTCGATGATCGGACGATAGAGCGACGGCGGCAGCGGGGTGACCGTCTTGTTCCGGTCGTCAACCCAGATCTTGACGATGTCCACCTTTTTCGATGCCAGCTCGCGTACGGCCTGGCGGGCTTCCGCCTCCGTCGAAACGCCGTAAGCCGCGTCCCTCCAATAGAGGGCATTGGGGCCGGCATTCGGCATCGCGATTCCGCGGCCGGCCGTGAGAAACAGCGCTGCACCGTCTACCGGATGGGCACGCAATTCGAACGGAATGTCGCCGCGATCGAGTCCGAGACTCAGCGTTGCGGCGATGCCGTAGTACGCGTAGCGCCGCAGGTGATCGAGAACGTTCTCACGCGTGTAGTTAGACGCCGCGGCCTCGCCCGAACGCATGTCGATGTACCCGAGGTGGCTGTGAGAATCGACGAGCGCCGGCATGACAGTCTTGCCGTGCACGTCCACCACCGTTGCGCCCCGAGGGGCGCGCACCGAGGTTCGCGGCCCCACAGCCGTGATGCGGTCGCCGTCAATCGCAAGAGCCGCATCCGGGATTGGTGCGCGGTTGTCGCCCGTGATGAGCGTTGCACCTTCGAAATAGTAGACGCCTTGACCGGCCGGCCGATTCTGACCCTGCACGGCGACGAGTGACACTGTCAACAGTGTGGCGGCAAAGAGGAGAGTGCGCATGTGCGATTCACGAGGAACGAGTGACGAGCGCACGCGGCTTCACGCTGTCCCCGAGCCCGGATTCGCCCGGCTTGCCGGCTGGCGCGCGCATGCAGCCGCGACGGGCGGTTCAGTATAGTGCGCGTGTGGCGACGAGCGCTGGCGTGGGTGCATGGGCCGGCAGAGCTGCGAGTAGGCTATGGCGATGGTCGATCTGGAGATGAACGAGCGCGCCTGGGCGGTGGCGGACCGGTCGATCGACCGGTCTCGCGAGTTGCGCATCGTCGCGAACACTCTTTCCTGCGGCGCCCGCGTCATCGACGCCGGAGTCAACGCACAGGGTGGTCTCGGGGCGGGTCGCCTGCTTGCCGAGTTGTGCATGGGCGGCCTTGGGAGGGTCGAGTACGTTCCGCTCACAATCGGCGGGGAAGCGTGGTCGGGCGTTCAAGTATGGACCGATCATCCCTCCGAGTCATGCATGGCTTCGCAGTATGCCGGCTGGGCCATCAACCCGGATGGGAGCTATTTTGCGATGGGCTCCGGTCCGCTTCGTGCGAAGGCGCGCGTGGAAAAGGAACTGTTCGAGAAGCTCGCGTATTCAGAGAATGCCGCCCGCGGAGTACTGGTGCTGGAAGGCCGCGCCCTCCCAACCGACGACGTGGCCATGTGGGTGGCAAGGAAAGCAGACGTGCCACCGGGCGGCATTACGTTCGCCATCGCACCGACGGCGAGCCTGGCGGGAGGTGTTCAGATCGTGGCGCGTACGATCGAGACCGGTCTCCACAAGATGGACACGCTTGGCTTCGACGTGTCGAGGGTGGTGAGTGCAATTGGAACGGCGCCGCTGCCACCGGTGGCCAAGAACGATCTCCGCGCGATCGGACGAACCAACGATTGCGTCCTCTACGGCGGGCAGGTTCGCTACGCCGTCCGCGGCACCGACGAGGAATTGGCGCAATTGGCCGAGCGCCTGCCGTCGTCCACGTCGCCCGATTACGGCACGCCGTTCTACGACGTGTTCAAACGCTACGACAACGACTTCTATAAGATCGATCCGATGCTGTTCAGCCCGGCGGAGGTATGGCTGACCAGCACGGCGACGGGGCGCACCTTTCACGCCGGGCAATCGAACGTAGACGTGCTGCGGGCATCGCTTTTCGGAGGCTGAAGATGCGCGTCGTCATCCTGAGCGCGCGCACCGGCTGGCACACCGACGAACTGACGCGCGCATTGACCGAGCGTGGGCATCTGGCGGCCGTGCTGCCATACGAAGGGCTCACCGCGACACTCGGCGGAACCGGGATTCACGGCGAAACCGCGCAGCGGCAGCAGTTGCGGCTGACGAGCGAGGAGATCCCGGTTCTCGACGCGGATGCCGTGCTCGCCAGGATCATCCCGGGGGGCTCCCTCGAGCAGGTGATCTATCGCGTGGACGCTCTCCACTGGATCGAGAATCGCGGGGTGCGCGTCGTGAACTCGCCGCGCGCCATCGAACGGTCGGTAGACAAGTTCTACACGACAACGCTGCTTCACGATGCGGGTCTGCTCGTGCCCGAGACCGTAGTCTGCGAGCGCGCCGATGATGCGATGGCTGCCGTGCGCGCGATGGGCGATGTCGTCATCAAGCCGATCTTCGGATCGCTCGGGCACGGGATGGTGAAAGTGAGCGATCCTGAAATCGCCCTCCGCGTCGTACGCGCGCTCGATCAGATCAAGGCCGTGTTCTACGTGCAAAAGGCGATCGATCACGGTGGGGGCGACTTGAGGGTGTTCGTCGTCGGCGGCAAGGTGATTGGAGCGATCGCGCGCCAGGCGCCCGCGGGTGAATGGCGCACGAACGTCGCACTTGGCGGTTCGGCGACGGCTGTTGCACTCGCGCCGGAGATGCAGAGTGTGGCAATCCGCGCGGCCGCGGCGGTGGGCGCCGATTATGCAGGCGTCGATCTGTTGCCGGCGCGGGACGGCTCGCTCTTCGTGCTCGAGGTCAACGGCATTCCCGGATGGCAGGGATTGCAAGTGGCGACCGGCGTCGACGTTGCGGCGGCGATCGTCGAGCACATCGAGCGCGGTGTGCAGCCACCGGCGCCCTTCAAGCGCCCTGAGGAGATTCTGCCGGCATGACCGGTGTCCACCGCGACGTCGCGGCCGCCCTGATGGCGCGGGATCGAGCGCATGCGCCGGTCAACGTCGGCATCGCGGCGCAGCTTGCGTGCCTGCTCGAGGTGAGCGCTCCGAAACCTGGAAACGTGTCACCTGGCCGTCATTTTGCCGATCTGCGCTACGAGGATTTTCTTGCCAGCGCCCTCGCCATCGGCGTCGCGATGGCCGAAGCCGGTGAACGTGGTGTAGGAGCGACAATTCGGCTGGCGGTAGAAGCGTCGGCCGCCTGGGCGCGGTCGAACACGAATCTCGGGATCGTGCTGTTGTTCGCGCCGCTGGCGCGTGCGGCGTCGCTGCTGGCATCGGAGAGCGCGAAAAGAGACGCTTTCGAGCGGTCGTCTTTTCAGGATGCGGCAAGGCAGGTGCTCGCTTCGACAACTATCGAGGACGCGCGCGACGCGTACGCGGCAATCCGCCTTGCGCGGCCGGGAGGACTGGATCGGGCGGAGTCTCAGGATGTCTCGATGGAGCCCACTGTGACGCTGGTCGAAGCCATGCGGCTTGCAGCGCATCGGGACACTGTCGCATCCGAGTATGCCAGCGGTTTCGAGATCACGTTCCGAACTGCCGTACCTGCGCTCGAGCGGGCGCGCCGCGACGGCCTTTCGTGGGACGATGCGGTGGTGGAGGCGTTTCTCACGCTGCTGGCCGCCGTGCCGGATACGCATATCGCGCGGCGCAGCGGGAAGGACTTTGCGGCGGAGGTCTCGACGCAGGCGGTCGCAGTGCTGGAGCAGGGAGGCGTACGCTCCGAACTCGGGCGCCAGGCGCTCGAGGGCATGGATCGCGCCCTGCGCGACGGGCGGAACAGCGGCAACCCGGGAACCACTGCCGACCTGACAGCGGCGGCGTTGTTCGTCGTCCTGCTCGGCGGCGGTTGGAACTTTTGACTTTTGACTTTTGACTTTTGACCTTTGACCTTTGACCTTTGACCTTTGACCTTTGACCTTTGACCTTTGACCTACGAGGGCTCTATGCAAGGACGCGGTGAGTTCCGCGTGTCGGTTACGAAAGACTATCTCGTGTTCGCCTCGGCCCACTTCATCACGTTTGCGGGCCATCGTTGTGAAGGGCTGCACGGACACAATTACCGCGCGCGTGTCACCGTCGAGGGAGCGCTCAACGAGGAGAGCTGGTTCGTGTTCGACTTCGTGGAGCTGAAGAAGATCATGAAGCGGCTCTGCGACGAAATCGATCACCTCGTGCTGTTGCCGATGACAAGCGATCGCATTCGGGTGGCCGAGGAGGGAGAATCGGTATCCGTTTCCGTGGACGGGAAGCCCCGCTACGTCTTTCCGCGCAAAGACTGTGCGCTCCTGCCGATTCCCAATACCACCGTCGAAATGCTCGCGCGGTTGTTGAGCGATCGATTGCAAGCCGAGCTGCACTCGCTGGGCGCACGCGGCCTGGCGGCTGTGGAGATGGAGGTGGAAGAGAATTTCGGGCAATCAGCGGTGTATCGAATAGATCTCAGTTCTTAACTAAAGGCTTTGCGCTTTCATGATCTCGCTGGCGCCGACGCGGCCATCGTGCAGTGCCGTGGCGACGAGCGCCGCGCTGCAGCCGGCCTCGGCAGCGCGGACGAGATCGTCCCAGCCACGTATGCCGCCGCCCGCGACAATGCTCAGATGGGGCACGGCGCCGTGTACTCGTTTCAGCGACTCATCGTCAAGTCCTCGATTCGTTCCCACGCGCGCCAGGTCGATCACGATCAACGTGTTCGCGCCCGACATCGCGGCCAGGCCGGCGATCTCCTCTGGTGAACGATCGTCGAGACCTGCGCCGCCGGCAACGATCGGCCGGCCGTCGCGCAAGTCGAGGCTGAATGCCACGCGGTCTCTCCCCAGCGCGTCGCAGATGCCCGCGAGCACCGCGAACGAGGGTAGTGTTTCGAGGCCGACGATCGCCCGGTCCGCTCCCAGCGCGATCGCTCGTCGTGCATGTTCGACGGAACGCAGGCCGGCATCGAGCCACATCGACGCGTGCAGCGCCGCGAGACTCGCTGTCAACTCGTCCTGCGGTCTCTCGTACAGAATCGCGTCGAGATCGGCAACGTAGATCTGCGACATGCCGAGGACGTCGATATAGATCCTCGCGAGTGCGGCCGGGTTGCCCGGGTCTATTTGTCGTCCCGCGGCGTGTTGCACTGGCGCGTAGCGGTCGCGCGCACCGGCGCGTGCGTGCACCGCCCGACCGCCGAGCATGTCGAGAACGCCGATAATCTGCAGCCTGTGTTCTCCCTCTGATCCGCCGCAGCATGGTGCTTCTCCCGCAATCGCGCGTCAACTCGGGCGGGAGTAGACTTACGCTGGGTCACACCTTGAAGGGACATTTCATTCGAGACGTCGCTGCAATCATCGAAGGAAGGCGGCATATGCACGTACTGCTCAGAGTTGGACTGCCCGGCATGCTCGTGGTCGTTGCCGGCCTGCCGCTCCTGGCCGGATCGATCCCGCTCGGCAAGGCGGAAGACGTCGGCCTCTCGACCGAACGCCTCAAGCGCATCGGCGAGGCGGTCGAGCGTCATGTCGCGGCCGGCAACGTGGCTGGCGCAGTCACGCTGGTGGCCCGCCGCGGAAAGATCGCGCATTTCGAAGCGCACGGCGTGATGGACGTTGACACGAAGAAGCCGATGGCGAAGGACAACCTGTTCCGGCTTGCGTCGATGTCCAAGCCGATCACCGGTGTCGCGGTGATGATGCTGGTCGAGGAAGGAAAAATCCGCCTCAACGATCCGGTCTCCCGTTTCATCCCCGAATTCGCCCACTTGAACAAAGTGGCAGTGGCTCGAGCTGGAGCGGCGGCTCCGCCCGTCGCGGCGGCTCCGCGTCAAGCCGGGGAGGGAAACGCAGCGCCGCAGTACGACGTTGTCTCGGCGAACCGTCAGATCACCATTGCCGATCTGCTGAAACACGGCTCGGGCCTGGTGAGCGGAGGATTGGGCGCCGCTGACGCCGCGCGACTCGCGCCGCGCACGCCGACCGACACGCTGGCCACCTACATTCCAAAGCTCGCGGCGGTGCCGCTCGACTTCCAGCCAGGGACGCTGTGGCGTTACAGCGGAAGCGCCGGTTTCGACGTCCTGAGCCGGGTGGTCGAAGTGGTGTCGGGTCAGACCTACGACAAGTACCTTCAGGAACGGCTGTTGGGTCCGCTCGGCATGCCGGATACAGGGTTCTTTGCGCCGGCCGGCAAGGCCGCGAGAGTGGTGACGATGTCGGAATCGACACCGAACGGACTGCGCTCTGTCGCCCGTACCGATTCGACGGTGTACTTCTCCGGCGCTGGCGGCATGATGAGCACTGCCGAAGATTACCTGCAGTTCGCGCAGATGATGCTCAACGGAGGCGAGTTGAACGGCCGCCGGTATCTGAGCCCGCAAACGATGGCCTTGATGACCTCGAACCATACCGGTGACATGGTGAACGGCCAGTTCGGCCGTCCGCCGCGGGGGATGGGCTTCGGGTTGAGCATGCAGGTCGTCATGGATCCTGTCGCCGCGGACCTTCGCGTTTCGAAAGGGGCCTTCGGCTGGGCGGGCGGCACGGGTGTGAGTTTCTGGGTGGAGCCCGCGGAACAGATTGTTTCCATCTACTTCATCCAGGGTGGTTCCGGTGGCCAGTTGCGGGGTGACGTCGAGAACGCGATCCGGCAGGCGATCGTGAATTGAGGGCTGCTTCCGATTGGAGGGAACGGAGGGAACGGAGGCTACGGAGGGAACGGATTCACACGGAGAAACGGAGTAACGGAGGGTCCGTGTAACGGCGACGAGGATCGAGCGTAATTCCGGCCCACAAGCAGACCAACGGTTCATACCTGCTTGCGAGCCGGAGTTACGCTCGATCCTTGCCGCGCGTCGCGCGGCCCATCGCGCTGCTCCGTTTCCTCCGTTGCTCCGTGTTGAGCCGTTGACTCCGTAATCTCCGTATATCCGTAATCTCCGTTGGCTCCAGGAGTTCGACGATGCGTCATGCGATACGACTGCAGGGAACGGCGTGGCTCGGTGTCTGGCTGCTGGTTGCTGCACTTGCAACGGCAGATCTCGTTGCAGGACAGGGCGCCGGCAAACCGCCGCAGTCGCCGACCGTCATGCGGCTCTACGTGTTCGACTGCGGCGTCATCAACGTCAATCGCGCCGGGACCGAGCGGTACAAGGTCACACCGGAAGAAGTAGGAGAGACGCGCTTCTCGGTGCCCTGCTTTCTGATCGCGCACCCCAAGGGCACGCTGATGTGGGATCTCGGCATCCTGCCTGACGACACGGTCGAGGCACGGGCGCGGGGCGAGCAGGGAAATCCCACGGCGACGTCGGCGTCGGTGACGACCGTGCCGCGAACGCTGGCCAGTCAACTGGCGGAGATCGGCTATCGTCCCGCGGACATCACGTTCTTCGCCTTCTCGCACGCGCACGTCGATCACAACGCCAACGCCAATCTGTTCGCGAAATCCACGTGGCTGGCGCGCCCCGCCGAGCGTGCGTTCATGTGGGAGGATGGCAACACCCGCGTGAACCGCACGTTCTTCGACGGCATCAGGAACTCCAAGTCGATCAGCCTCGACAAAGACGAGTACGACGTGTTCGGCGACGGCAAGGTCGTCCTGAAGGCGGCGCCCGGTCATTCACCGGGCCACCAGGTGCTCGTGCTGAACCTGGCGACGACCGGCCGCATCATGATCGCGGGGGACCTGTATCACTATCCGCAGGAGCGCACACTCCATCGCCAGCCGCCCGATACCGAGTTCAACGTGCAGCAGTCGGCGGCCTCGCGCGCGATGATCGAGGAGTATCTGAAGAAGACGGGGACGCAGATCTGGATCGAGCACGATTTCGTGGCCAACGCCAAATTGAAGAAGTCGCCCCAGTACTACAACTGAAGTTCAAAGGTCAACGTTGAAAGTGGAAAGTACGTTGGAAGTTGGACGTTGACGTTGACGTTGATCAAGTCCTGAGTCGAGGCAGCAAGCGCAGGGCGTTGTCTCGATCGATTGCTCGAAGGTCGTCCGCGCTGAAAAGCCGCATCTCGGTGAGCGCCTTCACATACTCGGCGCTGGTCCCGCCGGGCGGAAAGTCGGTGCCGAACAGGACCTGCGACGGCTTCACCAGTTCGAGGAGCGAGGCAACGGCGCCGCGGTTCGACGCGCCGGCGAGGTCGTAGTAGAACTTCCTGATCTCGGCGACGAATCCGTTGGGCAGGCGGTCCTTCGCGCCGCTGGAGGCGCCTTCGATTCTCCCGGCCAGGAATGGCACCGTGCCTCCTGCGTGCGACCACACGAAGCTGATGCCGGGAAACTTCGCCGCATCGCCGCTGAACGCCACGCCCATGATCGCCCGCGTCGTGTCGGTGCCGTATTCCATGCTGCCGGGCGCGACGCCCGGAGCGTAGTCGAGATTGCGGCAACAGTTTGCCGCCGTCGGGTGCACGTGGACGACGGCCTTGCGCCGGTTCAGCTCCTCCATGACCGGGCGGAACTTCGCGTTGCCCAGCCACATGTCTCCGTAGCTGGTGAACAGACCGACGCCGTCGGTCTTCAACGTGTCGTAGGCATAGGCAACCTCGGCGAGCGTCGCGTCGACGTCGGGCAAGGGCATGGCAGCGAACAACCCGAAGCGCGTCGGATGGTCGTGCACGAGCCTGGCGCCGTATTCGTTGCACGCCCGCGCGAGCTGGCGGGTCATTGGTGCGTCGCCGAACCACAACCCGGGATTGGTGATCGACACGATCGCCGCCGCGACGCCGCCGCGGTCCATGTCTTCGATCGATTTCTCGGGCGTCCAGGTGGTGTTCGCCGGCTGGAGCAGCGGCCGGCCTTTGACGGCCGTCACCCATGCCGGGGGCGCGAAGTGGTGATGGATGTCGATGCGGTGCGGCTTCGATCCCGACGAGGCCTGTGCGAGTGCCAGCAGCCGCGAGGCCCCGCTGCTAACCGTCCAGCCCGTGGATGCGAGCAAGCCGGCGACGAGTCGCCGGCGGCCCAGGTCGGTCATGGCTATTCCGTGGCGCCAAGCGATCGCAGCAGTTCGGCCATGCTGCTGCGCGGCTGTTGCGCGGAGGCGCTCGCGTTACGTCCTCCGCTCCGCGTCAGCAACGCGCCCAGCGGCGTCAAGCCCTTTCCATTTCGGGCGTTGAGGTCGGCGCCGCGGCTGGCCAGCAGCTTGACGATTTCGGCGTACCCCTGCGCTGCCGCGATGTGCATCGCGGTATCGCCAGCGGGGTTCGCCGCATTGACGTCGCTCCCGAGATCGAGCGCTGCCGTTACGGCTTCCAGCACCTGGGTGTCCGGTTCCACCTTGCCGCCGTCCAGGATGGCGAGGCCGCGGCGATCGGTGCCGCGCTTTTCGTCCTGCGCCGGCGGCGTGATGCCCAAGCCGACCGCAGCCATCAACGGCGTGGCGCCGTCCTTCATCGGCAGGCGCGTGTCGGCGCCGCCTGCGGCCAGGGCTCTCATGATGTCGGCATGGATGAACTTGGCGGCGAGCAGGTAGGGGGTGGCGCCGATCAACGTCTTGGGCAGCTCGAAGTCCTGGCTGTTGCGCCTGACTGGCGTCCCCTTGGTGATCTGCGCGTTCGGATTTGCGCGGTGAGCGAGCAGCGACTTTACCAGCTCGAGGTCGTCCCGCAGCACGGCCGCGTGCAGTGCCGTGTAACCGACGGCCGCGGCGTTCGGGTCGGCCCCCTTCTCGAGCAGCGCCGTCGCCACGGCGCCGTGACCGCTGTGCGCGGCGACGACGAGCGCGGTGGCGCCGTCGGGCAGGGCTTCGTTGACGTCGGCGCCAGCGGCGACGAGGAGCCTGGCCGATTCGGCGTCGCCGGAACGCGCCGCGAACAGCAAGGCCGTGCTCCCGCCGCGTGGAATGCTGTAGTTCAACTCTTCACGCCCGGCGCGTTGCGTGACCTCGCTCGTGACCGTCTGGGTGTAGCTTCGCGATCGCAAACGCACGTCGGCGCCGCCGCGAATCAGTGCGTCGACCGCCCCCGGTTGTGCCTGGGCCGCGGCCCACATCAGCGCGGTTTGATCGTGACCCGGTTCCGTCGCATTGACACTCGCGCCGTGGTTCAGCAGGGCACGCACGCCGGCTGCCTCACCCGTGCGTGCGCAGGTCATCAACACCGTCTCGCCGCTGACCGTGGCGGCGTTCGCGTTGGCGCGTGACTCGAGCAGGCGATCGACCAGCGGCCCGCGGCGGTTCAGGCACGCGAGATACAGCGGTGTGACTCCGGTGTCGTCGGCGGCGTCGGCATTGGCGCCGGAACGCAGCAGCAGGTCCACAGCCGACCCGTCGTCGAGATGAACGGCCCAGTGGAGCGCGGTCGCACCGTCGCCCTGCGGCGCGTTGACGTCGATCCGCTCTTTGAGGAGCGAGCGCACCGCCTCGAGGTTACGGCCCTTCACCGCCTGGATGAGCCGAAGATCGGCGCCCGCCGTGTGTGAGACGGTGGTGGCGGCAATCCACAACCCGGCAGCGATCGTTCCCAGCGCGGTGCGGTTTGACCTTTGCCGTTTCAGCTTCAATGGCCTGATCCCTGATCCCTGATCCCTGATCCCTGATCCCTGATCCCCGTGCCCTTCACCCTGTGCCCTAGCTCCCTAGATCCCCCCCAGCGCTCGCTCGTCGAGGCGTCCCGTACTGTCGCCGATACGATCGAGATGGACGCCCATCTTGTCCAGTAGCGTGAGGTGCAGGTTTGCCAGCGGCGTCTCCTTGGGGTACGCGATGTGGCGTCCTCCCTTGATCTGCATCGAGCGGCCACCGGCAAGCACCAGCGGGATATTGCGCGGGTCGTGGGCGTTGCAGTCGCCCATTCCGGTCCCGTAAATCATGAGCGTGTGATCGAGCAGCGACCCGTCGCCGTCCGGCGTCGATCGCAGTTTGTCGAGCAGGTAGGCGAGCTGCGTCACGTGGTAGTGGTTGATCTTGGCCACCTTCGCGATCTTCTCCACCTCCTGCTGATGGTGGGTGATCGGATGGTGCGCGTCGGGCACGCCGATCTGCGGATACGTGACGCCGCTGAACTCCCGTCCCAGCATGAAGGTGACAACCCGCGTGAGATCGCATTGATAGGCGAGCACCTGCAGGTCGGCCATCAACTTGACGTGGTCGTCGTAGCTCGTCGGAATGCCGGCGGGATGCTCGACGACCGGCAGCTCCTTGTCGCTTTGTTCCTCTGCCTTCTGGATGCGGCGTTCGACGTCGCGGATGGCTTCGAGGTATTCGACCAGCTTGACGCGATCGGTCGCGCCCAGGGCGCCCTGCAGGTGAGCCACTTCGTCACGAACCGAGTCGAGGAGGCTGCGGTCCTGACGAATCCGCGCGAGCCTGGTTCGCGGATCGGTGCTGCCGCTGTCGCCGAACAGCCGCTCGAATACCGTTCGCGGGTTGTTCTCGGTGGGCAGTGGCGTACCCGCGGCGAGCCATGAAATCGTGTTCGTGTACGCGCATGCGAACCCGACGTCGCACGCGCCTGCCGTTTCGGTGGACTCGACGGCCAGCTCGAGCGAGCCGAGCTGCGTCGATGCGCCCATCTCCTTGGCGATCATCTGGTCGATGGAGATCCCGGCATCGAGCCACGTTTCGCTCGTTGGCGGCGAAATGTTCGTCAGGAAGCGCGTGCTGGCTTTCGCGTGGGCGCCGCCCGGCCGACCTGGCATGGGCACGCAGGCGAGGTTGCTCAGCACCAGCACGTCGTCCCGGAATGGCGCCAGCGGAGCCAGCGTCGCCGGCAGCTCGAAGCCCGTACCTTCAGCCGCCGGGGTCCATTGATTCATGACCATCCCGTTCGGCACGTACATCACGCCGAACCGGGGCACCGGCTTCGCCGCGGTGTTCTGCAGCGCGGTGAGCGAGGGAACCATCGCATCGAGCAACGGCAGTGCCATCGACGCACCCAGACCTCGCAACATCGTCCGCCGCGGAATGGCCTTCTTCGTGATGAACATGTGGCCTCGCTTTTATCGGGGCTCGGAGCCCGGAATTGGGGGTTCGGGATTCGAGACTGGCGACTGGGAATTCGCTGATCCTGATGCCGCACCAGCAGTCTCTCGCGCTGCCGTCGTCGACACCGGCACCTGTTCGGACGATGGCCGCGTCGTGCTCATGGTGAACGGCGTGCTTCGCACGATGCCCGTGATGAGAGACGACCAGCGATACCCCCCAGCCGCGGCGTTCCGGGTGATCTGCCTGATCGCGGGCTGGTCGGCCGCTTCGATGCTGCGCCCGAGGGCGAAGGCCAGAAGCTTCTGCGTGAACGTGCGCGCAAAGTCATCCTGGTGGGCCGCCATCAGTTGCCGGAGGCCTCCGATACCTTCGAACTTCGTTCCGTCGGGCAACGACGCCGACGCATCGACCGGCACCGTATCGACCGACGTGCGCCATTTTCCGAGCGCGTCGAAGTTCTCCATCGAGAAACCCAGCGGATCCATCCGTACGTGGCAGACCGCGCACGCCGGATTCTTTCGATGCGCTTCCATCTGCTCGCGAATGCTGCGAGGCCGCCCGTCGGCGCTGCCTTCCTTGAGGGACGGCACGTCCGGCGGAGGCGGTGGAGGCGGCGCGCCCAGTATGTTGTCGAGCAGCCACCTGCCGCGCAGAACCGGTGACGTGCGGTTGGGGTAGGAGGTCACCGTCAGGATGCTGCCCTGCCCGAGCAGGCCGCCGCGCTTGCCATCGGTGACTGCCACTCGCCTGAAATGGCTGCCGTAAACGTTCGGGATCTGGTAGTGACGCGCGAGCCGCTCGTTGACGTAGGTGTAGTTAGCGGTGAGCAGCTCGCCCACTCCGCGATCCTCTCGCAGTTGAGCGGCCACGAACAGCCGCGTCTCCTGCCGGAACGCCTCGCGAAGGTTCTCGTCGAATTCGGGATACGCGTCCACGTCGGGAACGACGCCCGACAGCTTGCCCAGCGTCAGCCACTGGCTGACGAAATTGTCCACCAGCGCCTGGGATCGGCTGTCGGCCAGCATCCGCCGCACCTGCTGGTCGAGCCGGTCTGGCGTGCTGAGCGTTCCCCGCACGGCCTCATCGAGCAAGTCGTTGTCCGGGATGCTGCTCCACAAGAAGAACGACAGCCGGGACGCGAGGTCGATATCGCTGAGGCGATACACCGAACCAGGCGCCACGTTCGCGGGCTGGCGCTCGACGCGGAACAGAAAGCTCGGCGAGGCAAGGATCCGGCGGAGGCCGCGCTGGACCCCGGCTTCGAATCCTTCTTCTGCGTACCCCGCCTTGTAGAAGGCGAGCAGCGTCGTCAGATCCTGTTCGGTGATGGGGCGGCGGTAGGCTCGGCGCGCAAGCGCAGACAGGATCGTCCGCGCGCATCGCTCATCGTCGGCTTTCGAATTCGGACGGCATACGAACACGGCGCGGCGGCTGGGACTCTCCTCTGTGCCTTTCGCCGAGAACGGGCCCGCAACGGACACGACGTCAACCGCGGGGTTGCCGAAGTACTGCTCGTTGGTCGTCCGCGCGAACCCACGCTGCGGCGGTTGAAGGATTCCCTCGGGCTCCCAGTGACGCCTCACAAACGACACACCCACGTCATGCGCCCCGGCGGTCACAGGGAGAGTGACCGCAAGACCGTCGTCGGCCGTGTGCATGTAGACTTCCCACCCGGGTTCGCCCTGCGTGTTGCCGGCGAAGCTCTCGGGCGCCGTCGTGCCTTTCCCGCCGCCGCCGATCGTGAACCGCTTGATCAACGTGCCGTCGATGCGGATGTCGATCTGATGCGGCTCACCCATGCCGATCAGATACTGATAGAGCTGGCGCTTGAGCACCACCTTGATCCGATACTCGCCGTCGAGCGGAAATTGGTACGGAATCGAGATGCCGCCTCGCGATCCGAAAGGCAGGGCGTCGCTCGTGCGATCGTCCTGCACCAGGGCGGTGGGAATCTTGAACGAATTCTCGACCGTGCCGATCGAGCGATCGCCGACTGCGAGCCGGCTCACCGTACTCGCCGCCGCAAGGTAGTTGTCGAGCAGACGCGGTGATACCGAGAGCACGCCGGCCACGTTGTCGAACCCCTGCTGATCCGGCTCGTCGGCGGGCAAGAGGGATCGGCCGTCAACGGTCAGCGCCAGAAGGTCGCGGATCGCATTGGTGTATTCGGTCCGGTTCAGGCGATGGACGATCACGCGGCCCGGGTTGGGATGAGCCGCTGCTTCAGCTTCGAGTGCCGTTTCGAGCGCCAGCGCGCCGCGATCGTAGGTGTCCCGATCGGGGCGGGGCAGTCCGGCCGGCGGCATCTCCTTCGTGCGAAGCTTGCGCGCCACGCGCTCCCAGATGTCTGCTTCGTGGCCGAGTCGTGCCGCATCGAAGCCTTCGAGGACGAGGCCTGCGGTCTTCAGCCTGCTGTTGTGACAGGTGATGCAATACTTGTCGAGGACTGGACGCAATGTGTCGGCCGAGTCCGCCGCCGCGGCTGTCTGGGCGAGCGGCGCGGCGCTCGGGCGGGCGGACCAGTAACCGAGCGCGAAAATCGTCAACGCGCCACACACGACCACCCACGCGGTCCTGGGTCTCAGCATCACGGCTCGAATACCCTCCGTCGCGACCCCCAAAGTGTGAACTAAAACCAGCGCGAGGGGAACACCAAGTTTCGGGTATGCTCCGCGAAAGTCCCAGTGTTTGCGTGCCGGCTCGGCAATCCGTCCTTGAGGAGGATTGCCTCCCGCACGTCTTGAGACGCCGGGACGAGCCTGTCAATTCGCAACGACCAACGTCCAACTCGCAAATAGCTGAGCGTATAGGGAGTTGGGAGTTAGAGATTGGGAGTTGAAACGTTTCAGCAGCCTGTCGGGAGGTGGCTCATGCTCAAAACGGCTTCGTTGCTGGCACTTTTGCTCGTTGCCCCGATCCTCGGGTACGCCGCCCTGCCGGGCCAGGAGGCGCCCAAGCCCGATTCCCCCGAAGTTCGCCAGCTCCTCGACACGGCGAAGAAGAACGCCGGCACCGACTGGACGGAAGCGTTCGACTTCATCTGCGCCTTAAACCCGGGCCGCGCCAACAGCCCTACCGACCCGGTGATCGAACCTGCCCGGGTCTTTGACAACCTCTATGTCGTCGGCAGAACGAGCACTGCGGTATGGATTGTCACGACCTCTGCCGGCGTCGTCCTCATCGATTCCGGCTACGCCGATCAACTCGAGTCGGTGCTCCTGCCCGGCATGAAGACGCTGAACCTCGATCCGGCGCAGGTCAAATACGTGATCCTCGGACACGGTCACGGCGACCACTTTGGCGGTGCGGCGTACTTCCAACAGCGCGGTGCCCGGGTGGTCATGGCAGCTCCGGACTGGGATCTCGTCGAGGCTCCGGCGGCGCCCGGCCGTGGCGCGGCAGCCGTGCAGCCGCCCAAGCGCGACCTCGTGGCCGTCGAAGGGCAGGCCATCACCGTGGGCGACGTGCCGTTCACGCCGGTGATGATTCCCGGTCATACGCCTGGCTCGATCGGAGTCGTCTTCCCGGTGAGAGACGGAAAAGCCACGCGCATCGCCGGCCTCTTCGGCGGAAGCATCCTGACGCCCGGCCGCATCCCGGACGACGGCCTTCGGCAATACATCATGTCAGTCGAGCACTGGGC
>Ga0111538_10002145_pt1 | contig 27801 bp, 25 predicted proteins | sample SoiMethybrSBSTD1_FD_79669 | JGI IMG/M metagenome (GOLD analysis project Ga0111538, IMG submission 79669) | Bulk soil microbial communities from a Populus tree surrounding site in Tennessee, USA - Soil MetaG P. TD hybrid SBSTD1 (version 2)... | ecosystem: Environmental > Terrestrial > Soil >...
CGTGCGGCTCGTCGTCGGCGATCAAGACGGTCAGCATGACGATCTTCAAAGGCAAGCGCGGTGCCAGCGCGGCGGCTCGGCGCGCGAGCGGAATCGGGCGGCGTTTCAGCGAGAAGCGCGGGCTGCAGCGCCCAGCGGAGCGGGCGTCGCGCCCACGCCGCTGGGCAGCCGGACTACTTGACCTCGATTGTGCCCTTCATGTTCGGGTGCAGACCGCACATGTATTCGTAGCTGCCCGCGGCCGCGAAGGCTTGCGAATGGCTCTGGCCCTTCAGCAGCACCGCGGAGCGCTGCTTGCTCTGCGTCAGCGTGACCTGGTGCGGCGAATCGTCGCCGTTGGTCCACGTCACGGCCTGACCGGGTTCGATCGTCAGCTTGGCGGGCCCGAACGCGAAACCCGAGATGCCGACGTCGTAGGCGCTCGTCTTCATCGCGACGGGGCCGCCGGGCGTCTGTCCGGAGAGCCTGGCCAGCGAGATCACGAAGTCCTGCTTCGCGTGTGGCTTGTGGCACTCGAAGCACGCCTTGTAGTTCGCCTTGTCGTTGAACTTCTGGTCGGCCGTGAACGCCGAGTATTCCCACTCGCCGTTGCGGATGTCGTCGGGATACTCGGTGCCCCAGCCGGTCCGCTTCTCCATGACCGTGTAGCCGACGAGGTCGCCCTTCACGAACCGCCCGTTGGCGTCCTTGATCGGGGTGCCGGCGCCGTCGAGCTGCGCCTTGTACTGGATCAAGGTCAGCACGGTGCCGCTCGGGATCGGCTTGCCCTCGCGGGCCGCCTTGACGCCGTCCGGCGTACCGTAAAGCTCGCGATACTGCTTGTTGTCGTAGCGGTCTACCGTCGCGTAGAGCACGTGGTCCTTGTAATTCGCGGGGAACGCGATCTTGTCGGGACCGGCAGTGCCGGGAATGACGGCCAGGGCGAGCGGGGTGACGAGAGCCAATATGACGGATGCTCTATGGCGCATAGGGCCTCCTGTTCGTGGATGATCGAGCCGTGCGAATTCTACGGTCTTACGTCGGGAGAGCGGCGGTCGGATCTCAGTCGGAGCGGCCGGCGGTCAAGAGACGAGCCAGCGCGCGCGCCAGGGCCGCGAGGGCGCGATTGTAGTCGACCTCTTCCTCGACGCGTCCGGCCAGCCGGCGCTCGGCGCGCTCCTTGGAGCGCTCGGCACGGGCGCGGTCGATCTCCGAGGGCCGCTCGGCGGTGTCGGCGAGCACGATGACCTTGTCGTTACGGACCTCGGCAAAGCCGCCCGAGACGGCCAGATAGTGTTCGTCGCGCCCCATCCGGTACATGAGCTCGCCGATGCCGAGCGTCGTCAAGAAGGCCGCGTGGCCCGGCAGCACGCCGAAATAGCCCTGGCTGCCGGGAATGACGATCTCGTCGACGGTCTCGGCGACGACCTGACGAGTCGGCGTGGCGATCTCGAGCGTGAGGCGATCGGCCACTAGCCGCCCGCCGCGAGCTTCTTGGCCTTGTCCTGCGCCTCGCCGATGTCGCCGACCATGTAGAACGCCTGCTCGGGCAGCTCGTCGTGCTTGCCGTCGACGACTTCCCGGAAGCTCTTCACGGTGTCGGCCAGCTTGACGTAGCGGCCGGGCTGCCCGGTGAACTGCTCGGCGACGGAGAACGGCTGAGACAGGAACCGCTGGATCTTGCGCGCGCGCGCGACGATCAGCTTGTCGTCGTCCGAGAGCTCTTCCATCCCGAGGATCGCGATGATGTCCTGAAGATCCTTGTACCGCTGCAGGATGAGCTGGACATCGCGCGCCGTCCGGTAGTGCTCCGCGCCCAGGATGTTCGGGTCGAGGATTCGCGACGTCGAGGACAGCGGATCGACCGCCGGGTAGATCCCGAGCTCGGTGAGCGGGCGCGAGAGCACGGTGGTGGCGTCGAGATGCGCGAATGCCGTGGCCGGCGCCGGGTCGGTGATGTCGTCGGCCGGCACGTAGATCGCCTGCACCGACGTGACCGAGCCCTTTTTCGTCGACGTGATGCGCTCCTGCAGCTGGCCCATCTCGGTGCCGAGCGTCGGCTGGTAGCCGACCGCCGATGGCATGCGGCCGAGCAGCGCCGAGACTTCGGAGCCGGCCTGCGTGAACCGGAAGATGTTGTCGATGAACAGCAGCACGTCCTTGCCTTCCTCGTCGCGGAAATACTCGGCCGCGGTGAGGCCGGTGAGACCGACGCGCAGGCGCGACCCGGGCGGTTCGGTCATCTGACCGAAGATCAGCGCAGTCTTCTCGATGACGCCCGATTCTTTCATCTCGTGATAGAGGTCGTTGCCCTCGCGGGTGCGCTCGCCCACGCCAGCGAACACGGAGATACCGCCGTGCTGCTTGGCGATGTTGTTGATGAGCTCCTGAATGAGAACCGTCTTGCCGACGCCCGCACCCCCGAACAGACCCGTCTTCCCACCCTTGGTATACGGTTCGAGTAGATCGATGACCTTGATGCCGGTCTCGAACATCTCGACCTTCGTCGACTGATCCTCGAACGGCGGGGCGGCGCGGTGGATCGGGTACATCTTCTTCGCGTTGATCGCCGGGCCTTTGTCCACGGGTTCGCCGACGACATTCATGATCCGGCCGAGCGTCTCCGGCCCGACCGGGATCGAGATCGGCGCGCCGGTATCACTCACCGTCATTCCGCGCCGGAGCCCATCGGTCGCGGCCATGGCGATCGTCCGCACCTGGCTCTCGCCCAGGTGCTGCGCCACCTCGAGGGTGAGCTTCTGTGAATACGCGAAGACGTCCTTGTTCTCGACGCCCTCGACGAGGAGCGCGTTGTAGATGGACGGCAGCCGGCCCGGCTCGAACTCGACGTCGACGACCGGCCCGATGACCTGGACGATTTTCCCGGTGCTCATGCCTCCGCTCCTTGCTTGAGGGCCTCGGCGCCGCCGACGATGTCGAGCAGCTCCTTGGTGATCTTCTCCTGGCGCGCCTTGTTGTACTGGATCGTCAGGACGTCGATCATCTCCTTCGCGTTCTTCGTGGCGGCTTCCATCGCCGTCATGCGCGCGCCGTACTCGCCCGCGAGCGACTCCATCAACGCTCGGAAGACCTGCGTCCGCACGTGCCGCGGCAGCAGCTCGTCGAGGATCGCCTTGGGATCCGGCTCGTAGAGGTAGTCGACCGCCTCCGCGTCCGACTCGCCCTCGGCCTTTCTCGGAATGGGCAGCAGCTGCTCGAGGGCCGGGCGCTGGACGGCGACCGAACGGAATTCGTTGTAGACCAGATGGACCTCGTCCACCTCACCGTCGAGATACTGCTGCATGAAGTAGTCGGCCAGCTCGCTCGCGTGCGAGTACGCCAGCCGATCCCAGAAGCCGATCAAGTCGCGCTTGATCGTCCACGGCCGGCGGCGATAGAAATCGCGCGCCTTGCGGCCGACGACGACGAGCGTCACCTCGGTGGTGTTGGATTGCCGGATGAGCTGGAGCGCGCGGCGGATCACGTTCGAGTTGAACGCGCCAGCGAGCCCCTTGTCGGCGGTGATGATCACGATCTGGCGGCGCGGCCCCTCACGCTGCTCCAGCAGCGGATGCTGCGCGCCGTCGCTCCCGCCCGCGGCCGTGACGAGGTTACTGAGGAGCTCGCCCATCTTGGCCGCGTACGGCCGCGCGGCCAGGATACGCTCCTGGGCGCGACGCAGCTTCGCCGCCGCAACAAGCTTCATCGCGCGCGTGATCTTCTGCGTGGACTGGACGGATCGGATCCGCCGCTGGATGTCGCGAAGGGTCGCCATCGCGCCGGGACTCTAGGCGGCCTTGATGCCCTTGGCGGCGACGAACTCCGTTCTCGCGTCCGTGATCGCCTTGGTGACCGTCTCGCGCAACGCGTCCGAGATCTCTTTCTTGTCACGGATCTCGGTGAAGATCTGCGCCGCGCGCCGCTCGATGTGGGCATAGAGGAACGGCTCGAACTCGCGGATCGCGTCGACCGGGAGCTCGTCGAGCAGGCCTTGCGTGCCCGCGAAGATGATCACGACCTGCTTCTCGACCGGCAGCGGCTGATACTGACCTTGCTTCAAGAGCTCGACCATGCGCTGACCGCGGGCCAGCTGCGCCTGGGTGGCGCGATCGAGGTCGGAGCCGAACTGGGCGAACGCGGCGAGCTCGCGGAACTGCGCGAGGTCGAGCCGGAGCTTGCCGGCGACCTGCCGCATGGCGCGCACTTGCGCCGACCCGCCGACGCGCGAAACCGAGAGCCCGACGTTCACGGCGGGACGGATACCGCCGTAGAAGAGGTCCGCCTCGAGGTAGATCTGCCCGTCCGTGATCGAGATCACGTTGGTCGGAATGTACGCCGACACGTCGCCGAGCTGGGTCTCGATGATCGGCAGCGCCGTCAGCGACCCGCCGCCGAGTTCGTCGTTCAGCTTCGCGGCGCGCTCCAGGAGCCGGGAGTGCAGATAGAACACGTCGCCCGGATACGCCTCGCGCCCGGGCGGACGCCGGAGCAGCAGCGAGAGCTGGCGATACGCGGCGGCGTGCTTGGAGAGGTCGTCGTAGATGCACAGCGCGTGGCGCTTCGAGTCGCGGAAGTACTCGCCCATCGTGACGCCGGTGTACGGGGCGATGTACTGCAGCGGCGCCGGCTCGGACGCGGACGCGACGACGATCGTCGTGTACTTCATGGCGCCGGCGTCCTCGAGTACCTTCACGACCTGCGCGATCGTCGAGAGCTTCTGGCCGATCGCCACGTAGAAGCAGAAGACGTCCTGGCCCTTCTGGTTGATGATCGTGTCGACGCCGATCGCGGTCTTGCCGGTCCCGCGGTCGCCGATGATCAGCTCGCGCTGGCCGCGCCCGATCGGGATCATGGCGTCGATCGCCTTGAGCCCGGTCTGCAGCGGCTCTTTCACCGAGCGGCGGTCGACCACGCCGGGCGCGTAGCGCTCGATCGGCCGGAATTCCTTCGCGGCGACCGCGCCCTTGCCGTCCACCGGCTGGCCGAGGGCGTTCACGACGCGTCCGACCAGCGCCTCGCCCACCGGCACCTGGGCGATAGTATTGGTCCGCTTGACGACGTCGCCTTCCTTGATGAGCTTGTCGTCGCCCAGGAGCACCGCGCCCACCTGATCCTGCTCGAGGTTCAAGACCATGCCGACGACGTCGCCCGGGAACGTGAGCAGCTCGCCCGCCATCGCCTTCTCGAGCCCGTGCACGCGCGCGATGCCGTCGCCAACCTCGATGACGCGGCCGACCTCCTGCAGGTCGACCTCTGCCTCGTAGCCCGCCAGCTGGCGCTTGATGATTTCGCTGATCTCTCCGGCCTTGATCATCGCTGTCTCCTGTCCCTACCCCTGAGCGATGCGTCGGTGCATGCGCGCGAGCTGACCGTCCAGGCTCGCGTCGACGAGCAAGCTTCCTACCTCGGCCACGAACCCGCCGAGCAATTCGCGATCGGCCACTTCTTCCAGCACGACCTGCTTGCCACCGAGCGCGCGGCTCAGGCGGCCGGCCAGCGCCGAGCGATCGGCATCCGTGAGCGGCACCGCGGTGCGCACACGCGCCCGCACGCGGCCCGCGGCCGCGTCCTGGAGCTCGCGATACGCGGCGACGATCGCCTCGAGATGATCGGCGCGCCCGTGCTCGGCGACCAGCGCGAGGAAATCCTGCGCGAGCTTCGAGACCTGAAGCCGCGTGGCGAGCTCGGCCGCGACGCTGCGCTTGGCGGCCGACGTGACCCACGGCCGCGCGAAGAATCCGTGGAGCTGCGGTTCGCTCGCGAACTGGGCGGCGACGGCGTCGAGCTCGCGGCCGATGACGTCGACCTGATTGCGCTCGGTGGCGAGCTCGAAGAGCGCCTTCCCGTAGGACCGGGCGACGCCGGGCGAGGCCTTCACCTAGTTGCCGACCTTGGCGATCGCGTCGGCGACGATGCGCCGGTGGTCGTCGTCGCGCAGGCTGCGGCGAACGAGCTTCTCGGCGACCGCGGTCGCCAGGTCGGCGACCTCGCGCCGCAGCTCGTCGCGTGCGCGCCGTACGTCGGCGTCCATCTGCGCCTTGGCCGTCTCGACCAGGCGCTGCGACTCGGTGCGCGCGGCGTCGACCAGGCGCTTCTGCTCGTCGGCCGCGTCTTTCAGGGCCTGGGCGCGAATCGCCGCCGCCTCGGCGTGCGCGGCGCGCAGGCGTGATTCGTTCTCTTCCTGCTGACGCGCCGCCTCGGCGCGCGCCGCCCGGGCCTCGTCGAGCGACTTCTGGACCGCCTGGGTGCGCTCGGCCATCTTCGCGAGGAACGGCTTGTAGAGGAGACGCTGCAGGATCAGCAGCAGGATGATGAAGTTCAGGAACTGGATGATCAGCGATTTGTCGAGGCTGATGAGCCCGCCGCCTTCGTGTCCGCCCTCGCTCGCCGCCAACGCGATGCCGGGTGCCAGCAGGAGCAGCAGGGCGACGATACGCGCGACGGTGCCGATCCATTCCCGTTCACGCAGATGCATTCGGAGGTCTCCTCGATCTCGAAGTGCCCGACGAAGGTTTGTGAAAACTATCACGCAATTGCGCTTGGTGTCAATCGTGCCGCTCACCGCACCGGCGTCCGCGCGATGATCCCGCCCCCGACCACCACGTCGCCGTCATAGAACACGACCGACTGCCCCGGAGTGACCGCGCGCTGAGGTGCGTCGAAGACCACTGCGGCGGTCTCGGCGCCCGTCGCGGTCACCGTCGCCGGCGCCGGCTCGTGGCTGTGGCGGATCTTCGCCGCGACGCGCAGCGGCGAGCTCGGCGGCGCGCACGCGATGAAGTTCACCGCGGTCGCCATGAGGTGGCCGCGCTCGAGCTCCGCCGCTTCGCCCACCGTGATCGTGTCGCGCTCGGGGTCGAGATCGACCACGTAAAGCGGCCGGCCGGTCGCCAGACCGAGGCCCCGCTTCTGCCCGACGGTGAATCCGGCGATGCCGCCGTGCGCCCCGAGCGTGCGCCCGGCTCGATCCACGATCGCGCCGGGGCGGAACACCTCGGGTGCCCGGCGTCGGAGAAACCCTCGATAGTCGTCGTCGGGGACGAAGCAGATGTCCTGGCTCTCGGGCTTGTCGGCGGTGGCGAGCCCGAGCCGGCGCGCGTGAGCACGGACCTGGTCCTTGGTGAGCTCGCCCACCGGGAAGCGCGCGGCCGCGAGCTGCGCCTGGCTGAGCGGCCAGAGAAAATCCGTCTGGTCCTTGCGCGTGTCCCGGGCCCGCAGCAGCAGATGGCGTCCGCTCGCCGGATCACGCGCGGTCCGCGCGTAGTGGCCGGTCGCCACCGCCGCGGCGTCCCACGCCCGCGCGCGGCCGAGGAGCGAGCCGAACTTTAGGTTACTGTTGCACGACACGCACGGGATCGGCGTCTGGCCTTTCCCGTATGCGCCGACGAACTCGTCTATCACCTTTTGGTTAAATTCGTCGTCCATGCTCAGGAGATAGTGCGGGATCCCGAGGGCCCGCGCCACCCGGCGCGCGTCCTCGACCGCCTCGGTGCCGCAGCAGCTGCCGAACCGCTTCGTCGGCTCCTCGGCCTCTTGCCGCGGCCACACGCGCATGGTGATCCCGACGACGTCGCAGGCCTGCTCGACCAGCAGGGCCGCGGCGACCGACGAGTCGACGCCTCCGCTCATGCCGACAACGATTCGTTCCGCCATCTGGTGGGTTCGCGATCCTCTCGTGTTGCCGAGCCGCTGTCGAGTGTCTAGTGCTGCGCGCCGAGCAGGTCGGCCAGACGCTCGAGCTCCTCCGGCGTCGCGTAACTGACCTCGATCTTACCCTTTCGCTCGTTGCCGATGATCCGCACGCGCGTCATGAGCCCGCGCTGGAGCGCCTCCTCCAGCGCCGCCAGCTCGACCGAGCGCCGGCGACCCTTCCGCGGCGCCAGTCCCCTCGCCTCCGCCAGCGACTCCTTCGCGCGGATGGAATCCTCGGTCGTGCGCACGGACCAGTCGTGGGTCAGGATCTCCTCGCGCAGACGAAGCTGCTCCGAGACGGTCGGCAACGCGAGGAGCGCGCGCGCATGGCCCATCGTGAGGCGCCCGTTTCGGAGATCGGCCTGGATCTCCTCCGGGAGCCTCAGGAGACGCAGACAGTTCGCGATCGACGTTCGGTCCTTACCGATCCGCTGCGCCAGCTCCTCCTGCGTCCAGTCGAAGTCCGCCAGGAGCTTCTGATAGGCCTGAGCGGCTTCGATGGGGTTCAGGTCCTCGCGGAGCAGGTTCTCGACGAGCGCGAGCTCTAGACTCTGCGCGTCCGTGGCGTCGCGCACGAGCGCGGGAATCCGATCGAGGCCGGCCTGTCGCGCCGCCCGCCAGCGCCGCTCGCCTGCGATCAGCTGATATGAGCCGCCGATCTTACGAACGATGATCGGCTGGATCACGCCTGAGGCCTTGATCGAAGCAGCCAGCTCGTCCAGCGCCGTGAAGTCGAAGACCTTTCTCGGCTGGTTCGGATTGACCTCGATCTGATCGATGGCGACGTCGACGAGCGACTCCGACTCGCTCGGCTCAGACGCCAGCAGCGCCCCAAGCCCGCGGCCGAGCCCGCGCTTAGTAATCATGGTTCAGGACCTCCCGCGTCAGTTCGAGGTATGCGGCAGAGCCACTGGACTTGAGGTCGTGCAGCATAACCGGCTTGCCGTGGCTTGGAGCTTCCGTGAGGCGAACGTTCCGAGGAATGATCGTGTCGAACACCTGCCCTGGGAAATACAGATTGACCTCCTCGCGGATCTGCAGCGCGAGGCTCGTGCGTCCGTCGAACATCGTGAGCACGATCCCAAGGAGGTCGAGGCCCGGGTTCAGCTTGTCCCGCACCAGCTTCACGGTCTTCTTGAGCAGATGCGCCAGCCCCTCCAGCGCGAAGAACTCGCACTGCAGCGGGACGACCACCCGATCGGCGGCGACCAGGGCGTTGATCGTCAAGAGCCCGAGTGATGGTGGGCAATCGATGATGATGTAGTCGTAGGAGGCGTAGACAGGCTCGAGCACGTCTCGCAGACGGTGCTCTCGCCTCTCCACGCCAACCAGCTCGATCTCAGCCCCGACCAGATCGATGTCAGCCGGAAGGAGTCTGAGCCCGGGCACTACTGTGGGCTTGATGGCCTTCTCGGTGGCTTCGCCGCCCAGGAGGACGTGGTAGACCGTCGGATGCAGGCCGCTCTTCTGGACGCCCAACCCGGTCGTAGCATTGCCCTGGGGATCGAGGTCGACGAGAAGGGTCGGCCGCTCTGCCAGAGCCAGTCCGGCGGCAAGATTGACGGCCGTGGTGGTCTTCCCCACGCCGCCCTTCTGATTGACGATCGCGAGCGTCTTGGACACCCTACCTCTGCGTCACGCCTGCGTCTCGGCTCGCGAATGTTCCACGACGCACACTATCTGCTCAGCACCTGTTGAATCCTTCCGGCCTTTGTTCCACGAGCAACACTTTCCACAGTCCGAGGGCTTCAGTCAAACTTTCCGTAAATCAGCTTGGTCCGAGTCAAGTGCTAGCGGTACAGGAAGTCGGTTGCCTATCCAGGGCCTTTCACTCGGAGGTCGCGCCGGCGGCCCTGTCTCAACGGCCGGCGCCTTCTGCCGTCGAGGTCACGACTTCATGAAGGCCGCACCTCCGGGCCCGGCCAAGACAGCACCTTGCGCCACTGCCGGGCTTGGCGCTCCGGCGCCGCCGGCATCGCTTCCGGGTCCCCGAACCAAGGCTCTTAGGATCCGATATTCCGCTTGGTGTATGTGGCGAACCGCCGAGCCGTGCCGGGTCTTACTCCTGGAACCGTGGCCCATTCGCCGATGGACAGCGGACGCGGTTTCGGCGGGCCTGACGCAACGACGACGCCCGAGTCGGTCACGAGGACCGCCGCGGCCGGGATCATCTCCTCGATGTCGCCGGCGCAGCGCATCACGGCGGCGTCGAATGATCCGTTCAGCTCGCTTGGTAGGCTCTCGATTCGTCCTTCGAGCACCCGGATGCCTTCGAGCTTTAGATCTCGCACAACGCTGTTGAGGAACATCGCGCGGCGACGACGCGACTCGATCAAGACGACTTCCAGGTCATTCCTCACGATCTTGATTGGCAGTCCAGGAAGGCCGGCACCGGAGCCGATGTCCGCCAGCTTTCTGCATGAGGGGCGGAGGATCTTGAGGAACAACAGACTATCCAGGAAGAGATGTTCCACGATCCACATCGGGTCGTCTGAACCGACCAGTCGATGCGATTTCTGCCATTTCACTAACAATGTCAGGTACTTGCCGAAGTTTTCTTGCTCCTTGTCGGTCAAACGCCTTCCCAGCGGCGCCTCGGCACCGCGGGATAGCGCCTCGAGCGGCGTCACTTGCCGAGACAGAAGGTGGAGAAGATGCGGTCCAGGACCGCGTCGCTGACGTCCACGCCAAGAATGGCGCCGACTTGATCGAGCGCGAGCTTCAAATCGACCAGCGCGGCCTCGAGCGGCAGCTCGCCGAGGGCCGCCGCGCCGACATGAAGCGTCGAGCTCAGCGCGTCCATGAGCTCGAGCTGGCGCAGCGAAGCCACGACGCCGCCTTCGTCGCCGGCGGCGCCCGCGCGCTGTTCGGCCTCGCGCGTCAGGTGCTCGAGCAACGTATCGAGGCCGTGACCGCTGAGCGCCGAAACGGCGACTGACTCGGGCAGGGCCGCGGTCTCCGCGTGAGACGTGAGATCGCTCTTGGCGCAGACGACGAGTTGTGCGCGCCCAGCCGTCTCGGCCAGAACGCGACGATCCGGCGGAATGCTGCCGTCGAAGACCACGAGCAGCAGATCGCTCTCGTCGATCGCCTGACGGCTGCGCCGGATGCCTTCCGCCTCGACCGCGTCTCGCGGCACGTCGAGGCCTGCCGTGTCTAGCAGCCGAACCGGAACGCCCGCGAGCGCAATCGTTCCGTCGACGACGTCGCGCGTCGTGCCGGGGACGGGAGAAACGATCGCGCGATCGTGACCCAGGAGCGCGTTCAGCAGGCTCGACTTGCCGGCGTTCGGTGGGCCGACGAGGGCCACGGTGATGCCGTCGTGCACGACGCGGCCCTGACGTGCTGCCGCGCGCCAGCGATCGACGTCGGTTCGGAGTCGCTCGATCGCGCCGCGCGCCGCGTCGATATCGGACGCGACACGCTCGTCGGGAAAATCGAGCACGACCTCGAGGCCGGCGATGACCTCGACCAGCTGATCACGCAAGGCGCGTACACGCTCGGAAAGGCCGCCCGCCAGCGCGCGCGCCGCGAGTGCGACCGCGCGCTCGGTGCGCGCTCCGATCATCAGCGCGACGGCTTCGGCCTGCGCGAGATCGATGCGGCCGTTGCAGAACGCGCGCCGCGTGAACTCGCCCGGCTGCGCCAGGCGCGCGCCGCCGGCGACGATCCACTGCGTCACCAGGCGCAAGAGCGACGGCGAGCCGTGACACGAGAGCTCGACGACGTCCTCGCCCGTGTACGAGCGCGGTGCCTGCATGACGGCGCAGAGCGCATCGTCGACGCGCTCGCCGCTCTTCGCGTCGACGATCGCGACCCGGCGCAGCGCGTGCGAGGGAAACGCCGCAAGCGGGATCGCGCTGCGGAGCAAGGGAGCCACGATCGCAATCGAATCGGGCCCGCTCACGCGAATCACCCCGATCGCGCTCTCGGCGAGCGCCGTCGCGATCGCGACGATGGTGTCGTCGGCGCGCGGGGGCTCAGGCTCGGCCGGCGTCTTTGGCCTCGCGCGCCGCGCGCGTGCGCGCGGGTCGGTCCATGAGCTTCTGCTGCAGGATCTGCAGGACGTTGGAAACTGTCCAGTAAAGCACGAGACCCGACGGAAGATTGAGGAACATGAACGTGAAGATGACCGGCATGAACAGCATCATCTTCGCCTGACGCGGGTCGCCCATCGTCGGCGTCATCTTCTGCTGCACGAACATCGTTACGCCCATCAAGACGGGCAGGACGTACGTGGGATCGTGGGCTGCCAGATCGCAGATCCACAAGTCGACGCCGAAGAGGCGTCCGAAGCACAGGAGCGGCGAGCTCTGCAGCTCGACCGACACCGAGAGCGCCAGGTACAGCGCGTAGAAGATCGGGACCTGCGCGATCATCGGCAGACAGCCGCCCATCGGATTCACGCGATGCTTCTTGTAGAGCGCCAAGGTTTCGCGTTGGAGCGTCTGCGGATCCTTCTGGTACTTGCTGCGGAGCGCGTTCACCTGTGGCGCGAGCATCTGCATCGCCTTCATCGAACGCATGCTCTTGACGGTGAGGGGATAGAACAACACCTTCGACACCACCGTCAGCAGGATGATCGCGACGCCGTAGTTGCCGACGTGCTTGTACGTCCAGTTCATCAGCAACAGGATCGGCACGCCGAGCAAATCCATCGGCAGTCCGCCGTACTTCCGGGGCAGGGGGAACCCGCCGAAATTGATCGTGCCCTCGAGGCCCATCGCCCTCAGCCGGTCGTACTCCTTCGGCCCGGCGTACATGACGACCGTGGCTTCCCACGCCTGACCCGGCGCGATTGTCGGCGTCGCTCTCACGGCGACGGTCGCGCGGCCCGTCGGATTCTTGTCGCCGTTCTTGGGCTCGGGCGCCTTGCCTTGCGTGGTCATTACGAGCTTGAAGCCCGGGCTCTTAGCCTGAAGAGCGGCGAGATACCAGTTGCTGTCCAGCGCAACCCACTCGCCGTCCACGACCTCGTTGATCGCAGCCGTCAAGTCGTAGTGTCTCTGGACGGAGCCGTGTTCCGACCACGCCATCTCGATCGGATGCTGACCCTGAAACTTCTCTGACGCGCCGTGCCATGCCTGCCGGGTGTACCACGGCAGGCTGATACCGACCGTCCGCGGCGCTGCGCCGGGATTCTCGACCCGCAGCGAGGCGTCGATCGTGTAGCTTCCCGGGTCGAAGCGCAGCGTCTGGCGGATCTTCAGACCGTTGGATTCCGCCGTCAGGACCAGGTCGGTCGGCTTGTCGGTCGCGGTGACCGTCTCTTTGTCGATGCTCATCGGCACGACGTCGCCGGCGCTGGTTCCGTCGGGCGATAGCACGAGGCCCTGGGGCCCGAGGTCGCCGACGATGACCATCGGCTTCTCACCCCGGTAGCGCAGCACGAACTCCTGAAGCTTGCCGCCCTCGCTGCTGACCACGGCGCGATACAGAGGCGTGTCGACGATCGCCAGACGCTGCGGCGGCCGCGGCGCCTCGGCCGGCCGGGGCGCGGGCGCCGCCGGGGCGGCCACGGGGGCGGCCGGAGTGGGTGCGGCCGGCGTCGCCGGCTGCGTGGCGGTCGGTGCCGGCGGCTTCTGGGGCGTCGGCTCCGGGAAGAAGAACGTCTGGTAGACAATGAACACCGCCGCCATCAAGACCGCTGCGAGAATTGCGCGCCGTTCCATCGTCAGACCTCGCGCGCCCTGACGGGCGGCGGGTCATAGCCTCCGGAATGGAACGGATGACAGCGGGCCAGCCGCCAGGCGGCGAGCGCGATGCCGCGCAGCACGCCATGCTCGACGAGCGCCAGACGTGCGTACTCCGAGCAGGTCGGCGCGAAGCGACACGCGCTCGGTACGAGCGGCGAGATCAGCCGCTGGTAGCCGACGATTGCGCCCAGCGCCACGCGAGTGGCCGGGTTCACGAGCGCGGTCCCGGGATCGCGGCCAGCGCGTCTTGCAGCTCGTCCGCGAGCGTCGCGAACGGCCGCCGTAGCGCAGCCGGCCGGCCGATGATCACGAGCGCGGCGTGAGTCGGTGCGGCGTCTCGCATGGCGCGATACGCCTCCCGCAGACGCCGGCGCGCGCGATTGCGCTGCACCGCGCCTCGAATCTGCCGACTCACCGCGAACCCGGCGCGGCGCGGCTCTTCCGTCGCACGCCAAAGTACGATCATGGACGGCCGGTCTATTCGCTTGCCCTTCTGGAAGAGCGCCTGAAAATCAGCGCCGGTGGTCAACCGCTCGTGCCGACGAAACCGGCCGGTCAGACAGTCAGCCGTTTCCGCCCCTTCGCGCGCCGACGCTTGAGCACTTTTCGTCCGCCCTTGGTCTTCATCCGCTCGCGGAAGCCGTGCGTCTTCTTCCGTCGGCGCACATTCGGCTGAAACGTCCGTTTCATGGACCGTTTTCCCCCTGAGATCGTCGAATCGACCAAGTGTAGACATCGCTCACATGCGAGTCAACTCGCTCGCGACGCGCGAAGCCCCTTGCGACGCATTTCAGGCTCGTGCTAGAGTCCGCCATCCATCGTGCGACGGTTCGGCGCGAGGAGTTGTGTCCCGATGTGCGCGCCTGGCGGCGCAATACTTCGGCTGTACCAGATGCCCCGAGCTATCCACAGTTGTGGATAACTCTGTGTGTAAGTGAGGGCGACTCCCGTGTTGGAAGAAGACCTCTGGGCTCGACTCGTCGACTCCCTCTCCAAGATCCTCCCCACACCGGTTCTCGAGAACTGGATTCGCCCGTGCCGGATGGTCGCGGTCGAAGGGGATCATCTCCGGATCGGCGCACCGAACAAGTTCTCGCGCGATTGGCTGGCGCAGAACTATCTCGACCCGCTCCATCAAGCGGCGCGTGAAGTTCTCGGCGGTCATCCGCGCATCACGCTGATCGTGGACGAGGTGATGCCCATCGAGCAGGCGCCGCCGCCGCGGCTCGAGCGCGCGTCGGGCGGTGGCTCGGCCGAAGGGCTCAACCCACGCTACACGTTCGACGCGTTCGTCGTGGGCTCGTCCAATCAGTTCGCGCAGGCCGCCTGCCAGGCGGTGGCCGAGCTGCCCTCGCGCGCCTACAACCCGCTGTTCATCTACGGCGGAGTCGGCCTGGGCAAGACGCACTTGCTGCACGCGGTCGGACACCAGTGCGTGCGGCTCTTCCCGGGCATGTCGGTGGCCTATCTCTCGTCCGAGCGGTTCACGAACGAGCTGATCAACGCGATCCGCTACGATCGCACCGCGGAATTCAGGGCGCGCTACCGGACGATCGACCTGCTCCTGATCGACGACATCCAGTTCATCTCCGGCAAGGAGCGGACGCAGGAAGAGTTCTTCCACACGTTCAACGACCTCTACGAGTCGCGCAAGCAGATCATCGTGTCGAGCGACTCGTCGCCCAAGGACATCCCCGAGATCGAAGAGCGGCTGCGCTCGCGCTTCGAGTGGGGGCTCATCGCCGACATCCAGCCGCCGGATTTCGAGACGCGAGTGGCGATCATCAAGAAGAAGGCGGCGCTCGAGCGCATCCGCCTCGGCGACGACGTCGCCTACTTGATCGCCAGCCGGATCAAGTCGAACATCCGCGAGCTCGAGGGCTCACTCACGCGGATGATCGCCTTTTGCGCCCTGACTGGACGCGAGATGACCGTCGATCTGGCCCAGGAAGTGCTTGGCGAGCTCTGGGGCGAAGACGAGAAGATCATCACGATCGACCAGATCCAGCGCCGCGTCTGCGACTTCTTCGGCCTCAAGCTCTCGGACTTGAAGGCGAAGAATCGCACCAAGGCGATCGCGTTCCCCCGTCAGGTCGCGATGTACCTTTCCCGCCAGATGACTCACTCGTCGCTCTCGGAAATCGGCCGCGCCTTCGGCGGCAAGGATCACACGACCGTCTTGCACGCGGTGGACAAGATCCAGACTCTCTTGCAGGATGATCCCAAACTCCGCAAGACGATCGATGGCCTTGTCCAGAGCGTCAACCTGTGATCCACACCACCCGCCGCAATCTCCACACGCTTATCCCCGTTCGCAGCGCCGTCGAAGTCACGTCACCGACGTCGTTTCTCTCGGATCCTCCCGATCCACACCGCTCGACGATGACTACGACTACGAAGTTGTTTCTTTCTTCTTCAAAACAACACTGGAGAACCTCATGGAAGTAGTGATTGACCGCGACGCATTCCTCAAAGGCCTCCAGATGGTCCAAAACATCGTCGAGCCACGCCAGACGCTACCGATTCTGGCCAACGTCTTGCTCGAGGCCGACGGCGAGAACGTGCGCCTGACCGCGACCGATCTCGAAGTCGGCGCGCGCGTGTCGGTGCCGGCGAAAGTCGGCGCGAAAGGCTCGATCACGGTGTCGGCCAGGAAGCTTGCCGAGATCGTGAAGGAGCTGCCGGCGGCCGCGGTCGCACTCAAGGTGTCGGAGAACGTGACGGTCAGTCTCCGATGCGGCGGCGCGACCTATCGAATGGTTGGTCTGGCGCCGGACGATTTTCCGCCGGTGGTGCCGGCGTCGCCGCAATCGTGGGTGAGCGTCGACGCCAAGACCCTGCGCGAGATGCTCACGCAGACGAGCTTCGCGGTGTCGCACGACGAGACGCGCTACGCGCTCAACGGGGTGTTGTTCGCGTTCCAGGGCAAAGACGTGCGGATGGTGGCGACGGACGGACATCGTCTGGCGCTCTCCATGCGGAGCCTGGGTCAGAGTGTTGCGAACGCAACGGGCATCGTGCCGCGCAAGGCGGTCGCCGAGATCATGCGGGTCATCGGATCCGGCGAAGAGGTGCAGCTGGCGATCACCGACAATCAGTTCGTGCTCCAGATGCCGAACTTCGTGATGACCGCGCGGTTGATCGAAGGCCAGTTCCCGAACTACGAGGCGGTCATCCCCAAGACGCATCCCAGCCGGCTCACGACCGGCCGCGCAGCGCTCTCGTCGGCGCTGCGGCGGGTCTCGGTCATGGCCGAGGAGCGCAACAAGCCGGTGAAGATCGCGCTCAGCCCGGCATCGTTGAAGGTGAGCGCCTCGAGTCAGGAGCTCGGTGAGGCCGAGGAAATTCTGGACGTCGAGTATGCCGGCGAGGAGATGGTGATCGGCTTCAATTCCCGCTATCTGCTGGAGGCAATGGCGGCTCTGGAGAAGGACCAGGTCGTGCTCGAAATTAAGGATGCGCAAAGTCCCGGTGTGATCAAAAGCGTCGAGGGCGAAGGTTACTGCTGTGTTATAATGCCAATGCGGATTTAGAAGTTGTTTTATCCTTTAAAAACAGAGGTTTATAGGGTTGCAGATAGGGTCTGTCCAGTTGCTGGAATTCCGCAATTACCGGACCCTATCGTGGTCTCCAGCGACCCATCTGAACGTCATCTCCGGGCCTAACGCCCAGGGCAAAACCAACCTCCTCGAGGCCCTCGGTTTTCTGGTCACAGGGAGGTCGTTTCGGACCTCCCGGACCGCTGAATTGGTTCGCTGGGGAACGGATGGAACGACCCTGTCTGGGAACCTCATCCGGGCCGAGACGCGGCGCACGATCCGGCGCGGCGTCAGCCGACTTGAAGACGGCACCTGGCAGGCCACCGGCGAATCCGCTCCAGAGTGGGCGCGGGCGATCGCCTTCGGTTGGCAGGACCTCGAGATCGTGAACGGCGGGCCCGCGACTCGCCGCAACTTCATCGACGGCTTCGCAGCGCGGCTCTATGTGAATCACGTGCCGACACTTATTCGGTATCGCCAGATTCTCGCGCGCCGGAATCGGCTCCTGCAGCAGCGTCCGGTCGACGCGGGTCTGTCCACGCGTCTTGGACCCTGGAATGAGCAGCTCGCGACGGTGGGCATGGAGCTGCTCGCCCGACGCAGAAAGGCGGTCGCCGCGCTGCAGACCGAGCTCGCGCGCGTGTACGCGGCGTTGTCCGGCGCGCGCGCGAAGGTCGAGATTCGCTACCGCACGGCACTCGGTGAAGCGGCCGAGCCCGCGGCGATCCTCGCGGCGCTCGAGCGGCGCCAGCGCGAAGAGATTCGCCGCGGTCTGACCTTGGTCGGCCCCCACCGCGATGATCTGGCAATCGAGATCGACGGCGTCGACGCCCGAGCGTTCGGCTCCCGTGGTCAACAGCGGCTCACCGCGCTGGCCCTGCGTCTGGCCGAGGTGCTGCCGGTGACCGACGCGGCCGGCAGCGCGCCGATCCTGTTGCTGGATGACGCGCTCTCGGAGCTGGACCCGATCGTGAGGAGCCACGTTCTGCACGAGATCCAGTCCGCGGAGCAAGTGTTCCTGACCACGCCCGACGCCCCGGTCGTCGAGGGCGCCGCGATGTTCCACGTCAACGGCGGGAGCCTTACGTCGGCATGAGCGGCGAGTCCTACACCGCCAGCGACATCAAGGTCCTCGAGGGGCTCGAGGCCGTCCGCAAGCGCCCCGCGATGTACATCGGGGACACGGGGACGTACGGGCTGCATCATCTCGTCTACGAAGCGGTCGACAACTCGGTCGACGAGGCGCTGGCCGGCTTCTGCGACAGCATCAAGGTCATCCTGCACTCTGACGGCTCGTGCTCCGTCGGCGACAACGGCCGCGGGATCCCCGTCGACATCCACAAGGAGAGCGGCAAGTCGGCGGCCGAGGTCGTGTTGACCGTCCTGCACGCGGGCGGCAAGTTCGAGCATTCCGCCTACAAGGTCTCCGGCGGCCTGCACGGCGTTGGCATCTCGGTCGTGAACGCGCTGAGCGAGTGGCTGGAGCTCGAGATCCGCCGTGACGGCAAGGAGTGGACGCAGCGGTACGAGAACGGAGTGCCCACCGGCCCGCTCACGCCGACGGGGACGACGAAGAAGACCGGCACGATCATCCGGTTCAAGCCGGCGGCCGCGACCTTCGAGGACACGACCTTCTCGTTCGACACGCTCAGCAATCGGCTGCGCGAGCTGGCGTTCCTGAATCGCGGTCTCAAGATCGTCATCGAGGACGAGCGCGACACGCGGAGCCACACGTTCCTCTACAAGGGCGGGATCATCGAGTTCATCAAGCACCTGAACCAGAACAAGACCCCGCTCCATCCCAAAGTATTGTTCTTCGAGGGCAAGAAGGGTGACATCGAGGTCGAGGTGGCGCTGCAGTACAACGACGGCTATCAGGAGAGCGTCTTCTCGTTCGCGAACAACATCAACACCCGCGAAGGCGGCACGCACCTCACCGGCTTCCGCGCCGCGCTGACCAGCACGCTCTCGAACTATTCTCAGGCCAACGGATTCCTCAAGAACTTCAAGGGCGGCATCAGCGGCGACGACGTCCGGGAAGGACTCACCGCGGTGGTCTCGGTGCGGCTGCCGGAGCCGCAGTTCGAAGGGCAGACCAAGTCCAAGCTCGGCAACAGCGACATCAAGGGCCTGGTCCAGCAGGTCGTGAACGACAAGCTCGCCGAGGCCTTCGAGGAAGATCCGACCACGGCGCGGAAGATCGCCGACAAGTGTGTCCGGGCCGCCCAGGCGCGCGAAGCCGCCCGCAAGGCGCGCGAGCTCACCCGTAAGAAGGGCGTCGACGACGAAGGGCTGGCCGCGAAGCTCGCCGAGTGCTCGGAGCGCGATCCGCAGTACCGCGAGCTCTTCCTGGTCGAGGGCGCGTCCGCCGGCGGCTCGGCCAAGGAAGGCCGCGACCGCCGCACGCAGGCGGTGCTCCCGCTGCGCGGCAAGATCATCAACGCCGAGAAGGCGCGCTACGACAAGGTCCTGTCCCACAATGAAATCCGGCTGCTCATCTCGGCACTCGGCACCGGCATCGGCCCGGAAGAGTTCGACGTTTCGAAGCTTCGCTATCACAAGATCATCTTGATGACCGACGCCGACGTGGACGGCGCCCACATCCGGACCCTGCTCCTGACCTTCTTCTTCCGGCACATGGTGTCGGTGATCGAGTCGGGCTATCTCTTCATCGCGCAGCCGCCGCTGTTCAAGGTCAAGAAGGGGAAGGTCGAGAAGTACCTGATGTCCGACCGCGAGTTCGAGGACTTCTTCCTGTCCACGTGGGTCGCGGACGCGGGCGTGAAGGTGCCGGGGATGAAGGCTCCCGTGACCGGCGAGCCGCTCCGGGAGCTGTTGCGCTCGGTGTCGGAGGTCGCGGCGCTGTTCGCGAAGTTCACGAAGCGCGGCGTGCCGGCGCCGGTGCTGAGTGAGCTGCTGCGATCGAAGTTCCGCGGCACGAAGCGCGGGATCGGCCACGCCGAGATTGCCGAAGCCGTCGTGCACGCGGCGGCGGCGGTCGATGGATACGACATCAGCATCCAGGCCGGCGAGGCCAACGAGGGGCACACCGTGACGATCGCGGGCCATCCGGCGCGCTCGTTCAGCACGGATCTCTTCAAGTCGCCAGACTACACGAGCCTCGGCGAGCTGTGGGAGAAGGTCGCCCCGGTCGCCAAGGGGCCGACGACGATCATCGAGGGCGAGAAAGAGACCGCGGTGTCGTCGCTCGACGAGCTCCACCGAGTCGCGCTCGAACGTGCCCGGGCCGGCGCGACCTTCCAGCGATACAAGGGTCTGGGCGAGATGAACGCGGAGGAGCTCGCCGACACGACGATGAAGGCGGACTCGCGCACGCTCCTCAAGGTCACGATGGAGGACGCCGTCGGCGCCGACCAGATGTTCACGGTGTTGATGGGCGACGCCGTCGAGCCGCGCCGCGAGTTCATCGAGAAGTACGCCCTGGACGTCGCGAACCTCGATATTTAACTCCGCCGGCGGCCGAGCCGCCGGCGTTTGCCGTCACGGAGCAGCGCGATGCCGAACGAGCGCCAGGTACCCGTCCCGATCGAAGAGGAAATGCGGAAGTCCTATCTGGACTACGCCATGTCCGTCATCGTCGGCCGTGCGCTGCCGGACATCCGCGACGGGCTCAAGCCGGTGCACCGCCGCGTCCTCTACACGATGCAGGGGCTCGGGCTCAACTGGAACCGCGCCTACAAGAAGGCGGCCCGCGTCATCGGCGACTGCATGGGCAAGTACCATCCCCACGGCGACGCGCCGATCTACGAGGCGCTCGTGCGCATGGTGCAGGAGTTCTCGCTGCGCTATCCGCTGGTCGACGGGCAAGGGAACTATGGGTCGGTCGACGGCGATCCGCCCGCGGCGATGCGCTACACCGAGGCGCGCCTGGCCAAGATCGCCCACGAGATGCTGGCCGACATCGACCGCGACACCGTCGACTTCGTGCCGAACTTCGACGAGTCCGAGCAGGAGCCGGTCGTCCTGCCGACGCGCATCCCGAATCTCCTCATCAACGGTTCGGCGGGCATCGCGGTCGGCATGGCCACCAACGTGCCGCCGCACAATCTGACCGAAGTCATCGACGGCCTGGTCACGCTGATCGATACGCCGGACACGCCGATCGAGCAGCTGCTGAAGATCGTCAAGGGGCCCGACTTCCCGACGCGCGGCTACATCTACGGCGCCGGCGGCATCCGCGAGGCGTACACGACGGGCCGCGGGACCATCACGCTCAGGGCCAAGGCGCACGCCGAGAAGATGCGGGGCGGCCGTGAGGCGATCATCATCACAGAGCTTCCGTATCAGGTGAACAAGGCGAGCCTCATCGAGAAGATCTCCGAGCTCTCGGCGGAGAAGAAGATCCCAGGCATCTCGGAGATCCGCGACGAGACGAACCGCGAAGGCATCCGCGTCGTGCTCGAGCTGGGCCGCGGCGAAATCCCACAGATCGTGATGAACCAGCTCTACAAGCACACCCAGATGCAGACGACCTTCGGCATCATCATGCTGGCGCTGGTCGAACGCCGCCCGCAGATCGTCAACCTCAAGGAGATGCTCGAGGCGTTCGTCCGCTTCCGGCGCGAGATCGTCACGCGGCGCACGCGCTACGACCTGGCGCGTGCCGAGGAGCGCGCCCACATCTTGGCCGGCCTGCGCAAGGCGGTCGAGAATCTCGACCTCGTGATCCGGCTGATCCGCCAGGCCGAGAGCCCCGACGCCGCGCGCGACGCGCTGATGCGGCAGCTCGAGCTCTCCGAGATCCAGGCCCGCGCGATCCTCGACATGCGGTTGCAGCGCCTGACCCAGCTCGAGCGCCACAAGGTCGTGGAGGAGCACGAACAGACGCTGGCCTTGATCGAAGAGCTGAAGGGCATCCTCGCGTCCGACGCGAAGCTGATGGCGATCATCCGCACGGAGCTCCTGGCCATCAAGGAGGAGTACGGCGACGCGCGGCGCACCGAGATCCTGACCGAGACCGCCGAGCTGACCATCGAGGACCTGCTGGCCGACGAGGAGATGGTCGTCACGATCTCGCGGGCCGGCTACATCAAGCGCACTCATGTCGAGGCGTACCGCAGCCAGCGCCGCGGCGGCAAGGGCGTGACCGGCATGGAGACGAAGGAAGAGGACATCGTCGCCGACCTCTTCGTCGCCTCCACGCACTCGTATCTGCTCTTCTTCACGAACCGCGGCAAGATCCACTGGCTGAAAGTGCACGAGATCCCGGAGGGTGGACGTCAGGCCAAGGGCAAGGCGATGGTGAACCTCCTCTCGCTCGGGGAGGGCGAGACGGTGGCGACGTGCGTGCCGGTTCGCGATTTCGCTGCCGGCGGCTACGTCCTGTTCGCGACCAAGCAGGGCACCGTCAAGAAGACCGAGCTCGAGGCCTATTCGCACCCGCGCGCCGGCGGCATCCAGGCGATCGGCCTGGACGACGACGATCGCGTGATGACCGCGCGGCGCACCGACGGCCAGCGCGAGGTCATGATCGCCACCAAGCTCGGGATGACCATCCGCTTCTCGGAAGAGGAAGTGCGGCCGATGGGGCGTGGCGCCGGCGGAGTGAAAGGCATCGAGCTCGACGAGGGCGACGAGGTGATCGCCGCCGACGTCGTGCTGGAGGGCGTCAGCATCCTCACCGTCACCGAGCGCGGCTTCGGCAAGCGCACGCCGCTCGACGAGTACCGTTTGCAGGGGCGGGCCGGCAAGGGCATCATCGACATCAAGACCGGCGGCCGCAACGGCAACGTCGTCGCGATGCTGCAGGTCCGGGAGAGCGACGACATCCTGGTCGTCACGACGAAAGGAAAGATGATCCGGTTCCACGTGTCCGACGTGTCCTCGCAGGGCCGAACACGTGGGGCGTGCGCATCATCGACCTCGAGGCCGACGACCGGGTCGGCTCGGTCGCGCGCGTCGAGTCGGAGAGCACCGCGCCGGTCGAAGCCCAGTAACGCCGTGCTTGACGTCCGGCTGATTCGCGAGCAACCCGATCTGGTGCGGCGGGGGCTCGCGACCAAGGGCGGCGCCGATCTCGTCTCCGACGTGATCACGCTCGACGCCGACCGCCGACGTCTCGTCCGCGAGAGCGAAGACCTCAAGGCCCTCCGCAACAAAGCCTCCGAGGCGATCGGCCAGGCCAAGCGCCGGGGCGAGGACGCCGGCGCCGAACAGGCGCGAATGCGCGAAGTCGGCGACCGCATCAAGACGCTCGAGGCCGAGCTCAAGAGTGTCGACGAGCGACTCGACGCCTTCCTGCTCCAGCTGCCGAACCTCCCCCATCCGTCGGTGCCCGAGGGCAAGGGGGAGGACGACAACGTCGAGGTGCGCCGCTGGCGCGAGCCCAGGAGCTTCAGCTTCCAGCCCAAGCCTCACGAAGAAGTCGGCGCCCCGCTCGGTCTCGACATCGAGCGCGCCACCCGGATCGCCAAGGCCCGCTTCGCCGTTCTCTGGGGCGGCGTGGCCCGGCTCGAGCGCGCGCTCGCCCAGCTCATGCTCGAGCTGCATACGCGCGAGCACGGCTACACAGAGGTCTGGGTCCCGCACCTCGTGAGCGGCGAGACGATGTTCAAGACGGGGCAGCTGCCGAAGTTCGAGGAGCAGCTGTTCAAAACCGTCGAGGCCGACGAGGGGCGCGCGCTCTATCTCATTCCCACGTCTGAAGTCGCGCTGACGGCGCTTCACGCCGGCGAGACGCTGCTCGAGGCGTCGCTGCCCCGGCGCTACACCGCGTTCACGCCGTGCTACCGCCGCGAGGCGGGTACGTACGGCAAGGACATGAAGGGCATCTATCGCCAGCATCAGTTCGACAAGGTCGAGCTCGTGAAGCTCGCGACGCCGGCCCAGGCGTACGAAGAGCTGGAGTCGCTGGTGGCCAACGCCGAAGCCGTGTTGCAGCGCCTCGAGATTCCCTACCGGGTGGTCGAGCGATGCACCGGCGACCTCGGGTTCAGCACGGCGAAGGGCTACGACATCGAGGTATGGCTGCCGGGCCAGGGCCGCTATCGCGAGATCTCGTCGTGCTCGAACTACGACGCGTTCGGCGGGCGACGCGCGGACATTCGCTACCGCCCGGACGGCGGCGGACGGCCGGAGTACTGCGCCACCTTGAACGGTTCCGGCCTGGCGGTGGGCCGCACGGTAATGGCCGTGCTGGAGAATTATCAGGAAGCCGACGGGACCGTGACCATTCCCCAGGCGCTCAGACCCTACATGGACGGGCTCACGCGGCTCACCCCGCGCTGACGCGAGCGAGACGGCAGGAGATGAGGCGGCGTCTCAGCGCACTCGCCCTTCTGATGCTGATGAGCGGCTGCGCGACCGCACCGACGCAGCGCGACCGTGACATGGCGCTGCTCAAGGACGCGCAGGAGTGTGAGGCGGACGCCGACGGCCAGCTCGAGCATGCCGCGCAGACCGACCCCGGCCTACGGCTTCTCTTCTTCCAGGCGTGTATGAGCCTGCGCGGCTGGCACAGCGAGTGACTACCGGCGCTTGATCGGATCGTCACTGCGGCTGCTGACGATCTTGTAGTCGAGCAGCCGGATCTCGTACGTGCCGCGATCGTAGTCGATCCCGCTCCCCCACATCCGGAAGCCCCGGGTCGCGATCGGAATCGACACCTGCTTGGCCAGGCCGGGCGGGATGACGGTTCCCTTGAAGTCACGCAGGTGAAAGTCGAGCACCTCGCCGCGCGGACTCTTGACCACGACCAGCACGCGCACGTCGGAGATCGTGTCGCTCGTCCGGTTCTGCAAGGACGCGGTGAGCGCCGCGAGCGTACTGCCCTCGGCGAAGACGCCGAACTCCTCGATGATGTTGTTGAAGAAGACGAGATCCTTGAGCCGATCGCCGTCGCGCAGATCGAACTGCGCAGGCTTGGCCGCCGTGAACGCGATCGTGGCGGGCGGCACGTCGCGCAGCAGATTTGTGGGAAGCGCGAAGTTCAGGTTCTGGCCCTTTGACGAGGTGGCCGTCGAGATGCCGATCACGCGGCCCTGGGAGTTGAAGACCGGCCCGCCGCTGCTGCCCGGGCTGATGGGCGCGGTGATCTGCAGATACCGCACGCCCGCCAGAATGCGCAGGCCGCCGATGATCCCCGTGGAGACGGTACCCTCGAGTCCCTGCGGGCTGCCGAGCACGATGATGTCCTGGCCGACGGCCGCCGTGTCGGAATCGGCCAGCAGGACCGCTGGCGTCGACGTGAACGACGTCTGGATCGTGACCAGATCGTACTTGCGCGCGAAGTTGAGGATCTTGATCGCGATGCCGCTCTGACCGCGCCAGCGCACGAGCACCTTGGCGGCGCCGCCCACGACATGCGCGTTGGTCACGATCACGCCGTCGCGCGTGATGAAGAAGCCGCTGCCGAGCGCCAACGGCTGATCGCGATCGTCGAGCGCGATCAACGTGACGACGGAGGGAAGATTCTCGCGCGCGATCCGCGCGGTGAGCGACTCGAGCTCTTGCGCGACAACCGGGGCGGCGAGCGGCAGCAGCGCGACCAGCGCGAGACTAGCCGCGATCCCGATGCGACGTGAGGACGACAGCCGCGACGAAGCTCTACCGTGATGCGTCGAGGAAGTGATCGTGTCGTCGAGAAGCGTTGCGGCGTTCGTCATGGCCGTGTCCCTCTGTCGCGCGCCCGATGAATGTCGAGAAACTATTGTTAGACGAGAGTCGCAATTCTGACAAGGGGCGGAATTGACCACTGGTATAGGTCGGACTACTTCCGGAAACTATTGTTCCTGGAGTGGTCGAGCGCGCTGCGACGATGCCGGTTACTCTACCGCTCTGCTAGACTCCGCGCAGTTCATCACGGACGAGGTGGCCATGCTGGAAGAAGCCGATCGCCAAATCGAGAACGCGCGAACCCGGGTCACCCGACACCGTCTGGCGCCGGGCGCGCACACCGGCTTTCATCGCCATGAATACGATTACGTGGTCATCCCCGTTTCGGATGGGCGCATGCGGATCGTGGAGGGCGGACGGGAAGTGTTCGCCGATCTTTCGGCCGGCGTCACCTATTTCCGGCAGGCCGGCGTCGAGCACGACGTGTTCAACGCGATGGACAAGGACCTGGTCTTCGTCGAGGTCGAGCTGCTCGGCTGAGTGCGGGGAACCAGATTATCTGGCCGCGGTGGGTCCGAACGGCGGCCCGTCCCAGCGCTCCCGGCGCGCGAACTCCGAGACCGGCTTACGCTTGAGCCGTGACAACATGCGCACCGGCCGGCCCATCGGCATGATGGCACAGACCGCGACGTGCGCGGGAATGCCGAGCAGCGCCTGGATGTCCGCTTCCTTCGCGGTGGCGAGCGTCGTGATGGTACCGCCGAAGCCTTCGTGCCGCGCGGCGAGGAGGATGTTCCACGCGAACGGGTAGATCGACGCCCCGCTGATGATCCCGACCCGGTCGAGATCCTGGTCGATCGAGGCGACAACTTTCAGATCGACGCAGACCACGAGCACTACCGGCGCGGTGGCGATCGACTCCGTGAGATGCGGGGGCGCGGCCGTCCGCGCGATCGTGGCCGCATCGACTCGCGGCGGATCGATCGTGTTCCAGGGGCTTTCTCCGTTCGCGGCCTGAGCGGCATAGCGCTTGCCGGCGTAGGCACTGAAATCCGCGAGCGCCCGCTTCGTCGCCGCTTCGCGGACGACGATCACACGCCAGCCCTGCCGGTTGCCGCCGCTCGGCGCGAAGCGTGCCTGGTCCAGGATCCGCCCCAGCACGTCGTCGGGCAGGGGATCGCTCGTGAACTGTCTGGCCGAGAAGGTCGTCCGCTGCACGTCGTATAGTTCCATGCGCGTACTCTACGACAAGGAGAGGTCTCGATGCTCCACCGCCGTGCTGCTCTCCTCGAGGGCAACCGCCTACGCTTCGGGCTCTTCGGCGCCAATTGCTCCAGCGGCAGAACCTACGCCGCCCTCCCCGAGCGCTGGGACGCCAGCTGGGAGAACAATCTGCGACTGGCACAGATGGCCGACGAGATCGGGATCGAGTGCATGGTGCCGATTGCGCGCTGGAAGGGCTACGGCGGTGACTCCAACCCGAATGGGTCCAGCTTCGAGTCGATCCCCTGGGCTTGCGGCCTGCTGGCGGCCACCCGCCGCCTCCAGGTCTTCTGCACGGTGCACGTCCCCCTGCATCATCCCCTCGTGGCGGCCAAGCAGATGGCCACCGGCGATCACATCGGTCGAGGGCGCCTCGGGGTGAACATCGTGTGCGGCTGGAACGAGGATGAGTTCCAGATGTTCGGCGTGACCAAGAAGGAGCACGACGCGCGCTATGCGCAGGGCGAAGAGTGGTGGAGCATCGTCAAGCGGATCTGGGCGGGCGAAGCCGGGTTCGACTACAAGGGCGCTTACTACCAGCTCCGCGCCGTCGAGGGCGCCCCGCGGCCCTTCGGGGACACCGACCCGCTGATGATGAACGCCGGCAGCTCGGACACCGGACGCGATTTCGCGATCCGCCACTCGGATCTGCACTTCGACGCGGTCGAGACGCCGGAAGCCAGCACGCCGCGCATCGCCGAAACCAAGCGGCTGGCGCGCGAGCGCGGGCGCGAGATTCAGGTGTGGACGCCGACCGGTATCGTGTGCCGGCCGACCCAACGCGAGGCCGACGACTATCTTCAGTACGTCGTGGATCACGCCGACTGGGGCGCGATCGGCTACCTGGCCGGGCTACACGCCAGGGAAGGACGGCAGCAGACGGATCCTCAGCGCCTCGTGCACAGCAGCGCGAACCCGCTGGCGCGCCGGGCGCTGGCGCGCGGCTCGTACTGCGTGGTCGGCGACCCCGACGCGGTTGCGCGCGAGCTCGCGCGACTCCAGACGGCCGGCCTCGACGGCCTGGCCATCAACTTCGTCGACTATCTGAAGGAGCTGCC
>Ga0111538_10002146_pt1 | contig 27799 bp, 18 predicted proteins | sample SoiMethybrSBSTD1_FD_79669 | JGI IMG/M metagenome (GOLD analysis project Ga0111538, IMG submission 79669) | Bulk soil microbial communities from a Populus tree surrounding site in Tennessee, USA - Soil MetaG P. TD hybrid SBSTD1 (version 2)... | ecosystem: Environmental > Terrestrial > Soil >...
CCCCCGATGTTTCCGACACCAGGTGCCGGTCCGTGGAATCATGCGGGGCTGATGCTCGTCGCTTCGGGCAAAGGGGTCTACCTCTGCCTCGGAGTGCCACACTCGAGTCCTCACCCGGCGAGCGGTGTCGCCGTGCTCCCGGTCGGCGATCCGGGCGCCACTATCGAAGTGTGCGCCGTGAACCGCCGCGGCGAGCGCTCGGATCTCGTTCATCAATTCCTCGACTGCGTCTGGCACGTCTACCCGCAGCCGCGACGCGTGCCGGTCGCGCGGCATGTGGAGGCCCTGGGGGCATAAGGCCTCGCTCCGCTCGGCAGGTGCGGGCGCGCGGCTTCGCCGCACGAGGTGCGGTTTCGCGTTTCGCCTCTTGCGTTAGACAATCTCGGACGTGAGGCTGCCGCCAAGCGTCGCCGGCACCGCGATCGCGATCGCCGTTGGGGTCTGGTCGGCCTCGAACTCCACCCACGCACAACCACATACGCCACTGTTTGTCGATGCGACCGACGAGTCCGGCATCGACTTCACGTATGTCAACGGCGCGACTGGAGAGCTGCTGCTGCCCGAGGTGATCGGCGGCGGAGGAGCGCTCTTCGACTACGACAACGACGGCGACTTGGATGTCTTCGCCGTACAGGGGGAAGGGGTCAGGGGGCAGGGGGCAGGGCTGTCCAGGCAGGTGGGTTCAGGACCAGAGGCGCGAGGTGCCCGGTTGTATCGCAACGAGCTGCGCGTTGCAGCGGACGGCACTCGCTCGGTTCGCTTTGTGGACGTCACCGCGCAAAGCCGCATCGACGCGCGTGGGTATGGAATGGGCGCGGCGACCGGCGACTACGACAACGACGGTTGGATCGATCTCTACGTCACCTACCTCGGATCCAATCGGATGTTCCGCAACAACGGTGACGGCACGTTCTCCGATGTCACGACGAAGACGGGGACGGACGATGCGCGCTGGAGTACGAGCGCCACGTTCGTCGACTACGACCGCGACGGCTGGCTCGATCTGTTCGTCGTGAACTACGTGAACTTCAGCGTCGAGATGAAGCGCGCGTGCTTCTCGGCCGGGTCCGCGCGCGATTACTGCAATCCCGTGGTCTACGATCCGGCCCCCGACACGCTCTTTCACAACAACCGCGACGGGACGTTCAGCGACGTGTCCGTTCGTACCGGCATCCGGCGATCGGCCGGCCGCGGACTCGGTGTGCTCGCGCTCGACGTCAACGGTGACGGCTGGATCGACTTGTACGTCGCCAACGATGGCGATCCCAACCAGCTGCTGATCAACGAGCGTGGTCAGACGTTCGCCGACGAAGCGCTGCTGACGGGCGTCGCCGTCTCGCGGGCGGGAGTGACCCAGGGCAGCATGGGCGTCGATGCGGCCGACGTCGATGGCGACGGTGACGAGGATCTCTTTGTCACGAATCTCGATAACGAGTCGAACACCTTCTATCGCAACATCGGACGAGGCTTGTTCGAGGACCGGACCGTCGAAGTAGGGGCATTCAAGCTCGGTCTGACCGGTTTCGGCACTCGCTTCATCGACATCGACAACGACGGATGGATGGATCTCGTCGCCGTCAACGGTGCGGTGCGGCACCTGAACCGGCAACTGCAGCGTGGCGATCCGTTTCCACTGAAGCAGCCGAAGCTCGTGCTGCGAAACGAGTCTGGCAAGCGCTTCGTGGATGTCACCGCGCAGGCGGGGCCGTCGTTCGAGCGGCTGGAAGTGAGCCGAGGGTTGTCGATGGGCGACCTCGACAACGACGGCGACAGCGATCTGGTCGTGTTCAACAACAGCGGGCGCGCTCGTGTGCTGCTGAATGCAGCGGCATCGGGACGGCATTGGGTGGGCGTCCGCGTGCTCGCCGGTCGCCGCGACGCTGTGCAGACCAGGCTGGAGTTGCCGCGGCGAACGGGCTCGCTGTGGCGGCGTGTGCAGACCGACGGCAGTTATCTCTCGGCGAGTGATCCGCGCGTCGTCTTTGGTCTCGGCGCGGAGACGACGGCGCAGACGATACGCGTGCATTGGGCCGGCGGGAAGCCCGAGGAGTTCGCTGCTCTGGCGGTCGACCGCTACTGGGTGCTCGAAGCGGGGAAGACGCCACGTGCGTTCTGAACTCCGGTTGATGGTCGTGTGCCTGTGTGTGGTGGCGGGTCCGTTCGTGCTCGCGGATCCGGCACGGTCGCAGCAGCGCGCGAGCGTCGAGACGCTGCCGCCGGCGCGCGCGGGTCTCGCGCCGGTCGAGTGGCCGCCCTTCGATTCGCTCGAACCGGCCGTGGTCGATCACCTGCGTGAGGCGCGCCACGCCATCGAGCAGATCGCGTCATCAGGATCCGACCGTGACGTGGCCGATGCGTACGGCGCACTCGGCCGTGTCTTTCACGCCTACGAGTTCCTCGACGCGGCCGAAGCCTGCTATCGAAACGCCTCGACGCTTCGGCCGGGAGACGCGACGTGGCTGCATCTGCGTGCCTACCTCTATCAACAGAGCGGCCGGCTTGAGGAGGCGGTGGACCTGTACGACAAAGCGAGGCGATCGACGCCGTCCGACATCGCCGCGACAGTTCACCTCGGCGAGACGTATCTCGGGCTCGGACGCGTGCGCGACGCGCGCGTCGAGTTCGAGACGGTACTCGAACGGTTGCCCGGCGTCGCCAACGCCGGACTGGGTGAAGTGGCGCTTCGCGAGGGCCGACATCGCGAGGCGATCGAACACCTGGAGGCCGCGCTGCGACGCATTCCCACCGCGACGGCGCTCGAGTACCCGCTGGCGATGGCCTATCGCGGTCTCGGCAAGACGGACGAGGCGCGAGTGCATCTGGCGCGACGCGGTTCGGGGAGCGCTCGAGTCGCGGATCCGATCGTCGACGCGCTGCAGATGCTCGTGCGCGGCGAGCGGGGATTCGTGCTTCAAGGCCGGCGCGCCTACGAATCAGGACAATTTCAGCAGGCGGCCGATGCGTTTCGAAAAGCCGTTGCCGTCGCGCCCGAGAGCGCCGCGGCTCGCGTCAACCTGGGTTCCGCGCTCGCTCAGCTCGGCGACGCCGACGGCGCGATCGAGCAGTTCGAGACGGCGTCGCGTCTTTCGCCGGGTGACCAGACTGTCTCGGACGCCCTGATTCGAGTCCTGCTGCATGCGTCCCGCGACAACGACGCCGTGGCCGTCTTCACGCGTGTGCGCGCGTTTGGAGGCGAGGATGAAGGCTCGCTTCTGAAACTCGCGCTCGCCCTCACCGGACGCGAACGCTACGGCGATGCCGTGACCCTGCTGGATGAGGCACACCGGGCGTTTCCCGATCGACCGTCGACGACGACCACACTCGCCCGGCTGCTGGCGGCCTCCCCCGATGTGTCGCTTCGCAACGGCCAGCGCGCGCTCGATCTTGCCATGGCGGTCTACGGCCGTGAGCCGGCGCCCGCTTACGGCGAAACCGTCGCGATTGCCTTGGCCGAATTGGGGCGCTGTGACGACGCTGTGGATTGGATGAGGCGTTCGATCGCGCGGGCCGAGGAAGTGAAGGATGCGGCCGAGAGCGCGCGACTCAAGCGTGAAGCGCCGCGATACGCGAAACACCCCTGTCGCCCATGAGACCTTACTTGCGCTCGAGCCTGGCAAGTGCTTCGGCGAACCTCGGCTCGTCTGGAAAGAGCGTCGCGGCCTCCCTGAGCGCCTGACGCGCCTCGCCATAACGCTGCAGTCCGACGAGCGCGCCGGCGTACCCGAATCGTGCGTTGGCGACGCGGGGGTCGAGCTCGATCGCTTTCTGGAACTGCATCAGCGCCTGTGAGAACTGGCCGGTGCGTCCGAGCGTTTCTCCCAATTGGACGCGGGCCTCAACGTAGGTCGGCTCGGCTCGGACGGCGTTCGAGAAATGCCGTACCGCTTCGGAAAGGCGGCCGTTCGAGGCGGCAATCACGCCGAGGCTGTAGTGCGCCTGCGCATAGTTCGGCGTCCGGCGCACAGTCTCTTCGAACGCCGCCGTCGCGCCGTTGATGTCGCCCAGCTGCGCGAGTGCGGTCCCCAGCTTGTGCCGCAGCGAGGCGTGGTCGGGTGCGATCGCGAGACCGCGCCGGAAATGCTCCGCGGCCGTTTTGAAATCACCGGCGTCGAGGGCGCGAACGCCGCGCGCCTCTTCGGCAGAGGCCCCGCGAAGCAGCCCGCGCAGCGCGGCCATCAACGGATCCGGAGGGCCAATCTCGAGATCGCCGCGCTGCCGGAGATGTGCATCGGCTTTGGCCGTGTCGCCGAGGCCGCGATAGGCCAACGCCAGCTGGTAGTGCACGGCTGACGCACGCCGATCGGCGGCGAGCACGCGCTCGAAGTACTCGACCGCGCGCTTGTGTTCTCCCCGCGCCAGCGCAATTCGCCCGAGGCCGAACGATGCGGCGACCGCACCCGGAGCCAACGACAAGGCCTGTGTGAAGAGCGGCTCGGCCGCGTCCGGCTGCCCGCGATCGAGATAGACCTTCCCAAGCCAGACCAGCGTCGCCACGTCCATCGGCTGCAGGCGTCGCGCACGCTCGAACGCCGCGATGGCGCGCGTCGCGTCCGACTTTGCCATGTAGACATGGCCCAGGTAGTACGGCCAGCGAACATCGGAGTCGGCGATCGACTCCGCATTCAGATAGAACGCCTCGGCAGCATCGGCGTATTCCGCGGCTAGCAGCAGACTCCCGACCTCGCCGTACGTCTGCGCGAGCTCGGTTCGTCCGGTCCCAGCGTTCGCCCTGAGAGTCTGCAGCGCTTCGTATCGCTCGGTGATCTGCTGACGGACCGTCGGCTCCGATCGCGACAGATCGGGGAGCGCGGCCGGTGGAAGTGTGCTGGCGCTTGGCGCGGTCGCTTGCGGCGGCGCGCCGCAAGCGACCGCGATGAGGAACGCGAGAGGTGCGGCCGCGCGAAGGGGATAGGGGACAGGGGCCAAGGGAGTAGTGCTGTCTCAGGATTCAGTCTAAATCCTGGACAGCCCTTCCCCCTTGCCCCTCCCCCCTGACCCCTTCAGCTTCAGAAGTCGAACGTCAGCGACACCTTCGCGAGGCGCGGCGCGACGACGGCCGTCGGCGCGAGCCACGTGGCGTACACCGAGCTGGCACCGGACAGGACGTCGGAGTTGAGCACGTTGAACAGATCCAGGCTGACCACCGCTCGACGCTGGCTGAAGCGGACGATCTTCCCGAATCGCAGGTCGATCTGATTGAAGCGCTCACCGTAGGTCGATCCCGGTTGAAGCAGGTTAACGGTCGTGGTCCCCGTGGCGACGCCCCCTGTCGGAAGCCGTCCGAGCCCGCCCTGCGAGACCGGCCTCGCGAGGTCGGCGTTTGGCGCAGCGAAGGCCGCCGAATACTCGATACCGGGAATGCTTTGGAACGCCGCACCGATCTGTACGTCGATCTTCGGCACGGTGTACGAGCCGAGGAACTTGATCTGCGTCAGCCAGTTCTGGTCCATGTGACACGAAGCCAGCGACGAGGCCGCGACGACCGCGGAACCCGCGATCATTTCGACGAGCGCATCGTTGCCCGCCTTCGCCGGATCCTGGATGTCGCAGAAGTCCGTGGTCTGATGCCCGGTGCTCAACCCGCCCTGGAAAATGATCCCCTGCGGCAGCCGGGCGTTGAGACCCACGTCGTACCCGAACCAGTGGTCGTATACGTTGCTTCCGGGGAACATCGTCTTCGACAACCCCTGAAGGTTGTTGGTCGCCACGCCTGCGTTCACGTTGTAGAAGCGCTGCGTGTTGATATCGCTCGGCAGACTCTGGCCGCCCGCTGATGCCGGAGCGGCAGGAATCGCCGACTGTGTGACCGAGTACTCGGTGAAGTCGCTCGCTTTCGCGGAGGTGTTGTCGGTCACGAGGAAATTGCCGAACCAGCGCCAGAAGACCCCGCCGTTGACCGACACGCCCCGGCCGATCTCGTGCTGCGCACTGGTCGAGACTTCCCAGCTGTACGGACGCTTGCCCCACCCGTACCGCGCGTCATCCATGACGGCGAGGTTCGGACGCAGCACGTTGTCGTAGAAGTTGAGGTTGGCGCCGACCGGAGCGTTGCAGGTATCGACCTGCAAGTTGGCGCCGGTCTGCGTCGGGCCTTGCGTATTCGGATTCGTGAGATCGCAATCGGGAATGAAGTTCCGGTTGTTGTCGACCCACGTGCGCGACGAGGTGAGCTGCACGTTGTAGCCCGGCTGGCTTGCCAAACCGCCGATGACGAGCGCCTGACCCAGGACGTAGCGTCCAACGTTGGCTTTGAGCGCCGTCCGCCCGTCGCCAAACAGGTCGTAGGCGACCGCGCCTTTCGGTGTCCAGTCCTTGTAACGCGTGGTGCTGAACTTGGGCACGTCGTAGTTGCGGTTCGGCGTGAGGATCGAGGGGCTGAGATGGAACGCGGGATTCTCAGAGAAGAACCAGTCGATGCGAAGGCCGCCGCTCATCGTCAACCGATTGACCGTCCACTTGTCCTGCACGAAGACGCCGCCCTCGCTGGTCACTTTGTTGGGCGACCCCGCCGCCGGTGTCGGACAATTCTTGATCGTCGTGTCGCCTCCAACCAGGCCTCCGTTGACTTGCCTCACGAGCGGATCGGTGCAGCCGTCGGAGCGCAGCGTGAGCGTCGTGGGTACCGGTATGCCCACACCGACGCCGTTGTTGGCCAACGTACTGACGACGTAGCTATAAGGGATGACCGAGTGGCTGTTCGCCCACCGATTCGCGCCGTTCAGATCGACGCCGGTCTTGAACGAATGCGACCCGGTGACGTAGGACATCGCGAAGTTGCCGCGATAGTTCGGGTTGTGGCTCGGCGTGTCCGTGGCTCCGACGCGGCCGTGATAGTTCTGAATCAGTTGAACGTAGCCCGGAACGAGCGTCTGCGGATTGTTGTCGGTCACGCCGATCGCCAGTGGGTCCGAGATGTCCGTGTTGATCTTGCTTCCCCAGGTCTCCTGATGTCGCCAGGCGCCGGCCTCGAGCAGCAGCTTGTTCGTCGTCGTCTGCGTCCATTGCAGCAGGTTGTCGGAGAACGGGAAGAAGTACGACGAGTTCAGCGATTCCTTCGACGTCGTCGTGTTGCCGTTCGTAGATGTCCGCTTCTTGTTGTTGTAGTAGCCGGCGATCTTGTTCTTCTCGTTCATCTGCCAGGTGAGACGCAGCGTCTGTTCCCAGAAGTAGCCGCCGCCGCCGACCGTGGTGCCGAGCGGCTGGCTGGTGTCAGGCACGTAGGTCAGGGTGTTCGCGTTGAGCAGCGTTGGGCTGGTCTGACCCCGGACAAAGTTCATGTTCGGGTATTCGTTCGGGACGTAGTTCTCGGCCTTGGTCCAGCGCGCAGTGGCGAACCACCACAGTTTGTCCCTCTTGATCGGCCCGCCGTACCCTGGATTGATGTCGTAGACGACTTTCAGCTCGCCGGGCTGCGCGGTGAGGCCTCGGCAGAAGAGGCTCTCGACGGGTGAGCACGCGCCGCTGGCGTCGCGAGTTCCGGACGAGTAGTTGGTCCCCTGCATCGAGCCGTTCGCGCCCGAGAAGAACATCAAGCCCTTGAAGGTGTTGCCGCCGTCGCGCGGCACGTAGTTGATCTGCACGCCGCCGCCGGCGAGGGACGCGTCAGCACCGGAGCTGGTGACCGACATCTCCTGCATCGCGGTGAAGCTCGGCGAACTGCTCAGCGACTCGCCGAAGCGGATCGTCGTCGCGGCCGAAAGGCCGCCGATCGTCTGCCGCTGTTCCGCGGGTTTGCCTCCATGAATGGCGAGGTCGGTGAACGTATCGCCGGCCGTGCCGCCCACGTCCTGCGACGTCAACGCGTTGGTGTTCGCCTGGCCGACGCCACCACCCGCGCCGAGGATGATCCCCGGCTGCAGCGCCGCGAGGTTGATGCCGAGGCGCCCGGTCGGGACGGCATCGACGATTTCCTTGGTGACCACCTTCTGAACGCCGGCGCTACGGACGTCGACGAGCGGCGTCTGGCCGGTGACGGTAATCGTCTCCGCGAGCGCGCCGACCTTCAGGTCGGCGTTGACCGTGGCGACGAACGATCCGCTCAATTCAATGCCATCCCGCTTGAATGTATTGAACCCCGCGAGCGTGAACGTGACGGTGTAAGTGCCTGGAAGAAGATTGATGATCTGATATGCACCGGCTCCGTCGGACGTCGTCGACCGCGACTTCTCGATGAGCGCGGGGCTCGACGCTTCGACGGTTACACCCGGCAGCACGGCACCGGACGTGTCTTTCACTACGCCTGAGATCGTTGCCTGGGCGTAGGCGGCGACTGGCAGCAAGGCCAGACACAGAAACGCGAACACGCTCCTGGCAAGGGCACGCTTCATTCCTGCCTCCTGGGGTTTAAGCCGGACCGGCTCTGACGAGGCCGGAGTGTACGCTGGCCACACGCTGAGTGCAATGGCAGAGGAGGCCTCAGGGCCCGGGCGTGAGGCTCTAGAAGAGGGCTGTCCCACTCAAAAAACCCGCAAATACGACCGCAGGTAGAATTCCGCCCGATGTTTCTGATGCGAGGGTGTGTAAGGACGGGCATGCTGACGTGCATCGGGGCGTTGTGTGCCTCGGCGCTGACGGCAGGGCAGGACCCATTCAGACAGACGGTCGTCGTGACCGCCGCCGCGAGGCCGGTGGAGCTCGCGACCGTGACACGGGCGATGACCGTGATTACGCGCGAGCAGATCGCCCGTCTGCCCGTCGAGTCAGTTGCCGACGTGTTGCGACTGGCCGCGTCGGTCGACGTTCGCGCGCGCGGCGTTCGCGGCGTCCAGAGCGACTTCGCCGTCCGGGGCGCCACGTTCGGACAGATACTCGTGCTCGTCGATGGCGTTCGCATCAACGACGCGCAGTCGGGCCACCACAACGGCGACATCCCCGTGCCGCTCGACGCGGTCGAGCGCATCGAGGTCGTCTACGGTCCGGATTCGTCGTTGTTCGGTGCCGACGCCTTCGGCGGCGCGGTGAACATCGTCACGAGGCGGAGCGGCGAGCCGTCGCTCGTCGTGCAGGGCGGGAGCTTCGGTCTGGCCGGCGGGCGGGGCGACGTCAGCCTCGAGCGCGGCGCAGTGCGCGAGTTCGTCGCGGTCGCAGCCGACCGATCGTCGGGGTTCATGGACGACCGCGACTTCAAGACCAGCATCGTGCGGTCGCGGACCTCGATCGGCGAGCGGTCGAACGTGGCCGTCTCGTATCTGTGGAAGGCATTCGGCGCGAACAACTTCTACGGCGGCAACGCGCCGTCCCGCGAGTGGACCAACCAGACGCTGGTCAACGCCGATCATCGACTCGCCGATGTCGCCGGATGGAGTCTCACGGCGGCGGCCTCCTATCGGACGCATGGCGATCGCTTTGTGTTCAACCAACTTCGCCCGGAGTTATCCGACAACCGTCATCGCACCCACGCCGTGCTCGGGGGGATGACCGCGGCGCGGTCGCTGAGTCGATACGGCACGCTGAGCGTGGGCGTGGAGAGCGGCGGCGATTGGATTCGCTCGACGAACCTCGGCGATCACGCGATGTCGCGAATCAGCGGGTTCGGGGAGTGGCGGGCCGAGGTCGGACGCGTGATGACCGACGTGACGCTGCGCCTCGACCGCTACGACGAGTTCGGCGCGTCGTGGAATCCCTCGTTTGGCGCCGGTTGGTGGGCCACGTCACGGATCCGTCTCCGCGCCAACGTCGCTCGCGCCTTCCGAGTCCCGACATTCACCGAACGCTACTACTCGGATCCGGCCAACCTGGCACGGGCCGATGTCGGTCCCGAGACGGCATGGGCCGGCGAAGGGGGAGTTGACGTCATCGCGCCGGGCGGCTGGCTGTTGCAGGCGACGCTGTTCGGGCGGGCCGATCGCGATGTGATCGATTGGCTTCGGCCCACGGTTGCGGATCGATGGCAGACCTACAACATCCGTCGGGTCGACACGATGGGCATCGAGCTCGGTGCGCGGCGCACCTTTGCCAACGGCGCGTTCGTCCAGGCGGAGTTCACGGGCCTCGACCTCGACGCCGCGCCTGTGGACCAGCTCTCGAAGTACGTCCTCGACGTTGCGCCTCGCTCGTTTACGACGGCCGGATCGCTGCCGTTGCCGAATGGGTTTCAGGTGGCGCCGCGAGTCGAGTACCGCCGTCGCTCGCGGTCAACCGGCACGCAAGACTACGTACTGCTCGACCTCCGTATTGCCAAGCGGATCAACCGCACATACGAAGTGCGCGTAGACGGAACGAACCTGTTCGATCAGGACTATCAAGAGATCGCTGGAGTTGCGATGCCAGGCGCAGCCGTCGCGATTTCACTAGCCGTTGGAGCGCGCTAACCTGCAGGTTCCTGCTGCGTGAGGCAGTGCAACGTACCCAATCCCCAGACGAGATCAACGGCGTGGATGCCGACGACTTTTCGTGACGGCATCAACTCGGCGAGCGTGTTCAGGGCGATGCGATCGTTGGGGTCATTGAACGTTGGTACCAGCACGACACTGTTGGCGATGTAGAAGTTGGCGTAGCTGGCGGGCAGCCGCTCGCCGTTCATGATTACGGGTCGCGGGAACGGCAGCGTGACGATGCGGAACGGCGGATGGCCGGTCGCGCGTGCGGCCAGTTCCAGCCGACGGACATTGTCAATCGAACGCGCGTGGTTCTCGTCGGTGGGATCGTCCTCGACGGCCAGGACGATGGTGTCGCGATCGACGAAGCGGGCGATGTCGTCGACATGGCCGTGCGTGTCGTCGCCGACACAGCCTTCGCCGAGCCAGATCGTTCTCGACACTCCCAGCCACCGCTGGAAGATCCGTTCGTAGTCATCGCGCGTCAGCCCGGGATTGCGCACCTGCACGTGGCTCAGGAGCCATTCCTCCGTCACGAGCAGCGCCCCGGCACCGTTGACCTCGATGCCGCCGCCCTCGAGCACGACGCGCGCACCGGTATCTTCGCGCACGGGCTCGACGCGCGGCAGTCCAGTGACCGCCCCGATCGCCGCGCCGACAGCGATGTCCTGGTGCCAGTTGTCGTACTTCGCCCACGCGTTGAAGCCCCACGAGACGAGGACGACGTGACCGTTCGCGTCGACGACGCCGGTGGGCGCCGAGTCGCGCAGCCACACGCGGTCCGTCGAAACGATGTGGAGCCGAACGCGATCCGGGCGCACCGCGTGCGCGTCGAGCGCAGCACGGGCCGAGGCGAGCACGTCCTCGGAGTGACACAGGATCTCGACTGGTTCGTGCTCGGCGATGACGCGCGCGATTTCCGCGTATACCCACGGAATCGGTCCGAGCTTGCCCGGCCAGTCGGGCTCATGATGCGGCCAGGCGATCCAGGTGGCGCGGTGCGGCTCCCACTCGGCCGGCATGCGGAGGGGAGGCGTGAAAACGCTAACCACGTGAAATGCAAAATGCAAGATGCAAAATGCAAAACCGAGCTCCCGTTTGGGTTCCGTTTTGCATTTTGCATTTTGAATTTTGAATTACGACCATCAGTTCCTCATCAACCGAGATACCGACTCAGGATCGGACCGTACGCGTCGACTCGACGGTCGCGCAGGAACGGCCAATTGCGTCGCACGTTCTCGATCAGCGATGGGTCGCACTGCGCGATGAGGATCTCTTCCGACTCGCCAGCCTCGGCCACGATCCTCCCAAACGGGTCGGCAATGAATGAATGGCCGAAGAACTCGAGGCCGTTCGTGCCCGGCTCGTCCTCGTGGCCGACGCGGTTGGGCGATGCGACGTAGACGCCGTTCGCGATCGCGTGCGACCGCTGAATCGTGCGCCAGGCATCGACCTGGGCGCGGCCCCATTCGTCCTTCTCGGCCGGGTGCCAGCCGATCGCGGTCGGATAGAACAGCACCTGTGCTCCCAGCAGCGAGGTGATGCGCGCCGCCTCGGGATACCACTGGTCCCAGCAGATCAGCACGCCGATCGCCGCGTACTTCGTCTTCCACACGGTGAACCCGCCGGCGTCGACCCGGGTCGCCTCAGCGCGCTCAGCGCTGACGACCGCCGCTTCACCCGGCGTGAAGTAGTACTTCTCGTAGAACAACGGGTCATCGGGAATGTGCATCTTCCGATATACCCCGAGCAGCGAGCCGTCGGCGTCGATGATCGCCGCCGAGTTCCGATAGATCCCGGCCGCCTGGCGCTCGAACAACGGCACCACGACGACGAGCGCGAGCTCGCGCGCGAGACGCTGCATCGCCTCGGTGGTCGGGCCGGGGATCGGTTCGGCCAGATCGAACCGATCGCTGTGCTGCGATTTGCAGAAGTAGGGCGAGGAGAACAGCTCCTTGAGGCAGACGATCTGCGCACCGCGCCGCGCCGCCTCGCGCACCAGACGCTCCGCCCGCGCCACGTTCTCGGCGCGATCCGGTGTCGCGTGGTCCTGGATGATGCCCACGGAGAAAGGCGCTTGCATCAGATCATTAGACCAGGAATCAGGAATTGGGATTCAGGATTCAGTCCTGGGCATGGAATCAGGCGGCATAGACTGTTAGGCCTGATGTCTCGTCCGCTCAGTGTGGCGTTGCTCGGGTTCGGTACGGTTGGCTCCTCGGTGGCTCGGATTCTCGTCGAGCGCCCCGAGCTCTCGGATCGACTGCGGCTCACGCACGTCTTCAATCGCGGCGTGTCGCGGAAACGGGCCGATTGGCTGACGCCCGACGTGGTCTGGACCGAAGCGTACGATGACGTGCTCGCCTCGCGTCCCGACGTGGTCGTCGAGGTCGTCGGCGGCGTCGAGCCCGCGCGCGGGTGGGTGACGCGCGCGCTCGAGCAGGGCGCGTCGGTCGTCAGCGCCAACAAGATGTTGCTGGCCGCGTGCGCGCCGGAGTTGCTGCGCATCGCCGCGCAGCGCGGTGTTCAGCTGCGATTCGAGGCAGCGGTCGGCGGCGGCGTGCCGCTCATTCACGGTGTGCGCGAAGGCCTCTCGGGAGACACGCTGATCGGCGTAGCCGGCATTTTGAACGGGACGTGCAATTACATCCTGAGCCGCATGTCGGGCACCGGTGAAGGGCTCGACGTCGTGCTCGCCGACGCGCAGCGGCTCGGATATGCCGAAGCCGATCCGAGCGCCGACGTCGACGGCCACGATGCCGCCGCCAAGCTCGTGGTCCTCGCCGGCATCGCGTTCCATCGCTATCTCACAGTGTCGGAGATTCCGACGCGGTCCATCCGGCGGATCTCGACCGCCGACTTCCAGTACGCCCGGAGGCTCGGGTGCACGATTCGACAGGTCTCGCAAGCGCAGACACGTGACTCGGGCTTCTATGCGTCGGTTGGGCCGGTGCTGGTGCCTCAGATCTCCGCATTCGGCCGCAACGAGGGGGCGAACAACATCGTCAGCATCTTCGGGCGATATGGTGGCGAGAGCAGCTTCAGCGGAGCGGGAGCCGGCGGTCCGGCAACCGCCGTTGCCGTCGTCTCCGATCTCCTGGCGCTGACCACCGGCGCCAAGCCGCGCGAATCGGAGGAATGGCGTCCCGGAGCGATCGTCGCCCCGGCGGCGACACCGTACTATTTGCGCTTCGTCGTTCGGGACCGCCCGGGCATCATTGCCACCATCGCTCAGGCGCTGGCCCAGCAGGACATCAACCTCGACGCTCTGCACCAGGAAGCCGGGTATCCCAAAGACTGCCTGCCATTTGTCATCACGGTCGAGCCCTGCGAAGAGGACGCTCTCATCGCGGCACTCGACGAGATTGGACGCGAGCCGTGGCATGCCGAGCCACCGCTCGCGCTGCCGATGCTGCTCGGTGCTGATTCGTGATATCGTTTTTATTTCGTGTCACTTAAGAAGGGTACAGCCTCGGAAACGGGGACAAGATCGTCCGATGTGGTCGTACCTGGATCGGTGGCAAATCTGGGCGGCGGGTTCGACACGCTGGGTGTGGCCGTCCAGTTGTACTTACACGCGAGGATCGTCGACGTTCGCGACGACGGCGGCAGCCGCCTGACGGTCGTCGAGAGCACGCCGCCGGTTCACGGCCAGAACGCGGTCGAGCGGGCCTTCGCGGCAATCGTCGAGCGCACCGGTATCCGGGCCCCGTCCGTGTTCGTCGAGATCGTGAGCGACGTGCCGATGGCGGCCGGTTTGGGCAGCAGTGCTGCCGCGACGGTTGCCGGTCTGCGGCTGTTCGAGCGGGTGGCGGGCGCGCAGAGCGACAAGGTGTTGCTCGGAGTCGCGACCGCAGCCGAGGGTCACGCCGACAACGCCGCGCCGGCGCTGTTCGGCGGGCTCACGTCGGTCGTGCAGGTAGAAGGCGAGGACCCGCGCGTGTTGAAGTGGTCCTGGCCCGACGAGGTGAAGTTGGTGGTCGCGACGCCGGCCATCGGTCTCGCGACCGCAAAGGCACGAGCGGCGCTTCCGGCGGCGGTGCCGCGAGCGGACGCCATCTTCAACCTCCAGCGCGCGTTGATGTTGCTGCACGCGCTGCAGCACGGCGAATGGGCGCAGATCCGCGAGGCCGTGAAGGATCGATGGCATCAGCCGGCGCGTGCGTCGATGGTGCCGCTGCTCGACGAGGTGCTGGCGATCGATGACGCCGCCGTGCTCGGAGGCTTCTTGTCTGGCGCGGGGCCGTCGGTGGCCGTGCTGGCACGTCACGATGTCGAGCGCGTCGCGGCGGTGATGCGCGCAACGTACGAGCGGGCCAATGTGGCGGCGACGGTGCGCACGTTGAGCGTGCATCAGAATCAGGAATCAGGAATCGGGAAACAGGAATCAGTGGGAATCGGGACTCAGGGATCAGGAAAGGCGATCGGGAGCAGCGTATGAGATTCGTCGTCGGACTGACCTGCCACGAATGCGGCGCCAGGTACGAGCCCAAAGCCAGCTACGTGTGCAGCGAATGCTTCGGTCCTCTGGAAGTCTCGTACGACTACGACGCCATTCGCCGTGTGATGACGCGGCAGCTGATCGAGTCGCGGCCCCCATCCATTTGGCGCTATCGGGAACTGCTGCCCGTAGCGGAACCGCGTACGGGCTTCCATTCGGGGTTCACGCCGCTGGTGCGCGCCACGCGTCTCGCGCGTGAACTTGGCCTGTCAGAGCTCTACATCAAGGACGATTCGGTCAACCATCCGACGTTCTCCTACAAGGACCGCGTCGTCTCGGTGGCGGCAACCAAGGCCATCGAGCTCGGGTTTCCGGTATTCGGGTGCGCGTCGACCGGCAACCTCGCGGGAAGCGTCGCGGCGCACGCCGCCCGTCTGGGCCTGCAGTGTTACGTCTTCATTCCTCACGATCTCGAGCCCGCGAAGATCCTTGGCGCCGCGATCTACAGCCCACGCATCGTGGCGGTCGAGGGGAACTACGACGACGTGAATCGACTGTGCACGGAGATCGCAGACCGGTACGGCTGGGGATTCGCCAACATCAACCTGCGCGCGTATTACGCCGAGGGCGCCAAGTCGATGGGCTTCGAGATTGCCGAGCAACTCGGATGGCGATATCCCGATCACATCGTGTCGCCGGTCGCCGGCGGCACGCTCTTGCCCCGTATCTACAAGGGTCTGCGCGAGCTGCGTGAAGTCGGTCTGGTGAGCGGTACGATTCCGCGTATTCACGCGGCGCAGCCGGCCGGCTCGGCACCGGTCGTCAAAGCGCTCGAGGCGGGGCTCGATTTTCCCGAGCCGGTGAAGCCGAACACGATTGCCAAGTCTCTGGCTATTGGAAACCCGGCCGATGGGTTCCAGGTGGTCAGGGTGGTCAAGGACACGGGCGGATCCGGCGCCATGGTGAGCGACGAGCAGATCATCGAAGCGATTCAGCTGCTCGCGACGACGGAGGGGATCTTCACGGAGCCGGCTGGCGGCACGACGCTCGCGGCCACACGAGAACTGGTCAAGCGGGGCGTCATCAAGCCCAACGAGTCGGTCGTCGTATGCATCACCGGCAACGGCTACAAGACCACGGAGGTGATGCGCGATCGCGTCGAGCCGCCGGTGACGATCGGCCGCAAGCTCTCGGATTTCGAGCGCGTCGTCGCGCCCCAGTTGGTGGTGAGCTAGCAACGTGATCGTGCAATTCAAAATGCAAAATTCAAAATGCAAAACGTCTGAAGATTTCTTTTGCATTTTGCATCTTGCATTTTGCATTGACATGCGCGGTTAACGCCGTATGTATCCTGCATTTCTGCGGTTGAAGGATCGCAAGGTCGTCCTCGTGGGCGGCGGGCGCGTCGCCGCCGCCAAGTTGCAGCCGCTGCTGCACGAGGGCGCACGTGTGACCGTCGTCGCTCCGGAGATCCGCCCCGAGCTCGAGGTGGACGGCGTGGAACTGCAGCGGCGTCTTTTCGACGAGCGCGATCTCGATGGTGCGTGGTACGTCGTTGCCGCTGCTCCGCGGGAAGTGAATCGTCAGGTGCTGGACGCTGCTGAACGTCATCGGATCTTCGTGAATGCCGTTGACGATCCGGCGAATGCCACGGCTTATGCGGGCGGAGTCGTCCGGCGGAGCAGCGTCACCGTTGCGATTTCGACGGATGGGCGCGCTCCGGCATTGGCAGGGCTGCTGCGCGAGGCGCTGGACGCGTGGCTGCCGGTGGATCTCGACGCGTGGCTTGCCACGGCCGACGAGCTGCGTCGCGAGTGGAAGCGCGACGGCGTGCCGATGGAAGAGCGTCGGCCGGCGTTGCTCGAGGCCTTGAACCAGTTGTACGAGAGTCGCGCATCCAACTCCCAAGCTTCCAACTCCCGATCGCAAACAGGCGTGTCCCTCGTCGGCGCCGGCCCCGGCGATCCCGAGCTGTGGACCGTCCGGGCGCGGCAGCGCGTCGAAACAGCTGATCTGGTTCTGTACGACGCGCTCGTCGATGCGGTGGCGGTTCGCGCCATCACGCGGGGACAGTGCTTCTGCGTTGGCAAGCGGGCCGGTCGAGCCAGCGTCACGCAGGACACGATCAACCGCCTGATGATCCGGGCGGCTCGGCAGGGCAAGCGCGTCGTTCGCTTGAAGGGCGGCGATCCGTTCGTGTTCGGTCGTGGTGCCGAAGAAGCACTGGCGCTGACGGCGGCGGGGATTCCGTTCGAGATCGTTCCGGGCGTGACGGCCGCGGTCGCGGCACCCGAACTCGCGGGGATTCCGGTGACGCACCGCGGCGTCGCCTCAGGGTTTCTCGTGATTGCGGGCCAGACCGGCGAGCCGCTCGATGCGATGCTCGAGGCCGTGAGGCCGAACAGCCTCACATTGGTGGTGATGATGGGCGTGGCGGGCCGCGACGAGATCGCGGCGCAGTTGCTCGCTCACCACTGGTCGGCTGAGACGCCAGCCGCGATCGTGTGCGGCGTCTCAACGTGCGACGAGTGGACCTGGACGGGACGGCTGGCCGCTATCGCGTCCGCCGAGCCGCCCGCGGGCATTGCTGGTGTGCTCGTCGTCGGCGAGGTGGTTCGCATCCGCGAGGCGCTCGCGCAAGCACAGGCCGAGCCGCCTGCGCTCGCGCGGGCGGCGAGTCTCGCCGAAGCCTGCCTCGCCGGAGGCTGTGGCGGAGGCGAGCTACAGGCGAAGGCGGAAGGGGACAGGGTGAAGTATGGCCGCAGTTGACGATCAGAAAACGCTCGGGCGGGCCCGGCTCGATTTCGCCAGCGAGCACGACATCGACGAGTTCGTCGACGTGCTCGGCAAGTACGAGCGCGGCGAGATCAGCCCGGAGGACTGGCGCCGCTTCCGTCTCGTGCGGGGCACCTACGGACAGCGTCAAGACAACGTGCAGATGATGCGCATCAAGATTCCGCAAGGGATCGTCACCTCATCGCAAATGCGCGCGCTGGCCGGCGTCGCCGCGCGCTACTCTCGCGGCTTCTGTCACATCACCACACGCCAGAATATCCAGTATCACTTCGTGCTGCTCAGCGTCGTCGAGGAGGTGATGCGTGAGCTCGCGAACGAAGGGCTCACCACACGGGAAGCGTGCGGCAACTCCGTGCGAAACATCACTGGCTGCCCGTATGCCGGCACGTCGGCCAACGAAATCTTCGACGTGACGCCGTATGCCGAAGCGATGACGCGCTACTTCCTGCGCCATCCGCTGGCCGCGGCGCTGCCGCGCAAGTTCAAGATCGCGTTCGAGGGTTGCGCCGAGGATCACGCCGTCGCCTCGATCAACGACCTCGGCTGGCGCGCCCGCATCGTCGACGGCAAGCGCGGCTTCAGAGTGACCGTCGCCGGCGGCACGTCCATTCTTCCGGTCTCCGGCTACGTGCTCTACGAGTTCATGCCGGTCGAGGAGATGTTCAACGTCGCCGAAGCAGTGGTGCGCGTGTTCCACAAGGATGGCGATTACGTGCATCGATCGCGAAACCGCCTGAAGTTCACCATCAAGACGCTCGGCTGGGATGTATTCCGCCAGCGGTTCGAGGAAGAGCTCGCGCAGTTCACGGCTCAGACTGGCGGTGCGCGTCTGCCGTTCGATCCGGAGACCGTGCAATCGGAAACAGCGCCGAATTGGTGCCCGTCCGAAGCGCCAACACTGCAGGCGGTTGCCGCCGCGGCCAGCACGCCGGTCAACGGTCCCGGCATCATGCCCGGAAGCGTCCGGCTGCAGCCGCTGCCCGATAACTATGTTCGCTGGATGCGCGGCAACGTCAGCCGTCAGCGGCAGACCGGTTACTGCCACGTCACCGTCCGTCTTCCGCTGGGCGATTTCACGGCCGGGCAGATGCGCGTGCTCGCCGACCTCTCAGAGGCGTATGGCGACGGGACGATGCGCCTGACCGTCGATCAGAACGTGCTGTATCGGTGGGTCAAAACCGAATCGATCGAGCCGTTCTATCAGCGTCTCGCGGCCGCCGAACTGTCCGCGCCCGATGCGGGCCGATTGAGCGACGTGGTCAGCTGCCCCGGTGCGGAGAGCTGCCGGCTCGCCGTCACGCAGTCGCGTGGTCTCGGTCGTACCCTGACCGAGCACTTGAGCGCGCGTCCCGACCTCGTCGATCTCGTGCCGTCCGGCCACATCAAGATCAGCGGCTGCCCGAACGGGTGCGGTCAGCACCACATCGGTTCGATTGGCTTCCAAGGCAGCGTCCGCAAGCTCGCGGGCCGCGCGGTGCCGCAGTACTTCGTTCTCGTTGGTGGCGGCTGCTCGGACGAGGGCACCGCGCACTTCGGCAAGGTCGTTTCGAAAGTACCGGTGCACCGGCTCACCGATGCACTCGATCGGCTGCTCGATCTCTATCGCAGCAACCGCGAGGGCAACGAAGAGCTCGGAGCGTTCTTCCGCCGCGTTCCGCCGACCATGGCGACCGACGCACTGAAGGACCTGGCGCAGCTGCTGCCGAACGAGACGACGGATGAGGATTTCGTCGACCTCGCAGAGACGCACGCCTTCGCGCCCGAGGTGATGGACGGCGAGTGTTCGGCGTAACGGTAGACGGTCGTTTCTCGTAGGTACGCGCAGATGTTTGCACGCCTCCTGCGCACTTCCACCGGAATCAGTGTCTTCGCGTGGCTCCTCGCGGGGACGCTGGTCGCTCAGGCCCCGGCCACAGCGGGGCTCGACCAACCCGAACCGCCTGACGCGCCGTTCACCGCAGGCCTTTCCGATGCCAGCTCATTGGTGTCCCTCGTCGACGGCCGCATCGCGCGCGCCAGGCGAGCGCTCGATTCGATGCTCGCGGTTCGCGGACCGCGTACTATCGAAAACACGCTCCGACCCTACGACGACATGCTCGCGGAGCTCGATACTGCCGACAGCGCGGCCGGGCTCATGGCCGCAGTCCATCCGGACGAAGCCATGCGGCGGGCCGGCGATGATCTCGATCGCAAGGTCGTTGGCATCCTCGCAGAGATCGAGCTTCGAACCGATGTCTACGACGCGCTCAGCGCGCTACGGCCCGAGGGGCTGGACGCCGACACGCGTTTGTACGTGGCTCGCAAGCTGGCCGAGCTGCGCCGCACTGGCATCAATCTCCCGGAAGCGACGCGAACCCGTTTGAGGAAGCTCCGCGAGGAGCTCACCGCCGTCATGGCGGAATTCCAGCGCAACATTCGTGAGGGCCAACGTCGCTGGACCGTCAGCATCAAGGATCTCGATGGGCTGCCCGCCGACTTCATCGCCCGGCACAATCCCGACGGCAACGGCGCGGTTACGCTGACGACCGACAGTGTCGATGCCAGGCCGGTCCTGACGTACGCCACCAACGAGAAGGTGCGCCGGCGGATGTACATCGAGTCCTACACCGTCGCCTACCCGAAGAACATCGCCGTCCTCAATCGCATACTCGCCATCCGCAGCGAGATGGCGCGGCTCCTCGGCTATTCGAGCTGGGCGAGCTTCGACATGGCGTCACGCATGGCCGGCGACGTGAGGACCGTGTCCGATTTCATCGATCGGGTGGTCGCGGCGGCGGGGCCGAAGGCCACGCGGGAAGCAAGGCGGCTGCTGGCGCTCAAGCAGAAGGATATTCCTGGGGCCACCCTGCAGGTTTGGGATCGCGCCTATTACGGCGAGCTCGTGCGGCGGGCGAGCTACGACTTCGACTCGCAGACGCTGCGGCCGTATCTCCCGTTCGATCGCGTCCTGACGGGCGTGTTCGACGTGATGAGCCGCATCTTTTCGCTCACGTTCCGGCCGGTCTCGAACGTGACCGTCTGGCACCCTTCGGTGCAGGTGTATGAGGTGCTCGATGACGCGCGACTGGTGGGACGCGTCTACCTCGATCTCCATCCACGGCCGAACAAGCAGTCGACCACGGCCTCGGTCACGACCGTGCGGCAAGGCACAGAGGGCCGGCACCTGCCCGAGACCGTGCTCGTCGCAAGCCTGCCCGGCGGGCAGCCCGGGGATCCCGGACTGATGACCCACGACGAAGTCCGAACGCTCTTTCACGAGTTCGGTCACGTCGTGCACCGGCTGGTCGGCGGTCATCAGCGCTGGGCCGGGTTGAGCAGCATCGCGCTCGAACGCGACTTCACCGAAGCGCCGTCGCAGATGCTCGAGGAGTGGACGCTGGACCCGTCGACGCTGGCGAGCTTTGCGAAGCATTACCAGACGGGCGAGCCGATTCCGGCGTTGCTCGTCGCGCAGATGGCGCGCGCCAGCGAGTTCGGGCAAGGCCTCGAAGTCCGGGCCCAGATGGTGTTCGCCAAGGCATCGCTGTCCTACCACGACCAGGACGCGAGCAAGGTGGACACCACACGGATCTGGAAGGAGATTCACAACAGCTATCTGCCGTATCCGCACGTGGACGGCACGTATCGGCAGACCGTGTTCATCCACATCGGCACGCCGGCGTACGCGAGCGCGTACTACACCTACATGTGGGCGCTGGTGATCGCGAAGGATCTGTTCAGCGCGTTCGAAGGAAAGGATCTGCTCCAGGCCGGATTGGCCCGCCGTTATAGGGACACCGTTCTCGCGGCTGGCAGTTCGAAACCGTCCGCCGCGCTCGTGAAGGACTTCCTCGGCCGGCCGTTCAATTTCAACGCGTGGGAACGCTGGTTGAACCGGGAAACGCCGCCGGTCGGAACGCAGTAGGGCGGTCCCACCAGCCTACGGCCGACGTTTGGCGATGATCAGAATCTTCTTCAGAGCGGCCACGTCGGCGCCGAGCTCGGAGGTGCCGGCCGGAAAGCCGTTCTTCGAGAGAATGAACGCGAGAAGGTCCGCATACGTGGCGGACGGAAGACTGCCAGGTCGATCCGACGGCATCAGCATGCGAGTCCGCTCGAACAGATCGCCGACCGACATGTCGGCCCACAGAAACGCGAAGCTCTCTTCTATCAGGCTGGGTGCCGTGCCCTTGCCGCGAAGGTCGTCGGCGTGGCACGACGCACACACCTGTGCGTATGCGCCGCGGCCACGTTCGGCCTGCGCTTCGGTGTAGACGCCGTCCCAGACCGATCGCGGCTCCTGGCCGCCAATCGCCAACCCGAGCAGCGCCGTGAAGACGACCGCGAGACCGGCAACCGCGCGCGACACTCAGCGTGACCCGGCCGGAAGCGCAAAGACCAGCAACGCGTTGCCGGAGTTCGGACGACGGATTTCTGGCGCGAGCTCCGGCGCGATGAGCGTCGACCAGCTTCCGCCGCCGATGCCGGCTGGCATCGCGACGTATTGCTTGCCGTTCGCGAGGTACGTAATCGGGAAACCTTGCGCCGACGTCGGCAGACGCGTCTGCCACAGAATCTTCCCGCTGGTCGCGTCGTACGCGTACATATGGCGATCCCAGTCGCCGCCGAATACCACTCCGCCCGCGGTGGCGAGCGCGGCCGTGTTCGACGGCGAGGGCGTGCGATGGCGCCACAGGACTTTTCCGGTCGCGATCTCGAGCGCCAGGAATTCGCCGAGTTGTCCGTCAGCCTGCGGATGTTTGGTGTTCTTGCGTCGAACCGGGCCGGTGCCGCCACCGCCCGCCACTCGTGACGCTGGCCCGAACGTCGCAACCTCGCAGTTGAGATTCATCGGCACGTAGAGCGCGTTCGTCTGCGGACTGAATGCCATGGCGCGCCAGCTCTTGAATCCCGCGGTGCTCGGACAGAAATCGAGCTGGACGCCGATCTGCGGAATCTTTCCGGCGCGGTACGTGACCTTGCCCGAGTGCGGATCGACGTCGATGATGTTCTGGTAGCCAAGATCGGTTGCCCGGATGAACGCGCCGGTCTTGCGATCGAGCTGCCACAGGATTCCCAGCTTGCCCATCTTGAACAGCGACTGGCGCGCGCCGACGTCGATGAGGATGCTCTCGAACACTTCATCCATGTCAGTCGTTTCGCCCGGAATGTGCTGGTAATACCACTTCATCTTTCCCGTGTCGGGATCCAGGGCGAGCGTCGAGTTGGTGTAGAGAGCCGCGCCGTCGGTGCCACGCACCGCGCGCGCCCACGGCTTGGCTTGCGCGGTTCCCCAGTAAACGAGGTTCGCCGCCGGGTCATAGCTTCCGGGAATCCACGCATCGCTGCCGGCGCGGAACATCAGCGCCAGATCGCCCCAGGTGTCGCCGCCTGGTTCACCCGGTCGCGCGACCGTCGACGTGCGCCACAGCTCCTTGCCCGTTTCGCTGTCATGGCCGCTGATGAAACACACGTCGTCTTTGTAGCGCGAGCAGCCGGTCATGCCGGCGATCACCTTGCCACGTACGACAATCGGGCCCGACGTGTAGCCGTAGCCCAGTTTCTCGTCGGCGACCGTGACATCCCACAGCAGCTTGCCCGTGCGCGCGTCGAGCGCGACGATGTGCGCGTCGTTGGTCGTGCCGAAGATCTTGTCGCCGAAGATCGCGAGGTTGCGCTGGATGCCGCGTCCTGTATCCCCACCGGCGGCGGCCGGGCGCTGTGAGAGTCGCGGAATCTCGCTCTGTTCGCCCGCACCGGACGGCGCCGCGGCGCGAGCCGGCGCTTCGCCTGGACGGTACTCCCACATCAGATCGCCCGTCGCCGCATTGAGCGCCTGAATCACGCCGCGCGGATTCGGCAGATACATGACGCCGTCGTAGACGAGCGGCGTCGCCTGTTGTGAGCCGGTGTCGTCCATGGACCACGACCACGCCAGCTGCAGCTGCTGGACGTTCTGGCGTGTGATCTGGTCGAGCGGACTGTAGCCCCAGGCATTGTCGGTTCGCCGCCAGTTCAGCCAGTCTCCAGCCGCGGGACTGCGCAGCATGGCCTCGGTGACCGGACGGAATGTCTTGACCTGCGCGTCGAGCAGGAAACCGCACGACATCAGAATGACCGCCAGGGCAGGTGCGAATCGCACGGTCATGGCAACCTCCAGCGCGGGCCCGCCCTCCGTTAAAACTACGGCGGACGGGCGGCCGCGGAGATGCTACCCGCATTTGCCTCGACGCGGGCGTATAATCCGCCCGCGTCGAGGACAGCCATGACTCGAACTCTTCTTCTCGGATTCGGCATCGTCATCGCTTTCGCGTTCAGTGGTCATCGCATCGACGCCCAGTCGTCGTCGCGCAACCTTCCCGAATTCGAGGTGGACAAGGCCTGGCCGAAAGTGCCACCCAAGTGGAAGCTCGGCGACGCCTCGAGTTTCGCCATCGATGCCAAAGACAATGTCTGGCTGCTGCACCGGCCGCGGACGCTGAAGCCCGGCGACGCGCCGATGGCGGCGCCGCCCGTGGTCGTGTTCGACAGCGCTGGCGCCTTCGTCAAGGCATGGGGCGGCGACGGCGCCGGCATGCAGTGGCCGGAGCGGGAGCACGGCATCCACGTCGATGCGAAAGGCTTCGTCTGGATCACCGGCAACAACTGCCCGACGAACGGCATCGCCGGCCTGCGGCCGGTGAACGACGACCAGATCCTGAAGCTGACCGGCGACGGCAAAGTGGTGATGCGGATCGGTGAGAGCAACGGCAGCAAAGGCAACGCCGATACGCGGAACGTGCACCGCGCCGCCGACGTCTGGCTGCATCCCGCGTCGAACGAGCTGTATGTCGCCGACGGCTACGGCAATCACCGCGTCATCGTCTACGACGCGGAGCGCGGCACGTTCAAGCGAATGTGGGGCGCGTTCGGAAACAAGCCGGCGGACGATGACCACTGCGAGGTGGTCACGCCGCAGAGCTTCCCCGCGGGCCAGGGTCCAGCACAATTCAGCATCGTTCACGCGCTGCGCGTGGCGAAGGACGGCATGGTGTACGTGGCCGATCGTGAGAACCGGCGCGTGCAAGCGTTCACGGCAAACGGCAAGTTCGTGAAGCAAGTGATCAAGACCGACACGCAGTTCGCTCGGAACCTGGCGCTGTCACCCGATCCCGCGCAACAGTTCCTCTATGTCGGCAACGGAATGGACATCGCCATCGTCGATCGCCAGTCGATGGAGATCGTCGGGACGATCAAGGTGCCCGGCATGATCGGCGGTGGGCATCAGATCGCCGTCGACTCGAAGGGGAATCTCTACATCGCCGGAACGGCTGCAGGTCTACAGAAGCTCACGTTCAAAGGAATGGTTCGACGCCAGTAGGGTCCGCCTTCAGGCGGACCAGATGTAGCGTCCGCCTTCGGGCGGACCTCAACGGAGGGTTACATGCGCCCGCTCCTGTTTTCCTTCCTCATCGTCGGAGTCCTCGCCGGCAGCGCGTCCGCGCAATCGTCCGGCACCTCGAAGATGACGCGACAGATCACGATCGTCTCCAGCGCAGGCGCGCGCGCACTTGCCGACGCGTGCACGGCCTGGGCCGAGAAGAACAAATTGGTTCTTGCGATGGCCGTCATCGACTGGGGCGGCAACGTGCTCGAGTCGCACGCCATGGAAGGCGCGGCGGCGAACGCGATCGACACGGCGCTGCTCAAGGCAAAGTCGGCGCTGCGGTGGCGGCGGCCGACGTCCGAGACGAACAAGATGGTGCGAAGCGGCGAGAATCTCGCGCCGACCTTCATGAACGACTTTCCGCAGCCGGGCGCGCTGCCGATCGTCCTCGACGGTCAGGTGATCGGCGCGATGGGCGTGTCGAGCGCCGATGGCGAGAAGTGCGCGGCAGCCGCGATCGAATCGGTCTTCAAGGGCGCGACACACACCGCGCGGTAAGCCGTGATTAGCCACGAGGAGTCGACCATGATCGCCAGAATCGCGGCGGGTCTCGGCGCCTTGATCGTCGTCACGGCCTCGTCCGCCTGGGCGCAGACCGACCCCTCGACTGCGCTCGGGGCAGGCCCCTCGACGTCGCCCGGGGTCACGTTCACGAAGGACATCGCGCCAATCCTGCAGCGAAGCTGCCAGGCGTGTCACCGCCCCGGCTCCGTTGCGCCGATGTCGCTGATGACATACGAGGAGGCACGTCCGTACGCGAGGGCGATCAAGGCGCGCACGGCGCTGCGCCACCGCCGCGGCGCGATGCCGCCCTGGTTCATCGAGAAGGAGCTCGGAGTCCAGGGGTTCAAGGACGACATCTCGCTGAGCGATGCGGAGGTTGCCCTCATCGCGAAATGGGTCGACTCGGGCGCGCCGCGCGGCAACCCTGCCGACCTGCCGCCGCCGCGCGTGTTCGCTGACAACAATGCCTGGCAGATCGGCGCCCCCGATCTGATCCTCACGAGCCCGGCCGTCGATATGAAAGCGATCAGCCCCGACTACTGGGGCGCGCTCACCCCTGTCTCGACCGGGTTGACCGAGGATCGCTACGTTGCGGCGATGGAGATCAAGGAAGTCAACGACTCGCGCGACAAGCCGGGACGCGCGACGGTCGGCGGGCTGTTCGTGTTTCACCACGCGGTGGTGATGGTGTTCGGTCCGGACGGACGTCCCAGCGGCGGTGGCTGGCCGGTGCACGAGGTCGGGCGCAACGCCGACATCTTCGATTCGCAGGCCGGCAAGCGGTTGGCGGCAGGCTCGAGCGTCGCATTCCCATCCGTGCACTTGCACGCGAATGGGAAAGACACGCGCGCGACGCTGCAGGTCGGGTTCAAGTTCCATCCGGTTGGATACAAGCCGCAGATCCAGTCGACGCTCATCACCATCGGCACTGACGATATCGACATCCCCGGCGGCGCCAGCGGAATCACGCAGAGCGCGTACGCGACGCTGTCACGACCGCTGAAGCTCACCGTGTTCGAACCCCACATGCACTCGACGGGCGTACGCATGTGCCTCGAGGCAATCTACGGCTCGCATGTCGAGACGCTGAACTGCTCGGGCTACGACCACAACTGGGTGAAGACCTATGCCTACAAGGAGGATGCGGCGCCGCTGCTACCGGCAGGCACCATCCTGAAAGTGACTGGCTACTTCGACAACACTCCGGCCAACAAGAACGTCGTCGATCCGCGAAACTGGTCGGGCCTTGGGCACCGCTCCATCGACAACATGCTGATCCTGATTGCGCAGGGCGTGAACCTGACCGAGGAGCAGTTTGCGCAGGAAGTGGCCAGACGCCGCGAGACACTCAAGCTGAGTGAAGGACAGGCCACACCCGGCTGCCCGATGTGTGCGTTCGCCAAGATCCCGCGCCGGCCCGGGCTTCCTGCCGCGGGAGCCGGCGCCCAGCAGTGAAGCGAACGATGTCCCGTCTGTGTACGACAACGGTTCTCTTCCTGCTGGCTGTCACGAGCGCCGTACCGCGCGCGCAGAAACCGACGACGGGGCTGAATATCGCGCCGGTGTACGAAGGGTGGGAGCAGAATGCCGACGGCTCGTTCGACTTGATCTTTGGCTACTTCAACAGGAACTGGAACGAGTGGATCGACGTGCCCGTCGGTGCGGCCAATAGCATCGACCCGAGCGGACCCGATCAGGGCCAGCCCACACACTTCATGCCGCGTCGGAATCAGTTCGTCTTCAGAGTCCGCGTGCCCAGGGACTTCGGAAATCGCGAGCTCGTCTGGACGCTCACGACGAACGGCAAGACCGAAAAGGCCTTCGCCACGTTGAAGCCGGACTACGTCGTCAACGGGACGGTGATGGCGGCCAATTTCGGCGCCGGCGGTCAGACGGGTACGGTGCCGGATCTCGTGGGCAATGTGGGGCCGGTCCTCAAAGTCATGGGCGAGCGCACGCGGCGCGTGAAGGTGGGCGAGGCGATCTCATTGACCGCCGTCGCGACTGACGACGGCAAGCCGCGTGTGCGGGCCATGCAACCGTTCCCGGGCGGTAACCGGACCGTCCCGAACTCGGCGACCGGGCTGCGTCTCGGCTGGCTGATTTATCGCGGTGCTGGAGAGGTGACCTTCGATCCGCCGCAGTTCAGCGCCTGGGAGGACACGCGCGATGGCGCGAACTCACCGTGGGCAGTGGGGTGGCGGACGCCGCCGATTCCACCCGATAACACGTGGGAAACGCGCGCCACGTTCAAGACGCCGGGCGAGTACATCCTGCGATGCGTCGCGCACGACGGCGCCCTCACCGCAACCGAGAACGTGACGGTGGTCGTCACGC
>Ga0111538_10002147_pt1 | contig 27794 bp, 27 predicted proteins | sample SoiMethybrSBSTD1_FD_79669 | JGI IMG/M metagenome (GOLD analysis project Ga0111538, IMG submission 79669) | Bulk soil microbial communities from a Populus tree surrounding site in Tennessee, USA - Soil MetaG P. TD hybrid SBSTD1 (version 2)... | ecosystem: Environmental > Terrestrial > Soil >...
GCGCTTCGGGGTGGCGAAGTACCGATACGCGACGTCGATGGTGATGCCCTGCTCGCGCTCGGCCCGCAGGCCGTCGGTGAGCAGCGCCAGGTCGGTGTGGGCGTCGCCGCGGTCGCGGCTCGTGCGCTCGACCGACTCGAGCTGGTCCTCGAAGATCGCCTTCGAGTCGTAGAGCAGCCGGCCGATCAGGGTCGACTTGCCGTCGTCGACCGACCCGGCCGTCGCGAAGCGGAGCAGCTCCATCTCAGAAGTACCCCTCGCGCTTGCGGTCTTCCATGCCGGCCTCGCTGATGCGGTCGTCGGCCCGGGTGGCGCCCCGCTCGGTGACGCGGGTGACCGCGGTCTCCTCGATGATCGCGGCGAGGTCGGCGGCGCTCGACTCGATGGCGCCCGTGCAGCTGGCGTCGCCCACCGTGCGGAACCGGACCAGCCGCTCCTCGACCTCCTCGTCCTCGCCGACCGTGACGAACGGCGTGTCGGCGAGCCACATGCCGTCGCGCTGGAACACCCGGCGGCGGTGGGCGTAGTAGATGGTCGGCAGCTCGATGCCCTCGTCGGCCACGTACTGCCAGATGTCGAGCTCGGTCCAGTTCGAGATCGGGAACACGCGGATGTGCTCGCCCTTGCGGTGGCGGCCGTTGTAGAGGCTCCACAGCTCGGGCCGCTGGTTCTTCGGGTCCCACTGGCCGAAGTCGTCGCGGAAGCTGAACACCCGCTCCTTCGCCCGGGCCTTCTCCTCGTCACGGCGGGCGCCCCCGAAGACGGCGTCGAACCGGTTCTCCTCGATGGCCTCGAGCAGCGGCACCGTCTGGAGCCGGTTGCGGCTGGCGCGGGGCCCGGTCTCCTCGACGACCCGTCCGGCATCGATGGCGTCCTGCACGCTGGCGACCACCAGGCGGGCCCCCAGCTCGGCGATGCGGCGGTCGCGGTAGTCGATGACCTCGGGGAAGTTGTGGCCGGTGTCGACGTGCATGACCGGGAACGGCAGCCTGGCCGGGGCGAAGGCCTTGACCGCGAGGTGCAGCATCACCGCCGAGTCCTTGCCGCCCGAGAACAGCATGACGGGCCGCTCGAACTCGGCGGCCACCTCGCGGATGATGTGGATGGCCTCGGCCTCGAGGGCCTGGAGGTGCGTGAGCTCGTAGGTCGTCGCGGCCGCGGGGGATGCGTGGCCCGTCAGGTCGGTGCTCGACATGGACCCACAAGGCTAAATCCGACCTAGTTGGTAAGCAATTCCTGACCCGGGTGGTAAGCAATCCCCATGGCCGCCCCCGCCTCCGTCATCCCCGACGACCACGCCCTGGCCGCCCGCCTGGCCACCGAGGCGGGCCGGCTGCTCGTCGACCTGCGGGCCCGCCGGGTGGCCGAGGCCGGTGACGCCGGGCCCGCCGGCGTCGACGGGCGGGCGCTCGGCGACGAGGGCGACCGCCGGGCCCACGAGCTGCTGGTGGCGGCCCTGGCCGAGGCCCGTCCCGACGACGCGGTGCTGTCCGAGGAGGGCGTCGCCGACCCGGCTCGGCTCACGGCGCAGCGCGTGTGGATCGTCGATCCGCTCGACGGCACCCGCGAGTACGGCGAGGTGCCCCGAGACGACTGGGCCGTCCACGTGGCCCTGGTCGTCGGCGGGGTCCCGGCCGCGGGGGCCGTGGCCCTCCCCGCCCGGGGCCTGACGCTGGCGACCGACCCCGCCCCGCCCCCGCCGCCCGCCCACGACGGGCCGCCGCGGGTCGTGGTCAGCCGCAGCCGGCCGCCGGTCGAGGCCGGATGGGTCGCCGACGCCCTCGGCGGCGCGCTGGTGACCCTCGGGTCGGCGGGCGCCAAGGCGATGGCGGTCGTGCTCGGCGACGTCGACGTGTACCCGCACAGCGGCGGTCAGTACGAGTGGGACTCGGCCGCGCCCGTCGCCGTCGCCGCCGCCGCCGGGCTGCACGTGTCACGCCTCGACGGCTCGCCGCTCGTCTACAACCGGCCCGACCCCTACCTGCCCGACCTGCTGGTGTGCCGGCCCGAGCTCGCCGAGGCGGCCATCGCCGCCGCCCGCGGACCGGCGAGCTGAGCCGGCGGCGCCGACGAACCGATCGGCCCGGTCCGCCCGATCCGGCGGCCGCCACGCGGGCCGTTCCTCAGATGGCGTCCCAGACCATGCCCGACGGCGGGGCGTCCCCCAGCAGCTCGATCGGGTCGCGCTTGTCGATGTGGCCGATGAGCCCGCCGTAGATGCCGTAGCCGCACAGGCGGGCGAGCCGGCGGTCGAACCCGCGGGCGATCTCGCGGGGGATCCCGAGCTGCTGGTTCTCCTGGGCGCGGATGTAGCCCGCGCAGTAGTTGCAGGCCAGGCCCATGCGCCGCTCGGCGGTGGTGTTCTCCCCGCCGCCGTGCCACAGGCTGCCGTGCCACACGAGCACGCTGCCGCGCCCCATCTCGGCCGGGACCGAGTCGTAGCGGCGCGTGAGGTCGGGCGAGTCCTCGAGGTGCGACCGGGGGACCAGGCGGGTGGCCCCGTTGGCCTCGGTGAAGTCGGTCAGCGCCCACATGCTGTTGCACACCACCGCCGGATGCGGCTTGGGCAGCGGGATGATCTGGTCGTCGGCGTGGATCGGCTGCGGCGTCTCGTCGGGACCGATCGCGATCGACGACAGCGACGACAGCAGGCAGCCGGGGTCGAGCACGCCCTCGACCAGCGGCAGCACGCACGGGTGCACCGGCACCCGGGCGAACACGTCGCCGTGCGCCAGCAGGTTGTAGACGCGCGTGGTCCTCCGGCCCTCGAAGGCGTTGTCGGCGGGGACGACGTCGAGGTCGCGCTCGAGCCGGTCGAGCGTCGCCACGAGCTCGTCGACGAGCTCGGGCTCGATGGCGTCCTCGACGACCGAGTACCCCTGCTCCGCGATGCGGTCGAGGTGCTCGGCCGCCTCCCCCTCGGTGAGCGTCCGCATGGGGCGGACGGTAGCGGCACCCCGGCGGCGCCGCCCGGCGGCGCCCGTCAGCCCGGGCGGGGCTCGTCGGGCACCCGCAGCACCACGTCGGGCGTCGGCGGCCCGGCCAGGAGCCCGAGCACGTGGTCGGCCACCCAGGCGGGGCTGTTGTAGGCGTCGTCGCGCTGCATCTGCACGAAGCGCTCCACGGCGGGGAACCGGTCGGAGGGCGTGGACCGGATGGCCGCCTGCATGTCGGTGTCGACGACCCCGGGCGCCACGGCGTGGGCCCGGAGGCCGGCCTCGGCCTCCTCGGCGGCCACGACCCGGGTGGCCTGGTCGACGGCGGCCTTCGACGCGCAGTAGGCCGACCAGCCCTCGTACGGGCGCGTGGCCGCCCCGCTGGTGACGTTGACGAGGACGCCGCCGCCGGGACGCGACCGCACGTGACGGGCGAACGACGCGCTGCCGTGCAGCACGCCCACCACGTTGACCGCCACGTTGGCCGCGACCTCGGCGGGGTCGAGGTCGCGCAGCGGGCCGATCGGACCCAGCACCCCCGCGTTGTTGATCCAGAGGTCGATGCGCCCGAGGCGGCCGGCCACCTCGACGGCGAAGCGGTCGACCTCCCCGGCGTCGGTCACGTCGACCGCGGCGGTCACGACGTCGACCCCCGCGGCGGCCGCGGCGGCGGGGACCGGCGGCTCGCGGCGGGCGCAGAGGCCCAGGTGGAGGCCGGCCGCGGCCAGCCGCTCGGCCATGCCCGCCCCGAGGCCGCGGCTGGCGCCGGTGATCACGGCCACGCGCCCGGCGGCCGCGTCCGGTGCTCCTACTCTGCGATCCATGACCGGATTCGAGCAGGCGGTGGTGCACGTCCTCCAGTCGCTCGGGCCCGGCGACGTCGTCACCTACGGCGAGGTGGCCACCGAGGCCGGGTTCCCGGGGCGGGCGCGCGCGGTCGGACACCTGCTCGCCACCTCCGACGGCGATCTGCCCTGGTGGCGGGTCGTCACCTCGACCGGTCGCCTCGTTCCCGGCCACGAGGACGAGCACGCCCGGCGCCTGCGCGCCGAGGGCGTCGCGGTGGTGGACGGGAAGGTCCCGGCGGGCGGAGGGCGGACCTGACCCGCGCGCCCGGCAGACTCGACCCGATGGCCCCGTCCCGCGCCGAGCTCGCCCCCACCGACCTCGACCAGGGCAGCTTCAGCGACACGCCGCCCTGGACGATCGACGACCCCCGGGCCCTGGTCTGGCGGCGGGGCCTCGCCGAGGTGCGGGCGCGGGTGGTCGCCGAGGTCCCCGAGCTCACGACGCCCGACCGCTGGCCCCCGGGGGCCCGGCTGGTGACCGTGACCCGCCGCCTCGGCACGGCCGTGGGCGCGTGGGCGCTGCGCGAGAAGCGCACCGGCGACACGGTCAGCCGCGCCGGCATCTCGCGCCGCCTGCGCCTGGCCGCGGAGCGCCTCGGCCCCACCTACATCAAGCTCGGGCAGATCATCAGCTCTGGCGAGGGCATCTTCCCGCCCGAGCTGGTGGGCGAGTTCGCGCTGCTGCGCGACAAGGTGCCGGCCGAGCCGTTCCGGGTCGTGCGCGAGGTGATCGAGGCCGACCTCGGGCGCCCGCTCGACGAGGTGTTCCGCTGGGTCGACCGCACGCCGCTGGCGGCCGCGTCGATCGCCCAGGTCCACGCGGCCACGCTGCGCACCGGCGAGCAGGTGGTGGTCAAGGTGCAGCGGCCGACCGTGGCCCGCCTGGTCCGCGACGACCTGCGGGTCATGGCGTGGCTGGCCCCCAAGCTGGTCGGGCGCATCCCCATCGCCGCCCTCGCCAACCCGCCGGCCCTGGTCGAGCTGTTCGCCCAGACGATCACCGAGGAGCTCGACTTCCGGCTCGAGGCCGAGAACATGCTCGACGTCGCCCGCACGTTCGCCGAGCTGGGCCAGCGGGGCTATGTGATCCCCCGACCCCACCCGACGCTGGTCACCCCCCGGGTGCTCGTGATGGAGCGCCTCGACGGCTTCCGCTTCGACGACGTCGTCGGCATGCGCGGCGCCGGCGTCGACACCGAGGCCGTGGTGCGCACCGGCATGATCGGGTTCGTCGAGGGGGCGATCCTGCACGGCATCTTCCACGGCGACCTGCATGGCGGCAACCTGTTCGTGCTGCCCGACGGCCGCACCGCACTGCTCGACTTCGGCATCACCGGACGCCTCGACGAGTCCAAGCGCATCGCCTTCCTGCGCCTCCTGATGGCCGGGTCGACGAACGACCTCATGGCCCAGCTGGCTGCCCTGCGCGACCTCGGGGTGCTGCCGCCCGATGCCGATCTCGAGCAGGTCGTGCGCGAGCTCCGGCTCGACGAACCGCCCGTCGACCCCACCGCCATGAGCGGCGAGCAGCTCGTCGGCGAGCTCCAGGGCATCATCAAGGCGCTGCTCGGCCTGGGCGCCCACATGCCGAAGGAGCTCATGCTCTTCGTCAAGAACATGGTGTTCATCGACGGCGCCATCGCCACCCTGGCCCCCGACCTCGACCTGTTCGGCGAGATCGCCCAGCTCTCGCTGTACTTCGCCACCCGCCACGGCGACCGGATCCTCGCCGACGTGGGCATCGACCCCCGGGCCGTCGAGGTCGACCTCAGCGGCGTGAAGGCCAGCTTCGGCGTCGACGACGAGGTCGAGGGCCTGACGCACCGCGAGCTGCGCCAGCGCCGCGAGACGATCCGCCGGAACCTGGCCGGACGGTCCCGCGGCCGGCCCCGCCGGCGGGGCTGAACCCCCGCGTCCACGACCCCCCGGGTCCCTCCAACTAGCGTCGGTCGGCGATGCGCCTCGTCGTCGCCACCTGCACCGTCGACTACGCGGGCCGGCTGACGGCCCACCTGCCGCTGGCGCCCCGGCTCGTGATGGTCAAGGCCGACGGCTGCGTCGCCATCCACGCCGACGGGGGCGCCTACAAGCCGCTGAACTGGATGAACGCCCCGAACACGGTGACCGAGTCGGTCGACGACGACGGCGTCGCGGTGTGGACCGTGCGCTCGCCCAAGGGCGAGACGCTCACGATCACGCTGCACGAGGTGCTCAGCGACACCCGGCACGACCTCGGCGTCGACCCCGGCCTGTGGAAGGACGGCGTCGAGGCCCACCTGCAGGAGCTGCTGGCCGCGGACTGCACGGCCATCGCCCCCGGGCTGCGCCTCGTCCGCCGCGAGTACCCCACCGACATCGGCCCCGTCGACCTGCTGTGCCGCGACGCCGACGGCAACGCGGTGGCGATCGAGGTCAAGCGGCGGGGCGAGATCGACGGCGTCGAGCAGCTCACCCGGTACCTGGCGTTCCTCGAGCGCGACCCGATGCTGCGCCCGGTGCGCGGCGTGTTCGTGGCGCAGCAGATCAAGCCGCAGGCCAAGGTGCTGGCGGGTCAGCGCGACATCGCGTGCGTCGAGGTCGACTACGACGCGCTGCGGGGCCTCGAGCGCGACGAGCTGCGCCTCTTCTGACCGTCGCCCACGCTCCGTCGTCGCGGTTGCAGGCGTCGCCGCCCCCGGCGCCGCGGGAGAGCGGGGAGGCGATGGGATCAGGCGGCGCCGACCGTGACCCTGCCGGCGTCGAGCACCACTCGCCCGTCGCCGCCCACGGTCTGGAACTGGGCCTCGCCGTCGCCGCCGGCCCAGATCCGCACGGTGAGCGGCTCGCCGGGCGTGACGGGGCTCGAGAAGCGACCGGTCATCGACCGGAACCGGGCCGGGTCGCCCGCGCACAGCGCGTGCAGCAGGGCCCGACCGGTGAACCCGTAGGTGCACAGCCCGTGGAGGATCGGCCGGTCGAACCCGGCCATCGCCGCGAACTTCGGGTCGGAGTGCAGCGGGTTGCGGTCGCCCGACAGGCGGTAGAGGAGCGCCTGGTCGGTGCGCGTCGGGTAGGTGACCTCGTGATCGGGAGCGCGATCGGGCACCGCGAACGACGACGATGGGCCGCGGTCGCCGCCGAAGCCCCCCTCGCCCCGGATGAACGCGCCGGACCGGGTGGTGAACAGCGGCCCGCCGTCGTCGACGTGCGTCGCCGTCGTCTCGGTGACGACGAGGGCGCCCGAGCCCTTGTCGAAGATGCCGACGACCTCGGTCACGGCCTCGAGCTCGCCCTCGACGGGCACCTCGCGGGCGAGCTCGACCGACTGCTCCCCGTGCACCAGCATCGCCGGGTTGAACGTGCCGATCGATGCGTACGCACCGGCGGCGCCGGCGCCCAGCACCACGGGCAGCGTGGGCAGGGCCCGCTGGGTGACGTCCTGGCTGTTCTCGGTCGTGAACTCGAGCTCGGCCAGCGGGTCCTCGGCGCCGGCCCCCACGCCCAAGGCGTAGATGAGGCTGTCCTTCGAGCTCCAGCGCCGGCGCGCCGGGTCGGACCGGGCGCCGACGGCGTCGGGGTTGATGGGCATGGGTTCCCTCCTCGGATGGTCGAACGGGTCCGGGTGACCGCGCCGGCGTCGGGACGACGTCGCTGCGGTCCACGGCGTTCAGGACTCGTCGTTGCCGTCCATGCCGGCGTTGGGTCGGGCCTGGGCGACCAGGTCCAGCACGGCCTGGCCGAGCACCTCGGGGTCGTCGTCGGGCGACTCGATGGACGGACCGCGGTGCCAGCCCTCGGACACCGACAGCATCCGACCGCTGACGTCGAACACCCGGCCGGTCACCGACGCCGACAGCGGGCTGGCCAGCCAGCACACCACCGGCGCGATGTGCCGCGGCGACAGCGTCTCCTTGATCTCCTCGGGCGCCTGGCCCATGCCCAGGTCCTCGGTCATGCGCGTAAGGGCGGCGGGCGCGATGGCGTTGACGGTGACGCCGTACCGGGCCAGCTCCTTGGCGGCGATGATCGTGAAGCTGGCGATGCCGGCCTTGGCCGCGCCGTAGTTCGTCTGGCCGACGTTGCCGTAGATGCCCGACGGCGACGACGTGTTGATGATGCGGCCGTCGACCTCCTCGCCCGCCTTCGACCGCTCGCGGAAGTGGTTGGCGACGAAGTGCGAGGGACCGAACGTGCCCTTGAGGTGGACCTTGATGACCGCGTCCCACTCGGCCTCGGTCATGTTCACGAGCATGCGGTCGCGCAGGATGCCGGCGTTGTTGATCAGCACGTCGACCTTGCCGAAGGCCTCGATGCCGGTGGCGACGAGCTTCTCGGCGCCGGCGAAGTCGCTGATGTCGTCGGTGTTGGCGACCGCCTGGCCGCCGGCGGCGACGATCTCGTCGACGACCTGCTGGGCCGGGCCCACGTCGTCGCCGGTGCCGTCCATGGAGCCGCCGAGGTCGTTCACGACGATGCTGGCGCCCTGGGCCGACAGCAGCAGCGCGTGCTCGCGCCCGATGCCCCGGCCCGCGCCCGTCACGATGGCGACTCGTCCGTCACAGATGCCCATTGCGTGCTCTACCTCTCGCTCGTGGACCGACGTGCGCCGCGACCCTAGTGGTGCCGTCGGTCACGTCCAGATCCGGGGATCGGTCCGGCGACGCGCCCCGTCCGCCGGGTGTCCTTCGGATTCGCGGCGGGCGGCGCGACACTGGACGCGTGAGCGTCCACCAGTGCCCCTACTGCGAGCTTCGTTTCACCTCACGCAACGAGGTCCAGGACCACGTGGCGGTCGACCATCCCGGCGAGACCGACGACGACAGCTTCCCCGCGCGGTCCGACGACGGTGGCTGACGCCGCGTGCGGCCCCGCCCCCGGCGCCGTGCCGTCAGCGACCGCGGCGGCGCGGCTAGAACCGTCCACCGGCGACGTGGCAGGGTAGGTGGTCGTGGACGGGAACGACGAGAGCCGCGCGCGCGCCGACGCGGATGCTGAGGCGAACGATACGACCACGGGCAGTAGCGCGCCCGGCGGTCCCCCGGCGACGTCGTCCCGCGGCCCGGTGACGGCCGAGGCCCCATCCGACACATCCCCTCCGCCCCCGGCTGACGGCAACGGCCGCCGCCCCGCGTCCGATGCCGGGCCCGCCCGCGGCGCCCGCCCCGCCGGCGGCACGACCGCGGCGCCCACGCCGCCCCCTGCCGCGCCGCCCGCCGCGCCGCCGCCACGCCCGCAGCCCGGGGCGCCGACCGCCGCCACCCCACCCGCCACCGACGGCAGGCCCGGGGTGGCAGCCGCGCCCCCCACCGAGGCCGCGCCCGCCGCGAGCAGCCCGCCGTCGTCGCGCAACGGTGCGGGCCCGGCGGCACCCCCGGGCACCCCACCTCCCGGGGCCGCCGGCGGGGCCCGCCCCCCGTCACCGTCCGGGTCCGAGGCGACGGTCGCCGACGGCACCCCCGCCGCCGGCGCGTCGCGCCCCGGGCAGCCCCGGATCTTCGACCTGCCCGACCACGAGAAGGGCCGCCGCCCCAACGGCGACAAGCCGCTGGTGCTCGGCGGCGCCGCCGCGGCCGAGGGGCGCACGACCGGGCCCCAGCCCCGCATCGCCGGCGCGGCGCCGCCGGACGGCGACGACGACGCCGAGGGCACCGGGCGCGGCCGCCACTTCCTCCAGTCCGGCGGCGACACCGCCAACCGGTTGCCGGCGATCCTGGCCGCCATCCCGGTGGTCGTCCTCGTCGTCCTCCTCGGTGCGTGGGCGATCGACACCGCCGCCCTGTCCGGCCAGGTGATGCGCAACGTCCAGGTCGCCGGGCGCGACGTCGGCGGGCTGGGCGAGGCCTCGCTCCCCGAGGTCATGGACGAGGTGAACGACGAGGTGGCGTCCCGTTCCGTCATCGTCACCAGCGGCGACCGCCGCTACGAGACGACCGCGGGCGAGATCGGCCTCACCGTCGACACCGAGGCCACGGCCCAGGCGGCCCTCGACGCGGGCCGCGACGACTCGCTGCTGACCCGGCCGTTCGCCTGGGTCGGGTCGTTCTTCGGCGAGCGCGACGTCCCGGTGCAGTACTCGGTCAAGGAGTCGCAGGTCGTCGCCAAGATGCTCGAGCTCCAGGGTCCCGAGCTGCTGGCACCCCACGACCCGACGATCCAGCTCGTCGACGGCGCGTGGGCTCCGGTGCCGGGCACGCCCGGCCAGGGTGTCGACACCGACGAGATCGCCGCCGAGCTGCCGACCGCCGCCGCCGATGGCGACGTCGACGCCGCCATCGAGGTCGAGACGAGCATCGTCGAGGTCGCCCCCCGGTTCACCGACGCCGACGCGCAGGCCCTCGCCGACCAGGCCAACGCCCTGACCGCCAACGGGCTCACGCTCACCGCCGGCGACGCCTCGAAGCAGGTCGACGCCGAGACCCTGCGGGGGTGGATCACGCCGACCGCGGCCAACGGCGCCCTCGGGCTGGCGATCGTGCCCGACGCCGTCAACCAGGCCCTGCCGCAGATCTTCTCCGACGTGTCCGCCGAGCCGAAGAACGCCTCGTTCGACCTGCAGAACGGGGTCCCGGTGGTCGTCCCGTCGCAGCAGGGCATCGTGTGCTGCGGGCCCACCAGCCCCGACCTGGTGTGGCAGGCGATCTCGGGGGGCACCGGAACGGCGGCCCTCGAGGTGCAGGTCACGGAACCCGAGATCACCACCGAGACCGCCCAGGGCCTCGGCATCACCCAGCCGGTGGGCGGCAACAACGCCTGGCGCAACGGCGCGGCGACCACGGCCGGGCCCGGGTTCACGACCTACCACGACGCCGGCCAGCCCCGGGTCACGAACATCCACCGCATCGCCGACATCGTGCGCGGCACGGTGATCCTGCCGGGCGAGACGTTCTCGATGAACGCGGTGGTCGGGCAGCGCACCGCGGCGAAGGGCTTCGTCGAGGCCGGCGCGATCCGCGAGGGCCAGCACGTCGAGGAGATCGGCGGAGGCGTCTCGCAGTTCGCCACCACCACGTTCAACGCCGCGTACTTCGCCGGGCTCGACATCCCCACCTACCAGGCGCACAGCGAGTCGTTCCCCCGCTACCCACCCGGGCGCGAGGCCACGATGGGCTATCCCGCCCCCGACCTCAAGATCACCAACAACACGCCGTACGGCGTGATGATCTGGACGTCGTACACGGCGAACAGCATCACGGTCACGCTCTACTCGACGCCCTACGCCACGGGCGAGCAGACCGGCATCAGCGAGTCGATGTCCGGCGCGTGCCGCAACGTGACCACCACCCGCACCCGCACGTTCCCCGACGGCCACCAGGACAGCCAGCAGTTCAAGGCGACCTACCGGCCCGGCGAGGGCCAGACCTGCTGACCGCGGCACTACCGTTGCCCTGATGCCCTCCGCCGACGTGATCGTCGTCGGCGCCGGACCGGCCGGCGCCGCCGCGGCCGTGACCCTCGCCGAGGCCGGTCGCGACGTGGTCGTCGTCGACAGGGCGCGGTTCCCCCGCGACAAGATCTGCGGCGACGGCCTGACCACGGGCGCGCTGCGCCTGCTCGAGGGCCTCGGGCTCGATCCGGCGACCGTGCCGTCCTGGCAGCGGGTCGACGACGTCGTGGTCCGCGGGCCCGCGGGCCACGAGGTCACGTTCCCCCTCCCCCGCGGGCGCGGGACCTACGCGGCGGTGGCGCGCCGCACCGATCTCGACGCCGCGCTGGTCGAGCGGGCGCGGAGCGCCGGCGCCAAGGTGCTCGACGGGCACGGGTGCACGGGTGTGGTCGAGAGCGACGGCGAGGTCGTCGTCACGGTCGACGGCCTGGGCGAGCTGTCGGCCCCCTACGCCATCGCCGCCGACGGCATGTGGTCGCCGGTGCGCAAGCACCTGGGGCTGGCCGCTCCCGGCTACCGCGGCGAGTGGCACGCGTTCCGGCAGTACTTCACCGATGTCGGACCGCGAGCCGCCTCCGAGCTGATGGTGTGGTTCGAGCCCGACCTGCTGCCCGGCTACGCCTGGTCGTTCCCGCTGCCGGGCAACCGGGCCAACGTGGGCTTCGGCATCCAGCGGGGCGGCAAGGTGCAGCGGGTGCAGGAGATGGCGGCGCTGTGGCCCGACATCCTCGAGCGGCCCCACGTCCGGCAGTTCCTCGGGGCCGGGGCCACCGCCGAGTCGCCACACCGGGCCTGGCCCATCCCCGCCCGCATCGACCAGGCCACCCTGGTCGCCCGGCGCACGTTCTTCGTGGGCGACGCCGCCACCGCCACCGACCCGCTGACGGGTGAGGGCATCGGCCAGGCCCTGTCGACCGGGGTCCTGGCCGCCGATGCCGTCCTGGCCCACCCGCACGACGCGGCCGCGGCCACCGCGGCGTACCGCACGGCCGCGGAGCGGGCGCTGGTCGCCGACCACCGCATGTCGATGCTGCTCATCCGAGCGGTGCGGCACCGCAAGGGCGTCCGCATCGGGCTGCGGGTCGCCGGGGCCACGGGGTGGACGCGGCGCAACTACGGCCGCTGGCTGTTCGAGGACTACCCCCGGGCCCTGGTGGCCACGCCGCGCCGCTGGCGCCGCGGCGTGGTGAGCGGCCCGGGCGCCTACCGCGCGACCTGACCGGGAGATCACCGCTTGACCGGCGGGTCAAGGGGCCGTCAGCATGCGACCATGCTGCGCACCCGTCTGACCGACGCCCTCCAGATCGAGCACCCCGTGATGCTGGCCGGCATGGGCGGGGTCTCGTACCACCGCCTCGTGACGGCGGTGAGCGAGGCCGGCGGGTTCGGGTGCATGGGTGCGTCGACGATGGGCGACGACGAGATGAGGGCCGAGATCGCCGCGGTGGCGGGCGCCACCGACAAGCCCTTCGGCGTCGACCTGCTCACCGCCCTCCCCCGCGGCCTCGAGGAGAAGGTGGGCGACATCATCGCCGGCGGCGCCACCGCCTTCGTCGCCGGCCTGGGGGTGCCGCGCGAGGTGGTCGACCTCTGCCACTCGAGCGGGCTCCTGGTGGTCAACATGTGCGGCAAGGTGCGCCACGCGGTGGAGGCCGTCGAGGCCGGCTGCGACATCGTCGTCGCCCAGGGCACCGAGGCCGGCGGCCACACGGGGCGCGTCGCCACGATGGCGCTGGTCCCCCAGGTGGTCGACGCGGTCGGCGACCGAGTGCCCGTCGTGGCGGCCGGGGGCATCGTCGACGGCCGCGGGCTGGCGGCCGCGCTGGCCCTCGGGGCCGACGGCGTGTGGATCGGCACCCGCTTCATCGCCACGCCCGAGGCCCGCAGCGTGGTCGGCTACAAGGACGCCCTGCTGCGCAGCCACGAGGACGACACGGTCGTCACCCGCGCCTACACCGGCAAGACCTGCCGGGTGATCGCCAACCGCTACACGCAGCCGTACGAGGACGGCACCGTCCAGGCCGACCGGTTCCCGGCCCAGATCCTGAAGTCGATGCAGGACGGCGCCAACCACCTCGGCGGCGACGAGACCACACCCGACGTCGACCCCGATCGCGAGTTCATGCCCGCCGGCCAGGGCGTGGGCGCGATCGAGGAGCTGGTGCCCGCCGCCGACCTCGTCCACCGCTTCGTGGACGAGGCCGAGAGCGTGCTGGCGAAGCTGCGGAGCTGAGGGCCCTCGGCGGGCCCCCTCAGGCGTGCTCGACCCAGTCCTTGAGCTGGGTGACGAGGGCGGGGACGTCGGCGGCCAGCGGCGTGACGTTCAGCGAGGTCACCCCGGCGGCCTTGTAGGCGGCGATGCGGTCGCGGACGTAGCCCTCGGGACCGCAGATCGTCGCCGCCTCGAGCAGGCCGTCGGGCACGGCCGCGGCCGCCTCGTCCTTCCTGCCGTCGAGGTAGAGGTCCTGGATCTCCCGGGCCTCGGCCTCGAACCCGTAGCGCTGCGCCAGGTCGTTGTAGAAGTTGCGCCCCTTGGCGCCCATGCCGCCCACGTAGAGGGCGATCATCGGGCGGGCCAATTCGCGCATCGCGGCCGCGTCGTCGCCCACGGCGAGCAGGCCGCCCGCCACGATCTCGAGCGGGGCCAGGTCGTCGGCCCGCGCCGCGGCGCCGGCCCGCAGGTCGTCGCCCCAGACGTCGTCGACCTTCTCGGGCAGGTAGAAGAGCGGGAGCCAGCCGTCGGCGACCTCCGCGGTCATCCGCACGTTCTTCGGACCGAGGGCCGCGACGTACACGGGGATGCGGTCGCGGACCGGGCGGGTGATGAGCTTCAGCGACTTGCCGAGGCCGGTGCCCTGGTCGGGTGGGAGCGGCAGCGTGTAGGCCTTGCCGTCGTAGGCCACGCGCTCGCGCGCCCACACCTGGCGGCAGATCTCGATGATCTCGCGGGTCCGGGTGAGCGGCTGGGTGTACGGCACGCCGTGGAAGCCCTCGATGACCTGGGGGCCCGAGGCACCGATCCCGAGGATGCACCGCCCGTCGGACAGCGCGTCGACACCGGCGGCGGTCATGCCGAGGAGGGTCGGCGTGCGGGTGTAGATCGGCAGGATGGCGGAGCCGATCTCGACGGTCTCGGTGACGGCGGCGAGGTAGCCCATCATGCTGACGCCGTCGAAGCCGTAGGCCTCGGCCACCCACACCGTGTCGAGGCCCGCCTTCTCGAGGGCCACCGCCTGCGCGGCCGACTGCTTGAAGCCCCCGGCGTAGCTGAGCGGCATGCTGACCTTCATCTGGCTTCCCCCTCTGCGGCCCGGGGCCGCGTGGTGCGACGTCAGGCGGCCGACAACCGCTCGCGCGCCCGCTTGGAGCGGTCGAGCAGGAGGGCGGGCACCACGACGCCGTTGACCGTCTTGTCTGCCGCGCCTCCGCCGGCGGCGGCGCCGTCGTCGGCGGCCTCGGCGGTGGACGACGCCTCGGCGGCCTCGGCCGCACGGGCGCGGCGCTCGAGCGCCGCCTCGTAGTCGCGGGGGCGGGCGAGCGTCGAGCCGTCGAGCGAGCCGACGTCGACGCCGTTCGAGAACAGCACCCGGTAGCGGGTCCAGGCGAAGCCGTCGACCAGGTAGACGCGGCCGGAGGTGCCCTGGGGCACACCGGGCAGGGCGTCGAGGGTCTTCACGGTCTCGTTGCGCTTGAACTCGTCGGGACCCAGCCGCTTCTTCGCCACGCCGGAATCCTGCCAAATCGCCGGACGGGGCCGCGAATCGCGAACGGATCCCGACCCGGGACGACGTGACGAAGGGCACGGAGGAATACTTCGCCCGGCTAATTAGTTTGGGTAATCGATGACGTTCCTCTCCTGCCCACGATGACGCAGCGCCTCCGGGTCGCCACGCACGACACCTTCCGCTCGTTCGACAACCGCAACTTCCGCCTGTTCTTCGGGGGCCAGATCGTCAGCCAGGCCGGCACCTGGATGCAGTCCGTGGCCATCGTGTGGGTGGTGCTCGACCTCACCGGCAGCGGCATCGCCCTCGGCCTCGTGACGGCCGCCGAGTTCCTGCCGATCCTCCTGCTGGGCGCCTGGGCCGGCGTGATCGCCGACCGTGTCGACCACCACCGCATGATGCTGGCGACCCAGACGGCCTTCCTCGCGCTCGCCGCCACGCTCTCGGTGCTCGTGCTCACGGGCAACGCCGGTGTCCCCGCGCTGTTCGCCCTGTCGCTCGTGTTCGGCACCATCAACGCCTTCGACAACCCCGTCCGCCGGGCCCTCGTCACCGAGCTCGTGCCGCCCACCGACGTGTCCAACGCCGTCGGACTCAACAGCGCCCTGATGACCGGCTCGCGGGTCATCGGGCCCGCGCTGGCCGGCATCCTCATCGCGGGCCCCGGCGCCGGGGCGGCCTTCGCGCTCAACGCGGTGACCTACCTCGCCGTGCTGTCGGCCCTGCTGCGCATGGACCGCAGCCGGTTCCGCCCCGCGCCGCGGGTGGCCAAGGCCAAGGGCCAGCTGCGCGAGGGCTTCCGCTACGTACGGCGCACGCCCGAGCTGCGGATGCCGCTCGTGATGATGGCCGTCATCGGCACGTTCGCGTTCAACTACCAGGTCACCCTGCCCCTCCTGGCCGAGCGCACCTTCGGGGGCGACGCCACCACGTTCACCCTGCTGTTCGCCACGCTCAGCCTCGGGTCGGTCGTCGGGGCCCTGGTGGTCGCCCACCGCCGCGAGTTCGGCCTGGGGTTCCTCGTGCGCATGGGAGCGGGCCTGGCGGCCTCGACGGTGGCGCTGACCGTCGCCCCGACGCTGCCCCTCGCCCTGCTCGCCGCCCTCGCCGTCGGGTTCACCAACGTCGGCATCATCTCCGGCGCCAACGCCGTCGTGCAGCTGCGGGCCGCCCCCGAGATGCGCGGCCGCGTGCTGGCGCTGCTCAGCGTGGTCTTCCTCGGCTCCACGCCGATCGGCAGCCCGATCGTCGGCTGGGTCGCCGAGACGGTCGGCCCCCGGGCCGCGCTGGCGGTCGGCGCCGTGGCCACCGCGGCGATCGTCGTCTGGACCGCCCACGCGCTGCGCCGTGACGCCACCGCCGGTCGGGCGACCGAGGACGTCGTGGCGCCGGCGATCGCGACCGTGGCCACCGCCGACGCCGGGGCCCCCGAGGGCGGCCCCGGGGCACCGTCGCGCGAGCACGCTCCGGCGCTGCAGCACGCGGCGGCGTGACGCCGGCGTCCGGGGCCGCTTGCTCGCGGCCCCGTCGCCATGGGCAAGACTTGTCCCCCATGCGCGGCATCATCCTCGCCGGCGGCTCGGGCACGCGGCTGCACCCCATCACCCAGGGCGTCAGCAAGCAGCTCGTCCCGGTCTACGACAAGCCGATGATCTACTACCCGCTGTCGACGCTGCTGCTGGCGGGCATCGACGACGTGCTGATCATCACGACCCCGCACGACGCCGAACAGTTCCAGCGCCTGCTGGGCGACGGGTCGCAGTTCGGCATCTCGATCGGGTACGCCCAGCAGCCGTCGCCCGACGGGCTGGCCCAGGCGTTCGTCATCGGGGCCGACTTCATCGCCGACGACTCGGCGGCGCTCGTGCTCGGCGACAACATCTTCTACGGCCCCGGGCTGGGCTCCCAGCTCGACCGGTTCGCCGACATCAAGGGCGGCGCGGTGTTCGCCTACTGGGTCAGCGACCCGACCGCCTACGGCGTCGTCGAGTTCGACCGCGCCGGGCAGGCGCTGTCGCTCGAGGAGAAGCCGGCCCGGCCGCGCAGCAACTACGCGGTGCCCGGCCTCTACTTCTACGACAACGACGTGGTCGACATCGCCCGCGACCTGCAGCCGTCGGCGCGGGGCGAGTACGAGATCACCGACCTCAACCGCGTCTACCTCGAGCAGGGGCGCCTCAGCGTCGAGGTGCTGCCGCGCGGCACCGCCTGGCTCGACACCGGGACGTTCGACTCGCTCCTCGACGCCGGCAACTACGTGCACACGCTCGAGGCCCGGCAGGGCCTCAAGATCGGCTGCCCCGAGGAGATCGCCTGGCGCAAGGGGTGGCTCGACGACGACGCCCTGCGCACCCGGGCCGAGGCGCTGGCCAAGAGCGGCTACGGCGACTACCTGCTCGAGATCCTCCAGCGCGGGCGGTAGCCGCCGGCCCGGGGCGAGGTCAGCCCCGCCGGGCCTCGGCCCAGGTCCTGCCCACCTCGACGTCGGGCTCGTGGGGCAGGCCGAGCACGCGCTCGCCGATGATGTTGCGCTGCACCTCGCCGGTGCCGCCCCCGACGGTGAGCGCGGGGGAGAACAGGAAGCCGTGGTGCCAGACGTCGGCGGGCGCGCCGAGGGGGCCGCGGTCGGTGAGCATCCCGCCCGGCCCGGTCAGGTCCTTGGCGAGGCCGAACACCCGCTGGCCGTGCTCGTCGGCCAGCACCTTGCGGACCGAGGCCTCGGGTCCCGGCGCCTCGCCGCGGATGGCGGCGCTGACCGTCCGCAGGCGGATGAGCCGCAGGATCTCGGCCTCGATGTGCAGGTCGACCACCCGGCGCCGCAGCACCGGGTCGGGCACGCCTCCCTGCCGGCGGACGAGGTCGACCAGGTCGGCGCCGGTCGGCCCCTGCCCCCACAGCGCACCGCCGGACGAGAGCGACACCCGCTCGTTGGCGAGCGTGACCTTGGCGAGGCTCCACCCCTGCCCGACCTCGCCGACCAGGTTCTCCGCGGGCAGCCGGACCTCGTCGAGGAAGACCTCGTTGAACGTGTGCGCGCCGGTCATCTCGATGATCGGCCGGATCGTGATGCCGGGAGCGTCCATCGGGCACACGAAGTACGACACCCCGCGGTGCTTGGGCACGTCGGGGTCGGTGCGGGCGATGAGGATGCCGTACCGGGCGAACTGGGCGAGCGACGTCCAGATCTTCTGGCCCGTGACGACCCACTCGTCGCCGTCGCGGACGGCCCGGGTGCCGAGGGCCGCCAGGTCCGAGCCGGCCGACGGCTCGCTGAAGAGCTGGCACCAGATGTCCTCACCGGCCAGCAGCGGCGTCAGGAAGCGGTGCTTCTGCTCGTCGGTGCCCGCGTGCAGGAGCGTCGGGCCGGCCCACCCGATGCCGATCAGGTTGACGGGCCGGCGCACGCCGGCGGCGCGCAGCTCGTCGTCGATCACGAGCTGGTGCACCGGGTCGGCCTCGAGGCCCCACGGCTTCGGCCAGTGGGGCGCCACCAGACCGGCCTCGGCCAGGTCGCGCCCCGACGGCGAGGGGTGGTCGGCCAACCAGGCGCGCACGTCGGCGCGGCGCGGGTCGTCGTCTGGCGGCAGCTCGAAGTCCACGGACGCGGACGTTAGGAGATCACCGCGCCGTCGGCCGGGTCGGCGACATCCCCGGTGGGCGGCGCCGCGGCACCGGGTCACGTTGGCGCGCAACGCACCGGACAGGACCCGTCCAGGAACGCGCCCTGCGTTTCCTGTGCGTTTCACCTCTTGGCTACCCTCCCGCGGACCTGCGGTTCCCGGCCGTCGATCGGCCGCGCCGTCGCCACGACCCACGAAGGGACCATCGATGCCGGGTTGGAACTTCGCCGATGTCTGGGAAGTCGTCGCCGAGCAGATCCCCGACGCCCAGGCACAGGTGCACGGCGACACCCGCCGCACCTGGGCCGAGTTCGACCGCCGGGCCAACGGCGTGGCGGCGACCCTGCTCGACCGGGGGGCCACCGAGCAGGACAAGGTCGCCCAGTACCTCTACAACGGCACCGAGTACATCGAATCGATGTTCGGCGCGTTCAAGGCCGGCCTGGTGCCGATCAACACCAACTACCGGTACCAGGACGACGAGCTCGTCTACCTGTGGGACAACGCGGACTGCGTGGCCGTGGTCTTCCACGGCACGTTCACGCCCACGATCGAGCGCATCCGCGACCGGGTGCCGCGGGTGACCACGTGGCTGTGGGTGGACGACGGCGACGGCCTGTGCCCCGGGTGGGCGGTGCCCTACGAGGAGGCCGCCACCAGCCACGCCGACCGGGTCGTGCCGCCCTGGGGCCGCGACGGCGACCAGCTGATGATGACCTACACCGGCGGCACCACCGGCATGCCCAAGGGCGTGATGTGGCGGCAGGACGACCTGTTCCGCAACCTCGTCGGTCAGATGAACCCGATGGTGCGCGATGCCGAGGCCGACGCCGCCGCCGTGCGGCAGATGGTCACCACCGCCGGGCCGGTCGGGCTGCCCGCCTGCCCGCTGATGCACGGCACGGGCCTGTACACGCAGCTCATCATCCTGTCGCTCGGCGGCAGCTCGGTGACGCTCACCGCCCGCAAGTTCGACGTCATCGAGCTGTTCGACACGATCGAGCGCGAGCGGGTCAACCAGATCGCCATCGTCGGCGACGCCTTCGGCAAGCCGATGCTCAAGGCCCTCGACGAGAACCCCGGTCGCTGGGACCTCGCCAGCCTGTTCCTGGTGGCGTCGTCCGGCGTGATGTTCAGCGAGCCCGTCAAGCAGGGGCTGCTCAAGCACCATCCGGGCATGATGCTGGTGGACGCGTTCTCGTCGTCCGAGGCGGTGGGCATGGGCCAGTCGGTCTCGTCGGGCGCCAGCGCGTCGCACACCGCGACGTTCACCCTCGGCGAGAACACCATCGTCGTCACCGAGGACGGCCGCCGCGTCGAGCCCGGCTCGGGCGAGATCGGCCGGGTGGCGGTGGGCGGCCACCAGCCGCTCGGCTACTACAAGGACCCCGAGAAGACCGCGGCCACGTTCATCGAATTCGAGGGCCGGCGCTACTCGTGCCCGGGCGACTACGCCATGGTCGAGGCCGACGGCTCGCTGACGCTGCTCGGGCGCGGCTCGGTCGTCATCAACACGGGCGGCGAGAAGGTGTTCCCCGAGGAGGTCGAGGAGCAGATCAAGACCTTCCCCGGCGTGCGCGACGCCGTCGCGGTGGCGGTCCCCGACGACACGTTCGGCGAGGTCGTGGCGGCCGTCGTCGAGGTCGGGCCGGACGACGGGGTCGACCCCGACGCCCTGATCGCCCACGTCCGCTCGAAGCTGGCGGCGTACAAGGCGCCGAAGCACGTGGTCCTGATCGACACGATCGGGCGGGCCCCGAACGGCAAGGTCGACTACAAGCGCCTGAAGGCGTATGCGGTCGACGCCCGGGCGTCCTGAGGGCCGCCGCGGCCCGTCCTCCCGGCGCCGGCGAACGTCCGGCGACGGGGATGTGACCCTCCGGTGACCGACGGGTACCGTCAGCCCGTGGCTCCGCCCCGCCAGGAACTGCGTCGACGATTCCACCAGCAGCTCGACGAGATCGACAGCAAGGTCATCCGCCTCTTCGCCCTCGTCACCGAGAGCGTGGCGGCGGCGACCGACGCGCTGCTGGCGGGCGACGTCGAGGCCGCGCGCGAGCTCACCCGGCGCGACAAGCTGGTCGACCTGCTCGAGCTCGACGTCGAGCAGGTGGCCGAGCGCGAGCTGCTGCTCGAGACGCCGATGGCCGGCGACCTGCGCTACCTCGTGTCGGTGCTGCGCGTCGTGCCCGAGCTCGAGCGCAGCGGCGACCTGGCCGAGCACATCGCCCAGCGGGCGGCCGCCGGCCTGGCGCTGCGGCTCACGCCGTCGGTGCGCGGCCGGCTCGAGCAGATGGGGTCGATCTGCGTCGACCTGTGGCGTCGGGCCGCCGACGCCTGGGTCGAGCGCGACGGCGCGGCCGCCGCCGAGCTGGAGGACGCCGACGACCGGCTCGACGACCTGCACGACGAGCTCGTCGCCGAGCTCGCCGAGGCCGACCTGGCGCTGGCCGACGCTCTGCAGATGACGTTGGTGGCCCGCTTCTACGAACGCCTGGGGGACCATGCCGTGCACATCACCGAACGCGTCCGCTACCTCGCCGACGGGAGCTGACCCGTGCGCTTCCGCCTGATCCCGAGCGACGACGCCTTCTTCCGCCTGTTCGACGAGTCGGCGGCCAACGTCGCCGACTGCGCCCTGCGGCTCCGCGACCTGCTCGCCGACCCGACCAACCCGGCGCTGCACGAGAAGGTGGCGGCGTGCGAGCAGCAGGGCGACCAGATCGTGCAGACCATCCTCCAGCGGCTCAACACCACGTTCGTCACGCCGTTCGACCGCGAGGACATCCACGCGCTGGCCGAGGAGCTCGACGACGTGGTCGACGACATGCTCGAGGTGTCGCACCGCATGCAGATCACGGGCATCACCACCGCCCTCCCCGAGCTCAAGGAGCAGGCCGACCTGCTCGTGCAGTGCGCCGACGAGAACAAGATGCTGATCGAGCGGCTCGAGTCGATGAAGCAGGTCCAGCCCCACCTCGACGCCATCGACCGGCTCGAGAGCGAGGGCGACGCCGTCCACCGGCGCATCCTCGCCCGCCTGTTCGGGGGCGAGTTCGAGGCCCTCGAGGTCCTGCGCTGGAAGGACGTGATCGAGGCGATGGAGGGTGCGCTCAACACCCTCGAGGACATCTCCGACGTCGTGGAGTCGATCGTGCTCAAGCACGCGTGACCGGACGCGTCCGCTGATCCCCCGCCGCCATGGAAACGTTCCTCGTCATCATCGTCATCGCGATCGCGCTCGGCTTCGACTACGTCAACGGCTTCCACGACGCGGCCAACTCGATCGCCACCGTCGTGTCCACCCGGGTGCTGACGCCCCGCACCGCCGTGGTCTGGGCGGCGTTCTTCAACTTCGCGGCCTTCCTGGTCTTCGGCGACAAGGTGGCGACGACCATCGCCAACGACGTCGTGGTGCAGAGCGTGCTGTCGATCGGCGTGATCTTCGCCGGGCTGGTCGGGGCCATCCTGTGGGACCTGATCACCTTCTGGTTCGGGCTGCCCACGAGCTCGTCGCACGCCCTCGTCGGGGGCATCGCCGGCGCCGCGGTGGCCAAGGCCGGCTTCGACGTCCTCATCTCCGAGGGCCTGCGCAAGATCGGCATCTTCATCGTCCTGTCGCCGCTGATCGGCCTGGCGATGGGGCTGATCCTGACCCTCGGCATCTTCTGGGTGTTCCACCGCAACCGGAACCTCCAGCGGCTCAACCGCGGGTTCCGCACCGGGCAGCTGGCGTCGGCCGCGGCGTTCAGCCTCGGCCACGGCGCCAACGACGCGCAGAAGACGATGGGCATCATCCTGGCCCTGCTCATCGCCAGCGGGCACGCCGCCTCCAACGCGTCGACGCCCCTGTGGGTCGTGCTGTCGGCGCACACGGCGATCGCCCTCGGCACGCTCACGGGGGGCTGGCGCATCGTGAAGACGATGGGCTCGAAGATCACCCGCCTCCAGCCGGTCGGCGGCGTGGCCGCCGAGTCGGGGGCCGCGATCACCCTGTTCGCCACGTCGGCCGCCGGCATCCCGGTGTCGACCACCCACACCATCACCGGGGCCATCGTGGGCGTGGGTGCCGCCCGCCGGCTGTCGGCGGTGCGCTGGGGCGTGGCCGGCCGCGTGGTGTGGGCGTGGATCCTCACCATCCCCGGTGCGTTCGCGATCTCGTGGCTCACCTTCCTCGTCGTCGACCTGCTCGCATGACGAACCCGGAGCACCGCTGATGGACCGCAGAGCCGCCTTCTTCCTCGGCGCCGCCGTCGTGTGCTTCCTGCTCGTGCCGGTGTCCGACGGCTACGCCTGGGTGTCGATCACGGTCGGCGCGGTCTACGTGGTGCTGGCGCTCGGGTCGTGGCTCGACGCCCGCGGCCACCGGCGCGTCTGACGCCGACCCCGGGTGGTCGCTCCCCTCGTCGCTCCCCCTCGCGCCACCGATCGCGCCGCCGCGGCCACCGATTCGGAGGCCCGCGGAGACGCCTTCTACGCTGGGATTCATGGCTGATCTCGGATTCGACGGCAAGGTCGCGATCATCACCGGCGCAGGCGGCGGCCTGGGCCGTTCGCACGCACTCGAGCTGGCCCGCCGGGGCGCCCTGGTCGTCGTGAACGACCTCGGCGGCTCCGTCGACGGCACCGGCAGCGGTAGCACGGCCGCCCAGGCCGTCGTCGACGAGATCGCCGCCGCCGGCGGCGAGGCCGTCGCCAACTACGACTCGGTCGCCACGCCCGAGGGCGGCAGGGCCATCGTGCAGACCGCGCTCGACAGCTGGGGGCGGGTCGACATCATCGTCAACAACGCCGGCATCCTCCGCGACGCCTCGTTCAAGAACATGGACCCCGACAAGGTCGACGCCGTCATCGACGTCCACCTGCGCGGCGCCTTCAACGTGACCCAGCCGGCCTGGGAGCACATGCGCAACCAGGGCTACGGCCGCATCGTCAACACCAGCTCGGGCGCCGGCGTGTTCGGCAACTTCGGCCAGACCAACTACGGCGCCGCCAAGATGGGCCTCGTCGGCCTCACCCGCGTGCTCGCCGTCGAGGGCGCCAAGAACAACATCAAGGCCAACGCCATCGCCCCGGTGGCCAAGACCCGCATGACGGAGGACATCCTCGGCCCGGCGGCCGACAAGCTGCTGCCCGAGATGGTCACGCCGGTGGTGGCGTTCCTCGCCCACGAGGACGTGCCCGTGTCGGGCGAGATCTACTCGGTGGGCGGCGGGCGCGTGGCCCGGGTGTTCCTGGGCGTCACCAAGGGGTTCGTCGACCACGACCTCACGGTCGAGGCCGTGCGCGACCACTTCGACGAGATCCGCGACGAAGAGGGCTACGAGGTGCCGGCGAACCTCAACGAGGAGCTCATGCTGGCGCTCAAGTCGCTCGGCTGACCTCCCTCCCTCGATCGACCCTTCGGGCATCGGCCCCCGCCGTCGGCGGGGGCCGTTGCGCGTCCGGGCTCGGGAGCGAGCGTTCGACCTGGTCACGGAGCTTCTTTCGGCAGACGGGTTGTCGCCGATGCATTACCGATATATCGTCAATGCATCACAAGAGATCGCTGATGATCGCCTGAGGAGGCTCCCCATGAAGCACCGATTCACCCACGACGAACGAGACCACGAGCGCAACCGCCACAGCCACGGCGACTGGCCCCCCTTCTGGGGTCCCGCGGGGCCCGGCTTCGGCCGCGGCCACGGGATGGGCCGGGGCCGCGGGCGCGGCCGCGGTGGGCCCGGCGGTCGCCGGGGCCGGCGGGGCGACGTCCGGCTGGCCCTGCTCGCGCTCCTCGCCGAGCGCCCGATGCACGGCTACGAGATGATCCAGCAGCTCGACGAGCGCACGGGCGGCATCTGGCGGCCGAGCCCGGGGTCGGTCTACCCCACCCTGCAGATGCTCGAGGACGAGGGGCTGGTCACCAGCGCCACGTCCGAGGGCCGCAAGCTGTTCACCCTCACCGACGAGGGTGGCACCCAGGCCGCCGCCGCCGCCGAGAACCCGCCCTGGGCCGCGATCGCCGACGAGACCGTCGCCGAGGCGGCCGGCATCCGGGAGGCCGCGTTCGGGCTGTTCAACGCCCTGCGCGAGGTGAGCAGCCAGGGCACCGACGACCAGCGGGCCCGCGCCCTCGAGGTGCTGGCCGACGCCCGTCGGAAGCTCTACGCCATCCTCGCCGAGGAGGCCTGAGCCGGGTCCCGGTCGCAGCTCCGGCCCGGTCTGGTCCACCAGGCCGGGGCTCAGGCGGACGCCGGTGGTCGCTCCTGCGACCGCCGGCGCCTCCGCGTCCGGGCGGCGGTGGCGGCCGCCGGCCCAGCCGGCTCAGCCGGCTCAGCCGGCGCGGGCGACCCGCAGGGCGCGCAGCACCATGGGCACCTGCATCGGCAGCCTCGCCAGGCCCATGGCCCGGTAGAGCGGGGTCGGCACCTTCGGCATGGCCTGGTGCTCGGTGCCGGCGTCGAGGACCATCTGCACGTTGGCGGGGAACACGCTCACCATCGTCGCCGCCGCCAGGTACCCGCCCAACCGGCTGGTCCTCCGCGTGAGCAGCAGCGCACCCGACGCCAACTCGGCCACGCCGCTGGCGTACACGAGCCGCCGCGGCTCGCCGAGCCGCCGGGGCACGACCTTCTCGAACGGGTCGGGCTTCACGAAGTGCAGCGCGCCCATGCCGAGCATCGTGGCCGCCAGCCCGAGCCGCGCCTTGCGCCGGTCGGCGGTCTCGGGCACCCGAGCGCCGTCGTCGTCGGCCACCTCGCCGGCGCGGGTCGTCAGGTCCTCGGTCACGGTCGCAGCCATGGGCGACAACGTACCCACGGGCACGGGGTGCGAGCCTCCCCGTCACCCGGGCCGGCCCCGGCCTCACGGCTCGGCCGGTCACCCGACCGGGACCGGCTGCACCTCGCGCCCCACCTCGGTACCGGTGGCGTCGGTCACGACGACGGTGTACGTCGCACCGCCGGGGGCGCCGGGCGGCAGGAAGGCCACGAAGCCGAGCAGGTCCTCGTCCTCGACCGGGAGGAGCTGCGGCACGATCGTGTCGAACTCGGGGAGGTCGATCGTGACCCGGCTCCCCGCGTGGACGAGCCCGAACGCGACAGGTGCCGACCACGTCGCCCCGGTCGACGTGCCGTGCACGAACGGCGGCACCCCACGGTCGGCCGGCCAGCCGGTCGACGCCGCCGAGCCACGGTACGAGAGCTCGACCTGCTGCAACCCCCCTCGCTCGGTCAGCAGCAGGCGCCACTCCGCACCGTCGTGCACCCCCGTGCCGACCACGACCTCCGACGTGAGGGCCAGTGCGGAGCCGTCGGTCCCCGACGGCGAGGACGCGCCGGCGTCCTCCGTCCGGACGGCGAGGCCCTCGATCTCGCCCGGCTGGGCGGGTCGCAGGCCCTCGGCGATGCGCAGCAGCGTCGCCTCGTCGACCCCGGCGCCGGACACCGTGGTGAGCAGCCCGGACGGCTCCCGCCACTGCACGAACGGCTCGGGCGCCCCGGGCCCGCTGCCGGTGTCGCCCACCACGGCCGCGCGTCCCCGGACCTCGCCGGGGCGGGTGGAGGCGCTGGTGAGGCGCACGAGGTCGACGGCGTCCTCGGCGCCGGGCCGCTGGAACACGCTCACGGCGGCGTCGGGCCCGGACGGGTCGCCCGCCACGTAGGTCAGGACCAGGCCGGCGCCCCGTCCGAGGTAGCCGGGACCCCCGCCGCCCATCATGGCGTCGAGCGTTCCGCGACCGATCTCGACGAAGCCCGGCGGCAGCGCGGTGGGAGCGATCGTGGGCGCCCCGGCGGCACCTTCCGCCGCAGCCACGACGGTGGCCCGGTCGACGCCGACGCTGCCGCGGACCGCGATGCGGCCGTCGCCGGTGTCCCACGAGACGCTGACGCCGTTCGCCTCGTCGACGAACGCGTCGTGGCCCGAGACGGTGATCCGCTCGCCCCCGGGACCGCCGCCGGGGGCGACGTCGGCCGACACCACGCTGAGCGTGGGTCCGGCCCAGGGGTCGGCGGCCGCCCCGTCGCCGTAGACGACGACCATCCCGCCGACCTGGTCGGGCAGGATGGCCCCGCCGCCCACGCGCTGCGCCGACGACGCCGCCATCCCCTCGGGGAGCCACCCGGCGACCAGCTCGTCGGCGGTCCCGCCGGCCACCGTCGAGGGCTCGTCGCCGCCGGTCAGGGCGATCACCCCGCCCACGACGACGACGATCACCACCGCCGCCGCCAGGACCACGCGGCGGCCCCGCCGACGCTGCGTCCCCGTCGCGTGCCCGGCGGCCGGGCCCGGACGACCGGGCCGGGCGTCGGGGTGCGACGGGCCGACGCGCCCGGCCCGCGAGCCTCCGTCCCGCCGGGCCGCCGGCTCGACCGCCGTGAGCAGCGCGGCCGCGGCCGCCCGGCCCCGCTCGTCGACCAGGGCGAGCACGGCCTCGTCGTGTGCCTCGGGCGTCATCGCTCGTCCCCTTCCGTCAGGCCCAGCGTCCGGGCGAGGGCGAGACGCCCCCGGTGGAGGTGGACCCTGACGGTCGCCTCCGCGCAGCCGAGGACCGCCGCGATGTCGGCGACCGAGCGGTCCTCGAGGTAGTGGAGGGCGACCGCCTGGGCCTGGCGGGCCGGCAGGCCGCGCACCGCGGTCCAGAACTCGTCGTCCGGCGGATCGAGGGTCACCACGGCGTCGCCGCGCCCGAACCACCGCCCGTTGGCCCGCCGCTCGCGCCCGGAGCGACGGGACCGTCCGGCCGCCCGGTTGGCCACGACCCGCCGGGCCCACGTGCCGGGGCGGTCGTAGCCGCCCACGCGCCCCCACTGCCGCCAGGCGGCCTCGAGCGCCTCCTGGGCCAGGTCCTCCGCCGCGCCGAGGTCGCCGGTGAGCGACCATGCGAACGCCACCAACGACCGCCGCTCGGCGCGGGCGAAGTCGCCGAACCAGGGTGCGCCCGCCGGGGGTGGCGCCTCCGGCCCGGGATCCAGCACCGGCTCCCCCGCTGTGTCCATGCCCTCCACTCGTCGGTCGGGCCGCCGAGGTTTACGAGGTCACCGCGTCGCCGGCGCCAGCAGCGCGGCGAGGGTGCGGATCACCACCGCACGGGCGCGGGCGGGGGTGTCGCCGGCCTCGCCCCGCAGCGCCTCCCACGCCCCCCACGACGTGGCCACGGCGAGCGCGTCGAGCAGCTCGCGCCGCTCGGCGCGGGGGACGGCGTCGAGCTCGGCACCGAAGGCCACCTCGACCTCACCCCGCAGGAAGGCCGCACCCTCGGACAGCGCCTCGCGGAGCTCGGGCGAGAACGGCCCGTGGACCGCGGCGGCCCGGCGGAA
>Ga0111538_10002148_pt1 | contig 27791 bp, 16 predicted proteins | sample SoiMethybrSBSTD1_FD_79669 | JGI IMG/M metagenome (GOLD analysis project Ga0111538, IMG submission 79669) | Bulk soil microbial communities from a Populus tree surrounding site in Tennessee, USA - Soil MetaG P. TD hybrid SBSTD1 (version 2)... | ecosystem: Environmental > Terrestrial > Soil >...
CGAGGTGGTCTTCGCCCGCGCCCAGGTCCGCCCGCTCAACGCCGACCAGGTCCTGCGCGCCCACCTGCTCGCGACCGGGGTCGAGGACGCGACGGCGCGCGGCCTCCAGCGCTGGAAGGAGGAGCGGGCCAAGATCCAGGTCTGGCGCCAGTACAACCACTCCTTCCCCGACGACGAGGCTGCCGAGACCGACAGCTTCACCGGCAGCGTCCCGCAGGCGCTCCTCCTGCGCAACGGCGCGCTGACCAACGCCGGCGTCCGCGCGGTTTCCGGGACTCTCCTCGCCCGGGTGCGCGAGAAGTCGAGCGATCCGGCACGGCGCCTCGAGTGGCTGTTCATGACCGCCCTCGGCCGACCGCCCGACGCGGCCGAGAAGAAGGAGTACCTCGCGTTCATCGCCGGGCGCGGCGACCATGCGACCGCCTACGAGGACCTGTATCACGCGCTCCTCACCTCGACCGAGTTCATCACCAACCACTGAGCTCCCATGACCTGCTGCGACCGCCGCCACTTCATGCGCCTCGGATTCGGCTCCGCGCTGGCGACCGCCATCGGGCTGCCGCTGGCGCGCTCCTCGCTGCTGCGGGCGGCGCCGGCGGCCCGCGCTGCGGTGCCGAAGGCGAAGGCGTGCATCCTGCTCTTCATGCACGGTGGTCCGAGCCAGATCGACACCTTCGATCCGAAGCCGGGCCACGCGAACGCCGCCGGCGTCAAGGCCATCGGCACCAAAGTCGCCGGGATGCAGTTCTCCGAGTTCCTGCCGCTCCTCGGCAAGCAGGCGCACAGGCTCGCGGTCGTGCGATCGATCGTCAACAAGGAAGGCAACCACATCCGCGCCCGCCACCTGATGCACACCGGCTACATGCCCCAGGCGGGGGTCAGGCATCCGGCATTCGGCTCCATCGCGGCGGCCGAGATCGGCAGGAGCGACCTGCCCGGCTACGTCTCGATCAACGGGCCCGGCGCCGACGCCGGTTTCCTCGGAGGGGCCTACGCGCCGTTCGAGGTGATGAACCCGGAGAACCCGGTCAAGAACCTGGTGCGGTCACCGGCGGTCGACCAGGCGCGCTTCGATGACCGCCTCGCGCTCTGGCGCGGGCTCGAGGATCGCTTCGGTCAGAAGCACGCCCAGCAGTCGGTCAAGAGCCAGCGCGCGGTCGGCGAGCAGGCCGTTCGCCTGATGAACGCTGCCGGCCGTGTCGCCTTCGAGACCGGCCGCGAGCCGGAGACGGTCCGCAAGCGCTACGGCGACGGCAAGTTCGCGCTCGGGTGTCTGATGGCGCGCCGCCTGATCCAGGCCGGGGTCGTGTTCGTCGAGGTCAACCTGCCGGGCTGGGACACCCACCAGAACAACCTCGAGCGGGTCAAGCTGCTGACCGCCGAGCTCGACCGCGGCATGTCGGCGCTTCTCGACGACCTCGCGGCAAGTGGCCTCCTCGACAGCACGCTGGTGGTGTGGACCGGCGACTTCGGGCGCACCCCGACCATCAACGACAAGGGCGGCCGCGACCACTACCCGCAGGTGACGCCGGCGGTGCTGGCCGGCGGCGGGGTGCGCGGTGGCCAGGTGATCGGCGCGACCGACGCCGCCGGCGCGAGCGTGGTGGACGGCAAGGTCGCCGTGGCCGACCTCTACGCCACCGTCGCGCAGGCGCTCGCCATCGATCCCGACGAGCAGCGCATGTCGCCGGTCGGCCGCCCCATCTCGACGGTCGACAGCGGCACCGTCATTCGCGGGCTGCTCTGACCGTCAGATCAGCTCGCAGCCGATGAAGGTGTCTGTCGCCGATGGCTCCGGATCGTCCGCGGTGCCGGCGCCGCAGTCGACCGTCTCGGCGATGCCGTCGTCGTTTACGAAGGTGTCGTCGCCGTCCTCGCCGAAGAACTGATCGGCGCCGGTGCCGCCGGTGATGGTGTCGTTGCCCACCCCGCCGTAGAGCTTGTCGTTGCCGGTCCCGCCGTCGAGCGAGTCGGCGCCGACCTCGCCGTACATGGTGTCGACGCCCGCATCGCCGACCAGGATGTCGGCGCCGGTCCCGCCCCAGAGGACGTCGTTGCCGGTCCCGCCGTAGAGTTCGTCGGCCCCGGCGTTGCCCTTGAGCGTGTTGTTCAGCCCGGAGCCGACCAGCACGTCGTCGCCGGAGCCGCCGGTCACGTTCTCGACATCGACATCGACGAAGTCGCCCTCGCCGCTCTCGCCGTCGTCGGAAAGGTCGTTGCCGATGCTCACCGAGACGGCCACGCTCCGCTTGCCGTAATCGACCGTGTCCTTGTCGGCGCCGCCGTAGAATGCGTCGCTGCCGTCCGCCGTGGTCTCCTGGAACATCTTGTCGATGCCAGCGTCGCCGTAATAGGTGTCGTTGCCCTGGCCGCCGTAGAGGTAGTCGTTGCCGGCGGCGCCGTAGAGCGTGTCGCTGTCGGCGTCGCCGTAGAGCCAGTCGTTGAAGACCGAGCCGTACAGGATGTCGTTGCCGGTCCCGCCGTACAGGTAGAGGTAGCCGTTACCACCCCACAGGGTGGCGTCGATGGTGTCGTCGCCGCCCTTGGTCTGCACCTTGGTCTTGAAGACGCCGGCGACCGTGATGTCCTCGTCGCCGTCGTTGCCGACGTCGATGCCGCCGGCGGCGAAGAGGATGTCGTCGGGGCTGTTGCCGTAGAGCACGGTGACCGTGTTGTTGCCCGCTCCGAGGGCGAAGGAGAACTCGATCTCGCTGCCGCCCGGTGCCTCGGAGGTGGCGCCGGGGGCGAAGTTTCCGTTCAGCGTCACGATGTCGGCCAGGGTTCCGCCGTTCACCTGGACCGTGTCCGTCGTCGTGGTGGTCGCTCCGGTGCAGAGCGCTCCGTTCAACTTGATCGCGCCCGCGACATTGAGGGACAACGTGGCAGGACTGCCGTCCACCGTGACGGTGAGCGTTCCGGCGCTGAACGAACAGGTCGGCGCCGACTGCGCATGAGCCGAGCCGGCCGTGCACCAGAGGATCGCGACGATTGCGAGCGCAGTCTTCATGGCTGGGTACCCCCGTGAATGTGATCCGAGTCTACGGATCTTTGCCGGTGCCGGGGTCCGGAGTTTCGTCAACGCGCTCGTCGGGATGGTCAACACCCTCCTCGAAGCCAGAAATTGTCCGCCACGCCGATCTGGCTTAAGATCCCGGCTCCATGAGCTGGGTGCGTCGGGACGCCCGGTTCGTCGAAACCGCTGGCGGCGATCTCTGCCGGGCCGGCCGTCGCGAACCGCGAATACGACCCCGGGAAAGTGGTTATCCGAATGAGCTTATCGCTTCGCCTCCTTGTCGTGGGTTTGGCAATGACGGTGGTCGGCTGTGCGTCGGACGACGCGGACCGACCGCGGCGAGAGAATACGGCGGTCCCGGGGCCCGGCTTCGTCGGGCCGAACGAACGGTCGCTGGCCGCGGTCATCGACCGGGTCCACTTTGCCTTCCGGGCGGAGGGTTCCGGCCACACCGCCGCACATTCCACCCACGCGGTCGCGGTCGCCGGGGGAGCGCTTCGGTTCACCGCCTACGACCACCGAGGCGGCTTGCCGGTCGCCGGCGGCTCGATCGATCTCGAGACCGCGGCGATCCGCTCGGGTGAGGTCGCCCTCGACCTCGAGCTGCAGGGCCAGCGGATCGATGAGTCGAGCGGCCGTCTCGTCATCGACCGCTCCTCGGTGCAGGAGATCCTCGGCAACCGCGCCGACGGCGTCGAGCAGAGCTGGCGCTTCGATCGCGCGCCGGGCCGCGGCGACCTGGTGGTCGAGGTGGCGGTGCGGGGCGCCCGCATGGTCGCCCGCACCGGCCGCGGCCTCCACTTCGCGTCCGCCACCGGCCCGGGGCTCCGCTACTCGGACGCCACCTGGATCGCGGCCAACGGGGTCCGCGCGTCCGTCCAGGCCCGCTGGGACGACGGCGTCATCCGCCTGCGAGTGCCCGGGGCGATCGTGGCGAAGAGCGCGTTCCCGGCGGTGCTCGATCCCTTGGTCGGCCCCGAGGTCGCGGTGGACGAGCCGGTGGTCGGCCCGCCCGGCAAGCGCAGCTTCGAGCCGGACGTCGCCTTCTCCGGCAGCGGCCTCCTGGCGGTCTGGCGAGACAGCCAGTTCGCCCAGGCGAGCGCGATCTTCGGCACGAGGCTCAGCAGCGCCGGCGAGGTCCTCGACCCGCTCGGCATCGAGATCGCGGCCGCCAGCAGCCAGGTGCTGCACGACCCGACCGTGGCCTACGTCGGCGGCGACTTCCTGGTCGCGTGGCAGGACACCCGGGGCGCCGGCGGCTCCGACATCGACGCCGCCCTGGTCGCCGCCAATGGCTCGGTGACGGCGCTCGACGCGCCGGCCGCCAGCGCCGCGGCCGAGGTCGCGCCGGATCTGGCCGGCCGCGGCAACAGCGCGCTGCTCGTCTACCGCAGTGCGTCCCAGGTGACCGCGCGCCGCTTCGCGGGTCTCGGCTTCGACCCCGCCGTCATCTTGTCAGCCGGCTCGGACCCGGCGGTCGCCGCCAATCCGGGCGGCGACTACCTGGTCGTCTGGTCGCAGGGGATACCGGATCTCGACCTGCGTGCGCGCTTCGTCACCGCGGCCGGGGCGACGTCCGGCACCGCATTCGCGGTCTCGGCGGCCAGCGGCGACCAGATCGAACCGGCGATCTCCTTCGACGGCACCAACTTCGTGACCCTCTGGCGCAACACCTCCGATATCTACGGGACGCGCGTCACCACGGCGGGGGTGGTGCTCGACACCCGGGTGCAGGGAGGCAATACGGTCGGCGGCGTGTCGGTCGTGGACGCGTCCGGCGTCCAGTCGAGTCCGACCGTCGCCTGCGGAAACGACGGTTGTCTCGGCTCCTGGGTCGACACCCGGGACCAGGCGACGCTGGGGTCCGACGTCTACGGGGTCGTCATCGATCCGGCGACCTTCCTCCCCGGAACCGAGTTCGCGGTCGCTTCCCTCGACCGCGTCCAGACCGAGCCCTCGGCGGTCGCGCTGGTCGACGGCTGGTTCCTGGCCTGGCGCGACAACAGCACCGGCGTGCAGTACCCGCTCGGCGCGCGGATCGCCGGCGACGGCTCGCTCATCGATCCGGACGGCATCCTCCTGTCGACCGGCAACAACGCCCAGGTGGATCCCAGCGTTCAGCGGGGCGAGGGCGCCTGGCTGCTCCTGTGGAGCGACAGCCGATCGGTCGGCAACGACGTCCTCGCCTCCCGCTTCGCCGACGACGGCACGCTGGCGGACGACGCCCCGATCACGGTCGCCGGCTCGCCGCGCGCGCAGAGCCAGCCCGACGTCACCTTCGACGGCAGCCGCTACGTCGCGGTCTGGACCGACCTGCGTCCCACCGCCCGCGACATCTACGGCGGCCGCGTCGAGCTCTCGGGCGAGACTCCCGACGGCAGCGGGTTCGAGGTTACCGCCGGGTCACGCGATCAGGCGGCGCCGCAGATCGCCTGGAGCGACGGCGCCGGCGGCCTGGTGGTCTGGCACGACCGCCGCGGCGCGAGCTTCGCCATCAAGGCGGCCGTCGTCGATTCGGACGGAACCGTGACCAACACCGACATCGACGTCTGCGACGCGGCCGGCGATCAGCTGCGGCCCGACGTGGCGTTCGACCCGGCGAGCGGCCTGTACCTGGTGGTCTGGTCGGATCGGCGGGACGGAGTCGGCACCAACGACATCTATGCGGCGCGGGTCGACACCACCGGTAACGTCCTCGACGACTGCGGCGTGCCGGTCTCCAGCGCGGCGAACAACCAGCTGGTGCCGGTGGTGGCGTTCGGCAACGGCGGCTTTCTCGTGCTCTGGGAGGACCGCCGCAGCGACGCGCTGGGTGACGTCTACGGGGCGCGGGTGACCGCCACCGGCGACGGCATCACGGTGGCCGACGTGGACGGTATCGCGGTGGCGGCCAGCGCCGTTCGCGAAGCCGAGCCGGCGGTGACCTTCTCCGGCGGCCACTTCGCGGTGGTCTGGTCGGACGGCCGCGATGGTGCGACCACCGGCTCCGACATCTACGGCGCGACCATCGACGACACCGGGGCTGTCGATCCGCCCGGCGGCTTCGTCGTCTCGAGCGAGATCGGCGAGGAGAGGCAGCCGACCATCGGCGGGATGGGCGATCGCACGGACATCCTGGTCGGCTATGCCCGCTTCGACGCGACCATCGGGGCGCCGCGGGTGTTCGCCCGGCTGCTCGACGAGGACAGCGACGGCGACGGCATCGGCGACGAGACCGACAACTGCCCCGAAATCGCCAACGAGGACCAGGCCGACAGCGACGACGACGGCATCGGCGACGCCTGTGACGACAACCTCGGGCCGGATGGCGGCGGGCCCGGCGGCGACGGCGGCCCCGGCTTCCTGGCCGACGACGGCGGCTGCGGATGCCGGGCCGGCTCGCGCGGCGGCATGCCCGGCGCGCTCGCGCTGGCCCTCGTGGTCGGGCTGGCGGTCAGGCGCCGTCGCCGGCGCGCCTGAGGCGCCGGCGCGCCCGACGCAGCAGCCCGGCCAGGCCGAGCACCAGGCAGCCCGACCACAGCTCGGCCAGGCCACCGCCCGAGGTGTTGCAGCAGCCGCCGCCCGGAGAGTCCGGGTCCCGCATGACATCCGGGACGTGTACCCAGACCCCGTTGCTCGCGGCGTCGACCGAGCGGCCGCCGGTGGCGGAGATCGCGCGCACCGCGACGACGTAGATGGCGCCGTCCTCGAGCGGCAGGCCGCGGATACCAAGGCGGGTGGCGTCGCCGGCGTCGTGCCAGTACGGCTCGTCGCCGACGTACCAGCTGGTCGCGGTATCGACCACGGCGACCTCGTAGCCGACCGCGCCCTCCACCCGGCTCCAGCTCGCCTCGAGCGTGTTGTCGCTGGTCAGCTCGGCGATGTCCTCCTCGTCGGTCGAGAACGGATCGGTGTCGCGGACCGCCTCCGGGGCGTCGATCTCGAAGTTGCGCAGCGTGTAGAGATACCCGTCGGCGACCGTCACCAGGATCTCGTCGCGCCCATCGCCGTCCGTGTCGCCGAAGATCGCCTCGCCGACCGGGGCGCCGAAGGCGAAGGCGAAGTCGAGGGTTCCGGCGCACGGATCGATCGCGTAGAGCCAGTCGTCGGTCGACCCGACCACCGCGCTCGGCCGTCCCCCGCCAGTCAGGTCCTGATGCACGCTGGCGGTGGTGAGCTGGCCGAGGGTGAGCGCGCCGGACTGCGCGGCGGTCTCGTCGGCGAACAGGGCGCCGCCGGCCAGAACCACCGCGGCCTCCCGGCCGATCTCCGCGCCCGATAGATCGGTGAGCTTGAGGCGCGATGGATGGAGGTTCGATCCCTCGACCAGCACCTGCCGCCCGGAGCCGCAGTCGGCGACCGCGCCGTAGGGGAACGGCCGGTTGTCGTCGCGCGACTGGAGCACCTTGCTGGCGAGATCGTGGTCGAGGACGCGCACCGGGTCGGGGCCGCCGTGCAGCAGCACCTCCGGGTGCGGATCGCCGTCGAGCTCGACCAGGGTAGGGAGGAAGAAGTTCGGCCCCGGGCCGGTCCCGGCACGCACCGATCCGTCGACTCCGGACAGCACCTGGGTGCGCTGCGCCTGGTGGTAGACGTCGTCGAACAGGTCGTCGTCGAAACGGCCGACCGCGACGCCGGCGGGCTGCCGTCCGGCTCCCGGATCGACCGGCCGCGATTCCCAGAGGAGCGCGCCGGTTCGCCCCGAGAGGGCGCGCGTGCGCAGGAGGATGTCGCCGGGATCGCCCCACTGGTAGACCAGGTCGGGCACCGCATCATCGTCGAAGCGGCCGACCACGATGTCGTTGAGTGGCCGGGCCGGCGTGGGCACGCGCCACAGCGTGCGTCCGTCGCCGCCGACCGCCACGACACTGTAGGTGGGCGGCGTGGTCGCCGGCACGTCGGAGGCCCAGCAGGCAACGCCGGGAAGGTCGCCATCGAGCCTGTCGACGACGACCGGCGCGTTGCCGCTCGGAACCTCCCACATGACCCGCGGCGGCGCGACGAAGGCGCCCCACTCGGCATCGAGCGCGAGCACGGTGCGCCGGCTGTCGACCTGCAGGATCCGCTCCGGACCGTCATCCAGCCGTGCCGAGCGCGGCGTGTTGTCGACCCGCCGGAAGCCGGAGGCGTAGTAGCCGCCGGTGCGCAGGCGGAACTGGCCGACGTCGTCGTTGACGTCCGTCGCGGGGACGAGGCCGCGGTCGAACAGGGTCAGGTAGCCGTCGTTGCTCGACACCGCCAGCTGGAGGTCGGGCGCGCCCGCGGCGGTGATCGGCCACAGCCGATCGGCGGTGGCGCCGCCCGGCAACTCATGGCGGGCGATCTCGGCGAGGTGGTCGCCGTCCAGGTGGTACGCCACCAGTGTGCCGGGCTCGCTGCGCAGCCGGGTGACCAGATCGGGCCGGTCGTCGGCGTCGACGCGCGCCAGCGCCGCGCGCACCGCGATCGAGGAACGCGTGGCGCGCACGAGGTCGGTCGTCTGCGGCAGGGTGGCGTCGAGGATGGTCCAGGCCAGGTTCGGCTGGCCGCCAGCCAGGCGCCAGCCCCGCAGGTGACTGTCCGACGCGGTCAAGAGGACCGTGCCGCCAGGCGTCGGGACCACCCCGGTGGCGATCTCGCCGTCGATGTCCGAGATCACGGCGCCGGTGGCAGCCGCCAGGATCGTGGTCGACCAGGTTCCGTCGCGCAGCGCCGAGACGATGACCTCCGGCCTGCCGTCGCCGTCGAGGTCGGAGACGAGGTCGCTCCACTGGAGTGCGCCACCCTCGACGGGCGCCAGGATACGTGACCAGACGACGTCGAGCTCGGGATCGCCGGGGTGGTAGCGGAGGGCGAATGCGATTCGCTGGTTCTCCAGCGGCTCGTAGTCGGCGTCGTGCACGCAGACCAGCTCCTGGCCGCGCGAGCCGCCGATGTCGACCGGCACGCACTGCGAGCGCTGCACGCGGGTGCCGAGAGAGGGAGTTCGCGCCAGCTCCTGCCCGCTGGTGCCGTCGAGCAGGACGAGCTCGCTCGAGTCGCCCCACAGGACCTCGTAGGGGGAGCTGGAGTCGGTGTCGACCAGGGTGAGCGAGTTCTGTCCCCCACAGCGCGCCGCCGGGAACTGCCACAGCTGGACCGGGGCGGCGGCACCGGCAGCGAAGCTGTACACCACGCCGCTGTTGCCGCTCACCACCCGGCAGCACGCGCACTCGAGAACCAGCAGATCCGCCAGCCCGTCGCCGTCGACGTCGCCCAGGCGCGTGCCGCCGATCGAGCCCATCTCGCCGGCCGGCTCGGCCCAGACCACGGTCCCGTCGCGGACGTCGAGCAGGTAGGCCCGGTCCTCCGATCGGACAAGGAGATCGTCCCCCGGCTTGCCGTCGACGTCCTCGAGGCCGATGAACTCGAGGAGACCGAGGTTCTCGCTTTGCCAGGCGACCGCGTCGGTGCGCGACTTGGCCACCACCCTGCCGCCGGAGATCATCAGGACCTCGCTCGCGCCGTCGCCGTTCACGTCGGCGAGCAGCAGGGCGGCGGCCTCGAGCGAGCCGCCGAGATAGCGCCGCCAGTAGGCGACCGGCTGCCTGATGTCGCTTCGGCCGGTCGCCTGCCCGGTGCGAGCGCGATCGTGTCGCGCCTGCGGCCAGTCGGCCGATGCGCTCGGCGCCAGACCGATGATGGCTGCGGCGACGAGGACGCGACCGGCGCGCGAGATGTGGCGCATCGACTCAAAAATCCTCCCATACCATGTCGTCTGACAAGCGACATCGTGAGGCCGGGTCCGTGACGGCGATTACCACCGAAAACGGTGAACACTCCCGCCGATTTTGGACACTCAACAACAGCGCGAAAACACGAGCGTTGAATCCTGTCCGGCCTCGTAGTATCAGGTGGCCTTCCCCCGACGCATGCTGAGTACGTCCCTCGCGTTCCTCGTCTCCCTGGTGGTCACTGCGGTGATGACCCGGTTCGTCCGGGACTTCGCCATTCGCCGCAACCTGACCGCCGCACCGCGCGCCGAGCGAGACGTCCACAAGGTCGCGATTCCGCGGGTCGGCGGCATCGCGATCGCGATCGGGTTCATGGTCCCGCTCATCGGGCTGTTCCTGCTCGACTCGGGCATCGGTCGCTTCATCCAGCGCGATCCGGACTGGCTCAAGTACGTCATCGCGCTGGGCGGCGGCAGCCTCGCGATCGTGGCGATCGGCATCTACGACGACATCCGCGGCGCCAATGCCTACCAGAAGCTCGCGGTCCAGATCCTGGTGGCCGTGTTCGTCTGGAGCCTCGGAGTCGGCATCGATCGCATCGGCCTCTTCGGCGCGCAGATCGACACCGGCATCTTCTCGCTGCCGATCACGGTCGTCTGGATCGTCGTTGTCATCAACGCGATGAACCTCATCGACGGGCTCGACGGGCTCGCCTCGGGCGTCGGGTTGATGGCCGTCTTGCCCAACCTCATCCTCGCCGTCCACAACCAGAACGTCGTGATGATGGTGCTGATGGCCGCGCTGGGCGGCGCCATCCTCGGGTTCCTGGTCTACAACTTCCGCCCTGCGTCCATCTTCATGGGCGACACCGGGTCGATGTTCCTCGGCTTCGTCCTGGCCACCGGGTCGGTACTCGGCAACGTGAAGTCGACCGCCACCGTCTCGATGATCGCGCCGGTGCTGGCCCTCGGGCTGCCGATCATGGATGTCCTGCTGGCGGTGTTCCGGCGCAGCATGCGGGGGCTGCCGCTGTTCGGTGCCGACAACGATCACGTCCACCACCGGCTCCTCAAGCGCGGCATGTCGCACCGCGACGCGGTGCTCGCGCTCTACGGCTTCTCCTTCTTCCTCGCGGCTGCCGCACTCATCAGCGTCTTCATGCGCGGCCGGCTCGAGGTCGCCGGGCTGATCCTCATGCTGGCGGTTAGCTTCGGGTTCTTCATCCGCCAGCTCGGCTACCTGTGGCGGCTGCCGCGGGTCTCGCGCCGCTCGAGCGAGAGCGACCTAACGAACGAGCTCCGCGCGGTCTGCGCCGACCTACGCCAGAGCGTCGACCTCACGGCGATCTGGCGGGCGATCCACCCGCTCAAGGAGCTCCTGCCCATCTCGTCGCTCCAGCTCGAGGTCGGCGAGGAGTGCTACTCGTGGCGAGCCGCGAGCGGCTCATCGGCCGCGCTGGCGCGAGTCGACCTGGCCATCGAGGCGAAGCCGGTCGGCGAGCTCCGGGTCGAGTGGGAGGCGTTCGAGCGGCTCGACGAGGAGGAGACTGCTCTCGCGCAGGTGAGCTCGGCGGTCAGCGAGGCGGTTGCCCGCGTCCGCCTCGCGCCGGCCAGCAACGTCATCCCGCTGCGCGGCCGGGTATCGTCGTCGGCGCCGTCGAGCTAGCTCGCATCGAGAGGGCGTCGACGACGTTCACCGCTGGAAGACGCCCACGGCCCGCTTGCCGCCGCCGTTAGCCGCCATGTACTCGTCGTAGATCCAGGCGTACGTCTTCTCCATCCCGTCGCGCAGGCGGATGCTGGGCTCCCAGCCGAGCAACTTGTTGATGAGGGTGTTGTCGCTGTTGCGGCCGTTCACGCCCTTGGGGGCGTCGAGCTTGTAATTGCGCGCGAGCTTGATTCCCGCGATTTCCTCGACCATGTCGACCAGCTGGTTGATGGTGACGAGCTCGCTGGAGCCGAGGTTGATGGGCACCTCGATGTCGCTGTGCATGATCGCCTGCGTGCCCTTCAGGCAATCGTCGATGTACATGAAGCTGCGGGTCTGGTTGCCGTCGCCCCAGATCTCGATCTGGTGGTTGCCGGTGACCTTGCAGTGGATGACCTTGCGGCAGATAGCCGCCGGCGCCTTCTCGCGCCCGCCATCCCAGGTGCCCCAGGGGCCGTACACGTTATGGTAGCGGGCCACCCGGGTGACCACGCCGAAGTCCTCGCGGAAATGGCGGCACATCCGCTCGGAGAACAGCTTCTCCCAGCCGTAGCCGTCCTCTGGCAGCGCCGGATAGGCGTCCTCCTCCACGAGAGGGATGACGTCCTCCGACTTCTGCTTGTCGGCGTTGTAGACGCAGGCTGACGATGAGTAGAAGAAGCGGCGGACGCCGCACTCCTTTGCCGCCAGCAGCATGTGCGTGTTGGTCAGCACCGACAGCATGCACAGGGCCTTGTTGTTCTCGATGAAGCCCATACCGCCCATGTCGGCCGCCAGCTGGTAGACCTCGACCGCACCTTTGCAGGCGGTGGTGCAGCTGGCGCGGTCCTTGAGATCGGCCACCACATTCTCGCAGTCGTCGAACAGCTGGTACCACTCGTCGAATGGCTTGATGTCGACGACCCGGACTCGGGTGAATCCCTGCCGCCGGAGATCGGCCACCAGGTGACCGCCGATGAAGCCGCCGCCGCCGGCGACCACGATGAGATCGTTCTTTTGAGCCATGGAACGCTTCCTTCGACTGATTAGCCGCCTCGATTCTGCCGCCCTACGCAGCGGAATCCAAGCAAAACACGCATTGAACGTTTCGGCCCCGCGAGGCGACAAACCCAGGTTGATTCACCCGGTCATCTGCAGCCACAGAGACGATGGGAAGTGCCTTCCGCTGCCGTCGATGGCGAGTCCCTCGTCACTCTCCTGGGGCTCGTAGTCCGGGAAGATGCGGCGCAAGGCGTCGCTGCGGTCGTAGTGCAGGAGGCTCATGCAGGCCAGCACGCGGACGGCCGGGTTGTCGATCATGAAGGCGCGCACGAGCGAGGTCTCGAGCGGAAACACCAGCTCATCGAGGAAGTGCCGGGGGTAGTCGTACGGCAAGTAGATGTCGTGGAAGTGCACGATGACGCCGGCAGCCAGTCGCGGCAGGATCTCGAGCACGAGGTAGTTCACGTCGCTGCCGACCTGCACCACGTGAGACGAGTCGACGAACAGGATGTCGTCCCGCTCCAGCTGGTCGAAGTACTCGGGGGGCACCGCCTGCGCCGGCTTGGGGACGAGCTCGATGTCGGAGCAGCTCTTCAATCCATCGTTGGGATACGGCTCGATGCACGAGATCCTGGTCGGCGTCTCGTTCAGCTTGCTGGCCGACAGCATGCAGTGGGTGGCCAGCCCGCAGCCGATCTGGATCACGCGGCGCGGCTTGATGCTGCGGATGATGCCGTGCAGCGCCTCCGACTCGATCTCTCCGTAGCCGAAATCGCCGTTCTTCTTCGCCGCCGCAGTGTAGTGCGAGAGACCGGTGTACTCTCGCTCGAACGGCAGGCACGTCTTCTCGAGGAAGCCGACCTGCTCGTCGGCGTCCATCGCGATGCCGGGCAGGCTCGAACGCTTCGCCCATTGCGCGCGATTGCGGGCCAGCTCCGCCACGTTCGGCAGTCCAACGTAGAAGTGGACCGGCGTGACGTGAATCTTGGCTCGCTCGAGCAGGAGAAAGCCCCGATGCCAGACCCGTTTGGCGCTGTCTCGGGCGACTCGATTGAGCCGGGTGCGTGCTGAAAGCTTCATACGCGGCGCTCGGGCCCATATTCTCTAGCGGAGATCCTTGGGCCAATCAAGCGGTTAGCGCGCCATGAACGCCGCGGTCCTCGCGCGCCACATATCACGAGTAACGACTCGAAAAGACACCATGCCACGCGCCGAGTGCTCGATGACAACCGCCCGGTCGTGTTCTATGTTCATCCGCGCGGATGTCTCGCTGAGTGGAGTGTTGTCATGACGCAGACTGCGACCTTCTTCGACTCCTATGCCCGCGACTTCGAGGCCATCTACGGCAACAAGAACACGACGGTCAATCGAGTCGTCAATCACTACTTCAGAAAGAGCATGCGGCTGCGCTACGAGCGCAGCATCGCCGGCTGCTCGCCCATCGAGGGCCGGAGCGTTCTCGACATCGGCTGCGGCCCCGGCCACTACGCGGTCGAACTGGCCCGGCGCGGCGCCGGCGAGGTGCTCGGCATCGATTTCGCCGAGGGCATGATCAAGCTGGCGGAGGGCCGCGCGCGCGCCACCGGCGTCGAGGACCGCTGCAGGTTCGTGCTCGGCGACATCCTCGAGGCCGACATCGACCGGAAGTACGATTACACCATCGTCATGGGGTTCATGGACTACGTCGAGGAACCGCACAAGGTCATCGATCGCGTCATCTCGGTGACCTCGGCGAAGGCCTTCATCAGCTTCCCGGTCGCAGGCGGGCTCCTCGGCTGGCAGCGCAGGCTCCGCTACCGGCAGCGCTGCCCGCTGTACCTGTACTCGGAGGGGCGCCTGCGCGACATCTTCCGCCGCTACCGCGACGTCCGGGTCACGATCGAGCCGGCGGCGCGTGACTTCTTCGTCACGCTCTCGGTCTGATACGAGTCGATGACCCGCGCGCTGTTCATCAACCAGTACTACTGGCCGGACGTCGCCGCCACCGCGCAGCACCTGGCCGACCTGTGCGAGTACCTGGCCGACCGCGGCTTCGAGGTCGATGTCCTCTGCTCGCAGGGGCAATACGCACAGACCGAGTCGAACGGCGCCGCACTGCCGCTGATGGAGACCTGGCGCGGGGTCGGGATCCGCCGCCTGCCGCCCTGGGGCAAGCGGGCCAAGGGAGTGGCGTCGCGGCTGTCGGCCTACGCCGGCTTCCACGCGCAGGCGATGGCCTGGCTGGCCCGCCACGGCTCGACCTACGACGTCATCGTGACGTTGACCGAGCCGCCGCTCATCGGGCTCTTCGCCGCGCTCGGCCGCAAGTCGCTCGCCCGCCCGGTGCGCCACGTCATCTGGTGCATGGATCTCTACGTCGACTGCCTGTTCGCCCTCGACTCGGTGAAGGAGGCGGGCCCGGTCGGCATCTCGCTCGAGACCATGAACCGGATCGAGCTCAAGCACGCCGACGCCATCGTGGCGCTCGGCGAGTGCATGCGCGAGCGGCTGGTCGCGAAGGGCGTGGCGCCGGAGCGGGTGCGCACCATCGGCGTGTGGAACCGGGCCGAGGAGCTGTGGCCGACCCCGGTCGAGCAGAACCGGCTGCGCGCCGCTCACGGCCTGGCAGGCAAGTTCGTCGTCATGTACTCCGGCAACGCGGGCCGGTCGCACTCGTTTGGCGCCATCCAGCACGCGATGAGCGCGCTGCGCGACGACCCGATCATCCGCTTCCTCTTCGTCGGCGGCGGTAGGCGCAGCGAAGAGATCGACGACTACATCGACAAGGAGAAGCTCGACAAGGTCGTCAAGCTCCCCTACTTCCCGCGCTCACAGCTCAACGACTCGCTGGCGATGGGCGACGTGCACCTGGTCTGCCTGCACGAGCGGATGGCCGGCGTGGTGGTGCCGAGCAAGCTCTACGGTGCCTTCGCGGTCGGCCGACCCGTCCTCTACGTCGGCCCGCAGGAGAGCACCATCGCCCGCAACATCATCGACGCCGACGCCGGCGTCTCGCTGGCCAACGACGACGGCCCCGGCCTGGTCCGCGCCATCCAGCGCTTGGCCGCCGACCAGGCCGAGCGTGCCCGTCTGGGCGCCAACGCCCACCGCTTCTTCCTCGAGCGCTACGAGTACGGCGTCTGCTGCGCCGCCTGGGCCGATCTCCTCACCGAAGTCAGCCAGCGGTAGTACCTCAGGGACAGGTCCCACCTCAGCGTTCGAGCCGACCGAAGATCGTCGCGCGGTAGCGGGACAGCGCGTCGAATCGGTTGGTCAGCCGCTCGTACGCGACGCCGGCCAGGAACGGCACGGTGGCGAAGATGAGGTAGGAGGGCTCCGCCTCGAACATCCGCATCTCGAGGCCCTGAAAACCGGCCGCCCGGGCCGCCCGATCGATGTCGGACTCGCGGTTGAGCCGGTAGAAGGTCGGCCAGGGGGCGTGGGTGTCCTCGGGCAGGTTGCGGGCCCGGTTGGCGACCAGCTCGTGAAACCAGTGTGGGGTCATGCGCGAGATGGTGGCCACGTAGTGGCGCCGGTTCGGGGTGCGGAAGAAGAGCGAACCGCCCGGGCGCAGGACCCGGCACGCCTCCGACAGGAACTCGACCGGATGCTCGACGTGCTCGAAGGTGAAGTCGCTGAGGACGAGGTCGAACGCGCGATCGGGCAGGTTCATCCGCCCGTCCTGGATCACCACGGCGTCGTCGAGCTCTTCGTTCTCGAGCACCAGCGGGTCGATGTCGGCGCCCACCACGCGGGCGACCTCCCCCTTGAAGATGCGCAGCGGCGCGCGGGTGGGCGGACCGGCTCCGAGGTTCAGCATGTGGGTCTCTCGAGAGGTGTGCTGGCGGACCCAGCCGTAGAAGGCGGCCGTCCCGTCCCGGCGGCTGTCGGGATAAAAGCGCTGTCGCAGTCGCTCGGAGACCATCGCCCGGCAGTGTACGGCAAAGCTCAGGCGGGCAGACGGCCAGCGGCAGCCCGGTCGACCAGCCAGAGTGGAGGCCTGTCGGGCGACACGACCAGGCTGGCGGGCACCGCGCCCGGCGGTTCGAACAGGGCCGCTCGCAGGGCCTCTGCCCGGTCGGCGCCGGCGGCCAGGAAGGCGATGAGCTTGCAGCCGGCGAGCATGGTGCGCGTCACCGTGACCCGGGATGCGTTCCTCGCCGGAACGTAGAGGCGGTCGGTGTCATCGAGCTCGTCGGAGCGCGGGTAGAGGGCCGCGATGTGGCCGTCGGAGCCGAGGGCGAGGAGGGCGAGGTCGAGCTGGGGCGGTTCGCCGGCGACGGCGCGCAGGTCCTCCTCGGCCAGGCGCGCCGCCCGCTCGGCTTCGATCTCGCCGGCGATGCGGTGCACCCGCTCCGGCGGGAAGCGGGCCGGTTCGAGCCAGGCGCGCTTGACCATGCCGTAGTTGGACTCGGCGTGCGACGGCGGCACCATGCGCTCGTCGGCGAAGAACAGGTGGGCGCCCTTGTAGTCGGCCGGCGCCGCCCGCTGGGCGACCAGCTGGTAGGCCCGATGCGCCGTGCTTCCGCGGGCGAGCAGGATGCGACCTCGTCGCGCGCGCAGCTGGACGAGGATCAGCTCGGCGACGGCGTCGGCCAGCTGGTCGCCGTCGTCGTACACCGTGAGGCCGGTCATCGTCGTTCATCGTCTCACATGTGCGGGTCCGCGCCACGCGCCGGATCGGCGCCGATCTCGATTACGATGTCGAGATGGTGCGGGGGTCCTGGATCGCGCTCTTGCTGGTGGCGCTCGGCTGCGGTGACGGCATCGACTGCCCGGACAACCTCGGGCTCGCGCTGGTGAGCCCGTCGGCCGACGGGCCGGTCACCCTGGCCGCGGATCGCAGCGGCCGCCCCGGGGTCCAGGTCGACGTCGAGCTCAGCTCGGTGCTGCAAGGGGGCGAGGCCGCCGAGCTGGTGGTGACCGGCGCCGACGGGGGCGAGGAGCGGCACCAGGCGCTGGCCAACGACGAGGGCGAGCTCACCTTCCCGCTGGTCACGCTGCCGACCGGCGACGTCGGGCTGAGCGTACATGCGGTGTCGCAGCGCTGCGGCGAGGACACCTTCGTCACCGCCTTGAGCGTGCTCGGCCCGGCCTGCGCGCTGGACCTGGCCGAGGACCAGGTGGAGACCGACTACTACGACGTCGATGTCCTCAACCGGGCGAGCGACAGTGACACGGATGCGCCGGGATTCCAGGCCCACGTCGGAATCGCCAGCGAGGAAGGCTACGAGGTCGAGCTGTTCACCATCTACGGCGACAGCCAGAGCAGCGCAGGCAGCACGGTGGCGTCGAACGGGGCGGCGACCATCCCGGTCACCCTGGTCCAGGGCATGATCGCGCTGGTCGCCGAGTGTCGCTCGACCGAGACCACCGACTCGGCGACGACCCTGCCGCACGACTTCTTCGTCGACACCATCGCGCCGGAATGCGCATTCGAGTCACCGGACGACGGCAGCTTCATCGGGCCGGGGCTCGACGAGGCGCCGGACGCCGGCGTGCAGGTCACGGTGCGCGCGCGCCTGACCGGCGACGACGTGAGCGGCGAACCCTCGACGTTCAGCACCGGCGGCGAGTCGGTGGCCGGCAGCGCGGTGGACGAGGTCGGCGCCACCAGCGCGCTGGTGAGCTTCGAGCACGACGGTCCGGTCGCCCTCGACTTCTCCGGCCGCGACCACGCGCTCAACCCGTGCTCGGCGGGCATCGGGGTCTCGGTGGTCCTCGCCGGGCTGGCCGTCGCGTTCGACGACCCGGTGGCGTCGGGCGTGGTAGGTCCCGCCGACGGCTCGGTGGTGGCAGGCGACCTCGAGCTGGAGGTGTGCGGCATGGTCAGCGAGCCGCCCGACTCGGTGACCGTCACGGTGGACGGCGCGCCCGGCATCGACGCCGAGGTGAGCGGCAATTCCTTCTGCGCCCCGGTCACGCTGGCTGAGTCGCCGCCTGCCCACGCGGTGTCGGCGCTGGCGAGAGCGGCCGACCGGATGGCGACCGTCGCCGTCGACCTGATCGTCGACCTCACCGCGCCGGCAGCGCCGAGCGGACTGGCGCTGAGCGGCGTCGATCGACAGGCGCTCGAGATCTCTCTGGTGGCGCCCAGCGACGGCGAGAGCCAGGTGGCCGCATACGAGATGCGCCTCGCCGATCGACCGCTCACCGCAGCCAACTTCGATTCGACGGGGGTGGCGCTGTCCTCTCCGTCGCCGGCGGCCCCCGGGACCCTCCAGTCGTTCCAGGTCGACACCTTGCAGGCTGGCCGCCGCTACTACCTCGGCGCGCGCGCGGTGGACGCCGGCGGCAACCGTTCCGACCTGGTCGGCGCGGGCCCCATCGTGCTCCGGTTCGACGCCACCGGCCCGATCAGCGCCGGCGACGCGGCCGGCCGGCTGGGCGCCGCGCTGGCCTCGGGGCGGCTCGGCGGCGACGGCTACTCCGACCTGGCGGTCGGCGCTCCGCTGGACGACGCCGGCGAGCGCGACAGCGGCCGGGTGCGCGTCTTCGCAGGCGGCGCCGCCGGCATCCCGGCCTCGCCGGCTCGCAGCTACGCCGGACCGGCGCGCGACGCCCGCTTCGGCGCTGCGGTCGCGGTTCTCGACTGGAACGGCGACGGGCAGGACGACCTGGCGGTCGGCGCGCCCGGCAGCGGGGGCGGCAGCGGGCGGGTCTACCTCTACTTCGGGCCGCTCGCCGGCGGGGCGGCCGACGCCATCATCTCGGTCGCGCCCGGCAGCACCCTCCTGGCCGGTGCCGGGATCGGCGCCAGCCTGGCGCCGGCCGACTTCGACGGCGACGGGACGGACGATCTGGCGATCGGAGCCCCCGACGCGGCCGGCGCGCGCGGCGCTGTGATCCTCGTCTTCGGCGGCGCGTCCGGCCCCATCCGCCTCGACGACAGCGACCCGCTCGGCCCTCCCGGCTACCTCATCGCCGAGCCGGCCGGCATCACGGCCGGACGTTTCGGCGAGCACCTGTTCGGCCTCGGGCCCACCGAGAACGCACTCGATCCCGACGACGACATCGGCATCGGCTATCGCGACGAGGACGTCGCCTTCGTCATCCGCGGCCGGGCGCGCCCCGCGTCCGGGCTGGTCGCGCTCACCTTCGCGTCGTCCGACGACCTCCGGCTCGACAACGACGCCGGCTCGGACCAGACGACCGCATTCGGAGCCGCCATGGGGACCCTCGAGGACCAGGACGGCGACGGCGACCGCGAGCTCCTGGTGTCATCCTGGCGGCAGGGGCTGGGCCGGCTGGTCGTGGTGTCCGGCGGCCTGAGCGGCGTCCGCAGCATTCCTGGCCCGTCGGTTCGCACCACCATCACCGGCAGCGGGAGCGGGGCCTTCCGCATCGGCCTCGCCATCGCCGAGAACCGGCTGACCGGCGCGCCCGACGTCGACCGCGACGGCCGCGAGGACCTGGTGTTCGCCGGTGACGTCGATCGCCTGCAGATCTTCGTCTTCTACGGGGACGACATCCCGACCGGCACCGTCGGCGCCGGCGCTGCCCCCTACCGGATCGGGGCGCCGCCCAGCTTCCGCGGCGACCTGCCCTTCGCCCAGGGATCGCCGGCGGCGCTCACCTGGGCCGGCGATGTGAATGCGGACGGCCTCGACGACCTCGCGCTCGGCGACCCCGCCGCCGCCGCCTTCGAGGTCCTCTGGGACGAGTAGCCGGCGACGGCAGCAGGAACTTGAACCGCCAAAGCCGCCAAAGCCGCCAAATTCAGAACTTGTTCTGGTTCAGAAAACCAAAAAAAATCTGAGTTTGGCGCGTTTGGCGTATTTGGCGGTTAACCGGTCCGCTCGGATCCAGCTCAGTTGCCGGGTTCCAGAATCAGCGGGATCTGGAAGTCGGCCGAGGTCGGCTTGCCGTCGTCGTCCTTCGGGGCGCCGAATCGCCACTTGGTGGTGAGGCCGTGGATGCAGGCGTCGACCGTCGGGTCGAAGCCCTTGACCGACGACTTGGTCACGCCACCGGTCGGACCGACGGTGAAGCGCAGCTGGACGCGGCCCTCGGCGCTCGGGTTCTGCTTGAGCAGCCGCTCGTGGCAGCGCTTGATGCCCTGGAGGTAGCGCGACTGGATGATCTTGGCGACCGCGCCGGGATCCAGGGTGGTATCGCTGAGGTCGTCGACGTCGCTGAAGCTGGTGTGCGACACCTTCTCCTCGGCCTTGGGCCCGACGCCGTCGCCACCGCGGCCGACCTCGCCGACGGTTCCACCTGTGCCGGTGCCGATCCGGCCGGTGCCTCCGTCGCGCGGGCGCCGGCCGCCCCGGTCGCCGACCGACGCGATCTCCTTGCCCCTGGCGTCCGCGATCGCCATGTCGAGCGCGGCTCCCGCGTCGATCTCGCTCATCGGGCTGTAGCGTCCGCCCGAGGCGGCGTCGCCGGTGATGGCCGCGATGAGCGCCGAGTTGTCGATCGCCTCGGTGATGCCGGCGTCATTCGGCGCGTCCTGTTCGTCACCGGCGCGGTCGTGGCTCCTGCCCCTCTCCCTGGATTCGCTGCTGGCCGTCGATTCGACTCCAGGGTCGGTTGCCTCGGTCGCGATCCCGCCGGTTGTGTCGACCTGGGTGACGATGACCTTGTCGGTGAAGGTGTCCTGCGCGAACTCCCGGAACAGCTGGTCCTGCGCGCCGTCGATCGTCTTGTCGTGCTGCAGCGCGAAGAGCGCGATGGCGAAGTGGACGAGGATCGAGATGGCCATGACGACCGCCAGCATCGGGTCGACCCGGTCGGCCAGGGTGCCGCGCACCGAGGCCGGCAGCCGCGGGCGCGGCTGCACGGGCGGCGCCGAGACGAACTGGAACAGGAGCTTCATCTGTCCCAGCTCGACCTTGCCGCGCGAGGTCTCGACCAGCGGCACCGCCCAGTGGTCGCCGCGCCGCTCTGCCCCGCGCCCCTTGAGCGCCTCGAAGGTGTAGACGTTCTGGCCGTCGCCGAGGCGCCCGTCCATCGCGTCGGTGAAGCGCAGGACGTAGCGGTCGCCCTCGACGGTGAACAGCTGCCAGGACCTGGGCAGATCCGGGATCGGGATCGAGAACGTGTTCTTGCCCGACTGCCCGATCGCGACGTTCTGGCGGCTGCGGAACAGCCTCTCGTCGATGAAGTGATCGCCCAGGGCGATGCCGATCCGCAGGCTGCGGTTCACCCTTCCGGCAACGCACGAGCGCGCGGTGTGATCTGAACGATTCGGATCAGAACGATCGAACCGCCAAAACCGCCAAGACCGCCAAAGTCAGAACTGGTTTGGTTCTGAACCCAGAAAATCTGGTTTGGCGAATTTGGCGGGTTTGGCGGTTCAAACCCTCTGATGGCCGCGGGCTAGTTGCCGGGCTCGAGGATGAGCGGGATCTGGAAGTCGGCCGAGGTCGGCTTGCCGTCGTCGTCCTTCGGGGCGCCGAATCGCCACTTGGTGGTGAGGTCGTGGATGCAGGCGTCGACCGTCGGGTCGAAGCCCTTGACCGACGACTTGGTCACGCCACCGGTCGGACCGACGGTGAAGCGCAGCTGGACGCGGCCCTTGGCGCTCGGGTTCTGCTTGAGCAGCCGCTCGTGGCAGCGCTTGATGCCCTGGAGGTAGCGCGAGCGGATGATCTTGGCGACCGCGTCGGGATCCAGCGTCGTCTGGCTGAGGTCATCGACGTCGCTGAAGCTGGTGCGCGAGACCTTCTCCTCGGTCTTGGTCCCGACGCCCTCGCCGCCGTGGCCGACCTCGCCGACCCCGCCGCCCTTGCCGGTGCCGATTCGCCCGGTCCCCGCTTCGCGGGTCCGCCGCCCGCCGCCGGCGCCGATCGAGCCGATGTCCTTGCCCTTGGCGTTCTCCAGCGCCTTGTTGAGGTCGGCGCCCTGGTCGGTCTCGTTCATCTTGCCGTAGCGGCCGCCCGGGTCCTCGCCGCCGGTGATGGCCGCGATGAGCGCCGAGTTGTTGATCGCCTCGGAGATGGCGGCGTCGTCCGGCGCGCCGCTGTCGTCGCCCGCGCTGTCGTCCTTCTTGGCCTTGCCCTTGGACCCGCCGGCCTTTTCCGCCACGGTGGCGGTTCCTTCGGTTGAGACCTCGGCGGTCGCCTTCACCTCGGTGACGATGACCTTGTCCTTGAAGGTGTCCTGCTGGAACTCGCGGAACAGCTGGTCGTGCTTGCTGTAGACCGTCTTGTCGTGCTGCAGCGCGAACAGCGCGATGGCGAAGTGGATGAGGATCGAGATGGCCATGATGATGGCCAGCATCGGATCGATCCGGTCGGCCAGCGTGCCGCGCACGCTCGCCGGCAGCCGCGGCCGCGGCTGCACCGGCGGGGCCGAGACGAACTGGAACAGGAGCTTCATCTGTCCCAGCTCGACCTTGCCGCGCGAGGTCTCGACCAGCGGCACCGCCCAGTGGTCGCCGCGGCGCTGCGCCCCGCGCCCCTTGAGCGCCTCGAAGGTGTAGACGTTCTGGCCGTCGCTCAGGCGCCCGTCCATCGCGTCGGTGAAGTGCAGGATGTAGCGCCCGCCCTCGAGGGTGAAGAGCTGCCACGACTTGGGCAGGTTCTCGATCGGGATCGAGAAGGTGTTCTTGCCCGACTGCCCGATGGTGATGTTCTCGCGGCTGCGGAACAGCCGCTCGTCGATGAAGTGGTCGCCCAGCGCGATGCCGACGCGCAGGCTGCGCACCGTCGGCGCGTTCAGCGTCGCAGGTCGTCCCTGGTTGCGTGGCCCGTTGGCGGCCATGTCAGAACGGCGCCTTCCTGGTCGCGTCGATCACCTTGGGCAGGAAGTCCTGCGTGAGGTTCTCCCACTCGTAGTTGATGCTGGAGGCCTGCAGCGCGTAGATGACGGTCGGCTTCGGCACCTTGCCGCACACGACGAACGCCTTCTCGATGACGAACACCTTGCGGCCGTCGGGACCGATGACGGTGCGGTAGTTCTTCTTCTTGCCGCCGCCTGCCTCGGCGTTCTGGTCCTCGCTGCACTTGTCAGCCAGCGCGGGGCCGGCGGCCACCAGCAGGGCGGCCGTCCCGGCCAGCGCCAGGCTCAGGATCCATCTCGTTCTCGTGTTCGACATTTGAGGGGCTCCCGACTTCAGGGGCTACTTACCGCCCTGACCCTTCTTCTCGTTCTTCTGTTCGGCCTTTTCCTTGGCCTCGCGCGCCTTGTCCTTGGCCTCGCGCGCCTTCTGCTTCGCCTCGCGCTCGGCCGCCTTCTGCCGGGCGCGGTTCTCCTTGTCGATCAGCTTCTGCGCCACCGCGACCTGCTCGTCGGCCAGCTTGTTGTCGGCGCCCGGCATGCTCCGGTACTCGTTGAAGAACGACTTGGCGCGCTGCAGGCGCTTGATGAGATCCATGTCGTCCTTCCCCTGCGGGAAGGGATCGGCGTCGAGGTAGAGCAGCCCGAGGTTGTAGTAGGCGTTGCCGTAGTTCTTGTTGATGCTCTTGGCCTTGTTGTACTGCGCCTCGGCCTTGAGGAGGAGCTCGTTGCGCTTCTTCACGTCGCTGGTGGTGAACTCGGCCGACAGACCGCGGTAGGCCGAACCGAGGTTGGTGAACGCCGGTGCGGTCTTCATGCCGAGGTCGCCGGTCAGGCGCTCGTAGAGCGCGGCCGCCTCCTGCCACTTCTTGGCCTTGAGCAGGTGCACGCCCAGGTTCATGACCGCGCTCTTGTAGTCGGGGTCGAGCGCGACCGCCTTCTGGTACGAGTCGAGCGCCTTCTCGGGGTGATTGTTCTTCTCGTGAATGAGCCCCATCAGGAAGTGGAGCTTCTTGTTCTTGGCCCCACCGCGCTCGAGCGCCTTGTTGAGGACGTCCTCGACCTGGTCGTAGTAGCCCTTCACGTAGTTGGCGTGGGCGAGGAGCACCATCGCGTCGACGCTGGTCTCGTCGATGGCGAGCGCCGCCTTGGCCTCCTGGATCGCGAAGTTCGGATCGTTGGCCCGGTCGAGCCCCTCCTGCCCGCGCTTGACGTGCTCGGCGACCTGCGCCTTCTTCTTCTCGGGCGAGAGGTCGAGGCCGGGCGGCATCGGCCCGGGACCCGGGTCGAACGCACCGCCGTCGCCGCCGCCACCCTCCTCGGCAGTCCCGCCACCATCACCGCCGCCGCCATCACCGCCACCGGCCGCCGGCCCACCGCCGGCCGCCGCCCCGCCGCCACCACCGCCGCCTCCGCCACCACCGGGTGCGGCGGAGTCCTTCTTGTTGCCTCCGCCGCAGGCCGCGAGAGCCGCGGCGAGCAGCAGGACCCCGAAAGTGCGGGCGCAGGTCTGGCTCACGGTCTGTGAAACGCCCGAGCGGCGAGCCGGATCTGTCATGGCTTCTCCGTTCCTTCCTTCAGCGAATCGCGCTGCACCGGGAACTGCTCCTGCGAGATGAAGTCGTGCAGGCGCTCCTGTGCAAGTTGTGTCCACTTGTTCGCGATTCCCTGCGCCTTGCCGGCCTCGTTCACCTTGATCCACTGCTGCTTGGCCTGATCCTCGAGCGGCTTCACCAGGCCCTGGAGGACCTCCATGTACTGGCTGAGGATCCCCTTGTCCGGGAACTTGGCGTCCATCTGCTCGATCTCCTTGGGCACCGGGATCTCGGCGATCTTGAGTGCCTGGAAGTAGAAGACGTCGCCGACCCGGACCAGGCCCGCCAGGCCCCACGGGCCCGATTGATACTTCGAGAGCCCGAGGTAGCGCTCGCGCGTCTGCCCGGAGAGCTTGTCGAGCGCGTCGAGGACCTTGTCGGCTTCCTTCTTGGTGCGCGGCGCTCGCCCGATCTTGTAGTTGGCGAACTTCGCGTTGTAGTTGGCCTCGGCCTGCTCGAACTCGAACTCGGCCGCCATGTCCGCCGCCGCGGTCGCCTTGGGCGAGCCCACCTCCGACCAGGCCCGGATGGTCGCGTTCTTCGCCTGCTGCGTGTCGCTCTTCGACCCGCGCTTCTCGTACTTCTTGGCCATGTTCCAGTACGAGTAGACGTAGTCGTCGGAGTTGCCCTGGTCCTTGCCGTACTTCTTGCGCCAGTCGGCGTAGGCCGCCTTGAGCTTGCCGTTGTCGCCGCCGGTGTCCCAGATGCGCGCCACCGCCCAGGCCGCCCGGTCCTTCTTCCTGCGGTCGGTCTCCTGCGCCTCGTACTTCCGGTAGAGCGAGACCGCGCCGGTGCCCGGCTGTCCCTTGGGATCCAGGTAGACGCGGTCGAGCTCGCGGATGACCGCCGCGTTGTAGAGCGCGGTCAGCTTCAGCTGATCCAGCGTGAGGTCGAAGGTCGGCGGGACCTTGCGGCCCTTCTCGTTGGCGATCTTGACCACGTTGAGGTAGCCGTCGACCGCCGTCTTGTAGTCGAACGCCTTGTAGCTCGACGCCGCCGTGTTGTAGAGCGCCGCCAGGTAGTAGTCGCTCGCCCGGTACTTCGGGTCGGTGTTGTCGGTGAACTCCTTGTAGAGGTACACCGCCGTCTTCGGCTTGCCCGACTTGTCGTAGGCGACCGCCGCGTTGTAGAGGGCGACCGGCCGGTTGGGATCGTCCGGCGGCGTCTTCTTGTAGTAGCGGTAGAACTGGATCGCCGCCTTGTCGAACTGCTTCTCCTTGAACGCGTCCTCGGCGGCGCGGAAGTCCTTCGACCGGTTCTGCGCCCGGGCCAGCTGGATGTCGGCGGCCGAGCCACACTGCTTGGTGATGAACTTCTCGTTGGTCGCCTTGAACTTGGCGTCCTTGCCCTGCACCTCGTAGATGGCGAGCAGGCCGTCCTTGGCCTTCACCGCCTCCGGCGTGCCGCAGAACTTGTCGAAGGTGAGCTCGAACCGCTTCGCCGCGTCGTCGAGGTGCAGGAACCGGTAGGAGATGATTCCGGCGTTGATCCCCATGAGCGGGGCCGACGACGGGTCGTTGATCATCTGCTGGTACTCGTCGTAGGCCGCCTGCAGGTCCTTGTAGATGGGCGGGATGTCGAGCGGCCGGATCGGCTTGGCCATCGCCTTGAGCGAATCGATGGTCGGCTCCGGCGGCTCCTTGAGCTGCCCGGCCTTCACCTGCCGGTCGATCTCCGCCTGGTAGGCCTGGATGATCGAGCGCGCCGCCTTCTCGAAGCGCGTCTCGGAGAGCTCGCGGTGGTCGCGCACCCACTTGTAGTAGGCGATCGACGTCATGTACTGCTCGGAGAAGAAGGTCGTCTCGCCCAGCCGGTAGGTGAACTCGTAGACGTCGCTCGAGGTCGGATACTCCTCGATGAAGCCGGCGTAGAGCTCGGCCGCCCGCTTGTACAGGGCGATGTACTTCTGCTTGCCCTCCGGGGTCGGGGCGTTCAGGTAGTCGACGCGCGCCTGCTGCGCCGCCTTGTGGATGTTCTCGGCCGCGGCCCTCAGCATCCGCTCGCGGATGCGCGCCTGCGCCTCCATCGCCTCGCGGTTGGTCTCGTTGGCGGCGTACCACTCGGTGCCCTGGGAATAGGCGGTCGCCAGCTTGGCCGCCTCCTCGTCCGCCTTGCTCGAGTCGCCCTTCTTCTCGTAGGCCGCCACGATCTTCTGGTGGACGATGGGGTTGGTCGGGTGGAGCGGCCACTTCTCCAGCGCGATGCGCCACGAGGCCACTGCCTGGTCGGTCGCCTCGAGGACGTCGAAGGTGTCGCCGAGCTGCACGAACACGTCGCGCACGTGCGGCTCGTTCATCCGGTCCTTGTAGAAGCTGACCGCGCGGTCGAACGCGCGCACCGGGTCCGGCTGCTCCTCGAGCGACCAGGGATCGGTGAACGCGATGGCGATGTAGAGCAGCGCCTCGGGCCGGAGCGGCAGCGGGTCCTTGCCCTGCGCCACCAGCTCGTCGGAGTACTTGACCGACTCGTCGAAGGCGGCGATGGCCTTCAGGAAGTCGTCGTTCCGGTAGTACGACCAGGCCAGCTTGTAGAGCGCCTCGTCGTAGTACTTGGACTTCTTGTTCCGCGCGACCTTCTCGTAGGCGACGATCGCCTCGTTGAGCTCACCCGGGGTCAGGAAGTGGATGTCGCCCACCCCGCGCACCCAGGCGTCCTCGACCAGGTCCTGGTCCTGCGTGATGGCCACGCAGTCCGAGTACGGGTTCTTGAACGAGCGCTTGGCGGTGGCCGCGGTCGACAGCCGGACCTTGTCGCGGTTGGGCGCCGGCGGCGGCGCGCCGAGCGGGTTGTACTTGTTGCCGCACACCAGGCCTCGGTAGACGGCCAGGGACTTCCTGTCCTCGCCGGTCTCCTTGAGGTAGTAGGCCAGGAGGTACATCGTCCCGGCCCGCTGCCGGTAGTCGGGGAACTTCTCGATGATCTGGGTCCACAGGGCGAGCGCCTTCGAGTAGTCGGCGCGCTGCACGTCCTCGCCTTCGGCCGGCGCCCCGGAGTCCGCCTGGGCGTCGAACCGCGCCTCGAACTCGTAGTTCGCCTCGTCGAGGTAGAGGTCGGCCAGCCGGAACATGGCGTCCGGCGTGAACTGCGGGTGGTTCGGGTAGTCGAGGATGAACTTCTCGAGCA
>Ga0111538_10002149_pt1 | contig 27781 bp, 24 predicted proteins | sample SoiMethybrSBSTD1_FD_79669 | JGI IMG/M metagenome (GOLD analysis project Ga0111538, IMG submission 79669) | Bulk soil microbial communities from a Populus tree surrounding site in Tennessee, USA - Soil MetaG P. TD hybrid SBSTD1 (version 2)... | ecosystem: Environmental > Terrestrial > Soil >...
CCGCACGGTGCTGACCGTGTTCACGGTGTTCGTGGCGGTGCTGGCCCTCTACCTGTACGGCGGCGAGAAGCTGAACCCGATGTCGTTCTGCCTGCTGGTCGGCATCATCTTCGGCTCGTACTCCTCCGTCTTCGTCGCCGCCGGGCTCCTCGTCCTGGCGAACCGCTGGCTCGGCGCGCGGCACGTCCGCATCTAGCGGGGGCGAGCGACCCCGCCCCGCCGCGCGTTGCGGGAGGGGCGCCCGGGTGCTAAACTTTTCGGCGCCCCGGCCTCGATGATCCGCTTCGAAGACATCCAGTCGAAAGTCCAGTCGTACCTCAAGGACTCCGACCTCGCGCTCCTGAAGAGCGCGTACGAGTTCTCCGCCCGCGAGCACAAGGGGCAGACGCGCTCCTCCGGCGAGCCGTACCTGGTGCATCCGCTGTCGGTGGCGGCGATCCTCGCCGACCTGAAGCTCGACCTGACCTGCATCGTCGCGGGGCTCCTGCACGACGTGCTCGAGGACACCCTGACGACCCGCGAGGTCCTCGAGGAGACCTTCGGCCGGGACATCGCGCACGTCGTCGAGGGGCTGACGAAGATCTCCCGCATCCGCTTCAACTCGCGCGAGCAGCAGCAGGCCGAATCGTTCCGCAAGATGATGCTCGCGATGGTGGACGACATCCGCGTCGTGCTCGTCAAGCTCGCCGACCGGCTGCACAACATGCGCACCCTCGAGCACCTGTCGGCCCGCCAGCAGGAGCGCATCGCCCGCGAGACCATGGAGATCTACGCGCCGCTGGCGCACCGCCTCGGGATCGGCCGGATCAAGAACGAGCTCGAGGACCTGGCCCTGAAGTACCTCGACCCGGCCGGCGAGGAGCAACTGCAGCGCGCGCTCGAGGAGAAGAGCCGCCTGACCGTCGATTTCATCCGCGAGATCGAATCGACGCTGCGCGCGGAGCTGGGGCGGGCGGGGATCGAGTGCAACATCACCGGCCGGCGCAAGCACCTGTACAGCATCTACAAGAAGATCAAGCGGCAGCGCATCGACGTCAGCGAGGTGTACGACTACATCGCCTTCCGGGTCCTGACCGGCAGCATCAAGGACTGCTACGGCGCGCTCGGGATCATCCACGGGCTGTGGCGGCCGGTCCCGGGGCGCATCAAGGACTTCATCGCGATGCCGAAGCCGAACATGTACCAGTCGCTGCACACCTCGGTGATCAGCGAACGCGGCCAGCCGTTCGAGGTGCAGCTCCGGACCCACGACATGCACCGCATCGCCGAAGAGGGGATCGCCGCGCACTGGAAATACAAGGAGGGCCGGGGCGGGAAGGACCAGGACGCCAACATCCAGTGGCTGCGGCAGATCATGGAATGGCAGCAGGAGCTGAAGGACCCGGCCGAGTTCCTGCGCATGGTGAAGGTCGATCTCTACCCCGACGAGGTGTACTGCTTCACCCCGCAGGGGCAGGTGAAGTCGCTGCCGCGCGGCGGCACCCCGGTGGACTTCGCCTATTCCGTGCACACCGAGGTCGGACACCACTGCGCCGGCGCCCGTGTCAACGGCAAGCTGCAGCCGCTGCGGACCGAGCTGAAGAACGGCGATATCGTCGAGATCCTCACCTCCCCGAACCACACCCCGAGCCCCGACTGGCTCGCCTTCGTGCAGACGCCGCGGGCGCGCACCAAGATCCGCCAGTGGCTGAACGCCGAGCGGAGGAGCCGCGCCGTCGAGCTGGGGAAGACCCTCACCGACCGGGAGTTCAAGCGGTTCCGCTTCAACCTCAAGCCGCACGTGCAGGAGGGGACGCGGCTGCGCGAGGCGCTCCTCGGCATGGGGTTCCCGTCGATCGAGGACTTCTATGCCGGGGTCGGGTACGGCAAGGCGGTCCCGAAGGCGCTGGTGGAGAAGCTCGACCCGCAGGCGAGGCCCCAGGAGGTCCCCGAGGGGGGGATCACCCAGGTGGTCAAGCGGGCGCTCGGGCTGTCGGGGAAGAAGGTCGCGGTCCGCGGCCTCGACGACGCCCTCATCATCCTGGCGCGCTGCTGCAATCCCATTCGCGGCGAGCCGATCGTCGGCTACATCACCCGCGGCCGCGGCGTCACGGTCCACTCGGAACGCTGCCCCAACCTCGAGAAGCTCCTGTACGACCCGGAGCGGCGCATCGAGGTCGTGTGGGAGGGGGCGGACGAATCGCGCTTCGACGTCCGCCTGACCGTCTTCTCCGAGGACCGGCCGGGGATCCTGGCGCGCATCACCCAGGCGATCGCCGACGCCAAGTCGAACATCAAGCACGTCGAGGCGCGCACGTTCGAGGACCGGCGCGGTGAGATCACGCTCGTCCTCGACATCCGGGACGTCGATCACCTCCAGAAGATCGTCGAGCGTCTCAAGGGCATTGACGGCGTGTACCACGTCGAACGGCAGGTGGCGTGAGGAGGAGCGCGTGACGCAGCGAGGGGCGGAAAGCATCAGGACGGAGCAGGCGCCGCAGGCGATCGGACCGTACAGCCAGGCGATCCGGGCCGGGGATCTGCTGTTCCTGTCGGGGCAGGTCGGGCTCGACCCTGTGACCGGGGCGATGGTCGAGGGGGGGCTCGAGGCGGAGACGACCCGGGCGCTCCAGAACCTCGAAGCGGTGCTCCGGGCGGCGGGGGCGGGGCTCGACCGGGTGGTGCGGACGACCGTTTTTCTCGTCGATCTCGGCGAATTCGCGGCGATGAACGCGATCTACGCGCGCGCCTTCGGGGAAAACCGGCCGGCCCGGTCCACGGTGCAGGTGTCGGCGCTGCCGCGCGGGGCGCGGGTCGAGATCGACGCGATCGCCGTGCTCTGAGTCGAACCGCCTAGGAGGCGGCCTTCACGACCGCGCCGGACCGCAGGCAGCGCGTGCAGACGCGCTTGCGGCGCACCGCCTTCCCGACGACCACCCGCACCTTCTGGATGTTGGGGTACCAGACGCGCGGCGACACGTTGTGCGCGTGGCTGATCTGATTGCCGAAGACCGGCCCCTTGCCGCAGACATCACAGGATCGCGCCACCGACTGCCTCCGAGGGGCTTGAAGCCCAGGTTGCTGGGTTACGGAAGTCGGAAACTCTAGCACAATCCCGACAGTCGGCTCAAGCTCCGACCCCCTCCCCCGGCAGGCAACCCAAGGCCCGGGCTATCAAGGGCTTGCCGTTTCCTCCGCAAGTACACATATTCGATTCCGAAATAGCGGCTGTTCACTTCTGATAGAGCGCCTTGCAGAAGTGGAGTCGCGGAATATATTGGAGACTCGTGAAAAACGGGCCCCCCGAAACGGAGGGGGGACCGCTTGGCAACGGTCCGGAGAGGGGAGGGTTGAGCGTGTTCTTCTCGCGATCGAAGTCGCTCGTCGGGCTCGACATCGGTTCGAGCGCCGTCAAGGTCGTCGAGCTCAAGGAGCTCGGAAAAGGGAAGGGTTACCAGCTCCAGAGCGTCGCTGTCGAGCCGCTCTCCCCCGAGGCGATCGTCGACGGGGCCATCATGGACGCCGGCCTCGTGATCGAGGCGATCCAGAAGGCGCTGACGGCGCGCAAGGTCAAGGGGGCGGACGTCGCTATCGCCCTGTCGGGCCACAGCGTCATCATCAAGAAGATCTCCATCCCGGCCACCTCCGAGGAGGAGCTGGCCGAGGTCATCCCGTGGGAGGCGGAGCAGTACATCCCGTTCGACGTCGAGGACGTCAACCTCGCCTACCAGGTCCTCAAGGGCGGCGGGGGGGACGGCAACATGGACGTCCTGCTCGTCGCCGCCAAGAAGGACAAGATCCACGATTACACCAGCGTCGTCACCCAGGCCGGGCGCAACCCGGTCCTCGTGGACGTCGACGTCTTCGCACTGCAGAACTGCTACGAGATGAACTACGACGCCGATCCCGGTGAGGGGGTGGCGCTCGTCAACGTCGGCGCCTCCACCACCAATGTCGCGGTGCTCAAGGGATCGACCTCGATCTTCTGGCGCGACATCTCGGTCGGCGGCAACCACTACAACGACGCGCTGCGCAAGGAGCTCAACGTCACGTTCGAGCAGGCGGAGGCGCTCAAGCGCGGCGAGAGCGTCGACGGCGTGGACGGCTCGCGGGTGCCGTCCATCCTCTCCGCGGTGAACGACTTCATCGGCGGCGAGGTGCAGAAGACCCTCGACTTCTTCAAGAACACCACTCCCGGCGAGAGCATCGCCCGCATGGTCCTCGCCGGCGGCGCCTCGAAGGTTCCGAACCTGAGCGAGGCCCTGGCCGGCCGCTTCGGCGTTTCCGTCGAGCTGCTCAATCCGTTCCAGCGCGTCACCGCGGCGAAGGGGATCTCCCCCGAGACCCTCGACGAGGTCAGCGCCAGCGTTTCCATCGCCGTCGGGCTCGCCTGCCGCCGGATCGGGGACAACCGATGATCAAGATCAATCTCATCGCAGGGACCGAGAAGGGGAAGGCCCGCGAGAAGGCCGCGCCCCGCCTCGAGGGGTCCGGCGTCCTCGGCCAGAACGTCCTGATGATCGGCGTCGTGGTCCTGGCCACCCTGGTCGTGGGCTGGCGCTGGACGAGCCTCGCGAGCGATCACCGCCGCCTGTCGGCGGAGATCGTCCGCGCCGAGCAGGAGCGCGAGCGCCTGCAGGCGATCATCAAGAAGGGGGAGGAGTACAAGGCGAAGAAGGACCTGCTGGCCCGGAAGATCGACCTCGTGTCGCAGCTGAAGCGGAACCAGAGCGGTCCGGTGCACCTGCTCGACGAGATCAGCAAGCAGCTCCCCGACTTCCTCTGGCTCGACAACATGAACGAGGCCTCCTGGAGCGTCATGATCAACGGGAAGGCCACGACCTACAACGCGGTCTCGAACTTCTACAACAACCTGACCGGCTCGCGGTACTTCTCGAACGTGGTCATGGGGCCGATCACCGCCATCCCGGCGGGCGTGTCGTTCTCGCTGACCTGCCAGTTCGTGCCGCAGACGACCGCCGCCGCCCCCGAAGACGCGCCGGCGCCGTCCGTCCCGGCGGAGGGGCCCGCGCAGGCCCCGCCCGGGACCTAGGGGGAGGCGACGATGGACTTCAAGAAGCTGCCGTTCTGGGGTCAGTTCGCGGTCGTCGCCGGCATGGCGGCGATCCTGATCGGCGTGGCCTTCACCACGTACCCGAACTTCAACGCCATGTCGAAGCGCAACGCCGAAGAGCGCGCCAAGCTCGAGGGGCTGCAGACCGAGATCCGCAAGGGGCAGGCGATCGAGGCGAAGCTGCCGGAGTTCGAGAAGGAGATCGAGAACCTCCAGACCAAGCTCAACGACCTGCTGGCGATCCTCCCGACGACGCCCGAGACCGGCGAGCTGCTCAAGTGGGTCAAGAACCTGACCGACCAGTCGAACCTGGAGCTCAAGCAGTTCAACCCGCAGGCGCTCCGGGCGGTGGAGTTCTACCGGGAGTTCCCGATCAACATGGAGATCGAGGGCGACTACCACGACCTCGGCGTCTTCTTCGACCGCATCAGCAAGTACTCGCGGATCATCAACGTCAGCAACGTGGTGATCGGCTCGCGCACGCAGGGCGGAGGCAAGGGATCGATCCACTCGACGTTCACCGCCACCACCTTCGTGTACGACGACAAGGCGGCGGCCGAGGCGTCGCAGCCTGAGGGAGGACAGAAGCCATGACGCGAAAGGCGCGTTGGGGCCTGGCGCTCGCCGTCGCCCTGGGCGCGGCGTGGACGGCGGGGATCCGGGCCGGCGACGCGCCGGAGCCGGCCGCGCCGGCCGGGACCGCGGCGGCGAACGCCGGGGGTTCGGCCGCCCAGCAGGCGGGCGAGACCATCAACCGGATCATGGAGGACAGCGAGGCGGTTCTCGCCGGGCGCGGCTTCACCTACGACCCGGCCGGGCGCCGCGATCCGTTCCGCTCCCTCGTCGATCCGCTCAACGCGCCGGCGCACGGACCGCGGCCGCGCGGCATCGCCGGGATGCTCATCTCCGAGGTCGACCTCGTCGGCATCGTGCAGAAGGGGAAGGAGGCGGTGGCCTTCTTCAACGGCAGTGACAACAAAGGGTATTTCCTGCACGTGGGCGACACGCTCTTCGACGGCAAGATCATTCGCATCGATCGCAACTCAGGGACGGTGATGTTCCGGCAGGACGTCAACGATCCCCGGAGCATCAAGCCTTACCGGGATGTCACCAAGCGGCTCGCGTCAGCGGAGGAGGAGAGTCTATGAGGCTCGGCAAGCTCGCGATTGTTTTCACGGTCGCCGCGGCCGCCCTGCACTGCTCGGGCAACCCGCCCGTGAGCGAGCCGGGCCAGGCGGCACTCGAGGTGCCGTCGGCGGTGGTGGTGAATGCCGTCGATCACACCGCCACGCCGTCCGGCACGCAGGTGGTGCTGCACGGGAACTACCCGTTCAGCTTCACCACCTACCAGCCGGAGGTGCACACGCTGGTGGTGGAGCTGCTCGAGGTGAAGGCGCAGGGGATGAACGACGAGATCCGGCTCGACACGCCCCAGGTCGAGCAGGTGGCGGTGACCAACGTCCAGGGGGTGGACGGCGGCAACATCGCCAAGTTCGAGTTCCGCAACGTCCAGGCGTCGCGGCACTCGGTGCGGCTGGAGGGGAACGATCTCCTGATCGACTTCCCGACCCTGAGCGACACCGACAACCTGCCCGATCCGCCGCTGGTGGCGGACGAGGCGGGGGACGCGATGCCGGCATCCGGTGAGCCGCTGCAGCCGATCGCCGAGCCGCTGGCCGCCGAGACGCCGGGTGCGTCGCCGGCGCCCGCGCCGCTTCCCGAGGCGGTGCCGCCTCCGGCGCCGAAGCAGAAGGGGTCCACGAAGCCGCAGGCCTCCGAGCCGAACGTCATCCGCGGTCCCGAGCCGAAGGGCACGGCCGCCAAGTCCCTCCTCGGCGTCAGCGCTGAGCAGGGCGGGGCGGAGCCGCGGGTGATGCTGAAGGCCGACGGGCCGATCCGCGAGGAGCATTTCGAGCTCGCCAACCCGCCGCGCCTGGTCGTCGATCTCCTGGGCGTGATGGACAAGACGCCGAAGGATCAGAAGACCACGACGATGGACTCGTCCGTCGTGACGCGGGTCCGGGTGGCGCAGTTCGCCACGCGGCCGCAGCCGGTGGCGCGCGTCGTCCTGGATCTCAAGGCGCCGAAGGCGTACGCCCTGGAGCCCTCGGCCGACGGCATCGCGGTCGACTTCTCCGAGACGGCGGTGCGCCGCGCGGCCGAACAGCCGGCGATGCAGCCGCTCGCCAACCCGCTGGCCGCCGAGACCCCGCAGGCGCTCGAGCCCGTCCCCGAGCCCGTCAAAGAGCCGGAGCCCGAGATGGCCCCGGTCATCCCGCCCGGGACCGAGGACGCCGCGCCGCTGCCGGAGCCCGAGAAGCCGGCGCCGAACCCGCTCCTGGCGCAGGGCGACGTGAAGGTGGAGAAGCCGAAGGAGGTCGCGTTCAAGCCGTCGCCGATCAAGAACAAGTCCGGCGGCGAGACCCTCGTCCTGGCGCAGCGCTTCGAGCCGAAGACGATCAGCGACACCGGCCCGAAGTACACCGGCAAGAAGGTCTCCTTCAACTTCAAGGACGCCGACCTGAAGGACGTCTTCCGCCTGTTCCACGAGCTGACCGGCTACAACATCGTCCTCGACCCGGCGGTCTCCGGCTCGCTGACCATCGTGCTCGAGAACGTCCCGGAGGATCAGGCGCTCGACATCATCCTGAAGAACAACGGCCTCGACAAGGTGTTCGAGAACAACGTCATCCGCATCGCCAGCACGCAGAAGCTGGCGTCCGAGGCCGCGGCCCGGAAGTCCCTCATCGAGGCGCAGGAGCTGGAGCGGGAGCCGGTCACCTTCACCCGCAAGCTCTCCTACGCCAAGGCGAAGGACGCCGTGCCGATCATCAAGAAGATCATGTCGAAGCGCGGCGACGTCATCATGGATGATCGGACCAACACCCTGATCATCACCGACCTGCCGGACCGCCAGGAGCCGATCTCGCGGCTCATCGACAACCTCGACGAGCAGACGCCCCAGGTCACCATCGAGGCGCGCATCGTCGAGACCGACCGCGAGTTCGAGCGCGACCTCGGGATCACCTGGGGGGCGCACGCCGTCGCCGACAATGCGCACGGGAATCCGCTGCCGTTTTCGTTCCCGCACACCGGCAGCGTCGACTGGGACGTCAACGTCCCGGCGCCGGCGAGCGCCGGGTCGCTGGGCGTGTCGTTCGGCAACGTCCTCGACACCTTCCGTCTCAATGCCCAGCTCGACGCCTTCGAGCTGAACGGCGACGTCAAGGTCCTGTCGTCGCCGCGCATCGCGACGCAGAACAACCAGAAGGCGACGATCGAGCAGGGGACGCAGATCCCGGTCGTCAGCACCACCGCGACCCAGATCAACGTCGAGTTCATCTCGGCGTCGCTCAAGCTGGAGGTCACCCCGCAGATCACCCGCGAGGGGACGGTCATCATGGACCTGAAGGTGGACAACTCGTCGCCCGACTTCGTCAACCGCGTCGGCGACGTCCCGCCGATCCTCACCGAGCGCGCCCAGACGCAGGTCCTGGTCAAGGATGGCGGCACGGCGGTCATCGGCGGCATCTTCAAGCTCAACGACTCGGTCACCACGGCCGGCGTCCCCGGGCTGCAGCGCATCCCCGGTCTCGGGTGGCTGTTCCGCAGCAAGTCGATCAACCGCAAGAACACCGAACTCCTGATCTTCATCACGCCGCGCATCAGCAAGAAAGCGGAAGCGGAGGAGAACTCATGAGGACCGAACTCAACCTGACCCGGCTCGCCGCTCTCCTGGCGCTGTCGCTGGTCGCCGCCGCCGGTCTCGGCTGCAACGAGCACGACGACCCGGCCCAGGCGGAGAACGTGGTCCTCGTGCGACAGATCACCCCCGGGGGCACCAGCGTCGCCGCCGTCGAGGACACGACGGCGCTCGTCGAGTACAGCCTGGTCCCGCGCAACGACGGGAAGAACACGCCCCCTGCGACCACGTTCTGGAACGACATCACGCTCACCAGCTACACCGTGTCGTTCACGCCGGCGGTCATCGCCCCGATGAGCGGGCCGATCTCCACCGGGTTCTGTCCGGCCGCGACCGATTGCTCGGTCACCATCGTCCTCGTCCCGAACGGCAGCAAGCCGGGGGCCGGCACGACCGTGGTGGCGCACGTCGATTTCGAGGGCCGGGACACGAACGACAACCCGGTCAACTTCAGTGCCGACGTCGCTCTCATCTTCGTTCCCTGATCGATTCGCCTCGATCCGGAGACCGTTTGCCGACGCCCCCGGGAGACCCCCGGGGGCGTCGTGTTTCCGGGGCTTTCGGATATAATCACCCCGGTCGCCCGGCCGCCCGGACCTTAATGCTTTTGCATCAACGACTTAGAACGCCCTTCGGGCACCGGGAAGTCCGGCAGGAAGGCTGAGGAGAGACGATGCCGAGGGACCCGCGCGCCTATCTTCAGCGGGCGGAGGAGCACCGCCGCCACGGGCGCCTCAAAGAGGCGATCGCGCTGTCGATCGAAGCACTCGGCAAGCACCCCGGCCTCGACGCCGTCCGCGTGACGCTCGGCCGCGCCTACCTCGAGAACGCCCAGCCGGAGGAGGCCCGCGCGACCCTGCTGGAAGTTTTTGCGCGCCTGCCGGAGCACCACCTCGCCGGCAAGATGCTGATCGAGTCGCAGCGCCTGCTCGGCGATCTCGCCGGCGCGGAGACGACCTGCCGGACGCTCCTCGAGCACTATCCGCGCGATCGGGAAATCGAGCCGCTGCTCGCGGAGATCGTGCACGCCCGCGCGACGGAGGCGCCGGCCGGCCCGTCCGTACCCTCCGGGCCCGTCGCGTCCGCCGCCCCGCCGGCCGCGCCCGCGACCGAAAAGCGATCGAGCGCCCCGGTGGTCGCCGTGCGCGAGAGCGATCCGCAGCAGGATTACTTTCCAGAGGACCTCGCCGCGGCGCCGGTCACGCCGGCCCCCACGCGGACGGTGGCCCCGCCGGCCCCGCGCCCCGCCGCCGTCGCCCCGGATGTCGCGCCGCCGGCCGCTTTGCCGCGCCCCATGCCGGGCCCGGCGATCGCCGCGACCGCACCGCCGGCCGCGGTCGCGAAACCGGAACCGTTGGCACCGCCGCCGATCGCCCCCGTTCCCGCGGCCGTGCCGGCCCAGGCGCCTTCTGCGCCGGCGCTCGCGGTGCCGCCGCGCGCGGCCCCCGTTGCGTCGGTCCCTGCGCCACCCGTGGCGGCGGCTTCCCCGACGCCTCGCACGGCCGCTGCGGCGCCGCCGGCGGCCGCGGCCCCGCCCGTTCCGAGCCGGCCGGCCGCGCCGCGCGACGCCCTGGAGACCAACACGCTGGCGGAGCTGTACGTGAAGCAGGGGCTGCCGGACCGGGCGATCGACGTCTATCGCAGCATGCTGCGCGTCGAGCCGGGAAACGCCGCGGCGGCGCGCCGGCTGGCCGAGCTCGAGGCCGCCGCCCCCGCGCCCGTACGCGCCGCCTCGCCGGAGCCCGCACGGCGTCCGCCCGCCCCGCCGGCGGCGCCCCGCCGCGCCGCCGGCATTGCGGCCGCGCCGGGCGTGGCATCGGCGTCCGCATCGGCGTCCCCTGCGGCCGCACCGGCTCCGGCGCCGCCTGCCGCGGAGCGCGGGCTCGCGCCGGCGGATCGGGCCGCGATCGAACGGCTGGAGCGCTGGCTTGCGTCCGTGAAAGCGGGCCGGGATCGACAGGGAGGCGGAGCGGCGGCATGAAGCAGGTCCTCGACGCCGTGCTGGCGCGGCTGCCGGGCGCGCGGGGCGCCGCGATCGTCGGGCCGGACGGGATCGCCGTGGAGTCGTCTCAGAACGATCCCGGGGTCAACATGGAGTGGGCGGCGGCCGAGGGGGTGGACCTCCTGCGGCGCGCCGCCACGCCGGTCGCCGATGGAGGGGCGGCCTCGGAGACGCCGGACGAGATCACCATCTCGGGCCGGCGCGGGCTCATCGTCCTGCGGGCGGTCGGCGCGGGCTACTTTCTGTGTCTCGTGGCCGCCCCTGGAACGCTCACCGGCCGGGCGCGATACGAAGCGTGGCGCACCGGACAGGAACTGCGCGAGGTGCTGGAGTGAAGGACGCGAAGGAAGGGGTCATTCTGGATCGCGATCTGAAGGAGCTGATGCAGTACCTCGAGAACAGCTCCTTCGTGGAGTTCGAGATCGAGCGCGAGGGACTCAAGCTGAAGCTGGTCCGGCGGACGCCCGGGGAGTCCAACGGGCAGCCGGCCCCCGCCCCGGCGGAAATGGCCCGGCCCGCCGCCGCGACGCCGCACCCGGTCGCCGCTCCGGCGCCGGCCCCCGCCGCCGCGGCCGCGGCCGACGACGCCCATCTGGTCAAGTCGCCGATCGTCGGCACGTTCTACCGCGCCGCCGCCCCGGACGCGAAGCCGTTCGCCTCGCCGGGGGACCGGGTCTCGAAGGGGCAGATCCTCTGCATCGTCGAGGCGATGAAGCTGATGAACGAGATCGAGTCGGACTGCGACGGCGAGATCCTCGAGGCGCTCGTCGCCAACGGCCAGCCGGTCGAGTACGGCGAGCCGCTCTTCCGCATCCGACCCAGCGGGCGCTGAGCGAGGCGCGGCGGCCATGTTCCGTAAGATTCTCATCGCCAACCGCGGCGAGATCGCCCTGCGCATCATCTGGGCGTGCCGTGAGCTGGGGATCAAGACGGTGGCGATCTACTCCACCGCCGACCGGGACAGCCTGCACGTCCGCTTCGCCGATGAGGACGTCTGCATCGGCCCGCCGAAGAACGCCGACTCGTATCTCAAGATCGGCGCGGTGATCGCCGCCGCCGAGATCACCGACGCCGACGCCATCCACCCCGGCTACGGCTTCCTCGCGGAGTCGGCGCACTTCGCCGAGGTGTGCGAGGCGTGCAAGATCCGCTTCATCGGGCCGAGCCCGAACGTCATCCGGCTGATGGGGGACAAGGCGAAGGCGCGCGACAGCGCGCAGGCGGCGGGCGTGCCGGTCCTCCCCGGCAGCAAGGGGCCGGTGCAGGACGAGCAGGAGGCGGCGCGCATCGCCGCGAAAATCGGCTACCCGGTGATCGTCAAGGCGAGCGCCGGCGGGGGCGGGCGCGGCATGCGGGTGGTCAACGCGGCCGCCGACCTGCCGGCCGCCCTGAGCGCGGCGCGCACCGAGGCGGCGGCCGCGTTCGGCGTCCCGGACGTGTACCTCGAGAAATACCTGCGTAACCCGCGCCACATCGAGTTCCAGGTGCTCGGCGACGCGTTCGGCAACATCGTCCACCTCGGCGAGCGCGAGTGCTCCATCCAGCGGCGGCACCAGAAGATCCTCGAGGAGTCCCCCTCGACCGCGCTCGGCGGGAAGCTGCGCAAGCGCATGGCCGACGCGGCGGTGAAACTGGCGCGCTCCGTCGGCTACCAGAACGCCGGCACGCTGGAGTTCCTCCTCGACGAGGAGGGGCGCTTCTACTTCATGGAGATGAACACCCGCATCCAGGTGGAGCACCCGGTGACCGAGATGGTGACCGGGATCGATCTCATCAAGGAGCAGATCAAGGTGGCGGCGGGGGAATCGCTCGGCTTCCGGCAGGACGACATCGTGAACACCGGGCACGCCATCGAGTGCCGCATCAATGCCGAGCACCCGGAGACGTTCGTGCCGTCGCCGGGAACGATCACCACGTTCCACCTCCCGGGCGGGCCGGGGGTCCGCATCGACACCGCCGCCCACCCGGAGGCCCGCATCCCGCCGTACTACGACTCGATGATCGCCAAGCTCATCACCCGCGGCAACAACCGCATGGAGGCGATTTCGCGGATGCGGCGCTCCCTGGAGGTCATGGTGGTCGAGGGGATCCACACCAACATCCCGCTGCACCGCCGTATCGTCAACGACGCCGACTTCATCCGCGGCCACCTCGACACCGGGTTCCTCGACCGTCTCCTCGAGCGCCGGGAGGAAGCGGCCGCTTCCTGACGGAGCGCCGCGTGCCGCGGGACGACGCCCCGCTGTTCCTCGTCGGCTTCATGGGGGCCGGCAAAACCACGATTGGGCAGGCGCTGGCGCGTCTCCTGGGCTGGGACTTCCTGGATCTCGACGAGGCGATCGAGGCGGTCGAGGGGCGGAGCATCGCGCGCATCTTCGCCGAGTCCGGGGAGCCGCACTTCCGCGAGCGGGAGCGCGCGCTCCTGGCGGCGCTCGCGGGGCAGGCGCGGCTGGTCGTCGCGTGCGGCGGGGGCACCTACGCGCATCCTCCCGCGGCGCGCGTCATCGACGAACTCGGGACCGCCGTCTGGATCGACGCGCCGCTCGGCCTGTGCCTGCGCCGCGCGGCCTCGGGGGCGCCCCGGCCGCTCCTGCGCGGGGCGCGCCAGGCGGAGGCGCTGTACCGGTCGCGCCTGCCGCGCTACCGCGCCGCCCCGCTGGCGATCGAGGTCGAGCGGCTGACGCCCGAGGAGGCGGCGGAGCGGATCGCAGCGCTCCTGCCCGCCCGACCGGCTGGCCCGGGGGGACCGGCCGACCTATCTTGACCGGCGGCCGCGCGCGGCGGAGATGAACGACGATCCGGAGGACGCGATGATCCGACTCTTCGACAACGACAGCGATCAGGAGATCGGCCAGATCACCGAGTCGCAGCTCGATTTCCTGCAGGAGCAGCTGATCGAGGAGACCCTCGACTCCACGACCTTCGCCCTCGCCCCCGCCACGGTGGACAGCCTGGCGATGAACGGCGGCGATCCGGAGGTCATCGCCCTGCTGCGGAAGGCGATCGGCGGGCGCACCTCGATGGAGCTGCGCTTCGATCTCGGCTAGCCCGCGTCAACCGACCCACCACCAGGCGGCGTAGAGCGCCGCCAGGAACCCTCCCAGCCCCATCCCCCCCGCGACGAGCGCCGCATGCCGGTCCGGCGCGCCGGCGCCGGCGCGCGCCAGGAGCATCGGCAGGGGATAGATGACCGAGGCGAAGCGGCTGAACGACCACAGGGTCGACGTCAGGGGGAGCAGGATCGCCGCGGCGCCGTAGAGCGCGTCCGCGCCCCGCAGCCGCCGCACCATCCAGGGGATCGACAGCACCAGCAGCGCCGCGCAGAAGAAGTCGATCGTCGAATGGTGCGCGCCGTGGATCTGGGGGTTCTCGAACCAGCGCGCGAAGGCGCGCCAGGGACCGGACATCGGGCCGCGCCAGCGCTCCTGGCGGGCGACGAACGGCAGCCACTCTCCGAAGCGCGCGTGGCAGAAGGCGATCCAGCCTCCGAGCGCGAGCGCCGGCGGGAGGAGCGCCGCCGCGAGGCGCCGCAGCCGGAGTCCGAGAGATGCTCCGGCGGCGGGTCCGCGGCCGATCTCCCAGGCGACGGGAAGCAGCGCCAGCACGCCGGTGGGCCGCGCCACGCACGCCAGCGCCGCCAGGACGCCGGCCTCGATCGACCGCCCGGCGCGGGCCGATCGCACCGCTCCGAGGGTCGCCGCGAGCAGAATCGACTCGGCATAGACCGCGGACAGGAAGAACGATGTCGGGAAGGAGAGGAGCAGCCAGACCGCCCTCCGGGCCTCCTCCTCGCCGCGATCCTGCTTCACGAGATCGCGCAGCAGGGCCGCGGCGCACAGCAGCGCCAGGTTCGAGATCAGCACCCCCGCGGCGAGCGTGCCCGGGCCCGCGGCGGCCACCCCCCGGATGAGCAGCGGATAAAGAGGAAAGAACCCGCTGTCGTCGCCGCTCTTGTAGGCGACCGGCAGGCCCACGAAGGCGTCGTCGGCGCCGTAGCCCCGCTCGGCGATGAGCAGGTACCACTCCGCGTCCCAGCGGGCCCAGATCTCGAGCGCCAGCGGCCCGCGCTCGTGCCGGACGAGGTTCCCCTTCTGCAGCAGGAGGCCAGAGGGGAGGAGCGCCCCCCCCAGGCAACCGGCGAGGAGCAGCGCCGCGCGGGTCGCCGCGAACGGCAGGAGGACGGCGCGCAGCGCCTCCTTCACAGGAGTGCCACGGTGGGGGCCCGAAGCGCGACGGTCGGCCTCAGGAAGCCCCGCCGGGGAGGAACACGATCCCCCTGATGGCGGCTGTGAAGCGCCACCGCCCTGTCCCTTCCCATCCGGCGTCATCCCGCATCATTCTGGAAACCCAGAGCTTCCGGTCGAAATGTAGACGTCCACAGTTCCCCATGTCAATGATGTAACGCCGCCTATACGATTTTTGACTCCTGCCTTGACAAAAATTGTTCGGGTCCACACATTGGCCGTCGGACTTTCATGGGCCGGCGCAGGTGCGCGAAGACGCGCAGCCGCCGGCGGGGGGCGTTCCCGGTCATGGCGGTCAAGCTGGGTGAGTTGCTCATCAAGGCCGGCCTGCTCACGCCGCAGCGCCTGCAGGAAACGCTGGATTACCAGAAGACGAACGGCGGCAAGCTCGGCCTCAACCTCGTCAAGCTCGGCTTCGTCCGGGACGAGGACCTGACGCGCATCCTGTCGCAGCAGTACGGCGTTCCGGCCATCCACCTCCCCAAGGTCGAGGTCGACGACACCGTCGTGAAGCTGATCCCGAGCGAGGTGGCGCAGAAGTACCTGATCATGCCGGTGCAGCGCTCCGGCTCGACGCTCACCATCGCCATGGTCGACCCGACCAACGTCTTCGCGATGGACGACATCAAGTTCATGACCGGCTACAACGTCGAGCCGGTCGTGTGCTCCGAGACGTCGATCAAGGAGGCGATCGACCGCTATTACGGCTCCATCCATGCCCTCGAGCTCAAGAAGGTCATGGACGAGATGGCGCACGAGGAGGAGCAGAACCTCGAGCTCCTCGACGAGGACGAGCAGGTCGACCTCGCCAAGCTCGAGGCCTCCACCGAGGAGGCCCCGGTCGTCCGCCTCGTCAACCTCATCCTGACCGACTCGATCAAGCGCGGCGCCAGCGACATCCACATCGAGCCGTACGAGAAGGACTTCCGCGTCCGCTTCCGCATCGACGGCGTGCTGTACGAGATCATGCAGCCCCCCATGAAGCTGCGCGACGCCATCACCTCGCGCCTCAAGATCATGGCGAAGCTCGACATCTCCGAGAAGCGCCTGCCGCAGGACGGGCGCATCAAGATCAAGATGAAGCTGCAGGGGAAGAACAAGGAGATGGACTACCGCGTCTCCGTCCTGCCGACGCTCTTCGGCGAGAAGATCGTCCTCCGTCTCCTCGACAAAGAGAACCTCATGCTCGACATGACCAAGCTCGGGTTCGAGCAGGAGTCGCTGAACCGCTTCGAGAAGGCGATCTTCAAGCCGTACGGCATGGTGCTGGTCACCGGGCCGACCGGGTCGGGGAAGACCAACACCCTGTATTCCTCGATCAGCCGGATCAACACCCCGGAAACCAACATCATGACGGCCGAGGACCCGGTCGAGTTCAACCTGCACGGCATCAACCAGGTGCAGATGAAGGAGCAGATCGGCCTCAACTTCGCGGCGGCGCTGCGCTCCTTCCTGCGGCAGGACCCGAACATCATCCTGGTGGGAGAGATCCGCGACTTCGAGACCGCCGAGATCGCCGTCAAGGCGGCGCTCACCGGCCATCTGGTGCTGTCGACGCTGCACACCAACGACGCGCCGTCCACCGTCAGCCGCCTCATGAACATGGGGATCGAGCCGTACCTCGTCGCCACGTCGGTGCACCTGATCGCGGCGCAGCGCCTGGTCCGGCGGCTCTGCAAGGAGTGCAAGGAGGTCCTGCCGATGCCCCCGCAGGCCCTGGTCGACATCGGCTACTCGCCGGAGGACGCCAAGTCGGTCACCGTCTACAAGGGGCGCGGCTGCACGACCTGCAACAACACCGGCTACAAGGGGCGCGTCGCGCTCTACGAGGTGCTGGAGATCACCGACGCCATCCGCGAGATGGTGCTCACCGGTGCGTCGGCACTGGAGCTGAAGGCCCGGGCGATCGAGGAAGGAATGATCACGCTGCGCGGCTCGGGGCTGCGCAAGCTGAAGGCCGCCATGACGACCGTCGAGGAAGTCGTGCGCGAAACGGTGCTCTGAGAGGCGAGGGAGGAAACTCATGGCGGTGACGTTGCACCAGCTGCTGAAAACGCTCGTCGAGCAGGGCGGGACCGACCTGCACGTCACGACCAACTCGCCCCCCCAGGTGCGGGTGGACGGCAACCTCGTGCCCCTGCAGCTGCCGCCGCTCACCGCCCCCGAGACCAAGGCGCTCGCCTACAGCGTCCTGACCGACCAGCAGAAGCACCGCTTCGAGGAGAACCTCGAGCTCGACTTCTCCTTCGGCGTACGCGGCCTGGCGCGCTTCCGCGCCAACATCTTCAGCCAGCGGGGTGCCGTGGCGGCGGCGTTCCGGACCATCCCGTGGGAGGTGAAGTCGTTCCAGGACCTCGGCCTCCCCGACGTCATCGCCAACCTGTGCGAGAAGCCGCGCGGCCTGGTGCTGGTCACCGGGCCGACCGGCTCCGGCAAGTCCACGACGCTCGCCGCGATGATCGACAAGATCAACAACGAGGATCACGGCCACATCGTCACCATCGAGGACCCGGTCGAGTACCTGCACGGACACAAGTCGTGCGTCGTCAACCAGCGCGAGCTGTTCGCCGACACGCACTCCTTCTCGAACGCCCTCAAGTCGGTGCTGCGGCAGGACCCGGACACCGTGCTCATCGGCGAGATGCGTGACCTCGAGACGATCGAGGCCGCGCTGCGCATCGCCGAGACCGGCCACCTGACCTTCGCGACCCTGCACACCAACTCCGCGGCGCAGACCATCAACCGCATCATCGACGTCTTCCCGGCGCACCAGCAGTCGCAGATCCGGGCGCAGCTGTCGTTCGTGCTCGAGGGGATCCTCTGCCAGACGCTGCTGCCGAAGGCGTCGGGCAAGGGACGGGCGCTGGCCATCGAGGTGATGATCCCGAACTCCGCCATCCGCAACCTCATCCGCGAGGACAAGATCCACCAGATCTACTCGATGATGCAGACCGGACAGTCGCAGTTCGGCATGCAGACTTTCAACCAGTCGCTGGCGACGCTGTACTTCAAGAAGCAGATCAGCCTGACGACCGCCCTCAGCCACAGCAGCAACCCGGACGAGCTGCAGGAGATGATCAACCGCGGCGCCGGGCTCATCAACCAGTCGACGGCGGCCGGGACCTCCGGCCGGCTGTCGAAGAAGTAGGAAGGAGAGGGGGCCATGCCGGTCTACGCCTGGAAGGGCAAGAACAAGATGGGCAAGACCCAGGAGGGGACCCTCACCGCCGACAGCAAGGACGCGGTGATCGGCCTCCTGCGGCGCCAGCAGATCATGGTCGCCGCGGTCACCGAGAAGGGGAAGGAGATCGCCGTGCCGAAGTTCGGCGGCGGCGTGAAGCAGAAGGAGATCGCCATCTTCACCCGGCAGTTCTCGGTCATGATCGACGCCGGTCTGCCGCTGGTGCAGTGCCTCGAGATCCTCGGCGGCCAGCAGAAGAACCGGGTCTTCCAGAAGGTCCTCTTCCAGGTGCGTCAGGACGTCGAGTCGGGGCAGACCCTGGCCGACTCGCTGCGCAAGCATCCCAAGGTCTTCAACGACCTGTTCGCCAACATGATCGCCGCCGGCGAGTCGGGCGGTATTCTCGACACCATCCTGCAGCGCCTCTCCACGTACATCGAGAAGCGCGTCAAGCTGCAGAGCGCCGTCCGCTCGGCGATGATCTACCCGACGGCCGTCATCACCATCGCCGTCGGTGTCGTCGTGGTCATCCTCTGGAAGGTCATCCCGACCTTCGCCATGCTGTTCCAGGGGCTCGGCGCGACGCTGCCGCTACCGACCCGGATCACCATCGCCGCCAGCAACTTCCTCGGCCGCTTCATGCCGGTGCTGGTCCTCGGCATCGGCGCCGCCGCCTTCTTCCTGAACCGCTACAACAAGACCTACAAGGGGCGCCGCCAGATCGACGCATTCATCCTGAAGATGCCGGTGATGGGGGACCTGATGCGGAAGATCGCCGTGGCGCGCTTCTGCCGCACGCTCGGGACGCTCATCCAGTCCGGCGTGCCGATCCTCGAGGGGCTGGAGATCACCGCGCGCACCTCGGGCAACTCGATCGTCGAGGACGCCATCATGGCGACCCGCAAGAGCATCGAGGAGGGGAAGACCATCTCCGGGCCGCTGGAGGAGACGACCGTCTTCCCGTCGATGGTGGTGCAGATGATCAGCGTCGGCGAGCAGACCGGCGCGCTCGACACCATGCTGTCGAAGATCGCGGACTTCTACGAGGACGAGGTGGACGAGGCGGTGGCCAACCTGATGGCGCTGCTCGAGCCGATCCTCATCCTGTTCCTGGGCGTCATGATCGGCGGCATCGTCATCTCCATGTACATGCCGATGTTCAGCCTGATCGGGAAGATCGCCTAGGCGCGATGGATGCCGGGGCCGCCGTCCGAATCGGGACGTCAGCTGCAGTGGCTCATGACCTTCCGGGTCGTGATCACCACGACGCTGCTGGTCTGCACCTTCGTCATCGAGCTGCTGTACCGGCCGCTGCTGCCGCTGCTGCCGTTCTACACGCTGGCGGTGTCGGCGTATCTGCTGACGCTGGTGTATGCGGTGGCCCTGCGCACCGGCCGCGCCCTCCGCTTGCAGGCCTATCTGCAGCTGGCGGGGGACGCGGCGATCGTCACGGGGTTCGTCTATCTTACCGGCGGCGCGCAGAGCCCCTTCTCCTTCCTGTATCTGCCGGGGATCGTCGCCGGCTGCATCCTGCTCCTGCGCCGTGGCGGCTTCGCGGTGGCGATCACCTCCTGGTTCCTGTACGCCGGGCTGGTGCTGGTGCTGCAGCGGGGGCTCCTGCCCCCCTCGCCGCAGGCGCTGTTCCAGGAGCCGTCGGTGCCGTCGGTGCGGATCGTCTATACGCTCCTGGCGCACCTGGTGTCGTTCATCGCGATCGCCTACCTCGCGTCGCATCTCACCGAGAGCCTGCGGCGCACCGGGGCCGAGCTGGAGCGGCAGCACGGGGACCTGCTCGAGCTGCGGGCCCTGCACGACAACATCATCGACAGCATCAACTCGGGACTCCTGACGACCGACGCCGACGGACGGATCACCTTCGCCAACCGGGCGGCCTCGGAGATCACCGGCCGGCCGGCGGCCGCGCTCGTGGAGGCGACCATCGGCGCGCTGCTGTGCCAGCCGGATCGCTTCCTGGACGAGATCCGCGCCGCGCTCGATCGCCGCAGCCGGCACCGCTTCGAGATCGACTGGAAGGACACGAAGGGGCGGGATCTCTTCCTCGGCTTCACCGTGTCGATCCTGCGCGAGCGGGACGGCCGGCCGGTCGGGATGATCTTCATCTTCCAGGACCTGACGGAGATCCGCGTCCTGGAGGAGGAGGTGGCGCTGAAGAAGCGCATGGCGGCCCTCGGCGAGATGGCGGCCGGCGTGGCGCACGAGCTGCGCAACCCGCTGGCGTCGCTGAGCGGCTCGGTGCAGGTGCTGCAGCGTGACCTGCGACCGCGCGGGGAGGCGGGCGAGCTGATGGAGATCGTCGTCAAGGAGACGAAGCGACTCGACGGCATCATCCGCGACTTCCTCCTGTTCGCGAAGCCGGGCCGCTTCCATCCGATGAAGGTCGACATCGCGCCGCTCCTGGCGGAGACCCTCAGCCTGCTCGAGCACAGCGATGAGCTCCGCCCCGACCACCGCATCGTCACCGAGGCCGGGTCGGAGCCGGTGCCGGCGTACGTCGACGTCAACCGCATGAAGCAGGTGTTCTGGAACCTGGCGAAGAACGCCCTCAAGGCGATGCCGCAGGGGGGGACGCTCGTGGCACGGGCCCGCCGCGGCCCGGAGGGGGCGCAGGTGTCGTTCGCCGACAGCGGCGTCGGCATGAGCGAGGAGGAGGTGGTGAAGTCGTTCCAGCCGTTCCACTCCACCTTCGTCGGCGGCTCCGGGCTCGGGATGTCGATCGTCTACCGCATCGTGCACGAGCACGGCGGCCGCATCCAGGTGCAGAGCCGCAAGGGGGCCGGCACGACCGTCACCCTGGCGCTGCCGGCCGCGGCGCCGGTGAGGGAGGCCGCGTGGATCGCATCCTGATCGTGGACGACGAGGCGGGGATGCGCGACATGCTCTCCATCCTCCTGCGCAAGGAGGGCTACGGGGTGGCGGTCGCGGATCGCGCCGAGCGCGCCATCGAGATGGTGTCGAAGGGGGAGTTCGATCTGGTGATGAGCGACATCTCGATGCCCGGGAAGAGCGGCCTCGAGGTGCTGCGCCAGACGAAGGCGGCCTCGCCCGACACGCCGGTCATCCTGATCACCGCCTACGCCTCCACCGAGAGCGCCGTCGAGGCGCTGAAGCTCGGGGCATACGACTACCTGATCAAGCCCTTCGATGTCGAGGAGCTGAAGAACGTCGTGCGCAACGCCCTCGAGAAGTCGCGGCTCGAGACCGAGAACCGCGTGCTCAAGCGCGAGCTCAAGCAGAAGACCGGTGCCGACACGCTGGTCGGGGACGCCCCGCGCATGCGCGAGGCGATCGCCCTCATCGACCGGATCGCACCGACCCACTCCACGGTCCTCATCGTCGGCGAGTCGGGGACTGGGAAGGAGCTGGCGGCGCGCGCCATCCACGCCCGCAGCCCGCGCCGCGACCGGCCGTTCGTGTCGATCAACTGCGGAGCGCTGCCGGACGAGCTCCTCGAGTCGGAGCTGTTCGGTCATGCCCGCGGCTCCTTCACCGGGGCGGTCACCTCCAAGAAGGGGCTGTTCGAGGTGGCCGACGGCGGCACCATCTTCCTCGACGAGATCGGCGACACCTCCCCCGCGATGCAGGTGAAGCTCCTGCGCGTGCTCCAGGAGCGGCGCATCCGACGGGTCGGCGGGACCGAGGAGACCGAGGTCAATGTGCGCGTCCTCGCGGCGACCAACCACGATCTCGAGGCGCTGGTGCGGGAGAAACGCTTCCGCGAGGACCTCTACTACCGCATCAACGTCATCCAGATCCAGATGCCGTCGCTGCGCGAGAAGCGCGAGGACATCCCGCGCCTGGTGGAACACTTCGTGGCGAAGTACGCCGCCCTCATGGGGAAGAAGGTCGGGGGGGTGAGCGAGGAGGCGCGCCGGTCGCTGCAGCAGCACGACTGGCCCGGTAACGTCCGCGAGCTGGAGAACGTCATCGAGCGGGCGGTGGCGCTGGCGACCGGGGACGTGCTCGGTCCGGGAGACCTGTCGCGCGATCTGGGCGGCGGGACGCGGACGGCGAAGGACCTCCCGGCCGAGCTGTCGGATTCCGGCATCGACCTGGAGCGCCAGCTCGAAGACCTGCGCGAGCACTTCATGTCGCTGGCGCTGGAGCGCGCCGCGGGCGTGCAGACGCGCGCCGCCGAGCTCCTGGGGATGAGCTTCCGCTCGTTCCGCTATTTCGCGAAGAAATACCATCTCCTCGACGGCCGGCGGGAGCCGCGCGCCGGCGCCGCCTAGGGCGCCGGTGATCGGCGAACCCGGCCGGCGCGGCGCCGTCCCGGCGGCGGCGCTCCTGGTCCTCCTGCTCCTGGCGGCCTTCCCGGGCCTGTTCACGGGCCGGGTCTTCTACCTGCGTGACGCCTCGCAGAACCACGATCCGGTGCGCCGCGTCGTGACGGAGCGCCTCCTCGAGGGGACGCTGCCGCTGTGGGACCCGTACCACGGCGCCGGCACGCCCCTGCTCGCGAACCCGAACCAGCTGGTGCTCCATCCGATCACGCTGCTGTTCCTGGCGCTGCCGCACGACCTCGCCTTCACGCTGTCGATCGTCCTGCAGTTCGGCCTGCTCGCGCTGGGTGGATACCTCTTGGCGCGGCGTCTGCCGGTCTCGCCCCAGGCGGCCCTGCTCGCGGCCGCGGTCTTCGCCTTCTCCGGTCCGGCGGCGTCGCTCGCCAGCATGCAGAACGTCCTGTGCGCCTACGCCTGGCTGCCGCTGGCGCTGTGGGGCTGGCTCGGGGTCGTGCGCGGCGGCGGCGCCGGGCCGCTCCTGGCGGCGGTGCTGCCGCTGGCGGTGATTCTCATGACCGGCGAGCCGGCCACGCTGCTCGCCTTCCTGGCGTTCGCCGTCGTCCTCGCGGCCACCGACCCGCGGACCGCGGCGCCCGCGCCGCGCGGCGGCCGGGGCGCGGCGCTCGGCGCGGTGATCCTGATGTCGGCCCTGCTCGCGGCGGCGGCGCTCGTCCCGGCCCTCGCCCTGATCCGGCTGACGCCACGCGGGGCCGGGCTGCCGCCTGCGGAGGTCTTCCGCTGGCCGCTCCTGCCCGAGCGGCTTCCCGAGCTTTTCCTGCCGCGCCTCTTCGGGGATCCGACCCGCCTGCCGCCACGCGGCTGGTGGGGGGCGTGGCTCTTCGAGGGGAGCTACCCGTTCCTCTTCTGCGTCTTCCTCGGCGGCATCCCGCTGCTCTGCGCCGCCGCGGCGGTGGGTCCCAGCCCCGCGCGCCGCCGCGCCCTGGCGTGCGCCGCCGTCCTGTTCACAGCGCTGTTCCTGGCGATCGTCCCGGGCGTCCCGGGGGTCGCGGCCGTGATCCTGAAGGTGCCGGGGGCGCGGCTGCTGCGTTACCCGGAGCGCCTGCTCCTCGTGGTGACGGCGGCGGCGGCGATCCTCGCCGGCCTCGGCTGGGATCGGCTGCGCCAGCGGCGCGGCGCCTCGCGCCTCCTGCTCCCGGCGGCCGGGCTCGGCGGGGCGCTCCTCGCCGCGGCGCTGGCGATCGCCATCCATCCGGCAACCCTCGATCCTCTGCTGGCCCGGTTGATGCGGCTGCCCGCAGGATACGCCGCCGGGGAGGGCATGGCCGCCGTGCGGGGCGGCGCGCGCCTGGCCCTGCTCTGGGCCGCCGCGGAGATGGGACTGTTCGCCGCCGGGATGCTCCTTCTGCGGCGCGGCGGCCGGGGTGGCGCGGCCGTCTCCTGGGGCCTGCCGGCGGCCGCCGCGGCCTCGCTGATCCTGGCGGCGGCGCCGGCGCGGGCGATGGCGCCGCGTGCGTCGATCGAGCAGTCGTCGCCGATCCGATCCCTCGTCGATCGCGGCGCCGGCGCCCTGCGGCTCCACCACGCGCCGCGCCCGCCAGGGCTCGCCGTGCGCGGCGAGACGGACGAGCAGATCTGGGGCTACCGCTTCGATCGGTTCACCTACGCGCTGCAGACGGGGCACCCGGACGAGGTTCCGACCGTGCTCGACGCCGCGACCGACCGGATGGACCTCGCCCCGGGGGCGGCGCTCGCCGCGCGCCTGCCCGCGATGACCGCGGCCGACCAGGTCCGCATCCTCCGCGTCGCCGCCGCCGGCACGGTGCTCGCCTACGCGCCGCTCGACGCCCCGGGGCTCGTGCCGGGCCCGGCCCTCTCCGGCGCCAGCCGTCCGGAGGCGCGCCTCTACAAGGTCGAGGCCCCGCTGCCGCGCATCCGCTTCGTGACGCGCCAGCGTCCGCCGCGCGATCCCGCGGACACCGCCGCGAGCCTGCTCGACCCCGGCTTCGATCCGGACACCGAGGTGCTGATCGATGGGGCGCTCGCAAGCGAATCCCCCGGCCCTGAGGAGCCGGCCCGGATCGAAGTCTTGCAGGACGATCCGGAGAGGGTCAGAATCAGCCTCGTGGCCCCGCGCCCCGGGCATCTGGTGGTTGCCGACAGCGATGCCCCGGGCTGGGCGGCGCTGGTGGACGGCGTCCCGGCGCCGATCCGGCGCGCCAACATGCTCTTCCGGGCGGTGCCGGTCCCGGCCGGACGCCACGTCGTCGAGATGCGGTACCGTCCCCTGAGCGTTCCCGCCGGGGCCGTCGCGAGCCTCGCCGGCATCGTCCTCCTGGGCGGCCTGTGCGCGGCGCGGCGGCGCCGGTGAACGGCCCGGCCGCCGCACCGGAGCGCCGCGCCTCGTCGCCGCGCGGCGACCGGCTGCTGCTCGGCGCCCTGCTGCTCCTGCTGGCGGCGGCGACGACCCTGTCGCCGATCCGCAACTACGACTACTGGTGGCACCTGAAGAGCGGCGCGCTGATCCTCGCGGAGGGGCGCGTGCCGCACGCCGACCCGTACTCCTTCACCTCGGCCGGCACCCCCTGGGTCGATCACGAATGGCTCTTTCAGGTCCTGGTCTACCTCGGGCACCGATCGATCGGCCCGGCGGGGCTCGTCCTGCTCAAGTGCGCGCTCCTGCTCGGGCTCGTCCTGATGGCGGCGCGCCTGCTCCTGCGCGAGGGGCACGGCCCGGCGGGCGCGGCGGTGCTCCTGATGCTGGCGCTCGTCGGCGGGGCGTTCCGGTTCGACGTGCGGCCGGAGCTGGCGACGCTCCTCATCGTCCCCTGCACCATCGATCTGGCAATGCGCGCGCGCCGCGACGGCACCTGGCGCCCGCTCCTCCTGATCGTGCTCCTGACCGCCCTCGGGGCGAACCTGCATGTCGGCATCCTCCTCGTCCCGGCGCTGCTGTGGGCGGCGACGGCCGCGACCGCCGCCGCCGGCGCGCTGGCGCGGTTCCGGGTCGGGGGACGCGCGGCGGGCGGCGATCCGCCGGCGCCCGGTTTCACGCGGCGCCTCGCCCTGACGGCGGCGGCGGCGACGATCGCCGTCGGCGCCAACCCGTATGGGTTCCATCTGTACCGCGTGCCGTTCGAGCTGCGCGCGCTCCTCGAGGGGCTGCCCTGGCCGAACCTCGAATGGGTCGCCCCCACCTGGGAGACCATGCCGCTGTTCTTCGTGTGCGCCGGGTTCGCGACGCTCCTGCTCCTCCTCGGGGCGCGCGCCGCCGATCCGATCGCCGCGCCGGCGCTGGTCGCGGCGATGGCGCTGGCGTACCTCCACGTGCGCAATGTCGGGCTCTTCTTCCTGCTCCTGCCGTGGGGGCTGGCCCGCCCGATGCGCCACCTCGCCGATCGCGTCAAGGCCACCGCCCTGTATCGCCGTGGGACCGGCGACGGCGCGGTCCGCCCCGGCTTCATCGTCGCCGCCGTCCTGCTCCTGGCCGGGCTGCCGCTCCTCCTGTGGCTGCCGCCCGAGCCGCAGTTCGGTCTCGGGATGTCGTCCGGCAACGAGCCGTCGCGCGCCGTCGATTTCCTCGAGCGGGAGCGGATCGGCGGACGCCTCTACAACGACGTCCGGTTCGGCGGCTATCTCATCTGGCGGCGCTTCCCGGCCTCTCCGGTGTTCATCGACAGCCGCAACGAGATCTACGGCGGGCTGATGCACGAGATCGCCGGGGCGATGAAGGAGCCCGGCACCTGGAGCGCTTTCCTCGAGCGGCACGACATCGCGGCCGCCTTCCTGCGCTACAACCCGACGCTGCAGAAGGTGCTCTACAAGGCCCCCGACGGCTCGCAGCGCCAGGGGGAGCGGGCGTTCTCCGTCACCTACTTCCCGGCGGCCGCGTGGGCGCTCGTCTACTGGGACGACGACGTCATGGTCGTGCTGCGCCGCGCCCCGGCCAACGACGCAGCGATTGCACGATTGGAATACCGCGCGGTGCAGCCGGACGACTGGCGCTTCCTGTGGGCCTCCGCCGTCATCGGGAGGGTCCCGGCGGGACCGATCCTGGCGGAGCTGCAGCGCAAGCTGCGCGAGGATCCCGGCTGCCTTCGGGCGCGGGCGCTCATGGAGCGGTTCGCGCCATTCGTCGAAGCGGAGGCCGCGGACGGCGCCGGGACGCGGCAGCGTGGCCGGTGACTGACGTTCCGTGTCACACCGCCGCCGGCGGACCTGACGAAACTTGCTGATCCCGGACGGGGCCGGCGATCACGGATGCGTCAGAGGGGCGCGAACATCCGGTGAATCAAGGGGTTCCGAAGGTGCGGAGGACGGCGTGACGCGTGGCATCGGGGTTGCTCTCCCTCCATTGCCGAAAGGGGGACCCACAGATGAAGAAACAGAAGGGCTTCACGCTGATCGAGCTGCTCATCGTCGTCGCGATTATCGGCATCATCGCCGCGATCGCGATCCCGAACCTGCTGAACGCCATCGACCGCGGCAAACAGAAGCGGACCATGGCCGACATGCGCTCCATCGGCACGGCGATCGAGTCGTACGCCGTGGACAACAACTTCTACCCGAAGGGCATGTCGAACACCGCCGCGGCCGGCATCTCGGCCCACGTGTCTCCGATCTACATGAAGACCGTGCCGACGACCGACGGCTGGCAGAACGTCTGGGACTGCGACTCGTCGAACACCGGCGCGCAGTACACGATCACGTCGTCCGCCAAGGACGGCGCCCAGGGCACGAACAACGGCGGAACGACGACGGACTTCAACTCCGACATCGTGTTCGCCAGTGGTCAGTTCTTCCAGTGGCCGCAGGGGACCCAGACCTAGTCTCCCGGTTTCACTCGACCATCGGGGCGGTGCCTTCGGGCACCGCCCCTTTGCTTTTCAGGGGGACGGCGTGAGCGTCCTGCCGCTGCTCGCCGCCGTCCTGTGCGTCGTGGCGTCTCTTCTGCCGCCCGAGATCCACCCGGCCGGGCGCGCCGTGGTGCACGGGCTCGCCGCGGCGTCGGCGCTGGCACTGGCTTGGGGGGCGGCGTCGTTCCCGCCGCGGGCGCAGCGCGCCGCCCTCCTGTACCTGCCGCTGGCGCTGGCCGCGCTCCTTTTCGTTCCGGGCGGCCGGGCGCGCGGCCTGGACGAGGCGGTCGCCTTCACCGGCTTCGGCCTCGCGGTCCTGCTCGGGCGCCGCGCGGCCTCGGTCCCGCCGCGCCGCCTGATTCCCTGTGTGATCGCGGCACTCGGGACCCTCGTGGCGGCGCAGGCGGTGCTGCAGCATCACTGGGCCTATCCGCGCGCCGCGGCCGAGCTGCGCGCCGCGGACGCGGCCGGCGCCGAGGCCTA
>Ga0111538_10002151_pt1 | contig 27770 bp, 20 predicted proteins | sample SoiMethybrSBSTD1_FD_79669 | JGI IMG/M metagenome (GOLD analysis project Ga0111538, IMG submission 79669) | Bulk soil microbial communities from a Populus tree surrounding site in Tennessee, USA - Soil MetaG P. TD hybrid SBSTD1 (version 2)... | ecosystem: Environmental > Terrestrial > Soil >...
ATCGTGAGATTCACGTGAATCGATTGTGACACACGGTCTGGATCTGAGTTCTGTACCTTGATTCGTTCGTTCGAAGTCTGCCGAATTCGTCAGCCTTCTTAAGTCTGAATTGAGATCGTGGCCTTGAATGCGACTGCGTCTAGACTTCCGACACGTGCTGGGCGGGACCACGTCACGCGATCGTCGGGAATACGTCCGCTTAGGTCGGATCACATTCGCTCTGATCTGCACTTCCTATTGACCGACAAGAGCGTAAAGGTAATACCGTCACCGTCGTGTAGTGACACAGTTACGAGTCAACGCAAAAACCATAAACCAATGATCTGCATTGAGTTGCCGCGAAGTCATGCATTGGCTAGCCGCTTGCACGGGAAGCTGGGCCATGCGAGATCTGCAAGCACGGAGTCTGAAGAAAGCGTGCTTCATTGCCGCACTCTTCTCGATGATGCTGTCGGCCGCACCTGCATTCGCGCAGACAGTCACTGCGATGTGGGATCCCAGTCCATCGACTGATCAGGTCACCGGCTATCAGGTCTGCATAGGCACGTCGTCGGTATCGTCGTCGCTACCTTGCAACGTTGGCCTCATCCCGGTCGGCGCTTCCACCACGGGCTACGCGTTCGCGCCAACCGCTGGCGTGCGCTATTACCTCGCGATTCGAGCGAACAACGCCGCCGGCTCGAGTCCGTTCTCGTCTGAAGTGAGCTTTTCGATTCCGAGCTTCACGCAACCAGGGAACCAAGCCAGCATCGCCGGACTATCGATTTCACCGTTGGCGCTGTCAATCAACGATCCCGATGGAAGCGCGCTGACGATTACCCACACCGGGCTGCCTCCGGGTTTGTCAATCAATTCAGCTACACGACAGATTACAGGTATACCAACGGCTGCAGGCACGTACAACGCGACCGTATGGGTTAACGACGGTCTCGCTACAGTTTCTCGCTCACTGACGTGGACGGTAAGGGCCGATGCGGCCGTCGACAGCGTGCTGCGGTTGCCTGGATACTTCGACGATGACAGGTTCGCAGATGCGTGGCGGTACGAACTGTCCGATTTGCAAGGAATGTGGAGGGTTCGCTTCACAGGCTCGGGGACTTACGCGAACTATGCATGGGGAGTCGGTGGCGACTTTCCGGTGCCCGCCGACTACGATGGCGATGGTCGCACTGATTTCGCCGTCTATCGACCGTCGACGGGGCAGTGGTTCATCCTGCGGTCGAGCACGAACTACTCCTATTCGGCGAGCTGGGCGATTCAGTGGGGACTCAGCGGTGACCTTCCGGTGCCCGCCGACTTCGACGGTGACGGTCGCGCCGACGTGACTATCTATCGGCCATCGACCGGACAGTGGTTCATCCTGAGGTCGAGCTCGAACTACTCCTACGCCGGGTACACGGTCTACGGTTGGGGAGCCACCGGTGACATCCCATTGCCCGCCGACTACGACGGCGACCGGCGCGCCGACCTGACTGTGTATCGACCATCGTCGGGGCAGTGGTTCATCCTGAAGTCGAGCGCGAACTACTCCTACGCCGGCAGCTCGATAATTCAGTGGGGACTCAACGGTGACGTTCCAGTGCCCGCCGACTACGATGGCGACGGGCGTGCCGACCTGACAGTGCTGCGCCCATCGTCGGGGCAGTGGTTCATCCTGAAGTCGCGCACGAATTACGCTTACAGCGGGAGCTGGGTATTTCCGTGGGGAACGGGCGGAGACGTTCCGAGGCAGTCCGACTACGACGGTGACGGAAGCACGGACCTCGCTATCTGGAGAGCCTCCGAAAATCGTTGGTACATTCTAAAGTCGAGTACGAATTTCACCGGCTGGGTAGCCTACCAGTCCCAGTAGCGGGGCGACGTCAAGAGCTAAATTGAAACATGCCCTCGGGCGCGCAGCGTCATCTGTCGATAGATCCACTGGTATGTGAGCTGCATTCCGGCCTCGAGTTGGATCGACGGTGCCCAGTTGAGACGCTGTTGGATTAGTCTGTTGTCACTGTTACGGCCACGGACGCCTTTGGGTGCGTCGAGTTTATAGCGTCGCTGGAGTCTGACTGCGGCAATGCGCTCGACGATGTCGACGAGCTGATTGATGGTCACGAGTTCATCGCTGCCGATGTTGAGCGGCTCATCGACGCTGCTCATCATCAGCCGCAGAGTGCCTTCCACGCAATCATCGATATAGGTAAAGCTTCGCGTCTGCTTACCGTCTCCCCAGATTTCGATTTCGCCCGAGCCCGATAGCTGCGCATTGATTACTTTGCGACAGATGGCGGCAGGTGCCTTTTCACGACCGCCATCGTAAGTGCCGAACGGGCCATAGACGTTGTGATAGCGAGCGACTCGAGTCTCCAACCCGAAGTCTTCGGCGAAGTGCCGGCACATCCGCTCACTGAAAAGCTTCTCCCATCCGTACCCGTCCTCGGGCATGGCCGGGTACGCATCGGGTTCGGCGAGGGGGGGCACGGCTACGGTCGTCTGCTTCTCGGCGGCGTATACACACGCTGACGACGAGAAGAAGAAGCGCCGCACTCCGGCATCGCGAGCAGCCAGAAGCATGTGCGTGTTGATCAGCACTGTCAACATACAGAGCGCCTTGTTCAACTCGATGAATCCCATGCCGCCCATGTCGGCGGCCAGGTTGAACACGTTTTTAACGTCCCGACACGCAATGTCGCAGGCGCTCTTGTCCCGTAAATCAAGAATCACATTCTCGACATCGTCGAAATGTTGGTACCACTCCTCGACGGGCTTGATATCCACGGCGCGCAGCCTCTGATAGCCCTGTTGCCGCAGGGCGGCCACCAGATGCCCGCCGATGAACCCGCCTGCGCCGGTCACCAATACGAGTCCGCTTTTGTCGATGTGCACGCTGTCGCCGGCTGTGTCTCGCTTACGCAATGGTTGGTGTGGAGCGGCGTGCGCCGCGTCCGAGATACACGACATCGGCAAAGGCGTTGATTTCCGGGCGAGAGAGTGCTCGCCAACAGTCGATCACAGTCAGTCTCGGGGAGCGGGCGAAGGCTTCTGGTGGCACTGCTCGAAACTCCGGCCATGCCGTCATCAGGACGACGAGCGAGGCGCTGCGGATGCACTCCTCTGCAGACGCCGCTGCGGTGAACCGCTGGTCGAGTGCGGCGTGCGCGCTGGCGAGCGCCTTAGGGTCGAAGGCAACGACGTCGCGACCAGCGTCCAGCAGGTGGCGTACGATGGCGAGGCCCTGGCTGCATTCGATGACTGAGGTGTCAGGCTTATACGCCAGACCCAGCACGCCAATTTGACCATTGCCGCTATCGTGAGCGCGAATTGCATCGAGGACGCGTCTGACTTGATACTCGTTCAGCGTGTCCGTGGCCTCGGCCAACTCCGCACGTGCGCCAATCGTGCGGGCCAACACGGTAAAGGCGACGTTGTCGCGCGGGAAACACGGTCCGCCGTAGCCGATGGCCCCGCGCATGTACTTGGCGCCGATGCGGGAATCGCTGCCAACGGCTTGGGTGACCACGTCGACATCTGCCCCCGGAAGCCGATCGCAGATGTCAGCGAGCATGTTCGCGTACGAGATCTTCGTCGTCACGAACGTGTTGACGGCAATCTTTGTCAGCTCCGCGTTCACGAAGTTCATGCGCCGAATCAGTGGCTTGTTGTCACAGGTCTCGTGGTAGATCGACTCGAGCACGTCCCCCGCTTTGGGATCCGATTCTCCGATGAGAATCATGTCAGGTGACAGCATGTCGCGCACGACGCTGCCGAGGGCGATGAATTCGGGGTTGTAGCACAGGCCGAGCGCCTCGCCGACGCGGCGCCTTGCGTGCGTCTCGAGCGCCGCTCGGATCTCGCCACCCGTCGACCCGGGCATCACCGTGCTCGTGATGATGACCAGGTGATACCCCGGCTTGCGCCGCACTCCTTCCCCCACGCTCTCCAGGGCGGCGAGTAGGTACTGATTGCTGAAGCGTCCGGTCGCATCACTCGGCGTCGGGACGATGATGAAGGTGGCATCGGTTTCGGAGACCGCCGTGGCCACGTCGTCGGTCGCATACAGCCGGGAGCGGTTTTCTTCGATTAGCTCCTGCAGACGCGGTTCATCAACCGGGGCTCGACCATTGTTGACGGCCTCTACGAAGGCGGGATTGACGTCCGTGCCGACGACCCGAAAGCCCTTGCTCGCGAGCACGGCCGCAAGGGGTGCCCCGAGCTTGCCGAGCCCTACTACCGAAATTTTCATTTGCGGCGGGATCTCCTCAGTTGATTGGGTTCTAACAGTACCTTGATCCCGCGGGACCGGTCTACTGTGTTGTGCGCTCGCATCGTCAAAGGGGTCGCATATAATGACGCAACTTCCGATATGCAACTACTCGGCATCTGAGAGCCGGGTGGCCAGTCAGCAGCAATGATCCAATACAGGTACGAGGGCGAAGGCATCGAGGGATTCGTGCGCCGCGGTCCCGCATATCCGCGGGAGTTTCATCTTCAGCTCTTTCGAGAGATGTTCCGCATTCGACTCATCGAGGAGGAGATCGAGCGGCGCTACCATGAAGACCAGATGAAAACGCCGATTCACCTTGCGATCGGCCAGGAGGCGACATCGGTCGGTTGTTGTGCAGCGCTGACGAAACAGGACCTGCTGTACTCGAGTCACCGAACACACGGAAACTACCTCGCCAAGGGCGGTGACCTCGGTGCGATGTTGTGCGAGATGTTCTGCCGCGCGAACGGCTGCGTGGGCTCGCGTGGTGGATCGATGCACCTGATCGACAAGCGCGTGGGCATGGCCGGGACGTCGGCTATTGTTGCTGGCGCGGTGCCGATCGCAATCGGGGCGGCACTCGCAGCGAAGATGAAACGCGAGTCGCACGCGACGGTCGTCTTCTTCGGTGATGCCGCGACGGAGGAAGGCGCAACGTCGGAGAGTTTGAACTTCGCGGCCCTCAAGCAGTTGCCGGTCATTTTTTTCTGCGAGAACAACTTCTACTCCGTGCAGTCACCATTGTGGACGCGCCAGCCGCCCCGTGCGCTCTGGAAATGGGCCGAAGGTTACGGGTTGCCTTCGGTGAGGGTGGATGGTATGAACGTATTGGCCGTCTACGAGGCCACGCGCCAGGCAGTGGAACGAGCGAGGGTGGGTGGCGGCCCCACATTCATCGAGGCCGTGTGCTATCGCTTCCGGGCGCATGGCGGTGCCGGTGACGACACGCGGACGGGCTACCGGGACCAGTCGGAGCGTAGCGCATGGGATGCGCTCGACCCCGTCGATCTCCACGCTCGATATCTGATCGAGGCCGGCCTGTTGTCTGATGCCGACCGTGAGTCGATGCGCGCGGAAATCGTGGCGGAACTCATCGACGCATTTGAGTTTGCGATGGCCAGCCCCAATCCGGTCGAGGCTGATCTCTATCGACATGTCTACGCCGAGTGATGTTTCAGTTTCGAGTACTGTTCACGGAGAGCGCACTGCATGCCCTGGGATGAGGGACTCGTCAATTCGCTCGTCTACGACGCTCCGGACCCGAGCGAAGGGCGGGTTCTCAGCTATGTAGCCGCGCTTCGCGAGGCCCTCGATCTGGCGCTCGCAGCCGATCCAAACGTCTTCGTCCTTGGTCAGGGAGTGGACGATCCCGGCAGCATGTTCGGCACGACCAAGGGGCTGCACGAGAAATACGGTAGGGACCGTGTCTTCGATACTCCTCTGTCCGAGGAAAGCATGATGGGCGCCTCGGCTGGCGCCGCCATGAACGGCATGCGCCCGGTCTACATGCATAACCGGCCTGATTTCATCCTCCTGGCGATGAATCAGCTCGTTACGCATGCCGCGAAATTCCACTTCATGGACAACGGTCAGACCACAGTGCCCATGGTCGTCTGGGCGGCGATTGGCCGCGGATGGGGATCCGGAGCGCAGCACTCGCAGGCAATCCAGGGCATCCTGCTGGGCGTACCCGGCATCAAGATCGTCATGCCCAGCACTCCATTCGACGCGAAGGGCCTAATGCTCGCCGCGATCGCTGATAACAACCCGGTGTTGATCTTCGACCATCGATGGCTGATGAAGAAGGACGGCATCGTGCCGGAGGGCGTGTACAAAGTGCCCATCGGTAAGGGCATCTATCGAAGACGGGGTTGCGATCTGACGATCGTCGGGGCGTCTCACGCGATCGAACTCGGGCTGGCCTCCGCCAGTAAGTTGACCGCAGAGGGCATCGATGCAGAAGTCATCGATCTCCGCACAATCAAACCACTCGATCTCCAGATCATCGAGGAATCGGTCAAGCGCACCGGCCGCCTTCTGGTCGTTGATACCGGCTGGTCGATGGGCGGGGTCTGCGCCGAAATTGGCTGTCTCGCGGCGGAGCGTTGGTTCGAACATCTCAAGGCGCCAGTCAGGCGAATTGGCTTGCCCGACATCCCGACACCCGCTGGCTTCACACTCGAGCAGTTCTACTATCCTGACGTGGAACGCATTTCGGCAGCCATTCGCGACCTGGTGCGTACGCCAACTCCAACCTCGATCGCATGATGCAGTCGCGGCAGCCGCTGTTCTACGACCTGGCCAGCAATACCTGGGGGGCCGACGAGTATCAGGCCATTCAGCGAGTGCTCGAAAGTGGGCAGCTGACAATGGGTCCGTCAGTACAGCAATTCGAACGGGACTTCGCGAGGAAGTTCGGCATCGAGTACGCACTGATGGTCAGCTCCGGATCGGCAGCGAACCTCCTGGGAGTCGCCGCCCTGTTCTACAAGACGGATCGACCCCTTCAGCGAGGCGATGAGGTCATCGTCCCAGCCATTTCCTGGGCGACGACCTACTACCCGCTGCAGCAGTACGGCCTTCGGCTTCGGTTCGTCGACGTGGACCTGACGACGCTGAACATCGACGTCGCGCAGCTCGAGCAGGCATTGACGCCGCGGACGCGAATGGTGATGGCCGTCAGCATCCTGGGCAATCCGTGCGCGCTGGGCACGCTCCGGGCGTTCTGCGATCGTCACGGTTTGTACCTGTTCGAAGACAACTGCGAATCAATGGGTGCCACACTCGAGGGGAAGCCGTGCGGCACGTTCGGTGACGTCAACACCTTCAGCACGTTCTTCTCGCATCACATTTCCACGATGGAGGGCGGTGTCGTCGCGACTGACGACGTCGAGTTGTACCACCTCGCCCGTTCGATGAGAGCACACGGGTGGACGCGGGATCTCCCGGACGATACCGTGATCTACGAGCGCCGTAATGACGACTTCTTCGAAGCGTACCGGTTCATCCTGCCCGGTTACAACGCGCGCCCGTTGGAGATGGCTGGAGCAGTTGGCGTGGAACAGCTCAAGAAGCTCGACGGAATGGTGTCGATCCGCCGCGAGAACGCCGCGCTGTTTCAGTCGCTCTTCGCAGGAGACGAACGATTCATCATCCAGCGGGAGCTGGACGGCGCACGCAGCTCGTGGTTTTCATTCACTGTCGTCCTGAACCCAAAGCTCGATATCGATCGGCAGAGGGTCATGGCGGCGCTCAAGGATGCAGCAATCGGCTATCGCATCATCACTGGTGGCTGCTTCCTCCGCCACGACGTGATCAAGTATTTTGACTACGACACGGTAGGAGAGATCGTGAACGCGAACATCGCTCATGATCGTGGGTTCTTCGTCGGAAACCATCCGCGCGACCTGCGACCGCAGATCGAACGATTGCGACAAGTGCTCGATCGAACTGCAGTAACGCCAAGCCGAGTCGTGGTTCCGGTATAGGTCGACCGAAATCTATACGCTCCGTCCGTTCCGCGAAAGGACATACGGCCGTGCAACGTGTACTCGTGACCGGCGGTGCCGGATACATCGGTTCGATTCTGGTGCCGAAACTGCTCGAGCGGGGCTTCCACGTGACCGTCGTAGACAACTTCATGTTCCACCAGGACAGCCTGTCCGCCGTGTGTTATCACCCGTGTTTCGACCTCGTTCGAGGCGATGTTCGTGATCACGAGGCGATGTGGCCCCTGCTGAAGGCGGCGGACATCATCATTCCACTCGCAGCGCTGGTTGGTGCCCCACTGTGCGATCGTGATCCGTTGGCTGCGACCACGACCAACAAAGACGCAGTCGTCTGGATGGTCGGCCAGCTTGGGCGGGACCAGCGTATCGTGATCCCGATCTCAAACAGCGGCTATGGAGTCGGGGAGTCGGGGAAGTTCTGCACTGAAGAATCGCCGATGCGACCGGTATCGCTCTACGGCCGCGACAAGGTCGAAACTGAGAAGGCGGTCCTCGACCGGCATCCGAATGCTATCAGTCTTCGGCTCGCGACAGTGTTCGGCATGTCACCGCGCATGCGGCTTGACTTGCTCGTCAATGATTTCACCTATCGGGCCTATACTGACCGCTTCATCGTACTGTTCGAGGCGCATTTCAAGCGCAACTACCTGCACGTGCGCGACGCGGCAGCGGCCTTCCTGCATGCGCTCGACAACTTCGACACGATGAAGGGACAGCCGTACAACGTGGGACTCTCAGATGCCAACCTCTCAAAGTACGAGTTATGTGAGCGGATCCAGGCGCAACTCCCAAAGTTCGTCTTTATGGAGTCGCAGGTCGGAAAGGATCCCGATCAGCGGGACTACATCGTGTCAAATGACAAGATCGAACGTGCGGGATTCAGACCCGGATACTCCCTCGACGATGGGATCCGTGAGTTAATCAAGGGGTTCGCGATGGTGCGCGCAGGCAAGTACTCAAACACATGAGCACGTCATGAATGCCGCGTGTTGCGGAGGGCTTGCCTTTACCGTATGTTGTGCCTGATGTGTAAGCCGAAGTCGTGCTACGTCGCGACCAGTCAGGCCAGTCTGCGACCTTGCCAGAAACATAGATGAACCCAACGAACAAGAAACCGCTGGAGTGGACTGGCGAACGATACGTCCCCGAGATTACGGGAAACATCCGCCTCGAACATCTGCACCGTTACCTCATCGCCAGAGAACTGGCGCGCGACAAATACGTTCTCGATATCGCCTGCGGTGAAGGGTACGGTTCAGATCTGCTTGCGTCTGTGGCGGCCCACGTCGTCGGCGTCGACATCGCTCAGGCGACTGTTGATCACGCGGCCGCGCGTTACACGAGGCTGAATTTGGAGTTCAAACAGGGAGCCTGCGAGTCGATTCCGCTTCCGGATCATAGCGTCGATGTCGTCGTAAGTTTTGAAACGATCGAGCATGTCGGCGGCCAGAGCGAGATGATGCGTGAGATCCGCCGAGTCCTTCGCGCCGATGGGCTCCTCGTCATGTCGAGTCCCGACCGCCATCAGTACTCTGATGTCCTGGGTAACCAAAATGACTATCACATCAAGGAGCTCTATCGGGACGAGTTCGAGCAACTGCTCCGCAGCTGCTTCCTCAACATTGCCGTCGCCGGACAGCGGGTTCAGGGCGGATCAATCGTGGGTCCGCTTGCCGACTCAACGAAGACGAGCTTTGTGAGCTTTCCCTTTTCACGAGATTCGAGTACCGAGATCACTTCGATTCCAGGAACGATCGCGCCCGTCTACCTTCTAGCGCTGGCCAGCGACAGACCCCTTCCCGATATGCCCGTTGGCGTGCTCGATGGAGGGGAGTTCATGTGGGAGTCGGATTGGCCGGCGATACTCGGTCAGGTGCAGGCGCAGTGCACCGAAGAGATCTCGCGGCGTCTGGGCGATCCTGTGAATCTGAAAGATGCCAGCATCCAGACGATCGCCGAGGAGTTCACGCGCCAGGCAGAACAGATCACGAACCTCGTCGGCACACTGACCACTCAGGAGCAACAGCGGAATGACGCGCAGCGGCGGATTGGCGAACTGGATCTCCTCACCACCAGCCTGATGACGGAACTCCGCCGTTCGCGGGAGCACGGCGAGACGCTCGGAAACCAGTTCCTGGATGCCAACGCGAAGCTTCTCGCGGCGCAGGCTGACCTGGTCACCGCTCGCGCGGCTGCGAAAGCGCATGCGGTGACGGAGGAATGGCTTGAACGCAAGGCTCGCGGGCTCGAGGTGGAGGTCGAAGCGCAACGCCAGTCGACGGAGGTGCTGACTCGTGATTTGGCGCGGTCACAGGCCAAGCTCGCCGACGAGCATGCTCGAGCGCGGCATCTCAGGAAATTCTCCGGGCGGGAAACCGCGCGGCTGGCAGCCGCACACGAAAAAATCGCGCAGCTTCGATCGCTGATTTCCGGTTTGAAGTCGCGAGTGGAGACATACGAACGAAGCCGCTCGTGGCGATTGACCGCTCCATTGAGAGCGATTCGACGTCGTGGCCGCGCCATGCCACCGCCGGCGGTCGATCTTACGGGACAGTCACTTGATAAGAAGAAGAGGAAGTCGGAAGTCCCAAAGACGGCGCGCGATGCGGCGCCCGCGCCGCAAGGAGGGACCACAGCTCCGGCACTCGATGCGCCGCGTGTTCTGAACACACAGGCGATGACAGGCGGCCGTGACTCCCTGACAGAACCTCGAAGAGGCGAGGTCATGCCAGCGTGGGCGTACGAGGATGGCACGAAGGATTACGTCGCGCTGGATCGATCGACTCCTCCCGACACGAGAATCAGGCTCATCGCCTTCTATTTGCCGCAGTTCCATCCGATCCCAGAAAACGACGAGTGGTGGGGCAAGGGCTTTACGGAGTGGGCTTCGGTCACGCGCGCCAGGCCTCAGTTCGAGGGGCACTATCAACCTCACTTGCCCGGCGAGCTGGGGTTCTACGATCTCCGGGTGCCGGAAGTCCAGCACCGCCAAATCGAGCTCGCGAAGCTCCACGGCATTCACGGCTTCTGCTTCTACCACTATTGGTTTCAGGGACGAAAGCTCCTGCAACGGCCGCTCGAGCAGTTTCTCGCATCCGATATCGACTTCGCGTTTTGCGTGTGCTGGGCGAACGAAAACTGGACGCGGCGCTGGGACGGCCGTGATGACGAGTGGCTGATGGTCCAGCAGCATTCCCCCGAGGACGATCTCGCTTTCATCCGCGATCTGGAACCGGCACTGCGGGATCGGCGGTGCATCAAGATAGGGGACCGGCCCTTGCTGCTGGTTTACCGACCCGCCCTGTTTCCCAATGCTGCTGCGACAGCGCAACGCTGGAGGGCATATTGTCGCGAAGTGGGCATTGGCGAGCTGTACCTGATGTCCACCCATTCCTTCGATAGGACAAACCCGCACGATGTCGGTTTCGATGCTGCCCTCGAATTCGTTCCGAACAATATGCCGATGGCGCAGATCAGGGACGAGATGCCCAACCGGAACCCGAAGTTTCAGGGTGAGGTGTTCGACTATGGTTCCCTGGTTACCGCGACGCTCGAGAGAGAGGTGCCGAGCGGATATCCGTTCTTCCGTTCAGTTATGCCGATGTGGGACAACGAGCCTCGCCGGTTGAATCGTGGAACGGTGTTCGCCCGCTCGACTCCAGATCTGTACCGGCACTGGCTCGAGTCAACCTGTCGCTGGACGGAGCGCCATATCGACATGGAGTACCCCCTCGTGTTCGTCAACGCCTGGAACGAATGGGGCGAGGGGGCGCATCTCGAACCTGACCGCCGCCATGGTTACGCTTACCTCAAAGCGACAGCCGACGCGCTCGAACGATTTCCCGTTCCTGGAAATCGGCGGTCGATCGTTTGCGTCTCGCACGACGCCTATTTTCATGGCGCACAATTGATAGCTCTGAATCTCGCGCGGACGCTGGCGAGTCGTTTCCATTACCACGTGGAGACGATTCTCTGCGGCCCCGGTCCGTTGATGGCCGAGTTCGAGGCGATCTCGCGCGTCCATGATTTCACGCGGCCCGGCCTGACACGCGACGACAAACTGGCAGTCGCGCGTCGACTCTATGATCAGGGTGCCCGCGTCGCGATTTGCAACACCAGTGTCATCGGGGAAACCGTGGAGCTTCTGAAAGTGGCAGGCTTCTCAGTCATTTCGCTGATACACGAGCTTCCGGGCCTGATCCGGGCATACGGACTGGAATCGTCAATTCAGAGAATCGCCGCTCACGCAGACCATATCGTCTTTCCAGCCGGCGTTGTACGGGACCGCTTCGCGTCTTTGACTGTTCTGGGTAGCGACCGAACGATGGTACTTCCGCAGGGGCTGTTTGCGCCGACCGAGTTTTTCGATCGCCGCGCATTGGCGAAACACGAATTGCGGAGCCAGCTCGGAATCCCGCAGACGACTCGAATCGTTCTTGCAGTGGGTTACGCCGATCATCGCAAAGGCGTTGATCTGTTCGTCGAGGTCGGTATAGCGGTTGCCAGGCAAGCCAACGATGTGGTCTTCGTTTGGGTGGGACACCACGAAAAGTCCGTCTTCGCGGCCGCCCAGGCTCGCATACTCGAAGCGAGGCTTGACGCGCGATTCCTGTTTCCGGGCGTCGTTCGGAACAGCGCCGTGTTTTTCGCCGGCGCCGACGTTTACGTGATGACCTCGCGGGAGGACCCGTTTCCCAGTGTGGTAGTAGAGGCACTGGATGCCTCTCTGCCGGTCGTTGGATTCGAGGGAGCCGGCGGTTTTGTCGAGTTGCTCCAGCGGGGGTGCGGGGTTCTGGTGGCGTTCGAAGACACCAGTGCGATGGCCGATTCGGTGCTGAGGATCCTCAGATCTCCCGATGAAGCGGAACATTTGACGAATGTCGCACGCGGGATTTTAGCGACCGAATTTTCATTCGTAAACTACGCGCGGACGCTCGTCGCGCTTGCAGAGGGTTCAGGACCGAGCGTCTCCGTTATCGTGCCCAACTACAATTACGCCCGGTATCTTCCCGAGCGGCTTCAGTCAATCATCAATCAGACCTATCCGCCACAGGAAGTGCTCTTCCTCGACGATTGCTCCACAGACAACAGCGTCGAAATTGCGGAGCAGATGCTCCACGCATCGGGGCTCTCCTATCGCATTATCGTGAACCAGACCAATCAGGGCACGTATCGGCAGTGGCTGCGCGGCATGCGCGAGGCGAAAAGCGATCTCGTGTGGATTGCTGAGGCCGACGATCATTGCGCGCCTGACTTGCTGGAGAGCCTCGTCAGTCAGTTCGACAGGCCAGATGTGGTGCTCGCGTACTGCCAGTCCAAACAGATTGACGAAACCGGCAACGAGCTGGCCCCTGACTACCTTGCGTGGACCGCAGACATCAGCGATACGAAATGGCGCGACAAGTACGTCCGCCCGGGAGTGGACGAGATTTGCGACACGCTTGCTGTGAAGAACACGATTCCTAACGTCAGCGCCGTGTTGATGCGTCGGGTCGAGCTCGCTGCCATCGAGCGAAAGCTCGTGACCCTGAAAAACGCGGGCGACTGGTTGCTCTACGTCCACCTGCTCGAGCAGGGAAGCATCGCCTTTGTTCCTGAGGCCCTAAACTCACATCGTCGCCATGCATCAGGCGTGACGATGGGTGGTGATCCGCTCAATCTCATGCGCGAGATACTGATGGTGCAGCGGTATGTGATACAGCGGCACCGGATTACACCGGACGCCGAACAGAAACGGGAAACCGATTTGCAGCGCACCTACGAGTACCTCGGCCTCAGTTCGGCGGGACCTGCTTTGTACAAAGATCATGAGACTTTGAGGGAAGTCGAGTGGATCGCGGCCGGATAGCTGGTCCGGCGTTGCTGCTCGGGGGGCGACAGTGCCGATTCCAGAGCATCATGAGACGAAACCGATTTGCTCCTATGGCATTCATAAGCTTGCCATAGAGGATTACCTGGCTCTGTATCATGGGCTGTACGGGCTCGACTACTGCGTGTTGCGGATCTCGAATGCATTCGGTGAGCGGCAACGTCCGAAGGCGTCGCAAGGCGCAGTCGCGGTGTTCTTGGACAAAGCCCTGCGTAGCGGGGAAATCGATGTATGGGGAGACGGGTCCGTCGTCCGCGATATGTATACGTGCGAGATGTCGCCGACGCGTTCCGCCGGGCCGCGAGGCATGACGGATCGACGAGACAATTCAATATTGGTTCAGGACGCGGTCTCAGCGTGAACGAAGTCATCTTGTCGATAGAATCTCTCCTGGGTCGCCCGGTGGCCAGGCGCTATCTACCAAGCCGGCCTTTCGACGTTCCCGTCGACGTCTTGGACATCTCGCTGGCGGCAGCCCATCTCGACTGGTATCCCCAGCTTCCTTTGAGCATGGCCCTGCGCGAACGCTAGAGTGGATCCAAGCGGATGCTTCCAAACCAGTATAAGCCTCGCAGTCCCGCTCATGCGGTTGCCTGGGGGATTTTGCTCCTGGGTATGGTGCTTTTCGTGTACTTCACATGGCTCAAGCCGGAACAGAAACGCGATAGCTCGAACGGGAGCACTCAGACAAGTAATGATGTCGACGGGTCCACTCCAGCAATGCCCCTTTCTGAGGCGCCCTACAGACCCGACACGAGAATCGCGTACACAAGTTCCGCCTGCAACATCGAGTCAATCAATCAGGCTCCCTTTGGAACGGAGCCTGTGACGGTTGCCAGAACATCGCCTCTGTCTCTGGTCGGGTGGGGGTATGACGAGGTGGGGAAACGACTGGCGAAGTCACTCTACGTCGTGTTGCTCGACTCGACGGGAATGGCGCGCTACTTTTTTGGTGGCGCACGTGCAACTCAAAGAGTTGACGTCGGCGAATACCTTCACTTGCCGGATCTTGTAAACGCCGGTTTTGATGCAAGGCTCTCGCTGGCCTCCGTAGAAACGGGTAAGTACCACGTTGTTGTTAGCCTCGCCGGGACGTCCGGCTTCAGGGTTTGCGACGTCGGTCGTTGGGTTTCGGTTCAGTGAGTTTCAGAGGGGCGCAAGACCAAGTCAGGCATAGGCGATATCGTTTTCGTGACGACGGCGTGGTGCGTCGCGCTTCCATTCGCCCAAGCTAATCGAAGCCAGCTTCGAGTCCATCCAGCGATGGCCATCCTCAGCGTGAGATACTTCGATAGAAGGACTATTGGACGCGTGCCTCTTCAGGCTCTGATGCATCGTGCGGCCATTGTTCTCGCCGCCGCCACGCTCGCCCTCTTCGTAGTGCTCAACCTCGCGATGGTAGTGAATCGGGGTGTCTGTTGTGCGGACGATGCGCACTTCGCGACGATTGCGAAGAATCTCGCCTGGGGCTTCGGATACTCGGTGAGCATAGACTACCAAGGCCCCCACTTCATGCTCAAACCCTTCGACGTGAGCATCACAACTGGCCCCGCACTTATTCTGCCCGTCAGCGGAGCCATTCGTGTCCTCGGCAACCGGTTCTGGGTGCCGGGCGTTGTGCATGTCACGATCTGGACTGTGCTGCTGCTCGCAGTCTGGCGCGCCCTCGGCTCACTGGCCTCGCGCAGCCGCGTCGCGATTGTCGGCGTCATCTTCGTGGTTGTCGCCTACGCGGTGTCGCCTAACCACTTCGAACAGTGGTACGCCATGCTGGGCGAAGTCCCCGCCGCCCTCGCCGTGCTTCTCGGCGTCACCATCTGGGCGGCGCATCCGAGGACCAGCCGGCACCTTTTCATCGGCGCCCTGCTCTGTTCGCTGGCCGTCCTCACGAAGCTTCTTGCCGCAATCTACGCCGCCATATTCTTAACGGCCGCGGTCATCGTAGGGCTGTCGGGCCCCGACGCCCGGATGCCCCTTTGGAAGCTCCTCCGCCCCCTTTTGCTCGGATTTTTGTCGCCCATTCTCGTCTTCGAGGTGTGGAAGGCCGCCGCGCTCGGAGAAGAGTATTTCACCCAACTCCGGGCCCTCCGTGAATTTGCGCTCGCCTACGGTACGAGCCGCGTGGCCTTTTCGTCCGCCGAGATCACCGCTCGGCTGACCACGTTCTCCACGAGGTTCGGCGTCTCCCTTCCCGGCCTACTGATCTTGGCCACTGTCGGTGGGTCCCTGGCCTGGCGTACGGGAAGCCCCGGGTTCCGGCGACTGTTCCTCGTCTTGCTAGCAGGTGTCGTCGTGCACTCCGCCTATTGGCTGGGGTTATCAAGCGGCTGGCCTCGGTATGCCTTCATCGCTGTCATCCTGCTGAGCGCGTTGCTCACGCTTCCCTACCTTGTCCTTCAGCGGCCCGTGCCCCTATTGCTCTACTCCGGAGCGTTAACGCTCAGCCTCCTCGGCACGGTCAACCGCCTACACGGGCCGATCTCGGACCTTGGTGGCACATGGTTCGCGTCGTCGGCAAGCCGGTTCGCTCAGGAAAGAGTCGTACAGTTCCTCGACACGCGGCGGGACCGACGTCCATTCGTGGCTCAATGGTGGGCGCCGGTGATTGATCTCCAGTACCTTTCGAACGGTGTGGTCGACTTCAAGGGCTACCAAGCCCTCACGCCGCAGGATCTCTCGCGTGGTGTGCTCGTTGTTACCAACAGCCGCTGGGATATCGCGAGCGATGAGAAGTTCTGGTCCCTCGTTGACAGTTGTAATCCGCCCCTTCTGATCGCCTCCCCGTACTCGATCCGCGAATGCGGTGGCACGAAGGCGTCGTCCTGGGTGCCTGCCATCACTGCTGGCGAAGTGGCCACCCGCGTGGTTCCAACGACAACCGCGCCCCGCGACATGCAAGGGGCGCCAATCGCGGTCGAGGGCTGCAATCTGGAGCGTGTAGGTGACCAAGCAGCAAACGCGTCGCCCGTCTCGGTGCGCCGCGGTGAATTGCTCAACCTGAGCGGCTGGATCGTCGACGAGAGTGAGCACCGCGTCCCCTCGCACCCCTACATCGCCCTCCAGGCGATCAATACGCGAGAAACCTGGTATGTTCCCTTTTCGCCCGAGCTGCTTCGGGAGGACATCGCCCGGACCAAGCAGCTCGAGGCCTACCGCCCTTCGGGATTCGCAGTATCCATCGATGCGACAGCGCTGCCGCCCGCGGAATATCACCTGTTCCTGTTCTTCCGTGGTTCCGGGCGGCCATCCATCTGTGACAACGGCAGACGCCTCGTGCTGAGATGATTGCCGTCCCCCGCCAGACTCTTGGTATACCATTCAGCCACCGCTCATGACCCACGTCGGCTCGCCCGACAACTTCTGACTCGCACAGGCCCGTATCGGGCGCGAAATCAGACCGAGAGACATCTCTTTGATTGTGCGCGTCCGACGCTGTTCAGCGTTGGTCGGGCGGCTGGGGGCGCTGCTCGCGTCGAGTGACTTGGACGAATGACGAACCGTTCCATGAATAATGAGCCCGGCTCTTTGACGCTCGACATCATCATTCCGATTTATAACGAGGCCGACGTTCTTCACCTGCTTTTTGCGGCCCTCGACTCGGCTTTTTCTCCAGAGAACTGCGGACCCAGACGACTGTCGCGAGTGCGCTACGTGCTCGTCGATGATGGGAGCGCCGATGAGAGCGCGAAGATAGTCTCCGAGAGAATACGACTGGGCGCGCCGGCGCTTCTCATCAGGTTGTCGAGGAATTTCGGGCACGCAAATGCCATCACCGCCGGTCTCGACCATGCCAACGCTGATCTGATCGCTCTCCTCGACGCGGACCTGCAGGATCCACCGGCAGTCGTCCTCGATATGGTCGATCGCGTACGGGACGGCTACGACATCGTGTTCGGACAACGCAGCAAGCGCAAGGAAAACGTCTTGAAGCGGCTCGGCTACTGGACTTTCTATCGGGTGATCAAGGCATTGTCGGAGGTTGCCATCCCAGTCGACAGCGGTGATTTCTGTCTGATGACCCGCCGGGTTGTGGCGGCGATACGGGACCTGCCCGAAAGACTGAGATACCCGCGCGTGCTTCGCGCCTGGGTCGGTTTCCGCCAGACCGGTGTGGAATATGAGCGACCGCGCCGGCGTGCCGGCACCACTAAGTACACTATGGGCAGGCTCTATCGGCTAGCCACCGACGGCGTAGCGTCCGCCAGCATCCGACCTTTAAAGGTGGCGCAGTTTTCCAGCTTCCTCTTCGGCGGACTGGCGACGGTGCTGGCGGTCGTATTCATTCTGGTGTTGGCGGGCTGGTTCGAGGTCGCGGTCTCATATCCGATTCTGTTGGTGAGCCTGCTGATTGCGAGCAGCAACGCCCTGATCACGCTGGTGATGTATGTCACTTGTGCGTATCTGGGCCGGATGTATCTGGAAGTCAAGGGCCGACCGCCATACATCGTCATGGAGCGTATCGGGAATCACGACGCTGAGGGGGGCCATTGACATGAGCACGACCGATCATGCCGCCTCGGTCAACGACCGTGTGGAGTTCGTCACTCCTCCTTGCGACATCGTCTTCCCAGCGGAGTGGTACAACGCCAACTCCGAGGACCATTTCTGGTTTCAGTGGCGCGCCCGCGCGACTGACGCGCTCGTCACCAAGCTTGGCCTCCCTACTGGCCAGCCTCTGCGAGTGTTCGACGTTGGTTGCGGCACGGGAATCACCGCACGGCAGTTGGGCCGGACCACTACCTGGGTGTTCGAGGGCGCAGACCTCAATCTCGAGGCCCTTAAACGGTGCACCGGCGGCGTCGAGCGCCTGCTCTATTACGACGTGCTCGAAAAGCGGGAGGAGTTTCGCGAACGATATGACGTGGCAATCCTCTTCGACGTGATCGAGCACATCGAGCACACGCGCCCGTTTCTCGACGCGGTGCTCTTCCACCTCAAGCCCGGAGGTGTCGTCCTTGTTAATGTCCCGGCGCTCATGGCGCTCTTCAGCACGTACGATACAGTCGCCGGTCACTACCGGCGCTACGACCGAAAGATGCTCGCGAGCGAGTTTGCGTCCCTGAGTGCGACCGTAGTGGACCAGGTGTATTGGGGCTTCACCATGGTTCCCGTCCTGCTGCTCCGCAAGATGGTGCTCCGCGGTGAGACGAGCGAGGCCGAGACGATCCGAACGGGATTTGTTCCGCCAGGTCCATTCGCGCATTCGGTGCTGAAAGCCGTAATGAGCGCGGAGACCACTCTGCTGAAGCGCCCGCCTTTCGGCTCGTCGTTGATGGCCGCCATCCGCAAAAACTTGTAGTCTGGATGGGGCGCGATGACGTCGCCCAACGAGGTCATGCTGAGGTACGTCCAGACCGAGCGACCTGAGCGCTCCAGCGACGGAAAGCTGTGTCCATAGCATCGCTTTTGGGCAATTGTGCCCGTCTTCGGAATTCTGGACTCGTTCTCGAGGCCGACTATGCGGCGCGCTATCTCGGGTCCACGAAGGTCGCCCGGCTCTCCGTGCTGCACTACCTCACAATCGGGGAGCGCCTCGGGTACCGTCCGAATCCATTTTTCGATCCGCATTATTTCGCTGAGGCCACTGGCGGGTCGCACCGCACACTCCTTGAATATCTGGACCATTACGCGACCCGAGACGTATCGCCCTCGCCAGAGTTCGAGCACGGCTGGTATACCTGGCAGAATCCCGACTGGTGCCGGAACTACGAGCACCCCTTCCTGCACTTCTACTCCGAAGGGCTGACGCAGGGGCGGGACCCGGCGCCAGGCATCGACATCTGGAAATTCCTGCGAGACCTTCCATCGAGCGGAAACCCGATGCGCCACTTGTACCGCCAAGTGACGCGGCGCGGCTGCTTCGACCCATCGTTCTCGCTCTACACGACCGAGGATCTACGGCGAGCCCAGGACGCATTCAAAAAGAATATCGACGTCAAAATTCATCGAGAGAGCTCTCGTGGGTCGCGCCGATTCCTTGTCTTTGTCCAGGCCAGCCGTGCGGTCGCAAGCAGTTTTCTGCACGGAGAGCGCGATTTCGACATCCTGCTCAATTTCTATGATGGTCCACCGGTCGCCGATTGGCCGGGAGTCGAACACCTGGTCAGCCAACGCGGCACAAAATCAACTGCAATCGCCAAGCTGCTCGAGGCGCGACCGGATCTTCTCTTGCGCTACGACGCCGTGCTCTTCCTGGACGACGATGTCGTCCTGTCGTCGGCGGCCGTGAGCCGCTTGTTCACCGAGATGGATCGGTGCGGTCTCGACCTGGCACAGCCGTCCTTGACGGCGGAATCGAGCTGCGTCTGGCCGGTCCTCAAGCAGCCCGCGGTTGGGCCGGGTGTGCGCCTCGTCAACGCAGTCGAGATCATGATGCCAGCAGCGACGCGCGCGACCCTCGAGCGAGCCGGGTGGGTGTTCGGCCGGGCAATTAGTGGCTACGGCGTGGACCTTCTCCTTGGCCATGAGATCGTCGATCGGCTCGGTGGCAGGGCCGGTGTCATCGGCACGGTGGTCGCGGTGCACGACGAGCCGGTCGACAGTCGCAAGGGCAGCTTCTACGCCTTCATGCGCTCGCTTGGAATCAAGCCGAAGCACGAATTGTGGGCCATCATGAAGGAGTTCGGTATCGAAGCGGCCTTCGAATACCGGGACTGATACATTAGCATCTATGCACGTCCAGGCTCTGATTACGGTTGCAATCTGCACCTACAACCGGCACGAGCATGTCAGAAAGCTGCTGCCGCTTCTTCTCTCCGGTCAGACGCTTTCCGAGGATCTCTACCGGATCATCGTCGTTGACAACAGCGATGGCAGAGAGGCGCGGGAACGCTTCTCGAGAGAGTTCTCGGAGCTTTCCACGTTGTCGATCATCGAGTCATTGCCTCCTGGCCTTTCCCGCGCACGCAACGTGGCGCTCGACGCATGTGCGACACGCTACATCGTTTATCTCGACGATGATGCGACCCCAGGGCCGGAGTGGCTCAGTGCGATCCTGCGCGCGTTCACAACGCACGATCCTGCCGTGGTCGCTGGGCCGATCTTTCCGATCTGGCCGAGCGCTCAGCCAGAGTGGTTGCCTCACAAATACGTCGCTGGCCTCACGATTCTCGATCACGGTCAAAATGATCGCTGGCTGTCGGGGTCCGAATTGGCCTTCGGTGCCAACATGGCTTTCAAGGTCGACGTGCTCCGCGACATCGGAGGGTTCAACGTCGGTCTCGGACGCAGGGGTGCGCACAGCCTGCTGAGCGAGGAGGAAGTCGAGGTGCAGTTGGCGCTCCGCCAGCGCGGGCACCGCACGTTCTATGCGGCGGCGGCAGGCGTCGATCACATGGTGCACACCAGTCGGTTAACGCGGAATTATTTCCGAGCCAGAATGGCCTGGCAGGCGGTTTCCGCGCTCTTGCGCGACCCCCCGTTGCTTCATGTCGATTCGTCGCAACGGGAAATCACAGCGGCGGCAGACACACTGGGCTTGCGCGAATTGATGTCCAAACTGATGACATCAGGTGATGCGCAGACGTTCTCCGCACAGCTCGACTTCATCTACCACTTGTTTGCGATTCTCCTGGAGTCTAAGGACCGGGACGATCCGTCGGTAGAAGGTATGTTTGCCGGATCCAGCGACGTGCCAACGATGGAACGACCGTACCGGTCGTCTCGCTACGCAGATCTGCAGTACCAGCCGAACGCTCCGATTCTGCCTACCACCAGACACCTCATCGTGGAGGGAAGACCCGCTCATTCTTTTCTGTACGCTCTTTACGGCGAGTTGGCCGACAGTCAGCTCCTGCTGTTTCCCCAACCGATGGCGCACAACTTCGATGGGCCTCTGGCTTACGTTCAGCGCTCTGTCACACCAGCCCTAGAAACGCTCATGTTCGTGACACTCGAGCCGCTGGTTTACGGTCCGAGCAGGCGAGCTTTGACTCAGCTCATTCGGGAGACTGACGTGGCATGTTTCGGTATCCTTCACCGGCTTCCTGAAACTGCTAAACAGGCAGATGCCTTCCGAGACGTGGCGCCACTCCTCACAGGCATCATTGTGCTCGCAGAAGCACTTGGCGAGGAATTGCGGAGACGATTTCAACTGAACAACGTTTTTTACCTCCCGCTCCATCCGCCTTTTGCGAGATATGCCACGAGCGATGCAGCAAGAATTCGCGCGAGAATCGGCGTGCCTCCTGGACACGTGGTGTTTTCGATACTCGGCGAGGCGCGCAGGGGGAAAGGCATCGATGTGCTGCTGCAGGCTTTGGATCATGTTCAGCGCGACGATCGGCAAAACATGTTCTTCCTGATTGCCGGCCGCGCCCAGGGTTTCGATGGCGATGTCATCTCGAGTTCTTTCCGACAGAAGGGGGTCGATCACCATGTGGACGTGCGTTCGTCGGATCATCCGCTGAATTACGCCGTCCTCACCGAACGCGAATTCGGCGAGTATGTGTGTGCCAGCGACGTCGGTCTGGTCTTATACCAGCACGAGCAGCGCTACTGCATGAGCGGTGTGGCACCAAATTACGTGTGGGGATTCAAGCCGCTCGTGGCGTTCGCCAACAGCGTCATCGGCCGGACGGTGGCACGAAGTGACCTCGGCATCGTCGTAGAAGAGGAAACTCCACAAGCAATAGCAGAGGCGCTGACATACGCACTGCACATGCAGCGACGCGGCTGGAAGCCGACACCTTTGTCCGACAAATATCGGTCGGAAATCGATCCCCGTGCCGTCCTCGATAGGCTTGCAACGATTCTCGGTAACCGGCAGAGGCGGAACCAGCACAGAGTTTCGAGTGCAGGCGAACTGGCCGTTCCCCGCCGTGAACAGGCAAGTGAGGCGTGAGCAAACAGCCCTACGACGAGAAGTATCATGCGGCGCGGTTCGAAGGCGCCGCACGTTCGGCTGCTGTCGTCGTCCCTTTGCTGCTTGAACTTTTCCCGTGGGTCACGTCAGTCGTGGATGTGGGTTGCAGCACTGGCGCCTGGCTACACGAATTTCAGTTACACGGGATCTCGCGACTCCTCGGAATGGATGGCGCAAGCATTCCTCGGCGGATGCTGCAAATCGATGTTTCCCAATTCCGGCAAATCGACTTATGTCAACCATTACCACCGCTGGGCCGTTTCGACCTCACTCTGTCGCTCGAAGTCGCTGATTGCCTTCCGGGTGAAGCGGCGCAGCAGTTTGTGGCTGGACTTACTGGCATGAGCGACGTGGTCGTGTTCAGCGCCGCGGTGCCCGGGCAATCGAAGCACCAGACGCTCCATGAGCGGTGGCCAAGTTATTGGAGGGGGCTGTTCGCAGACTGCCGATTCGCGTGCTTCGACATCCTGCGCGAGAAGCTGTGGTACGACCAACGAGTCGATTGGTGGTATTCGCAGAACATGCTGGTGTTTGTGTCCGAGTTTCGTAAGGATTTGCTGAATCGCCTGCCCTCGCCCGGTCGCGCCGCCATGCTCGACATCGTACATCCTCGAGCATTTGAGTGTTTCCGAACCGAGGCCGGTGTTGGCGGCGACGCGCAATTGCTGCTGTATCCCTTTCAGGTGATCGAAGCAGCCTACGAGGGCCACGATATCCTTCAGATCGATACCGACACGTTCCTGGCTCTCGCGAAGACAGAGGGCCCGTACTCTCCGGAGAAGCTGATGGCTGGCGGCTACTCGCGCGCCTACGTGGGTGCCTCGAGAGATGAAGTCAAGGCCCGGATTCCCCGCGAGATATTTCCTGTCAGCCTAGTCGAGGAGGGCTACGAAGGGTACGACATCTTGCAGATCGGCGTGAACAAGTTCATCGCGCTTTTGCAAAGTGATGGTCCGTATTCCCCGGAGAAGTTCGCTGCCGGCGGATACGAGCGCGCTCATGTCGCCCCTTCGATCAACAAAGTGAAGCGGGCAATAAAACTCGCTGACGCATGATTACGATGAATGCCGAATACGCTTGGGCCAGCCGTACCGTTGCCACAACCCAAACGGGCTCGTACATCGATGAATCAGATTGCCGGCTTTGATCGCCATTCCAACCAGTCTCCGTTCCCGTAAGTCAGCCAGCTCTTGATCGCGAGCGCGCAGTCGCTCTTTCACGTGCCGAAGCCTGTCCCTCGCCACGCCCTCGCCTTGGCGAAGCCTCTTCAGCTCCTTGTCAGCGATAGCTGATTTTTGATTCATCGCTGTAAGAGACCGGTCACGCTCCTGCAGTTGATCTCTCAGCTGTTGAAGGGAGCTGATTGCCAAAGACAGCTCCCTGACGAGACTCTTCTGCCGTAATCGAGCGCTGGCCAGTTCCTGGCGCGCGAGTGCCAATTTTTCCTGAGTGTGAGACAACTGTTGCTGGACACTCGCCACTTCCTCTTGTGCCTTTTCCTCGAGCACGTTCAAGACGCCCACAGTTCACTCCCTGTATCACATGTGCGGCCAGCTCGGCGAGACAGCCTCCCGGCATTCTACTCTCAGCGTTGGACTAACTGTGCCTTATGGTTGAGGAACCAGCGATACGTTCGATCGAGCGCATCCCCAAACGCCACGCTGGGTTGCCAGCCAAGTGCTCGAAGTTCTGATGAGTCGAGTGCTTTGTGGGGCATTCCGTCCGTTTTCGACGTATCGAAGCGGAGCTCTCCCTCGAAGCCGACGACTTCCCGGATCGCGCGGGCGAGCTCAGCGATCGAGGTGTCGAACCCACCCCCCAGGTTGAGCGGACCGTTTCCGGTGTAACGTTGCATCGCAAACACGCAGGCGCTCGCCAGATCGTCTGCGTACATGAATTCGCGCCGCTGTCGACCGCTACCCCAGATATCGATCGACGGGGCTCTCGCGACTTTGGCTTCATGCATCCGGCGCATCAGGCCCGCGACGACGTGCGAGTCCTCCGGGCTGAAATCGTCGCCAGGCCCGAACACGTCAGCCGGCACCGCGGCGAAGAACTCGACGCCGTACTGCAGACGATAGGCCGCGCACATCTGGATGCCCGCCAGCTTCGCCACCGCATACGACTGACTCGTCGGCTCGAGTGGGCCCGTAAGCAACGATTCCGGCCGCATAGGTTGTGGGGCACGTTTCGGGTAGGCGCAGGAGCTCGCGAGATACATCAATCGGTGTGTGCCCGACCTCCATGCCTCGTGAATGACGTGGGTCGCAACCAGCAGATTGTCGTGAATCAACTCCGCAGGATGCCGTTGATTGCCAGTTATCCCAGCCGCTCTCCCTGCGGCGATGAAGACATACTGCGGTCGATGACGTTCAAAGTACCGACCGACAGTGTCAGGCTGATCCAACAAGACGTCACCGACGCCATCGAGGACGTCGTATCCATCCCGGCGTAAGGCTGTGATGATCGCGGCGCCAATCATGGTGTTGGCTCCTGCGACGTAGACGCGTGCGTCGCGTTCCACAGATCTCAGGCGGCGAACTTCCGCTCGAGCCGGTGCGACGACATCTCGCGGATGTGCGCGACAGTCTCGGCGCCGAATCGCCGTTCGACGTGGTCCAGGTACGGCTGGTATGTGAAATATCGTTGAAACGCCGAGTCGCGGAACTTGAGGACCTCACTTGCGGGCAGATGCTTCGTCGGCAACGGCAGCGTGTCGACCGAATGCTGTGAATATCCACTCCACGTTGCCGGCAACGGCCAGCCGTTGGCCACGGCCTGACGATAAAGAGGAGATCCGGGGTATGCCATCGCTGAATAGAAGTTGGCGAACTCCGTCTCCAGCTCCAACGCGAGGTCCAGCGTTTGCTGCATGCTCTCGAGATCGTCTTCGGGCAGACCGAAGATGTAATTGCCGATGATATTGATTCCGGCCGACTTGACGCGGGAGATCGTGTCGTAAACCTGTTCGATCTCGTAGCGCTTATCCACGTCACTCAGTACGCGATCGCTCGCCGCTTCGATCCCGAAGGCGAGCCAATTGAAACCAGCGCGTTTGAGCTTCTCGAGCATGCCGTCCTTGACGGTGTCTACCCGCGCGTACGCCCAGATGTTCAGGTTGTAGCCGCGCTCGATGATCAGATCGCAGATCGCCGAGACATGACGGACGTTGAGGACGAACATCTCATCGGCGAACTTGATGTTACGAACCCCGTATTTGTTGACCAGCAGATCGATCTCTTCGATCACGCGCTGCGGGTTCCAGAAGCGGTAGGAATTCACTGTTTCCTTCAGTCCGAGTTCTTTCTCGCCAGCCTTAAATGGCGCCTGGATGCAACAGAACGAGCATTTGTACGGACAACCGAGCGTCGTGTAGATCGCAGCGTACGGCTCGCGTTCGAGGTGGCCGAAGCAGTGCCAGTTGTGGGCCCGATATTTCTTCATGGGGAGCAGATCCCAGGCTATGCCGGGCATCGACTCTTCCAGGTCCTTCACTAGGGAAGCAGCGTCGTTGGAACGCAGCTGGCGCAACTTGCCGCCCTCCCAGTACGTCAGCCCGCGAATCTTGCTCAAGCTCGAGTCACCTTGCCGTGCCGCTTCGAGCAAGTCGATGATCGTATGCAAGCCTTCGTCGTGTGCCACGAAGTCGCACGCCTCTTCCGCGAGCGTGCGTTCCGGAAGCGCCGCGACATGTCCACCGAGCATCAGGATCCGGGCGTCCGGCACACGGTCGCGAATCGCGCTGGACGCCAGGCTCGCGCCTGTCATGTTCTGCGTCGACGCTGAAGGCTGGTGCCCGTAGACGACGATCGCGACTAGCCCCGGCTTGATATCGGCAATGCGATCGGCGACCTGCGACGGAGCGAGCTCGTCTGCTTCAGCATCGACGATTTCAACTGAGTAGCCGCGACGCCGCACGAAAGTGGCTATCAGCCCGGCCCAGACGGGATTTTCAACAGCAGTCAACCGCTTCCCGAGTGACTGATAGATCTCCGTGCGTGCGCCGGGGTTCACCAAAACCAAGTCAGTCTGCATGGAATGAAACTATTCTATAACCGTCATGATCGCTCTCAAGCCTTGGACAACACTCCATCGACGCGTGGAGTTTTCCGGTGGTCCGATTCGAGAGATCGCCAGGGAGACCGTGCAGCTCCCTGATGGGCGCATCATCGACGACTTCTACACGGCTCGTATGGGTGACTACGCGCTGATCTACGCAGTCACCGTCGAGGGGAAGGTGCTGGTGCTTCGGCAGTACAAACACGGCGTCGGACGCGTCTGCTTGACCTTTCCAGGCGGGTATGTCGCGCCCGGCGAGGATCCGGCTCGCGCCGCGGAGCGTGAGCTTATTGAAGAGACAGGTTACCGCGGCCGTAGGCTCCGCCCCTTGGGTTCGTTCGTGACCAACGCGAATCAGGGCTGTAACACGGCGCATTTATTCCGAATTGACGAGTGCACGCGGGAGCGCGAGCCGGAATCCGGCGATCTGGAGGAAATGGAACTCGTCGAGTTCACGCCCGGAGAATTACTGGCACCATCGCGCTTCGAGGAGATGGGAACCTTGAGCTACGTAACGCTTGTATTGCTTGCCGAGCACACCTCTACACAAATGTGATGCCAGAGCGATTCTCTTCCATGCTAGACTGCCTCCCACTCCGCGCGAATGATCATCAGCCGCACTCCGTACAGAATCTCATTCTTCGGCGGTGGGACGGACTACCCGTCTTGGTACCGGCATTACGGCGGTCAGGTAATCGCGACCAGCATAGATAAGTACTGCTACATCTCTGCGCGGTACCTGCCTCCTTTCTTCGATCACAAATTCAGGATCGTCTATTCGCGCATCGAGAATTGTCAGACCATTGACGAGATCGCGCACCCAGCGGTGCGGGAGTGCCTGCGGCATTTCGGGTTCGAACAGGGTCTTGAAATCCATCATGACGGGGATCTTCCAGCCAGGAGCGGCTTGGGTTCGAGCTCCGCGTTCGTTGTTGGCCTGCTTCACGCCCTCCACGCCTTGAGGGGCGCCATCCCCGCCAAAGAACGGTTGGCTCATGAAGCCATCCATATGGAGCAGGTTCAACTGAAGGAGACGGTTGGATCTCAGGATCAAGTCATGGCCGCGCATGGCGGTTTCCAGCGGGTCGAGTTCCTGTCCGACGGTGAGATACGCGTGACACCGTTGACGCTCCATCCCGATCGCCTCGAAGCGCTCAATGCACATCTGATGCTGTTCTTCACCGGCATCAAGCGCACGGCCACAACCATTGCGGAAAC